>ERZ1292637.121-Hain-H14-01um-R3-121-length-48319-cov-16_pt1 | contig 48319 bp, 61 predicted proteins | sample MGYA00564405_ERZ1292637 | MGnify/ENA primary metagenome ERZ1292637 (study PRJEB36523, sample SAMEA6512645) | groundwater metagenome | collected 2019-01-09 | study: AquaDiva: Metagenomics assemblies of 32 groundwater samples | reverse complement strand
CGACCGATGGGGGGAGCATCTGAGGGCGTCGATAGCGATGATTCGAACCCGCTTGACATTCGTGGCAAGGCCGCGCAATAATCGCGCCAATTCGAGAAAGCCGATGCAGTTAGTCGAGATAACCGCTCTTTAGGGAGCGGTGTCGCCAGAAAAAACACCAAAGGCCCGGGAAACCGGGCTTTTTCACATTCATCGCTGCCGGCGCCTCCTCCCGCCCGCAGTCAGGCCGCGCGGTCAATCCCCGATCGCCGCGGCCTTTTTCTTGAATCCGTCCTGTAGACAGGTCGGAAGCGGGCGATAGCCTCACGAAACACGGTGAGCCAGCCCGCATTTTTCGCGGGGTAGATCAGTTGGCAGATCGTCAGGCTCATAACCTGAAGGCCGCGGATTCGAGTTCCGCCCCCGCAACCAATTCGGCGTTTAGCGCAGCCCGGTAGCGCGCCTGCCCTGGGAGCAGGATGTCGCTGGTTCAAATCCAGCAATGCCGACCAGCACGCCCCAGGCCAGAGCCGGGGAAAGACGACCGGGCAACGACCAATCAATACGCGTCCCGGTGCCGAGCACGGCATAGGCGCAACGAGCGCCGAACGATACCAAGCGCCCTCAACGGTGTGCTGAGTGCGATTCATGGGGGTTTGGGGGCACCATGTGCTGACTGCGCTCTTTCAGCCTGCAAGGCTGCCGTCGGAGGACACTGAATGGCGAAGGGCAACTGGCCTACCGAATCCAGACACGCAAGAGGATACGGCTCGGAGTGGGACCGAATCAGGCTTCAGGTGCTCAGGCGCGACAACGGGTTATGTATGTGCAGCCGGTGCCAAGGTGGCAAGCTCCGCGTGACCCAGGCAAGCGAGGTGCACCACATCAAAGCCAAGGCGGACGGCGGCACAGATAACATGAGCAATCTACAGGCTATCAATGCCGAGTGCCACAAACGCGAGGACGCGAGGAATCAGGGAAAGATGATCAAGCCGCGCATCGGTATCGATGGCTTTCCGACAAGTGGGTAGGGGCGGGCAAATTCCCTGTAGCTCTTGCCGCAGTACTGTGCGCGTAGGCATTTAATCGCAAGCGCAAAATTGGGAGATTCAGAAATTGAGCAATCCGGCTGACGCAGTGCAACAATGGCCGCTGGATCGCCTGAAACCGTTCCAGCGCAACGCCAGAACGCACTCGGCGGATGAAATCGCTGCCTTGGCGAAAGCCATTGACGAGTTCGGCCTTGCCAGCTCGATCATTGTGCGCGATGGCACCATTGCCAAGGGTCACCGGACCAGCGCTGCCTGTGCGCGCCTGTACGCGGCAGGGAAGGCCGTTTACCCTGTTCCTGGAAAGTCAGCGGGCGCCGAGCCGTTCAAGTCCGGGCATCTTCCTATCATCGATGCCACCGGCTGGTCTGACGCGCAGTTCAAGGCGTTTGTGATTGCGGATAACCGGCACGCGCTGTCTGGCGGATGGAACGAGGAATTGCTCGCCGTCGAACTCGACGAGTTGCGCGACCTGAAGTTCGACATGAGCCTGATGGGCTTCGCGCCGCAGGAGCTGAACGACCTGATCGGGACGCCGAATACCGGGCCGCTCGATACGTCGCCACAGTTAACGGACGGCTTCAAGTTTTCCGTGATCGTGGCGGCGAAGAGCGAAAAAGATCAGGCGCGGCTGATCAAGCGGTTTGAAAAAGAGGGGCTCACTTGCCGTCTATTGATCACTCAGTAACGACGAAAATTTCCCGCAGCATCCGCGCGCGGCAGATGGAGTCCGCCTTCGACGTGCCGGCGCAGGAGAAATGCGCGCTGCACTGGAAGGGTGATCTGCCGATTGAGGACGAGCCCTGGAATATCGGGCTGATCGTCGGCCCGTCCGGGTGCGGCAAGTCTTCGCTGCTGTCGCACGTGTTCGGCGCGCAGAAGCCGTTGGCGTGGAAAGCCGCGTCCGTCATTGACGACTTCGCCGCATCGCTGTCAATCGAGACGATCACAAAGGCGTGCCAGTCGGTCGGGTTCAACACGATCCCGGCATGGCTGAGACCGTATGCCGTGCTGTCGAACGGTGAGCGGTTCCGCGCCGACATAGCGCGCCGCATGTTGGAGACGCCGGCCGATGAAACGATAGTGGTGGATGAATTCACGAGCGTTGTTGATCGGCAAATCGCGCAGATCGCATCGCACGCCGTGCAGAAATTCGTGCGCCGAGGCAAGCGTAAGATGGTGGTGGCGTCGTGTCATTACGACATCGTGGACTGGCTGCAACCGGATTGGATTCTGGAGCCTGGCACGATGTCTTTTACGCGGAGGGCGCTTCGACCAAGGCCCGAACTCGCAATCAGCATTTCTCGCGTCAATTACGCGGCCTGGCAGCTATTCGCTCCGTTTCACTATTTGACGGCGAGTTTGCACAAGGGCGCGGCGTGCTACCTGCTCTCGGCGAACGATAGACCGGCCGCGATTGCGTGTCTGCTCCATCGACCGCACGCGAAGGTGCGCGACATTACCGGGATCTCGCGCATCGTCACGCTGCCGGACTATCAGGGGCTCGGGTTGGCGTTCGTGTTGATGGACACGCTCGGACAAGCGATGAAAGCGATCGGGCGGCGCCTGCATATGTACCCGGCGCATCCTGCGTTGATCGGATCGATGGATCGTTCGCCAGTGTGGGCGCTGGTGAAAAAGCCGGGGCAGTATTCTCTGGCGACAGGAAGAACAAGCGGACTAAAAGCAGCGTTCGGCGGGCGAGCGTGCGCAGTATTCTGCTACGCCGGCCCGGCGATGGATCGAGGCGAAGCGCTGCGCTTGCTCAACGCGACAGCGAAAACATCAGGCGCACCAGCGGCTTTGTCGCGTCAATTGCGCAGCGTGCCAGTTGTTGCGAGCGATCTTGGGGTAGATCGTCGGGCGTGACAGTCTCGATGCGGTCAATGACGCATTGAGCGAACGGTGTGCGAGGTCCGACGCTGAACGCGACGACATCGCCCACGCGTGGCAGACGGGTTGACTGCGCGCGGATGGTGTCGCGTTTTTCGCCGGAGAGAATCGGTGCGACGAATTCGAATTTGAACCAGAGCGTTTTCATGATTTACGATTCCGAATTCTGACGCCGAATGCCCACCAGAACAGCGGGTGCATGCGGCGCTCTCCGTACTCCCACTGCTGGAAAGTGCGCAGTGACGTGAACAGCAGCGCGCCGGCCTCGATTTGCGTGAGCCCTGCCGCTTCGCGCGCTGCCAGTATTTCGGCCGGCGCGGGGTTGCGCGCTGGATGTGAGTTGCCGCGGTTCGGGTGCGCGGTCATAGAGGGCGACGTTTTGGTCGATGCCGTTGACGGTGCGGGTGGAGACGCGCTTCATGCGGCCGTTGGCGTCGAGTTTGCGACCATGTAGCCCGCCTTGCGCCGACCAGGACCGCTACAGCACACGTGGCAATATCCGTGATGTGCGCCATGCTGTACCGGGCCGAGTGACATGCCAGCGTCAGTGTCGGTGGCGTGCCGATCGCACAGCGTGATCTCGCGCGCGATGTACGCGCCACGATAGGTGACGACGAGCTGGTGGCTAGACTTGCGGGTATGCGATTCGCTCATGATATCTCTCCTGTGCCCCTGTCCCCGAGGCGCGGTGCAGTCTGAATTGACCGCATGAATAGAAGTATACGCGCATTGCACGTAATCGCAAGCTATTTCGGCATACCGGCTAAGTCATTGAGGCTAAAGGCGATAAATTGAGCGATTTTGAGAGGAAAAATGCGCGGGCGCAAGCGAATCCCAAATGTGTTACGTCTAATCGCGGGCAATCCGTCGCATCGACCGCTTAACGACGAGCCGGTTGCAGTCGGCAATCTACTCGCGCCGCCGGAAGCGATGACTGATCAGCAGAAAGCGGAATGGGTCTACGCGCTGGATCACGCGCCGAAGGGATTGCTGCGTAGGCTTGACCGCAACATTTTCACGCAGTGGTGCATTGCGTCCTGCGACGTGACAAATGAGGAGCTTGAACTGCGCACCGAGGGCACCGTCGTCAATCGTGGCGGCGATCAGCGCATCACGATAAACCCGGACGGCACGCAGGTAAAGACGGTGCGATCCGCCTCGAAGATGCTTAACCCGCGTGTCAGAGCGCGCCGCGATGCGTTCGACCGTTTAATGAAGGCGACAGCAGAACTTGGATTCTCCCCAACAAGTCGCAGCCGCATCACCCTCGCCGGCGGCGGCCAGAAGGAAACGAACAGGTTCGCGAACAACGCCGCCCGTCGAGCGTGATTACGTCGCAATCGCCGACCGCTTCGCGCGGGATGCGATCGCCGACGTCGACCAGGCGAGACATTGCCACTGGATCAGGCTCGCGGCATCGCGCTATGTCAAGGACCGCAAACGAGCGGCGGCGAAGGATGGTCCGTTCAAGTTTTCGCTGATTCGCGCGAACGATGCCTGCGACTTTATAGAAAAACTGCCGCACGTCGAGGGTCGGTGGGAAACCGTAACGATCGTCCTGCATCCGGCGCATGTGTTTTTCATCGTCAACCTGTTCGGATTCCGCAATCACGACGGCACGCGACGGTTCACGAGTGCGCTGCTGTCGATTGGCCGCAAGAACGCTAAAAGCCTGATCGCCGCGGCGATCTTGCTTTACTGCCTTTGCTGCGAGGATGAGCCCGGCGCGCAGGTGATCAGCGCGGCAACGACTGGCAGCCAGGCGCGAATTGTATTCAAGACCGCGAAGCAGATGGTGGAGAAAACGCCGGACTTGCGGGAAGCGTTTGGGCTTGAACCGTTCGCTAACGCAATAGCATGTTGGCCCGCCGGCGCGAACTTCCGACCGATCAACGCGAAGGCGAGTACCCAGGACGGATTGAACCCGTCGCACACCTGCCTTGATGAGATCCACGCGCACAAGACGCACGATCTGCTGAACGTGCTGCAATCGGCCGCCGGCGCGCGGTTGAACGCGCTTTGGCTCTACACGACCACCGAAGGCTATGAGACGCCTGGGCCGTGGCCGGAAATGCGGACATTCGCGCATCAAGTGCTGAGCGGACTGATCGAGGCCGACCACTTCTTCGCGCTGATCTTCGCGCTTGATGAGCAGGTCGGCGAGCCCGGGCAGCCGGGATCCCGGCCGGCGGATGGCGACTTTGACGAATCGAAGTGGGCGAAGGCAAATCCGCTGATGTCGGTCAACCCTATCTTGGAGCGCGAGATCCGGAAGGCCGCGATCGACGCAAAGCAGATGCCGGGCCGTCATGCGGAGTTCAAGATCAAGCGGCTGAACCGCCAGGCCGCGGCGGCGAACACCTGGCTCAATATCGAGCGGTGGAAGCGCTGCAACGGGCCGGTCGACCTCGCCTTCCTTGATGGCAAGGATTGCTGGGCTGGATTGGACGGCGCCGCGACGACCGACATCATGGCCTTCCGGCTGGTGTGGCGGGTCGAGGGGATCGTCTACACATGGGGCCGGCGTTGGGTACCGGCGGAAGCTGTTGCGCAGCGCACCGAGCGCGGGACGGTGCCGTATGCCGGGTGGGTCACGGTCGGGTTGATCACGCAATTGCCCGGGCACATTCTCGATTACGCGATCATCGAGAACGACATCGTTGAGATTTGTCAACGATTCAAGCCGAAGATCATTGCTTACGACTCGTGGAATATCCGCGACTTGGTGAACCGGCTAACCGCGAGATTGCCGACACGGCAGATGCCAGACGGGAAAACGAAGCCGATCCTTGAGGAATTCCGCCAGGGGCCGCGCTCGTTCAACCCGGCGATGAAGGAATGCGAGCGTCTTTACTTGGCTGGCAATCTTCGGCACGGCGGGGATGCGGTGCTCAATTGGTGCGCGAGCAACGTAGTCCCCCGCTACGATGAGAACATGAACGCGGCGCCAGATCGGAAACGTGCCGCTGACAAGATCGACGACGCAGTCGCCTTGTTTGAGGCGATTGGGGTGATGGGCGCACCGACAGACGCCGGGATCGAATCATGGCTTAGGAGCGTGACATGAAGGCAATCACTAAATGAATTTGCTCCAAAAGCTCACGCACTGGACCGCAAGAGAAGCGGCACGGTTTTCGGCGTTGCTATCTGCGGCGTTTGATCTGCGCGATCTGTTTTGGATTGGCGGACTCGCCGCGGCTGGTTATGGGATCACTCAGATTCACGTACCCGCCGCATGGATAATCTGCGGCGCGGCAGTGTTTTGGATGGGGATCAGGCGCTGATGGGACTGCTCTCCAAACTGGAACGTGGCGCGGCTGAGCTGAAAGCCTACGAGGCCAGGCAATCGTTTTCATTGTCCGACACCAACCAGAAACTTGGCGGATGGTTTGGCGGCTACGGAACAGCGACCGGCAAAAATGTAAATGAGAATTCTGCCCTTCAAGTCACCGCATTCTTTGCTTGTATCCGCCTGCTTGCCGAGACAATGGGCGCAATGCCGAGCGCGATATTCGCAAAAGAAAAAAACGGGAACGCAGCGCGCGCGGAAGATCATCCGCTGCATGAAGTGCTGGTCGAGCAGCCGAACTCGGATATGAACGGCGTCGAGTACCGCGAGGCGAGCACATCAAACCTTGCCGCGCGCGGGAATACCTACTCGATTATCGAGCGGCGCTCCAGTGGCGATTTGATTTCCCTCTACCCGGTTGCGACGGCGCGGGTGCAGATAAAGCGCGACGAGTCAACGAATTTCGAGATTCGCTACGGCATCAATGACCGCGGCAAGCAGGAATGGTATCCGTCAGAGAAAATCTGGCATCGACGCGGATTTTCGTTTGATGGCCTGATCGGGCTTTCTCCGTTGCAGTGCGCGCGCGAGGCAATCGGCTTGTCGCTGGCCGGCGAGGAATTCAACGCGCGGCTGTTCGGGCAGGGCCTTGTTCCGTCTGCGTTGGTGTCGATTCCGCAATGGCTCACCGACGAGCAGCGGATCATCGCCGACAAGAAACTGCTTGAAATGCACACCGGCGCGCAGAATTTGCGCAAGCCGATGCTGCTCGAAGGTGGCATGAAGGTCGAAGCCGGGCTGATGACGCCGGACGATGCGCAGTTCCTGCAGCTTCGGCAGTTCACGGTCATTGAAATATGCCGGATGCTTGGCGTCAAGCCGCACATGATCGCAGCACTTGAGCGCGCGACCGACAACAACATTGAAAAATTGTCTGCTGAATTTGTCACCTATACGATGCTCCCGCACATGATCAGGGACGAAAAAGCCGCACGTCAACTTCTTAAACCCGCTGACAAAAACAAGTTTTTTTACCGCTACAACGCGGAAGGCTTGCTGCGCGCAGATTCGGCAGCTAGAGCGGCGCTCTATTCGATCTTATTGCAAAACGGTGTAGTGAATCGCAATCATGTGCGCAGCAAAGAGGGGCTTAACACGGTAGATGATCCTGCAATGGATCAATACACTGTGCAAAGCAACATGGCGATGATCGACCAACTCGCCGCGCTTGTCGCTGCACGAATGGCGCCTCCGGCGCAGCCCGCAGCTTCAGCGATGCCTCAGGTTCCTGAGAAGTCTGGCGACACGCAGAACATCAATATCGAACTGCCGGCCGAGATGAACCACAAAATCGCGCAAAGCATCGAGATCCCGGGCATCAAGGAACTCGCGACTCAAGTGAAGCGTTCGAATGACGCCAGCGTTGATGCTACGAATTCGCTGCGGGAAACCGTGACAACGATAGCGAGTTCCATCGCAGAGCTAAAGCACGAGATCGGCAAGCCGCGCAAGGCCGTGTTTGATAGCGACGGCAATCCGATTGGTGTGAAAACTGTTGATACGCTGCACTGATTTTTTAAGATAAAGGATTGATCTATGGCTACCCTACAACTCGGTACAGCGGTACGCAATGCGGAGCTGGACGCAATTGAAACCGCGATAGGCACCGCGCCAATAGTTGAATTTCGCACCGGCGCCTTGCCGGCAAACTGTGCAGCGGTGTCCACGGGGAATCTACTTTCGCGCGATGCGATTCCTTCGGACTGGCTCGGGGCTGCAGCAGCGGGAGTCAAATCCAAAGCGGGCACATGGACGTTGACCGGGCTTGCGGGGATCGCCACGGCGAACATTGGGTACTTCCGAATTTATGAATCGAGCTCGCCGGACGTATGTCACATACAGGGGGACGTGACGGTGACGGGCGGAGGGGGAAGTATGACCGTGGACAACGTTTCTCTAGCGGCAGCTCAAGTCGTTACCGTTAATAGTTTTGCTCTTACCGCAGGAAATGCATGATTTCAGTAAAGCTCTGCACTAAATGCGGAGAGACAAAGCCCGTCGATCAATTCAGCAAGAACAAATCAAAACACGACGGGCTGCATGGCCGCTGCAAGTCGTGTGACAACGCACGAACTCGCGTATGGTATGAGGCCAACCGAGAACGAGACTTGGAGGGTTGTAGGACGTGGCGAGCCGCGAATAAAGAAAGAGCGGCTGCAACTGCAAGAGCTAGGCGCAACGCTGCTCCTGAAAAGCATAGAGCGTATGTGCAGAAATACCGAGAGCGCCATCCTGATCGCATTGCCGCTTATGCCGAAGCCACTCGCGAACAGAAAAACGCATATCACAAGCGCTGGTATGCGCTGAACCTTGAGGACAAGCGTGCGAAGAATCGTCAGTGGTCGAAGGAGAATCCCGGCAAGCACGGTGCTTTATGCGCGAAACGCAGAGCGCAGGAATTAAAAGCTTGCCCTGCTTGGGCCGATTTAGATGCTATCGCCTTGATGTATCGAATCGCTCGCCGCGTGAGCCGCCAGACCGGTATTAAGCACGAGGTTGATCACATCATTCCGTTGCGAGGTAAGGTCGTGTGCGGTCTGCATGTTGAAACTAATTTGCAACTTCTGACCCTGCAAGCAAACAGGGCTAAGCACGCGCGGTTGTTTGAAACCGTTTGAACGCATAACCTGGACCCGTAAATGACTATTGCAATCCGCGGCACCCCGCAAGTCGGCGCTGCGATCAACGGCGGGGGTGTCACCCTTACATTTTCAACCGGTGCGGGCGCACCACTACAAGGTGATGTTGTCGTCGTATTCGGTGGGCATGGCGCCACCGTAACGACGCTTGCCGCGCCGGGCAGCGGATACACGCAGATCGGGATCCACACCGGCAGCGGCCCAATCTTTGGCGCGTGGTACAAGGTCATGGGGGTAACTCCGGACCTGAGTGTCGTATGCTCTGGCGGCGGCGATGGGAGTGATGGAGTCGCGTACGGCTGTTGGGTTTTCAGCGACGTTGATGCGGCCATTCTTGACCAGGCCACGGTAACAGCCGGCCCGACGACAAGCACCAATCCTGACTGTGCTTCGATTACCACTCAGACCGCAAATGCCTGGGTGCTGGCGATGGCCGGGAGCGCTGTCAATGACGCGGCGATTACCGGGCCGTCCGGATACTCGAATCACATTACCAACAACGGCAACGATGTAGCCGACTTGACTGCTGCCGGGGCAACGCTAGCGGTTGTTTCCCCGGCTCCGACTAACCCGCCGAGTTGGACTAATTGGGGATCGGGTGCTTGGTACGCGATAACAGCCGCGCTGAAGCCCGCGGCGGAGGCGGGTAGGACTGCCGATTTAAGCCAGACACTCGCTGCTGCGACAATCGCGAGCGGCTCCGCGAACGCGATAGCGGCTGCATCAAGCAATACGCTCGCTGCTGCGACGATTGTAAGCGCTGCGTCAAATAACGTTGCAGCAGGTCTCGGCCAAACGCTTGCGGATGCGACGATCTCGGCGGCTGCGACAAATGCCGTAGCGGCCGCTATGGCGCAGACCACGGATAACTCGGTTCTCGCTTCCGGTGCGGCGGTGACAATTGCCGCTGCATTGAACCAGACGGCGGACGATGCGAGCATTGCTTCAGCAGCAGCGAATGCAGTTGCGGCAACACTCAGCCTGACGCTCGGCAATGTTGACCTCTCGGCATCCGGCGGACAGGTTCCGCGCACGGCTGACTTCGCGCAGACTCTCGGCGACGCGACACTAAGCGCAACAGCATCGGTTGCTATTGCGGCGAGCCTGAACCAAACGCTCGAAGCCGCCGCACTTTCCGCAACCGGCGCTCTGGCGGTTGGTGCGGTGGTATCGCAGAGCCTTGGAGAAGCGTCGCTCGCCTCCGCCGGCGCGTTAGCCGTCGCTGCGAACGCTGCGAACACGCTCGGCACGGTCGCGTTAAGTAGCGCGGCGGCCGATGCGATTACCGCGTCACTCGCGCAGACGCTCGACACGATAACTCTATCGGCTACCGCAAGCGATGCGATCGCAATCATTCTCGCGCAGACTTTGGGCGATGCAAGTCTGTCGGCGACGGGTGCGGCGGAAATATCGGCAGCATTGAGTGTCACGCTGGGCGCGGTTGAACTTGCGGCGGCGGCAACGAGTCAAGCCGCTGGAAGCACAGCGGATTTCAGCCAGACGCTTGGTGATGCAACGCTTGCCGCTACAGCTTCGAACGCGATAGCGGCACAGTCAGCGGTAACGCTTGGCGGCGCTGCATTGAATAGTGCCGCCGCACTTTCCATCGTTGCAGACTTTGCGCAGACGCTCGGCGCGCTGACGCTAGCATCAGAGGCAAGCACCGGGACCGGGCGCACCGCGGACTTGGCGATCACGCTCGACGATATAAACCTCGTCGCAGCCGCTACCGTCACGCAGCCAACGGTAACGGTAAGCCAGCAAGCTGGCAGCAGAGGTCGGACAAGGGCGCGCAGGAAACCGAGATTCCTGGGGATTACAGAGTTGCCGCCACAACCCGAGAAGCGGCAAGAACTCAGGGCCGAGTTGAATATTACGCTCGGTAATATGTCGCTGCTCTCGGAATTGACGATGAGCGAGGCTCCGAAAACGCGCCGTCGCCGTCAAACGCTTGCCATGCTGATGTTGTCATGAAGGAATTGCTATGAAACCTAAACCGATGATGCAGGAAAGTCATCCGGATTGGATGACTCGCTGTATGGCGGATTCCGTCATGATGGACGATATGGGAGATTCGACCGCGAGACGCGCTGCTTGTGAAATCATGTGGGGAAATCGCGGCAAGGAGGGCGCAAATACTGTCACGCTCAAATCCTACGCGACCAAGGGCGGCTACGGAAGCAGGGGATTAGACTTACCGATGGAGATTAAGCTGATCGGAGATGCAGGCGCGTTCTCCGGCTACGCGGCCGTATTCGGCAACGTCGATTTGGGCGGAGACATTATCGAGCGTGGTGCGTTCAAAGAATTCGTCACCACGAAGGATAACCATGTGCGCGTGCTATATCAGCATGACGCGCGCAATCCAATCGGCAAGGCGCTAGTGCGTGAGGATTCGAAAGGACTAGCGTTCGACGGATCGCTCGTCCTAGAAGATGCCACTGCGCGCAAAGCCTACGCGATGATGAAGGCTGGAATCATCGATGCGATGTCAATAGGCTACGACGTGATTCAACCGAACGGGTCTACCACAGATGCAGACGGAACAAGGCATTTGCACGGGCTGAAATTATGGGAAATCAGCGTGACAACGTTCGCGATGAATCAGCTTGCCAGCATTGATGCTGTCAAGGCCGCCCAACAGATTACAAACATTCGAGAATACGAGGACTTCCTGCGAGAGGTAGGAGGTTTTTCTAAAGCGCAGGCGAAGCTGCTCGCCAAAGCGTGGAACACCATGCCAGGTCAGCGAGACGTTGACGGTGAGGTGAATGAGGATGTCAAGCAGCTAGTCGAGTTTCTTTCGATGAGGAAGTTCACCGCGTAACATCATTCAACCAAGGACACAGCCGCCCAAGAGGTGGTTTTTTTACGTCCACAATTTAGGAGTTCCATCATGGAATTCAACGCAAGTGAGATGAAAGAGCTGAACGCTGCTCTCAAAAAAGCGTTCGACGAGATGCAGGAAAACGTCAAGAAGTCCCAGGATATGGCGCAGAAGGCCCTCGACGAGAACTCGAAGCTGAACGCTATCGAGAATACGACGAATGTCAAACTTACCGAAATCGGCATGAACGGCAACAAGATCGCCGAACAGGTAAAGGAATTGCTGACGCGCACGCTCGAAGTCGAGCAAAAGCTCGTCAAGAATCCGCGCGGTGAAGACACCATGCAGATCAAGTCCATCGGCCAGATCGTGGCGGAGTCCGAGGAATGGAAAGCGGCGTCCAAAATGACCAATGCCCGGAGCATGGGCGCGGTCACGGTCGGCAGCTTCCACAAGGCAAACATCCTCAACGCCAACCCGCTGACAAATGACCAGCCGCTGGTGCAGGCCGACCGCGTGGCCGGCATCATCACTCCGGGACTTCGTCGGATGACGATTCGGCAACTGCTGCCGAACAACCGCACCTCGAGCAACCTGATCGAGTTCGCGAGCGAGCTGCTGTTTACCTCGAACGCCGGCCCGCAAGGTGGCACGACCAGTCCGAACGAGTTGACGGAAGGTGAAGTGAAACCGGAAAGCGCCTTGACGTTCCAGCTCGACAACACGCCGGTCATCACGCTGGCGCACTTCATCCCGGCGTCGCGCCAGATTTTGAGCGATGCCCCGATGTTGCAGGGCTACGTCGACGGGCGGCTGCGCTACGGCCTGATGCTGAAAGAGGAAGACGAGATCCTCAACGGCAACGGGCTGCAGGGCGATCTCTACGGCCTGGTGAGCAAGGCAACGCCGTTCACTGGCGGGGCCACCAATCAGACGGTGCTCGACACGCTGCTCAAAGCGTTCCTGCAGATCAGTTTGCAGAACCTCGAGGCGAGCGGCGTGGTCATGCACCCGACCGACTGGACGAATCTGTTGCTGCTCAAGGATACGACCGGCCGCTATCTGTTTACGGATCCGCACGGCGCCGAAACCCCGAGACTCTGGGGCAAGGATGTCGTGGCGACGGCGAGCCAGACCAGCGGGCAGTTCCTTGCCGGTGCGTTCACCTTGGCGGCCGAGATTTTCGACCGCGAGGATGCGACGGTGCGGGTGGCCGAGCAACATTCGGATTTCTTCGCTCGTAATTTGGTGGCGATACTTGCTGAAGAACGGCTCGCATTGGCTGTGTATCGCACAGCGGCGCTGGTCAAGGGGGCCGTTTCCAACGCAGGGTAAGGCTTCGTTGTCGTAACTTTCCCCCGGCTTTCGGGCCGGGGGTTTTTCGAGAGATTATCAGATAGGAGATCAAATGAATTTTTCATTGCTCCAAGCGGTACGTATTTCCGATACCGAAGCTGGCGTGATTCAAGGCCGAGTTGAATACGCGCATTCGCAACCGTCATTTGCCGAACAAAGAACTGCGCAATTGCGCGTGAAGAAGAACTGCATCATCGCCGAAGGCGGCGGCGGCACGATCTTCTGGGCAACGCCGACGCGCGCCCGTTTGCTCATTGACGGGGGCGGCGCCGAACTGGTGAATGTCGGTCCTGCCGAGCGTCCCGCCGCAGGCCCGAGCGAGACGCAGATTGCCGGCCCATCCGAATTCAAGGAGCCTGCCGAAAAAAAGTATTCAGCCGCCGGCCCGGGTGGCCGCTTGATCGATTCAGTACCGTCAACCGGATCTGGGGCGGGGGCTGTGTCGTCTGTATCGGCGGCGGCCCTAGTCTCACCGCAGCGCAATGCGCCGCCGTTGGTGAAGCGCGGTCGCGGCCGTCCTCGCAAGTCCGCGTAATCGCCGTAAACGATGCCTATCGCATGGCGCCGTGGGCGGATGTTTGTTATTTTGCCGACTCGGAATGGTGGAAGTGGCACAAGGACCGGCCAGATTTTCAGGCGTTTGCGGGAGAGAAGTGCAGTATCCAGTCGACCGGCATGGACATATTCGCGCCGGAAGTTCACTTGCTGCGAAACAAGACCCACCCGAGCAACGGCGTCGGACTGTCGCTAGACACCGAATCGCTGATCACCGGGTATCACTCCGGGTGGCAGGTGGTCAATATCTCGGTGCTAACCGGGGCGGCGTTGATCTTGCTGCTCGGCTATGATGCGCGCGAGCCGGAGTCTGGCGGGCCGTCGCACTGGTTCGGGCATCACCCGAAGCGCGAGCCGGTCGCGGCTTATGAGAAATATCGGCAGTCGTTCAAGCTGGGCGCGGGCGCGCTCAGGGACGCCGGCGTTAGGGTGATCAACTGCTCGCCGGGCAGTGCGATCGATGCGTTCCCGAGAATGACGCTGGCGGAAGCGCTAGGTGCCTAGCGGGGCCGCGACTGATGATCGTGGAACCGGATCGCCGCTGTCGGGAATGCGCCGAAAGAAAACCGGTCGGGCAATTCGCGTTCGAGCGGGGGAGTGCTGGTCAAAGGCGTGACCGGTGCAGGGTTTGCGGGCGGGCGGCACAGATCCGAGGGGCACGCAAGCCGCGCCATAGAGTGCCTTATGGCAGGCCAGCGATTAGTCTGTTGGGGATATTTATCAGCGGGGTGTGCGGGTGAAACGGGCATGGAATTTGACGAGGGAGGCGGTCGTTTACCGGCACGATGCTTTCTCATCCGGGCTTCGCGCGGCCGGGTTCGATGTTTGCAGGGGTGAGCCGCAGGGCGCACCGGGAAATCTGTTGCTGATCTGGTCGCGTTATGGGGAATACCATGCGCGCGCTAACAGATTTGAGGCGGCGGGCGGGATGGTGGTGGTTTGCGAAAATGGCTACATCGGGCCGGGCGGGCAGTCGCCGCATCAAATGCAGCCTCGCCAGGTCTACGCATTGGCCCGTGGCTATCACAACGACTCGACGGTGATACCCAAGGCTACCCCGGAGCGATGGAACGCGCTAGGCGTTACCCTGCGGCCTTGGCGCACGGCTGGCAACCATATCCTGATCCTGCCGAATCGTAGTTTCGGGGTGCCGGAGCGGATGATGCCTAGCGATTGGGCAAATCATGTGCGCCGCCGGCTGCTGAAGCTCACAAAGCGCGAGGTCAGACTGAGGCCGCACCCTGGCAATGATGCGCCGCGCAAGCCGCTGGCGGATGATCTGCGGGACTGCTGGAGCGCGGTGATCTGGTCGTCGAGCGCCGGTGTGCATGCGCTGGTGGCAGGGGTGCCGGTGATCTGCGAGGCGCCGTACTGGATTGCGAAGGGCGCGGCATACGGCGGGCTGCGCTGCGTGGAAAACGATAGTCCGGGCGTTGATATCGACCGCCTACCGGCAATGGAGCGGCTTGCGCACGGGCAATTTTCACTGGCCGAGATTCAGGATGGCACGGCTTTCCGAGCGGTGCTGGATTTTGGAAGCGCTTGACGCCTGCGCCATTTTGGCGTAGCATCTTTCCCAGAGTCGTGGCAATGTGCTACGGCAGTTCGGAAAGGGAATCAAAATGGTTGCGAAGAAAAGCGATAACGGCAGCGAGATTCAAATTCTCGAAGTGGTCAAGGGCACGATGGAGTTTTGCATTCTCGGAACAAGCCCACTGATCATGAACCGGATGAGTCAGAAAGTCTGGTTCGAGTTGCTCGCGCCGAAGGGTAAAAAGAACGCAGCGGAAAAGGCTTCCACGATGAAGCACGATCCGATTCAGGAATTCCGCAATTCGCCTTACATCATGACGGACGCGAAAGCGCCGACGCTGCTGTGCATCCTGCCGACCGCGTTCAAACGGGCGATGGGAACGGCGGCGCTCGATACACCGGGCGCAAAAAAGGCGCAGATCGGGCGACTGGTTTACATCGAAGGCGAGCAATTGCCTATTTACGGCGTGCCGAAGGTGTTCATGGCGATTACGCGCAGCGCGGACATGAACAAGACGCCTGACGTGCGCACGCGGGCACTGTTACCGGAATGGGCGTGTCGGCTCAAGATCACGTTCACGAAGCCGATTTTGCGCGAGCAGTCGATTGCGAATCTGCTGGCGGCGGCCGGGTTCCAGTCCGGTGTCGGTGACTGGCGGCAGGAAAAAGGTTCCGGCAGTTACGGCAGCTTCAAACTTGTTTCCGCTGACGACAAGGATTTTCTGCGCATCGTGAAAACGCAGGGCCGGGCGGTGCAACAGGCGGCGATGGATAAACCGGAAGCATACAACGCCGAAACCGAAGAAATGCTCGCGTGGTTTGAAGTCGAAACCAAGCGGCGCGGCTTCAAGGTGGCGGCATGACTACCGGCGCCGAACGAAAGGAAATCCGCGATGCGCTCGCAAAAATCGCAGAAGAAAACGGCGGATTGCTCACGCCGGACGCTGTTGTCGCGGTCGCGCAAAGCAAGAATAGCGTTCTACACGACCTTTTTGAGTGGGACGGAAAGAAAGCGGCGCACGCTTGGCGTATCGACCAGGCGCGCACGCTGATCCGGTCTGTTCGTGTGGTGATCACGAACCACAAGACGACCGTTTCGACGGTGGCCTATATCCGCGACCCCGATGTTGAGCGCGACGAGCAAGGCTACTGCGCGACGGCTTCCCTTGTCGAAGACGTGGAACGGTCGCGCGCGGCGCTGGTCAACGAGTTTTCGCGCGCTGCTTCTGCATTGCGGCGGGCGCGGGAGCTTGCTGTCGCTTTCGACATGGCAGGCGAGGTCGAGGCGGTTGCAGAGTCGGTTGACGTGATGCTGACGAAGGTGAGCGCGCGAGTGGAGCAAAGGCAGGCTGCGTAAGGCGTGGCAACGTCGGGCCAGTAGAGGCAAGGCAGGCATTGACTGGCGTGTAAAGGCCCGACTAGGCGAGTTTCTGCACGGCGCGGATAGGCAGGTGAGGCGGGGTGACGCCCGGCAAGGAAACGCGAGGTAGGGTCAGGAATGACACGGTTTGGCGAGGCGGGCAGCGTAACGGCAGATCCGGCACGGAGAGGCTGGGACTGGAGCCGATGGGCCAGGTCTGGCGACACAAGGCAGTCAAGGCCAGGTGCGGAGCGTGCTGCTTGGCACGGTGGGGCGGGGTAGGGTACGGCAAGGCAGGTAAGGAAAAATGGAAGGCTCAGAACTTAAAGCACTTCGCAAGAAGCTAGGTCTGTCGCTCGCGCAAGCATCGCGGCAGATCGAGGTTTCCGCGCGGACATGGTGCCGGTGGGAAGCTGGGGAGCAAGCAATACCGGCGCCCGCGTTGCGACTGTTTCTGATTCTGAACAAGATCGAAAAGGTAAAGTAGGGACAAGGCAGGCGCGGTTAGGCTGAGCACGGAGGGGTCAGGCAAGGCTGGGTAGTGCGTTGTATGGTGTGGCTGGGCAAGGCAGGCGTGGAAAACGAATTATTCAAAGCCGTCCGAAGTTGGGCGCCTTTTTAATGGGGAATCAGTGACAGTTAATCGCATTATTCTGCTGGCGATTTTTGTTTCTGCGCTGGCTTTTGTTTTGCAGGGCGTTGTCTTACTTGCGAGGGTCGGGGTTATTCCGCAATGGCCGTGGTGGTGAAATGCTAAATATTTATTGCACTCAGCATAAATGGTCAAAATTGGTTTGCACTGCATTTGCGAAAGGAGCCAAAGCTCCAATCGTTCCGCCTGCACCGTTGTTGTCTGGTGACATGTTTTGTTACGGAGCACTAAGAGGGCTTTTGCCAACACTCCGGCAAGCGCAGCGCGAGGGGCGAACGTGGTTTTACGGAGACAATGGATATTTTTTGCCCGGTAAAAAGGAAACAAGCTATTTCCGCGTGACCCGCAATGCTTTGCAGCACGACGGGTCTGGTGAATTGCCGGTGCCGAAGCATGCGGCCCGCCAGAGATTTAAGCAGCTTGGGATTTCGATCAAGCCGTGGCGAGAAAACGGTTCGCATATCGTCGTCTGCCCGCCGGGCCGACTCTTCGGCGCGACGTTCGGATTCGATGCCGACGAATGGTTGCGCCGGACAATCAAGACGCTTAGGAAATATACCGATCGCGAGCTGCGGGTGCGGGCGAAGATGAGCTGGAACGATGTCAAGCCGGATCGGGCGATCTATGTGTCCGGTGATCCGGTAAGAGAAAAGCCAGGATCGCTCGCCGAAGAGCTTCAGGGGGCGTGGGCATTGGTGACGCATTCGAGCAATTCCGCGGTCGAGGCCTTGGTTGCCGGCGTGCCGGTGTTCTGCACGGAATCTTGTGGCGCTACCGCGATGGGACTGTCTGACCTTTCTCTGGTCGAATCGCCAAGATTGGACGGCGACCGGCAGACCTGGGCCGCGATACTTGCCCGCCACCAATGGAGACTTTCGGAGATGAGGGATGGGACTTGTTGGCGCATGCTCAATGAGACTGCTTGAGCAATACGGTCTCTTGCATGCGCGGGGGATGTTTCCTGGCATGTCCATCCTGCAATGGGGGCCTGAAATAGCAGAGATCGTCGGTGAGTTCAAGTCGAAAACGATACTGGATTACGGATGTGGCTTGGGATTGCAATATCGGCGGGAGCGCATTCACCGGCTTTGGGCAAACAGTCCTCCGGTGCTTTATGATCCTGCCGTGGAGCGTTACAGCGCGAAGCCGGAGGGTCAGTTCGATGGCGTGTTGAGTACGGATGTGCTCGAACATATTCCAGAAGAGGAATTGGATGCCGTGCTAACCGAGATATTCGGATATGCAACGCAGTGGGTTTTTCTAAGCGTGTGTTGCCGTCCATCGAAGCACATTCTATTTGATGATGGAACGAATGTTCATGTTACGGTCAAACCACAAGAGTGGTGGAATGAACGAATTGCGGAATTCTCCAACGGGCATCGCGCTAAAACAATTCTGAGGTTTTCCGAATGAGAAAAAGAAAAAGCATTGAAGATAGGGTGTGGGCGAAAGTACAAAAACAAAACGGGTGTTGGCCGTGGACAGGATCAACAACTTCCGACGGATATGGAAGGATTTACGCGGGCGGTGGTAACGGTGCGCCCATGTTGATTGTTAGAACGCATCGCATTGCATGGGAATCTGTCAACGGTCCGATACCAGACGGAAAAAAGGTGTTACACCGCTGCGATAATCCGCCGTGCTGCAATCCTGATCATTTGTTTCTTGGAACGCAGGCTGACAACATTCACGATATGTACACCAAAGGGCGCAATCGAAACACGGGGCCGCTTGGCGAGGCGTCATCGGCAGCAAAACTAACAGCAGATCAGGTTCGCGTGATCAGATCGCGCACGAGTTCCATGAAGCTCGCTGAAGAATTCGGGATTTCATACCGGCATTTACGGCAGATCAAAACAGGGGTGCGCTGGAAGTGTATTTTATGAGCATGCGGCTGGTGTTGAGGGAAACGGAATAATGGGTCTCGGAGACGCGTGCCTCGACTCCGGTCTTGCCCGCGTAGCCCAACAGAAAGACCCGCGTAAGGTTCGGATCATGCATCAGAACAAGATCCCGTGGTCGCCGGTATGGGACAACAATCCGCGCATCGCAAGGCCGGATGAAAAAGGCGATTTTCAACTGGTCTACGGGCGCTCGCTAAAGTCGAACATGCGCGGGTATCACACCGCAAAGACTGCGGAGCGATGGCATTACAACCTGAATTTCAGGCCGGATGTTGGGGAGTTGTATTTCTCGGAAGACGAACTGGCCTTCGGATTGAAGCACGCCGGGAAGATTATTCTAGAGCCGCACATCAAGCCGGGGGCTTCTCCGAATAAGCGCTGGCCTTGGGTTAGTTGGAATAAGGTCGCGTGGCTCATGCAGCGGGAAGGCATACGGGTAACGCAACTCGGTCCGATTGGAACGTCGTTGCTTGACGGCGCCGAGCACATCGTTACGCCTAACTTCAGGATGGCTGCGGCTGTGATTGGTTCTGCGGATGCCGGGGTATTCCCAGAAGGCGGATCGCATCATGCCGCTGCCGCACTTGGTATTCCGGCCGTTGTGATCTTTGGCGGATTTACTCCTGTCGAGCTTACCGGCTACCCTTTACATACGAACATCGGCGCAAGCTTGGGCGATGCGTGCGGAAACCGTCAACCATGCCTGCACTGCGTCGAGTGGGCCGCGCGCATCACGCCGGAGCAGGTTTTCAGCGAACTCAGGAGGATTTTGAGATGAAAAGATTGACGGTCGAACTTTCTACCGAAATAGCCAAACGGTACGAACACACGTCTTATTTCTGCCCGGCGTGCGGTCAGCAGCAACTATGGGCGGAATTAATCGAAGGCGACGTCGGGCACAGCGGAATTTACGGCTGTTCGGCATGTCATGAATGCATGTCCATGAACGTCTGGGTTGAAGGCGAAACAGTGCCGACGCACCGTCTGGACGTATCAGTAAAGAGGGCGGCATGATAGATCTGATCATCCCCGACGCCTGCATACCCTATATCCGCTACCAGCACAGCCGCTTCAACGCCGAAAAGGTGCCCGACCCGCAGGAAGCAAAGCGCAGATACGCCGCGCTGATCTACGAATATTTCCTCGGCATGGAGCCGCATTTCCCGAAGCGCGTTGACACGATTATCGATGTCGGCTGCGGACTCGCGACCAACGAGGTATTCATCAAGCGCAAGTTTCCGCACGCGCATCTGACGCTGCTTGATGGCGATACGGTGACGCGCGAGGGCGGCGGCGGGTATTCGGATCATCCCGACGTTTACAACTCGCGCGCGATGACAGAATTGTTGCTCGCCGCGAACGGCGTAACCGTGGACCGCTGGTACGACGTCGGCACGAAGGAATTACTTGAGGCTGATCTGATCATCAGCATGGCTTCGTGGGGCTACCACTACCCGCTGGCGACTTACCGAACGCGCGGGCTGCACATCGTTGACCTTCGCCGTGGCGCTGAAAAGCAGCGCGGCAAGGTGATATTCGCCGGGCCGAAATACGACAGGTGCATGTGGCAGCAGGCGTGAAGCTGTTCGTGGACATGGACGGCGTGCTGGTGCATCAAACCGGGCGCGACGGATTCGATTCAATGCCTTGGATGCCGGATGGAAAAGAGTTGTGGGAATTCATCAAGCCGCTTAACCCGGTAATTCTCAGTCAGTTATCGCCGGACATTTACGATCGAGGATCGGCGCAAAAGGTGGTCTGGTGCAAGCGCGAACTTGGCGATGTAACGCTGTTCGTTGAACGCGCATGGGCAGGAACTACCGGGAAGCAGATACACGCAGAACCAGGCGCCGTGCTGATTGATGATCATCCTAGCTGGCACGAGAAAGAATGGACGGCGCGCGGCGGGATATTCCTGCATCACATATCTGCGGGTCTGACGATTGAGCGGCTGCGGGCTATGCTGTGAAGGCGCTTTACCAGTTATCTCGCAAGATCGCTGGCTTTGACTTTTTCGCGTGGCTGGTGATGCAAGCGCAGGCAGGTGCGACGGAGATCGTATTCGATACGAGCAATCCGAAAACGGATAAATGGCCGCTCGATGTGGTCATGCGCCGATTCGATTCTATCCTGTGGCCGGCGCCAGCGTTGCTCGGTTTACCCTGTTCGCTCGGAAAGAACGGCAGGCAGCTCGCGCCGTACCATCAAGAGGAGTTGGTGCGGCTGTCTTATGCGGGCGTGCAGTTTCCGCGGCTCAAATCGGTGCTGCCGACAGGAACGGAGCGCTACACGGTGACTTTGCGAAAGACGCAGCGAAGCGAGACACGGAATTCCGACGAGGCGACATGGCGGGCGTTCGCCGACGAGATCGGCGCGCGGGTGATCCCGGATTACGACGATGAACCGATTCACTTGCACGATCGCATGGCGTTATATGCCGGTGCGGAAATGAACTTCTTCGTGACAAACGGGCCGGCGATACTCTGCTTTTTGTCTGAATATCCTGCGATGGCGTTCGATGTGAATCATTCGCCGATGAAAAGTTATGGCGTTCCGTTTGGTGAGCAATATCCGTTTATCTTGGCGGATCGCCACAGGCAGATTTACGAGTCGCCAACTCTTGAAGTGATACGGCGCCACTTTCGGGCCTGGAGGGAAGATGGTAAATGGCTTTGATCGTGACGGCATGATCAATATCGCACAGAGCGACGCGGACCGGAGTAAGTTGGCTGCGGCCGGTGAACAGGATTTGCGCGACGACGGGACCGATTACGCGGGGATCGTGGTTCCCAAGCCGTGGGGCCGGGAGTGGCAGTTATTCCGCAATGCTGAGTTTTCGGCGTGGCGCTTGGAGATCGACGCCGGGGCTGAGACTTCCATGCACTGCCACGTTGAAAAGACAACTGTTCTGTTCGTAGTCGAGGGCGAGGCAGAGGTATCGACGCTCAACAAACGCTTCGGCATGGCGATCGGGGATGCCTTGATTATTGAGCGCGGGGTTTTCCACCGGACTACTTCGGCACGCGGCGCCGTGGTGATGGAGTTGGAATCCCCGGCGAACAAGCGCGATCTGGTGCGGATTGATGACCGCTACGGGCGCGCGGGGACGGGCTACGAGTGCGTCTAGCCGACTGGGTTGTTGAGTTTCTTGAGGCGCATGGCATTGATCATGCGTTCACCGTTGCCGGCGGCGGCGCCGCCTTCCTGAACGACGCGCTGCGGGTGGCGAAGAAAATGCGCTACATCGCGCATCATCACGAACAAGCGGCAGCAATGGCAGCGGAAGCCTACGCGCGCGTCAGGACCGGCATAGGGCTCGCCGTGGTCACCTCCGGGCCCGGGGCCACGAATGCAATAACCGGCGTGGCTGGCGCGTGGCTGGATCATGTGCCGGTGATCGTGCTGAGCGGGCAGGTATTCAGCGGGCAGACGATAGGAACTCGGGCGCGCGGCTTGCGCACTTTGGGCGTGCAGGAAATCAACATCGTGGATCTGGTGCGACCGATCACGAAGTATGCGGTGATGGTGACTGACCCGCTGAAGATTAGGTATCACATGGAAGCAGCTTTACATTTTGCGCGTGAAGGCAGGCCGGGTCCGTCATGGCTCGATCTGCCGGCAGATGTGCAGAGCGCTCAGATTGCCCCGGCATCATTGCGCGGTTTTAACTCTGTGCCACTAACGGAAGCTGCCGGACTTCCGATTACAGTTGCAGAAGTCTTGCGGATGTTACGCGATGCGAAGCGCCCGCTGGTTCATGTCGGGCAAGGTGTGCAGCTGGCAGGAGCGGTATCGGAGTTCTTTGAGTTCGTCGAATCATGCGGGTTGCCGTTCATCACGGCGCGAAACGCGAACGATATTTGCGCGAGCGACCATCCGAATTACATCGGGCGCGCGGGCACGTTCGCGCAGCGCGGGGCGAACTTCGCGGTGCAGACGTGCGATCTATATATTGCAATCGGGACTCGATTGAGCCTCGCGCAGACCGGCTACAACGCTAAGGACTACGCGCGCAAAGCGAAGATCGTCATGGTTGACATTGACGCCGCGGAACTGGCGAAAGGAACCGTGCGAGTTGATCTGGCGATACAGGCTGATGCGGGTGAGTTCTTGCGCGAACTGTTGCGGCAGCGCACTGAGTCCGTGGCTTGGGCCGGATGGCGCGCGCGGTGCAAGGCATTTCAGACGCGTTACCCGGTAGTCAGTCAGGCTCATCGTGAGCAATCGCATCACGTTAACAGCTATCACTTCATTGACGTGTTGAGCGATCTGCTGAAGCCGGATGACGTGATCGTGACTGACATGGGCCAGTCATTTCAGGTAACTCATCAAGCGTTCAAGATGAAGGCTGGCCAGCGGCTCATGACGAATTGCGGACTGGCCGCAATGGGATGGGGATTGCCTGCTGCTATCGGTTCCTGCATCGGATCAAGGCGCCGCACGATCTGCATTACCGGCGACGGTGGGCTGATGTTTAATGTGCAGGAGCTGGCGACCATCGCGCATCACAAGTTGAATGCGAAAATATTTGTGCTGAATAATCGCGGCTACGCGACCATGCGTGAATCGCAGGCGAATGCGTTCGGTAACTACATGGGGAGCGATGAGGGAAGCGGGATATCGTTCCCGGATTTCGGAGAGCTGGCGGACTCGTGCGGCATACTTGGTGTTCGCATCCTGAATCATGCCGGACTTGAAAAAGGCATATTGCTCGCACTCGAAACAGAAGGCCCAGTGATGGCGGAAATTATGATGGACCCGCATCAGGAAACCATGCACGCAATCAACAGGCGTGATGCTGATGGGGCTATCAGGCCAACGGCAATCGAGGATGCCTTCCCGTTTCTAGATCCGGCAGAGGTTGCCGAACAATTGAGGATCGAATGAAAGCGCTGATCATCACCGGGAAGTTTTGTACGGACGTAGAGTATACCTATGCTCTATACCGCTTGCAGGAAGCCGGATACGAAATTGACGTTGCAACGCGCGGCAAGGAAACAGTGCTCGGCATTATTGGAGAAAAGATCGTGCCGACGAGGGATATACCGGCATGGGGTTCTGAGGCAGCGCAAGTGATGAGGGGACTTGATTTGCTTGTGCTTCCTGGTGGCGCTAAGGCGATGGAATATTTGCGTCAGGATCGAGACGTGATTCAATTTGTGCATTACTTCCATGAGCAAGGAGGAGTTATTGGCTCAATCTGCCATGCGGCGCAATTGCTGATCTCCGCCGGATTGGTGAAAGGTCGCAGGATCAGCGGCTACTATTCGATCAAGGATGACATCACGAACGCGGGCGGTACGTTCGTTGATGCGCCTGCCGTGGTCGATGGGCGCATTATAAGTTCTCCGCACTATAAATATTTGGGTGCATGGATGAAAGCCGTGCTTGCAACCGTCGAGGCAAATCGTGCGTGAATTCGACGCGCTCGCCGTATACCCGGAATCTAAAGCTCCGCGCGTCGCCAATCGCACGATCAAGAATCGGATCGCCGCTTGCTACCGGGACCGCGAGTTCTTCGATGGCAACCGAGCGAATGGATACGGCGGGCTTGTTGATGATGGTCGCTGGAAAGCGGTTGCCGAGTTCATGGCGCGCGAATATGGGCTGGTGCGCGGATCGAAGGTGTTGCAAATCAATGCAGAGAAGGGGTTCCTGCTGTCCGAGTTCCACAAGCTCGGTATTGATTCCAAGGGAACAGAGCAATCGCAATATGCGATATCTGAGTCCGATGCGTTCATCCGGGAAGGCGGCCCAGTTGAACTGATCTGGCCGACGGGGTACTTCGATCTGGTCATTGCAATCGGAACGATCTACACGCTGAATCTTTACGATGCGATCAGGTGTTTGAAGGAAATCCAGCGCGTCGGGAAGCGTTCTTTCGTCACGCTAGGTTCCTACGAGACGCTAGAGGATTACTGGCTCATGCGTAGCTGGTCGTTGCTAGGATGCATGATCCTGACGAAAGCGGAATGGATCGAAGTCATGCAGCACGCAGGATACGACGGCGATTACAAGTGTGTGACTGCACGCTCGCTCGGGCTTGTGAATGGATGATCTAAGGATAGACGGGCACAAGCTCGACCTGCACCCGCGGCGCGTTGCTGACTGGCTGGCATCTGGCGACGATTGGGGAAAAGCGAAAAAGGTCTACCCGATTTATTGGGAGATTACGACCGCTGCGGCGTGCAATCACAGATGCTCGTTCTGCAGCGTGGACGCAATCGGATATCCGAACATCATGATTGACCGCGCCGTTCTGCGCGAGCGGTTGCTTGAGGCCGGCGTGCCCGGATTGAAGTCAGTCATGTTCGCCGGGACTGGTGAGCCGCTATTGCATAAGCAGATTGACGATATAGTTTGCGATGCACGCGAGGCCGGGCTTGACGTTTCATTCACCACCAACGGCGTGCTGCTGCACAAACTCGAAACGCTCGACAAGTGTTCCTGGGTCAAGATTTCGTTGAATGCAGGGACGCGCGAGAATTACGCCGCGATTCACCGAACGAACCCGAAAGATTGGGATTCGATCTGGTCGCATCTGCCGGGAGTGATCACGCGTAAGGGTGCGTGCAAGGTTGGCATTCAGGCGGTCGTGCTGCCGGAAAATGTTGACGAGATGAAGCTGCTGGCGAGCCGCGCGAGGGATGCCGGTGCCGACTATCTGGTGCTCAAGCCGTACTCGCAGGCGACGTTTTCAATCGTGCATCGTGATGACATTCACTACGGCAGCATGCAACGCGATCTTGCCGAGCTTCCGGAGCAGTTCGATACCGACACGTTCAAGGTTATCTATCGCGCGAACGCGATCAGGCAGGAGGATGAATCGCATCAGTATCCGCGCTGCAACGCGACGCCGTTTTTCTGGTGCTACTCGATGGCGAACGGCGACGTATTCACATGTTCAGCGCATTTGTTGGACGCACGGTTCAAGATTGGTAATCTGACTCGGCAGACGTTCAGGAAAATATGGGAGGGCGATAAACGGCGGGAGAACTGGCGGCTGATGCGCGATGAATTCGACATCAAGAATTGTAGAAAGAATTGTCGGATGAACGGCAGCAACATTTACCTGCACCGGATTAGCACGGCAGAGCACCGGAATTTCATCTGATGAATATTTGTTTCCTCGGGACATCGCACGCCGCGCAGCATTTGTCTGCTGCGACTGCGGCGAAAGGTTTCACGCTCTGCGATATTGGCGAGGCGGATCTGGTGTTTGTAAGCGAAGACACGCCGACTGCGCCGGATGGCACGCGGGACTTGGAACCGATTCGAGCGATGGTCAATGACGCGGCGGCAAAGACGCGCGGGCCGATTGTGCTGACTTCGCAGGTGCCGCCTGGATTCACGCGCTCGCTCGGGTTACCTGAAATATTTCATCAGGCAGAGACATTGCGGATCAAGGACGCTGCGGCGCGAGCTGCGGCACCTGAGATGCTGATCGTTGGCAGCGAAACTGCGGGACAGGATATTCCGCCTGCATACGAGTTTTACCTGAAGGCATGGGAATGCCCGATTTTGCGCATGACATGGGAGGAAGCCGAGTTCGCAAAGATTGCAATCAACATGACGCTTGCCGCGCAGGTCGAAAACACTAACCGGCTTGCGGCTGCTGCTGGCACGGTAGGGGCGAAGTGGGAAACGATTGCCGAAGTGCTGCGGCATGATTCGAGGATTGGGCCGCACGCCTACCTGGCGCCAGGGCGCTGGCAGGATAGCCCGCACCTATTGAGAGACAGTGTGACGTTGCGCGAGATCGAATGAGCCATACGCAGACCTATCTTGCCGAGACCGCGCAAATTGCCGGGATGATCGACGCGCAGGAAATTGAGCGCATGGCCGTGGAGCTAATTCAGTTGCGAGAACGTGGCGGCAGGTTGTTTCTCGCCGGGCTTGGTGGCGGTGCCGCGAACTGCTCGCACGCTGCTAACGATTTCCGCAAGCTCGCCGGGATTCATGCGATTGCTCTGTGCGACAACGTGTCCGAGTTGACGGCGCGCATGAATGATGAGGGGCCTGGGAGTGCCTTTGCTGACATGATGGACGCGAGCCGTGCGCAACAGATTGACGCGCTGTTTGTATTCTCTGTTGGCGGCGGCGCTGACGGCGTGAGTCTGCCGATTATTGGTGCGATTGGAAAAGCGCTCGATCTCGGGATGAGAATCTTCGGGGTAGTCGGGCGTAACGGGGGAGCGACGAAAGATCGCGGGCATTGCGTGATCGTGGTGCCGATAGTCAACCCGGAGCGGGTGACTCCGCACACTGAAGCGTTTCAGATGGTGATTCTGCATCTTCTGGTATCGCATCCGCTGCTACAGACGAGGGCTACGAAATGGTGAGGCGCATTCAGGTATATGCGGACGGCGCAGACCTTGCGAGCATGGCGGCGCTGGCTGGAAAGTGCGACGGGTTTACGACAAATCCGAGTCTGATGAAAAAGGCAGGCGTAACCGATTACCAAAAGTTCGGAATTGATGTTCTTGCTGCTGTCAACGGCAAGCCGGTGAGCTTCGAGGTATTTTATGACGATCTTGCTGGTATGGAACGGCAGGCGCGCGAGATTGCGAATTGGGGCGCGAATGTTTTTGTCAAGATTCCTATCACGAACACGCTCGGAGAATCGACCTGCCCGCTGATTGAGCGGCTGGCATTCGACGGCATCAAGATAAATGTGACGGCGGTATTCACGAAGGATCAGGCGCGCGGTGCGGTTGATGCCATCGGCAATCATCCGGGTATCGTGTCGATATTCGCTGGGCGCATTGCAGATACTGGGCGAGACCCGGCGCGGATCATGCGGTCGGTGCGCGCGAAGATCGGTGCGCTACCCGTTCAATTGCTGTGGGCAAGCGCGCGCGAGGTCTACAACGTGGTGCAGGCCGATGAATGCGGCTGCGACATAATCACGCTGTCGCCTGAGTTGATTGCAAAGCTCGACGGATTCGGGCGCGACCTTGCAGAGTATTCGCTCGCCACGGTGAAGCAATTCAAGCGCGATTCGGAAGGACTGACGCTGTGAAATGCCTCGTGTTAGGCGGCTGTGGGTATATCGGTTCATGGATGGTGCCGTTTCTACTTGCTGACGGTCACAAGGTAACGGTCGTCGATTTGCAATGGTTCGGCGACGGGTTTCTGCCGAGGTCTGGTGACAACGACAATCTTCGAGTGGTCAAGGCTGATATCCGCGATCTGCCGAAGATGCGCGAACTGCTGGCCGGTGTTGATGCCGTGATTCACTTGGCCGGCGTATCGAACGATCATAGCTGCCAGTTGGACGAAGCGCTTTCCACGTCGATAAATTATGAGGCGTTCGAGCCGCTGGTGATTGCATCGAAAGCGGCCGGAGTGCAAAGATTCATTTTCGCTTCGTCGAGTTCGGTTTATGGAGCTTCTGACTCGATGGACGTGCGCGAGGATCATCCGGTGAACGGGCTTACGCTCTACGCGAAATATAAAGCAGCCTGTGAACCGATTCTGTTCAGGCATCAAACACCTGAGTTTGTCTGCACGATCCTGCGACCGGCGACGGTGTGCGGGTATGCACCGCGGATGCGCTTCGACCTGACGGCGAACATCATGACTGCGCACGCCGTGCAGAAAGGCGAGATCACGGTATTCGGTGGCGAGCAACGGCGGGCGCACTTGCACATGAAGGATATGACGGACTGCTACCGGGTGCTGTTGAAAGCGCATCCTGAGAAAATCGCCGGCCAGATATTCAATGTCGGCTGCCAGAATTTTAAGGTGTCAGAGATTGCCGAGATCGTTGCGGACGAAGTGTGCGCAGCGAAGGAAGGGCTGCGCCCGAGGCCGGCAATCAAGACGATGCCGAGCACGGATAATCGCAGCTATTCAGTCAACAGCGACAAGATCATGGACGCGCTTGGATTCGTGCCGAGATTCACTATTGCCGACGCCGTGCGCGATCTGTGCGTCAAATTTGCAATAGGCATGTTCAAGGATGCGTTGACGAATCCTCGGTTCACAAATATAAAGCAGTTGGTTGACCAAGGCTTCGCGGTGCAAGACAGTCTCGCATCATTCAGGCAGGCCCGTTACTGATGGAGTCATTCGACGGGAAGATAAAGACGGTCGCGCAACTGCGTGAACTGATCGGGGCGCGGCCGAGAACAAAGACTGTCATCATGTGTCATGGCGTATTTGACGTGGTGCATGTCGGGCACGTCCGGCATTTGCTTTACGCCAAAGGCAAGGCCGATATCCTGATCGCGAATCTGACGACGGATGCGCATATCGATAAGGGGATGTATAGGCCGCATGTGCCGCAGGATTTGCGCGCCATGAACATGGCGGCCTTCGAGATGGTCGATTATGTGGTCATCGATCAGAGCGCTACTCCGGTCGAGAACATCCTTGCGCTGCAGCCGGACTACTTTGCGAAGGGCTACGAATACCAAGATGCCGGTCTCACGCGCACGGCTGACGAGGTTTCGGCACTGGCGACCTACGGCGGGCAGATCCTGTTCACGCCCGGCGACGTGGTTTATTCATCCTCGCACCTGATCGACTTGGCGCCGCCTCGCTTGCGCTGCGAAAAGTTGCTGTCCGCAATGGAGCGTGACGTCCTGACCTTCGAATTGCTGCGCACGGCATTGGCTGGCATGGCCGGGAAGCGCGTGCATGTTGTCGGCGACACCATCGTTGACAGCTACACGCACGCCACGGCAACCGGCGGGGCGAGCAAGACGCCGACTTTGAGTGTGCTGATGGAGCGCCGGGATGACTTCCTGGGCGGCGCCGGGGTGGTGGCAAGGCACCTGAAGGCTGCGGGGGCTGATGTCGTATTCTCATCGGTTGCCGGTGACGACGAGCCGGGGCGGTTCGCGCGCGCGCAACTGGCAGGAATCGAATGCAACCTGATCGTGGACCCGACGCGGCCTACTACGAACAAGCACGCGATCGTGGCCGGCGGGTATCGCCTGCTGAAAATAGACACTTTGGACAATCGGACTATTTCTGACGATATCATGGCGGCACTGTGCCAGCAGATCGGCGGCACGCCGGCGGACGCCGTGGTGTTTTCGGACTTCCGGCACGGCATATTCAACCGGCGCACCGTCCCGCTACTGGTCGACGCCATCCGTGCGCCATTCCGGGCTGCCGACAGTCAGGTAGCTAGCCGGTGGGGAAACATCTGCGATTTTCAGGGATTCGACCTGATTTGCCCAAATGAGCGGGAGGCTCGGTTTGCGCTGGGCGATCAGGATTCAGGGGTGCGCGCACTCGGGACGGCGCTGCACAGTGCTGCTAAGTGCCGGGCATTGATCATGAAGCTCGGCGAGCGGGGCGTGGTGGCCTGCCGTGGGGATGGCTTGGAGGATTTGGACGCATTTGTTGCCCTAGACTCGTTTTCCGGCCCCGTGGTGGACTCTGTAGGGGCAGGGGACGCGCTGCTGGCCTATGCCGTGCTGTCTATGCTCACCACCGGGAGCCTCGCCGTGGCGGCGATCCTGGGCAGCGTGGCGGCGGCTTTGGAGTGTGAGCGGGAGGGCAATGTGTCGATTTCACCGGTTGAAATGCTCGGGAGGTTGAACGCGATCGAAGCGGAGACGAAATACCATGTATAGCAAACCGAAGGGCAAAGAACTTTCCGCACTCAAGCGCATACGCAAGCTGGTGAACGATATTGATGCCGCAAAATCCAGTCTCTCTATGGTGGCTGACGAGATATTAGAGGACAACAGCTACGACGGTGAATTCAGTGTCAGGATCAGCTCATGGGGAATAACTTCCGCCCATGCGCTTGACGGCGTTCGGACAAATGGCGATGGGAGGCTCACCAGCATCGCCAACTTTGTGCGGGGCGTTCGCTCTATACGAGAACGAAGGGCCGGCACACAACGCAAGCTTGACAAGGTTCTACGCACGGCAGATCGCTTGCTGGCGCAGCTCGAACGCATCGTGGGTCCGTTCGAACTGTGCAAGGTATGCAAAGGGAGAAAGGGGAGGCACATCCCTCGCGATGAAGGGCAGTCAATAACAAAAAGGTGGCAAGACTGTTACGCTTGCGATGGGCGAGGGATTCGGCTCGCATGACAAAATATCGCATTTTCTTCGCCGATCTGACGCATACCGGGGTAGGCATCAATGCGGACGTCATGCCCCTGGGCTTGGGCTTCGTCGCCGCCTATGCGCTGCAGGAGCTGCCGGGGCAGATTGAGGCGCGGCTGTTCAAGTTTCCGAACGACTTGAATGCCGCGCTGAAAGCAGATCCGCCTGACGTGCTGTGCTTTTCGAACTACGTGTGGAATGCCCGGCTGACCTACAAGTTTGCCGAGTATGCCAAGAGGTTGGGCATCGTTACCATTTTCGGTGGCCCGGACTTCCCGCTGCCCGAGGATGAGCGCAAACAGTTCCTGCTCGAGCGGCCGGCGATTGATTTTTACATCAAATGGGACGGCGAGCACGCGCTGGTCGGTCTGCTGAGAGCATTGTTCGCGCGCGGCATGAACGCCGCCGGCTTAAAAGCGGATATGGTTTGTCTGCCGAATGTCTGCTACTTGGATCTGATGGGGCGGTATGTGGAAGGCGTGGATCACCGGGTGCGGGACTTGATGACCATTCCGTCGCCATACTTGGCCGGATTGATGGATCAGTTTTTCGATTACCCGATGATGCCGAACATTGAAACGATTCGCGGTTGCCCGTATTCCTGCACGTTTTGCAACGACGGCAACGCGCTGCGCAGCAATATTTACCGTCGCACCGCTGATTATGTTCGCGCTGATCTGGAATATATTGCCGCGCGGATAAAGCACTCGAATCAACTATCGATCGTGGATCTGAATTTCGGCATGTATCAGGATGACATCGAGACAGCGCGCACGATTAGGGACATCCGCAAATCAAGCGGGTGGCCGGACAGGATTCAATGCTCAATAGGAAAAAGCCAACCGGACAGAATCGTTGAAGTCGTGAACATTGTCAACGAGGGCAATACAGGGATCATCAAGCTCAGCTCGTCGTTGCAATCTACAGACGCCGTGGTGACCAAGAATATCAAGCGCAAGAATCTGTCGCTGGTACAATTGCAGGACATGCGCAAGGGTAAGCGCGGGGCTGAGAACAACAACTTGCAGGACTACACGGAATTGATTATACCGCTGCCAGGCGAGACCGTGGAAAAACATAGGCAATCGTTGCGCGATGTGGTCGATACGCTCGGCATGAACAATGTGGACGTTCACCAGCTAACCATGCTGCGAGGCTCGGAAATGGCCACCCGTGCGCACCGCAAACAGATGGGCTTGCAGGTTCGCTATCGGATGTTCGTCGGATGCCTTGGCTTTTACGATATCGGCGACGAGCGCGTGCCGTGCGCAGAGGTTGAGGAACTTGTCGTTGCGATGGACGCGATGACATTCGATGATTATCTGGATTGCCGCGTGCTGGATTTTCTGGTCAAAGTGTTTATCGACAATGATCCGTTCAAGGAAGTGTTCGGCGTGGTGCGCAAGGCGGGCCTGTCATGTATCGGCGTGTTGCTGGAAATGCGAGAGCGGCATATCCCACTATACCCTGCTCTAGTCGCCCTGCTTGCCGAGTTCGTAGCGCGCACGAAAGCTCCGATGCGTGGAAGCCTTGCCGAGATCGACGCGGATATTGCAGAGCCGGGATACGTGCAAGGATTGATCGACCACGACTACGGCGCGAACGAAATGAACGCGTGCCGGCTGAAGGCTCATCGTGACCACTTTCACGACTTGGCGACGGCGCTCAAGGACGTCGTGATCGTATATCTTGATGGCGCCGGGGCGTTGACTTATGACATGGGAGCGTATGTTTGTGACGCCGTGGCGTTCTGCGAACTACGGCGCTTTGATTTCAACGGTTTCCGTGATCCGAAGGAAGCTGCCTTCGCATTTGATTTTGTCGAGGCGGAAAAAGTCGGATATGAAATCAATCCATCCGAGTTCAAGGCAGATTGCAGAATCAGGTTTCACTACGACGACGAGGCCATGACGTATATCGACAAGCAGCTCGGGCATTGGGGCGAGGATAATCTGCACCGCTTGGGCAAGTTCCTGCAAAAGAGCAACGCGCTGAAGATTCGGCGCAAGGTTTCGCGAGTGGCGGCCTGATGGACTTGGGGATCAGGGGTAAGGTCGCGCTGGTCGTTGGTGCCAGCCGGAGCATGGGCCGGGCGGTCGCCGAGGAATTGCTGGTCGAGGGCTGTCGGGTATTGTGCGTGGCACGCAGCGCGGACGTGCCCGGCGAGGGCTTGGCGCTTGATCTCATGGGCGCCGGGGCGGTGGACAGACTTGTCGCATGGGTCGGCGACCGGAATCCGGGCATCATCTATCACGCGCTCGGCGGTTCAGTTGATGGCATACGGGATACATTCTCGAAGTCAGAAGATTGGGCGAAGGTATGGCGCTTCAATCTCGGCATTGCAATTGATATCAATAATGCATTCCTGCCGGGCATGGTCGCGCGCAAGTGGGGCCGGATCGTCCACACGTCGAGCGATGGCATCAAGAACAGTATAGGCAACGCGCCGTACACGTCGAGCAAGTTCGCGGTCGAGGGCTACGTCAAGGTGGCGAGCAAGCAATTCTCAAAGGATAATGTAATCATTTCTGCCGTATCACCGGGACAGATTTATACTGAGGGCCGGTTCGTTTTTTCGCAGTCGCCAGAATGGACGCAGGAATACTTCGATAAGTATTTGCCGGCGCGCAGGTTCGGGACCGCGCAGGAAGTCGCAAAGGTGGTTGCGTTCCTGTGCTCGGAGCATTCGGCGTTTATGCCGGGCGCGATCGTAAACATTGACGGAGCATCGCGGTGAGATACGACAAACTGATCGCCATTGCCGCCGAGAAAAAGCCGAATGTGCTGATCGAAATTGGAACCCATCGCGGCGCGCGAGCGAAGCTGCTGAAGGCGCATTGCAAGCGGTATTACGGCTTCGATTTGTGGGAAGCAGGAAACGAAGAAATCGACCGGCGCGAGTCGAATGGCAAGGGGAGGTCAACGAGAGCGCAAGCTGCAGTTGCGCTTGCAGGTTCAAAGTTTGAACTGATCGCCGGAGATACGCGCGAGACGCTGCGGTTGTTTTGCTCACGTGGCATCGGCGCTGATTTCGTATTTATCGATGGCGGGCATTCTGTCGAGACGATTACATCGGATTGGTTATGGGTCAGCAGGATCATCAATCCCGGCGCCGTGGTCGTGTTCGATGACTACTACAAGCCGGAGCGCGAAGGCTTCGGCTGCAACCGCATCGTCGAAAATATCACGCACGAGTTGCTTGACGGCGATACGTTCAATGGCACGCTAATCCGGCTGGTGAAATATGTGCATCCGTGGAGCTGATTCGAGATGTTCATTCAGACGAGGCAGGCCACTATGATCTTGAAACTCGCTGCTTTCATTGCTACCGATTCGCGTATGGTTGCTGCTATCGTGGCGAGTGGGCGATGAGCGGATTTATCTGCATCTTTTGCATTAACCTGATTGACGGGGCATATAAATGATCAAAGTCATTACCGCGCCTGCCGCGTATCCAGTGACAGCTACGGAAGCCCGCGAATGGTGCCGGATTGACACGGCAGACACCAGTCAGGACAACGTGATTACGCTGCTGATTGCCGCGATGACTGACTATGCCGAACACCTGACGGGCCGCGCATTCGTCGAGCGCACGCTTGAACTTGATCTGCCATACTTCCCCGGCACAATTGAGTTACCGTGGCCGCCGCTGATCGGGATAGATTCGATTACCTATATCGATGCGAATGAGGCGTCGCAGACGTTCGCCTCGGCCAATTACGAGGTCGATACCGTAAGAGAGCCGGGGCGGGTGAGGCCGATATCGACATCGGCGTGGCCGTCAACCGGGACGCGTTTCAATCCGGTTAAAGTGAAATATAGGGCTGGCTACGCTTGCCCATTTTCGCCGATTGATCTGACCGACAACAGCTATCTGCCGGCCGCGATGCGGACATGGATTGCGGCCCGGTTCGCAACGCTATACGAACATCGCGAGCAGCTCGTGTTCAATAACCGGATCGAGATACCGCGAAGTTTCGCGGACGGGCTGCTTGATGCTCTGTTAATAGGTTCGCGGTTATTCTGATGGAAGCCGGCAAGCTCAGGCACCGAGTAACGATTCAGCAATTCGTTGCCGGCAGTCCACAGCAATTGCCAATTGGCGAGCCCGACGTGGCTTGGACTGATTTGATGACGGTATGGGCTTCGGTTGAACCGTTGAAGGGAAGGGAGCTACTGCTTGCGCAGCAAATTCAATCCGAAATAGACGTGCGGATACGGATGCGTTATCGGTCTGGAGTTACGGCAACAATGAGGGCGACGTTCAACGGCGTCAGCTACGACATTCTGGCCGTAATCGATGCTGAAATACGCAACGCGGAACTTGAGCTGATGTGCAAAACCGGGACTAACAATGGCTGAAACCGTCACTATTCTCGGGCTGGCCGAACTCGAAAAGCGGTTGCAGGCATTGCCGGAACAGATCAAGCGAGGTGGGCTGATCCTGCGGGCGCTACTCGGGGCGGCGAAGATCATCCGCATCGAGGCCAGAAAAAATGCACCCGTGTTAAAGGATTTTCAGAACATAGCGGCGGTTGGGAAGCGAGGAACCGCTGGATATAGAAGGGCGCGACAGGGAACCGCGCTGCGGGAACGTGGGGCGCTGCGTTCTGGCATCGTAGCGCAGATGTCAAATCAGCAGGAACTGACGGCGATTGTTCGGGTTAGAACCCGTGGATATATTTTTGCGAAACATGACTTTTGGAGTAGCGCCAAGAGGAAAAGCAATCCGTTCCTTTCCGGGAATCCCGTTTATTGGTGGCTACTCGAATTCGGAACGTCCAAAATACCGCCAATGAAATTTATGCGGCGCGCGTTTGAATCAAAGAAAATGCAGGCGGCTGAGCAAATCAAGACCGGGCTTGCGAATGAAATCAACAAGGCGAACGCCGACCCTGACGCCTACGCCTTGACGCAGCAGCGGAGGCGCAGATGACCTTCGAGGCCGATCTTAAGACGCATCTTCAGGTTGCCGCGGTTGCAGCGTTCGTCAATGATCGCATTTACCCGGAGATCGTGCCGCAAGGCGTCGCGATGCCCGCGATCACCTACTCGATGCTGGACGGGCAGCCGCAGAATTCGCTCGACGGATTTACCAGCGGGCTATCGCGCTACCCGGTGCAGATCGACTGCTGGGCGAATACCAAGACGGCGGTAAACGCGCTTGCACTGGTGGTTCGCGACCGCATGAACGTAGCCGCTTCCACGTTTAGGAGCGTGCTGACGAATTATCCGCTGATCGACGATTACGAGCCGGACACGAAACGATATCGGCGCTCGATTGGCTGCGCCTGTTGGTTTTCAGAATAGCAATTTAACACGTCATGATAACCGCCTTCGGGAGGTTTTTTATGGCCGTAACGGTTCACCGTAGTTCAACACAAAAGGAGCATCATCATGAGTTCGTCCGCAATCACCGCACAAGGCACCAAGTTCGCAGTTTCGGCGGCGGGTTCTCCGCCGTCTTTCTCAAACATCCCTGAAATACGCACCATCGGCGGCCCGGATGGATCGGCGCCGACGATCGATGTGACAGACCTCGATTCTACCGCGCGCGAATACGTGCTTGGCCTGAAAGACGAGGGCAGCTTCAGCCTCGATATCATGTACATCCCGGCCAATGCAGTTCACGCGCAATTGCGCTCTGCATGGTCAGCGAGAACGGCGCTGCAATTCAGGGTTACGTTCGTGGATTCCGGTACCACGGTTTGGGAATTCAGCGGTTACGTGACCGGCTTCAGCCAGCGCGCGGCGGTTGACGGCGTGATCGAGGCGACCGTCGGCATCAAGATCACCGGCTCGATCTACGAGACGACTTGATATGTCACTACTTGATCGTAAGGCAATCCTCCAAGCGGTCGACATTAAAACGCAGGACGTTGCTGTGCCCGAGTGGGGCGGGAGCGTCCGCGTGCGCCAGATGACCGTGGCAGAGCGTAACGAGTTCGTTCGCAGATCATCGGAAGAAAAAACAACCGGCATCGGCACTTGGCTGGTAGCGACTCTTGCTGTTGACGATGCTGGCAAGCCATTATTCACGCCTGACGATATTGCGGAGCTTGAGAAAAAGAACTTCCGCAATCTTGATCTGGTGGCGAAGGCCGTCATGCAGGTCAACAGTCTCGGTGAACCCGAAGTCGAGGCCGCCGCAAAAAACTGATCGCCCGTCCCGAGCTTGCCTTCCTCCACAAGCTCGCTCTGAGGATGGGGCGCACGGTGGCCGAACTGTCTGCGAGTCTGACAACGGACGAGCTTGCGCATTGGCTGGCGTTTGATCGTCAATCCCCGATAGGCGACGAGCGCATGAGCCTGCAATTCGCGCACCTGTGCTTGACAGTATGCCAGGTCGCGGGAGCCAAGAAGCGCAGCGGCGGGCAGTTCTCGCTTAATGACTTTCTGCTGTTCAAGCCGATTGAAAAGCCGAAGTCAACACTTGAGACAATGCGCGGCTGGTTCGCCGGCAGCATCAAACGAAAGGGTAAGAGATGAGCCTTGCTTCGCTGGTCGTTGAACTCTCCGCGAACACCGCCAAGTTTCAGTCCGATATGGGCAAGGCGGTTCACATGGCGGAACGCGGGGCCTATGCGATCAAGGCAGCATTTGCTTCGCTCGGCATTGGTATTGGTGTCATGGCGCTTGCCAATTTCGCCAAGGAGACGGTGAAGGCCGTTGCCGCGCTTGACGACATGGCAGAGCGGACTGGTGCAGCGGTCGAGAAGCTATCGCAATTCGCTGCCGTTGCGTCCGTTGGCGGGCATAGCACCGAGACGGTGGAAATGGGGCTCATACGGCTTGCCAAGGCGCTCGGCGGCGTGGATGAAAAATCATCGGCAGCGAAGGAAGCGTTGGCTTCGATCGGGCTCAACGCGCTTGATATCCGCAAGCTCGATCCGGCTGACGCGCTGAAAGTGATCGCTGAGCGGCTCGACACCTACAAGGACGGCATGGGCAAGACCGCGCTTGCTCAAGCTCTGTTCGGCAGGAGTGGCGGGCAACTGCTGCCGTTCCTGAAAGACCTTGCCGAGCAGACCGAAAAGCTGCGCGTTGTAACAGCCGAGGAAGCGGCTGAAGCCGAAAGACTCGAAAAGGACTTCAAGCGTATGCAGTTAGCGTCCGCAGAGTTCAAGAAGGGGCTGCTGCTTGATCTGCTGCCTGCGCTTACCGAGATTACCGGCGCGATGGTTCTCGCTCGCAAAGAAGGCGAAGGGTTGTGGTCGAGTATGTTCGAGGGCGCGAAGGCTGCTATAGCGGCGGTGATGCGCTGGAATAATGCCGGGGATATCAACAAGCTCAACAAGCAGATTGTCGAGATGACCGACAGCCTGCTTGCGATGGAATCAGGGCGCACGAATGCTGTCGGCGCAGGATACAGCGACAAGCAGAAGGCTGATCTGCGCGCGCGCATCGATGATCTGATCAAGCAGCGAGACGCATTGGAGAACGTGCAAGCGGCTGTGAAGGGTTTGGAGCCGCCCAAGTTCGTCAAGCCCGAAGTTCCATTTGCTGAACCAAAAGCCACGGCGGACGGCAAGGACAAGGCGCTGCAGGAATATCTGCGCGTGTTCAAGTTGCGGGAAGCGGACGCCGAGGAACAGAAAAAACTCTCCGCGGAGATTGCTAAATACAAACTCGACCTGTTCAACACTGAACAGGAAGAATTAACGAAGATGCTGAACAAAGGCCAAGAGGATTACTACAAATACATCGAGACAATCGAGGAAGAAGCTGTGCGGAAAGGGCAGGAATATCTCAAACTGCAAAAAGCTGCTACCGACGAGATGACAGAATTCTGGAAACAGGCGGCGCACAACATGCAGTCCGCGATGAGCGACTTTTTCTTCGACGTGATGCAGGGCAATCTTTCTGATCTCGCCGGCAATTTCAAGCGCACCATTGATCGTATGGTTGCGAATGTGCTCGCTGCGAAAGCTGCCACCGCTCTGTTCGGGCCGGAATTCGGAAAGGGCGGAGAAATCGGTGGACTGGTTAAACAGGGCATCGGGTGGTTGGGCGGACTGTTTGGCGGCGGGAATAACATGGCCGGGTATCAGACCGGCCTCGAAGGATTTGCCACCGGCACCGATTATGTGCCGCGCACTGGCCTAGCGGTGGTGCATCAGGGCGAGGCGATCATACCGGCGGCAGAGAACGTGGGCGGGCGCTCGGTTGTTATCAACATGAACATCAATACTCCTGACGCCAATAGTTTTCGAGCCTCACGCGGACAAATCGCGGCTGATATGTCGGTCGCGCTTGCTGGCGCCAGGAGGCATATGTGAGCTTCCTCGATATTCGCTTCCCGACAGGCATCTCGTACGGGACGGTCGGCGGTCCCGGCTACTCGACGAGCGTCGCATCGAACATCGGTGGGACCGAGGCGCGGAATCAAAATTTGACGAACTCCCGCTGCGTGTTCGATGTTGCCAAGGCATGCAAAACTGATGCGCTGCGCACGGCATTGTTGGCATTCTTCAGAGTTGCCAAGGGCAAAAAGCATAGTTTCCGATTTCGAGACCCGTCAGATTACGAGGTATCGGCAACCGAGGGCGTGCTGACCACTATCGGCGCCGGCAGCACTTGGCAACTCGCCAAGAGATACACGAACTCGGCCGGGACAGAAGACCGTCCCATTACGCTGCCTGTCAACGCCGTCGTGAAACAAGGCGCTACTACTCTTACCCTTGGTGTCGATTACTCGCTGAGTCTCACCACGGGCATCCTGACCGTCCTGGGATCGCCTCAAGCGGTGCCAGACAGTTGGAGCGGTGAGTTTGACGTTCCCTGCCGGTTCGATACCGACGTTCTGCGGCTGGTCGCTGAAGATATTGACCTGTTCCGCTCGCAGTCGATTCCAGTTATCGAGGACCGCGTGTGAAAACGCTTCCGGTGGGACTGGCCGCGCACCTCGCAACTCGTTCGACCACGCTCTCGACCGCGCTCAAAATTACCCGGACAGACGGCACGATATTCGGATTTACGTCGCATGACATAGACGACGTTGTATCTGGAGTCACCTATTCCGCCAATCCAGGGCTCGATGTAACCAACATCGTCATTTCCGCAAATGCCGCTGTCGGCAATTTGGAATTGACCACCCTGCATGACGGGATGGTGTTCACGACAAAGGACATATTCAACGGGGTGTGGAAGAACGCGGCATTTACGATCTTCCGATATAACTACGCAAGCATCTCGGACGGAATCGACACGCTGTTGGGCGGCACGCTCGGGGAGTGTCAGATAAAGCTGAATCAGGTTGTGGTAGAGCTGCGCGATCTGCGCCAATACCTGCAGCAGCCGATCGGCGATGTAAGCAGCAAAACATGCCGTTACCGATTCGGTGATTCTCGGTGCGGGGTAATCCTTGTCGGGTCTCCTAACGCTTTCATCGTGAGCGGGGCAGTTACAGGCGTCACCAGCAATCAGGTGTTTGTCGATAGCTCTAGGAGCGAGGTGCAGGCGTGGTTTGATGAAGGGGAAATTACGTTCGTCACCGGAAACAACGCAGGGATATCGGCCAAGGTGAAATCCTATACGGTGGGGAGCCCACCGATTCCAACCTTCACGCTTGCGCTTCCGTTGTATGGAACCGTCGTGATCGGAGATAGTTACACGGCGATTAAGGGATGTCGGAAGCGTCTTAGCGATTGTGTCGAAAATGGCAACGTGCTGAACTTCGGCGGGGAGCCACATCGGCAAGGTCTGAATGATCTGACCAAATCAATAGCGGGAGATGTGTGATTAAACGGGACGACATCGTGAGTGTCGCTCGTAGTTATTTGGGCACGCCGTTCCACCACGCGGCGCGTCTGCCTGGCGTCGGGATGGACTGTGCCGGAGTGTTGATCTGTGCGGCTCGCGAGCTTGGGTTGGTCGCGCCAGATTTCGATGTGCCGGCCTACGTGCAATCGCCTGATGGCTCGATGCTGAAATGGTTCAGACTTTACATGACGCCAGTAAGCCAAGGCGAGATGCAGCCGGGGGATGCCGTGGTATTCATCACAGATGTTATCCCGCAACATCTTGGAGTGCTGGGAGATTACGCGCACGGCGGGCTGTCCGTTATTCATGCCGCCAACAACGCACGACCGGCACGCGTAATTGAAACCAGGCTGATGTTCTCGCGCTCCATGCGGTTTGTCGCTGCCGGCGCGTTTCCGGGAATCGTCTGATGGCGCAGATTGTCATTTCTGCTGCCGGAGCTGCAATCGGATCGATGATCCCCGGTGTCGGGCCGATGGTCGGGCCGATGATTGGTTGGGCGGTAGGTTCGGCGCTCGGTTCTGTATTGTTCCCTACACAATTGCCGGATCAGCACTACGCGCAGCCCATCATGGACCTGCGCATCACCGGCACAGAGTATGGGCAACCTATTCCGTACGTCCAGGGACATCCGGCGATCGCGGGGCAGGTATGGTGGAACACGGATCGAAGAGCGAACACGGTAACGACCAGCACGACCACTGGGGGTAAGGGTGGTGGGCCGGAGCAGACCACCACCACGTCCACCACGACCTACGACATGGACATGTTGATCGGCTTGACCGACAACATCATCGTGGGCATCGCGCGTATTTGGTCGAATGGAGAACTGATCTGGACCAGCGATTCCGGGGCCACGGCAGGCAGTATCGCAGCGAGTAATGCAACGAGCCGATGGACGCGCATGACGGTTTATACCGGGGCGTCTGGCCAGTTACCAGACCCGACTTACGAGGCGGCGGTCGGCACGGCGAACGCCCCGGCCTATCGCGGCCGCGGCTATGTGTTCATAGCCGGGCTGCAACTTGGCGCATCTGGGCAGATTCCTAATCTGACCTTCGAGGTTGCGACCAACGGATCACTGATTGCAACATCGTGGAATGCGAACGACAAGACGCGCGGAGTTACTTTGTCTGGCGGCGATCTTATCGCAACTCTTGCATTCAACGGTTCGATGTGCCGCACGGTTGCAAAGGGCGCTATCGCTGGAAAGTTTTTCCAACCCTTCACCGTTACCACCGTTGGCAATCTTGTATTCGGCTTTGTGAAGGATTTGGCACCGCTGACCGTAACCACCGGTAATACACACCTTGGCTCTGGCGGGCTGACGCTTCTTTCCAACGGGAATTTGACCACAAATAAAACTGGCGACATCACGGTAGATAGCACCGGAATGTCCGGCTATAGCAACGGCGATACCGGATGGATTGCTCTGGATTTAGTGAACGGCAAGGGGTGGCTGGCGAAGAACGGAACTTGGTTCAATTCCGGCGATCCGGTGGCAGGGACTAACCCTCAGTGGACTGGCCTTAGCACTTCTTTCCATTACGGGTTGATGGTGAGGCAAGACGGACCCACTGGTGGCGTTCTGACATTGAGTCCCGGCACACCGCCAACCGGGTATTCGTTGCTGAGCAATTCCGATCCGGCAGCATTCGTCCGGTATATCAGGCTCAAGAACTTCACGGATTCTTCCGAAGCGGGAAGCGGCGTAAGCATCTCTGAGTTGATGCTGATGAACAGTGACAGCGATATTACTCCTGCGGCTGGTGTGCAATGCTCTTATTACCCAACCGGATCACACCCAACAGGCGGCGCTCTGGACCCGACGGCGCGACTGGTTAATAAAGATACAACCGAAGAGGAGTTCACTTGGAACACAACACTGATAGCTAATTCAGATTTTTATCTGAAATTCGCTCTCGCGCACGATGCTGCGGCAGGGCCAAACGAAATTAAGTTCGCACGCGAAAAGTATGTCAATAAAAACATCTCGACATCTTTTGACATCGAGGGTTCTTACGACGATGTAACGTATACTGAGATGGCCTCTTTGCTCGCTTTACCGGATCGACCGGCGGGGGAGTATAGCGCGACCTATGATTTGAATTCAATCGGCTCACCGGGTGCGTCTGCGAGCGAACCGATCATAACGGTTGCCGACGAGGACTTAGCCGACGTGGTATCGCGTCTTTGTATTCGCGGCGGACTCACAGCAGGGCAGATTGACGTAACAGAACTATCTTCGATCACGCGCAATGTCCGCTCGCTTGCTATTTCTCAGATATCCTCTACACGGACGACGCTTGAATTGCTGGCGTCGACGTTCTTTTTCGAGATGGTGCTGACCGGCGGCAAGATCAAGTTCGTGCCTCGCGGCGGTTCGTCGGTTGCATCCATTCCGTATCTCGACCTCGGAGCTAGTGATGGTGGCGATCAGTCCGAACCGTTGGCACTCAAGGAAGCGAACGATCTGGAAATCCCTGCGCAGATTGCGCTGAGCTATATCAACGTCAATGACGACTTCCAGACGGACACGCAATACAGCGACCGGTTGATCAGCGCAACATCCGGCACAGTGGCAACCGTTCAAATGGCAATCGGCATGACGCCGGCGGAAGCTAAAGCGGTTGCCGATACTATGCTGCTGGATCAAGTCGTATCGCGCTGGGGAACGCAGATCAGTGTGCTCGGAGATTATTGCAGGCTGGAACCTACCGACCCCGTTACCGTGACCGGGCCGGATGGTTCGACATTCAGGCTGCGGCTTGTAAAAAGCACGGATTCGTTTCCACTGCTTTCCTATGAAGCGGTTTTAGATGACGTATCCGTCTTGTCATCGCAGGAGATCACTAGCGCGGATTACACGCCGAGCACGGTTGTAACCGCATTGCCGGACACGCTGATGGAATTGATGGACATTCCGATTTTGCGCGACGCGGATAACGATGCGGGATTCTATGTTGCGACCAAGGGAGAAACTACGCCATACCCCGGTAGCTCGGTCTACAGCAGCCCCGACAATGTTACCTATTCGCTGGAAACCAGTGTCGCAGAAAGCGCGATATTCGGAACCTGCACGACGACGCTTGGCAACTGGACGGGCTCTCGCGTGTTCGATAAAATGAATTCCGTCACGGTTGACGTTGGCGACGGAACACTAGCGAGCAGCACTCGGGATACTGTCCTGAACAGCCTGTCAGTCAACGCGATGTTGATCGGCTCAGAATTGATTCAGTTCGTTACCGCAACGCTGGTTACGGCCGGAATCTACACGCTCACGGGTTTGTTGCGTGGCGGGCGCGGGACGGAGTGGGCCATGACGGGACACGCGCCAAGCGAACGCTGCGTATTGGTGCGGGGCGCGGGGCTGCGACGCGTCCTGGTCGAGAATAGTAATCTCGGAATCTCCAGGTATTACAAGGGGGTGACGGCAGGGAGAGCTTTGAGCACAGCAACCGGCGAAGCGTTCACCGACAACGCGATCGGATTGAAGCCGTTCAGCCCGTTCGATCTGCGGGCGACACGCGACGGATCGAACAACATCACATTCACTTGGCAAAGAAGATCGCGGCTGTCGGTTCGCATGATCGGCGCTCTTGGTATCAGCGTTCCGCTTGGCGAGGAAAGCGAAGCCTATGATGTTCAAATCTATGCGAGCAGCGCGTATGCCACATTAAAGCGCACGATCACCGCTACGACTACGACCTGTTCCTACACTGCCGCACAGCAAACAACGGATTTCGGATCGACTCAGGCGACAGTGTATGCGCGCGTTTATCAGCGCAGCGCGGTGGTCGGATTGGGGTATAAATTGGAGGCAGCAGCATGAATCTGCAAACGATCAACGCTTCTGCATCGCCAGAAGTTCAGATAAATGAGAATTTCGATTCCCTTGACTTCGGATCGGTCTATGGAAAAAGACCAGCGGCGACTACCGGCCTGACATGGGGATATTATGGAGGATATTGGAGCAATTTTGCAATCACGGCAGGAACACTGACGCTCACCAATTCGATAGAAAACTATATCTCAGTTGCTCGTGCTACCGGAGTAATCAGCGTTGAGGCGACAGTTGGATCGCCAAGCGTTGCGCCCACGAACTGGAATAATACTGCACAGTACGCGCGCGTCTATAAACTGTGGGTATCAGGTGGCGTAGTAACATCAATCGAGGATCACCGGGCCGGATTGTATGGCACACAGGGGGCGTTCCTTGCTGCGACCTCCCCTACGATCCTCACCTCGTTGGTCACGACCAGCACGACCTTCACCGCCTTTGCCGGGGCCACGACTTTATTGACACTTGGCGGCACGGGCGCGACGAGCGTGCTCAATGTGCCGGGCACGCTGGATGCGAGCGGGACTACTGGGGCGCTGACGGTTGCTGGTGGAGTATACGTCGCAAAAAAGATTCTTGCCGATTCAATTCAAACAGCGGGAACGGTTTATGTAGGCACTCAGGGGAGATTTCTTGCCGCCGCCTCTTCCACGCCAGCGTCTCTGACGTCATTGGAAGTCTATTATTCGTCATCAGGGGAAACAGGCGCACCGGCTGGCTTCATCCGTGCTTATGACAGAACTGGACTCGCCTATAAACCGCTAATCACGGACAGTTCGACGTTCACGGTTAATATTTCCGGCGTCTCCGGATTGTCCATTGATGCCAGTAAAAACACCACCCTCGCTGCCGCACTCATCGGCCCCGCCACTGCCACAGTATTCAACACAGTCAGCACCACGGTCAATGCTTTCGGAGCAGCCAGCACCGCGCTGAACATCGGCCATGCGAGCGGGACGAATACTGTGCTCGGGGCTACGACGTTCTCGCAGGCGTTGGCGGTTTATGCAGCAGGCGCACAATCTCTTTTGACTATTGGCGGGAATGCTGCATCAACGATCCCCGAAATCCAGTTCAAGATGAACTCGGCAGCCCGCTACAACTTTCAACTCGGTATCGGCGTGCAGGCTAATGATGCCTTCACGATCACGCCTTCTACAGCAGTTGGTGGAACAACCTTCACAACGCCGGGATTTAAGGTTGATTATCTTGGCGCAGTCACCATCCCCGGCACCCTCGGCGTGACTGGGGCGATTACCACAAACGCAGTAGCTACGATCACTGATTTGGGCAACGTCAGCGCATTTAAGTTTGAAAGCTATGTCAGCAATTCAGCGGAAGCTGGCTCAATCACCCGCGTAGCGCAAACTGCGGTTGTTACCTTCAACACGACTTCGGATGAACGCCTGAAAACCGACATGGGCATTGCAACCGATACCAGCGTTTTGCGTGCGCTCAAGATTCACGATTTTACGTGGAAGGAAAACGGAGTTCGTGGAATCGGCGTCTTTGCTCAGGAAGCGCACAAAGTATGGGCTGATCCTATAACAGTCGGCGGCGATGATCCGAAAACTAAACCGTGGGGCGCAGGATATTCGACTTACGTTCCGCACCTGATTGTCGGATGGCAAGATCACGAACGCCGCCTGCAAGCACTCGAATCGAAGTTGCACTAACATAGGAGACTACATGAACCAGCAAGAAGCAACAATCGCAGTCTGGCGAGCGATGCACCAGCAGATGGCGGATAACTTCGCGGCGACGAATGTCGAGGTGCAGTTGCTGCGCGCACAGGCGGGTGCCTTGAAAGCCGAGCTGGATACACTCAAAAAGGAGAAGGAGAATGAAAATGCGAAAGATGCTGAAACTCCTACCGCTAATCCTCCTGCTCAATAGTTGCGTTCATCTCTACGACGATTTCGAATGGCGCGAAGTGAAACAGGTTGGCGCAGTGAAGATCACGAAAGTTGAACGTAAAGATGCCGCAGAGTATTGCTCAAAGCTTTACGGCAAACCGCTGCTCGCTTGCGTCGACCCTGGAATGAATTGGGAAAATTGTAAGATCGTAGCGCCACCGAATAGCCCAGCCGCAATCGGGCACGAAGCCGCGCATTGCTTTGGCTACGCTCACTGAGGGAAAATTCTTGTTACTTATGAAATAGCAAGTGAAGGAGGCATCATGGCTGAACAACAAGATGAGGTTGAGGTAAACGGCCCCGGCGGGTTCAAGATCAGGGCACGAGGATATGATATCCTGACGCTGTTCGTGGTGATAGGCATCGCGCTGCTTGGCTACCTGTTCTATGAACACAAAGCAGATGCCAAGACAGCGCAAACCGAGATCGTCAAGGCGCTTGACAAGGTGGGCGATTCGCAGGTGGAACTGAGCTATCTCATCTCTCTTACGCCGGAGGAGCGCGCAAAGTTGCGACTGGAAATGCCTGAGTCGCTTAGGAGGAGGTGCGATAATGAAGATTTCAGATGTCGGCATTGAACTGATTACCGAGCACGAGGGCTGCAAACTGCAAGCCTATGGTGATCCTGCTACCGGCGCCGAACCGTGGACGATAGGATACGGTCATACCGGGCCTGATGTCGGCCCGGGATTGCACATCACGCAGGACCAAGCGGTCGAGTTCTTGCGCAGAGACGTAGAGCGCGCCGAGAAATGCATCAACAATTCCGTCAAGGTCACGCTCACGCAAGGGCAGTTCGACGCGCTTTGCTCGTTCGTCTACAATGTGGGTTGTGGAGCGCTCGGCAAGTCAACGTTACTCGTCAAGCTCAACGCGGGCGGCGATGATGATCTGGTAGCTCAGGAATTCCTACGCTGGACCAAGGCGGCCGGCAAAGAGATGCCGGGCTTGGTCACGCGACGCAAGGCGGAAATGGAGACGTTTTTGGCATGATCGCAGCACAACCCAAGGAGGTATCACCATGAAAATGCTGTTCGTAGTTGCACTACTCGCGCTCACTGGTTGTGCCAGCGTTGGCGAGAAGGCGCTCACCGCGGGCACCACCGGATGGGTGCGATTTTCCGCCGAGGACGTTGACGCCGCGATTGTGATCGCGCAACAGGCGCAGGACCCGGTTGCCGAGGCGTGTTTCCGTGCTATCCGGAACCATACAGCCGCGCCGGTCAGCCCGGCGACCAAGGGTATCGTATCTACTTACGCCGCGGCGCGTGCGGCAGTGAGGGAGTCTCGCGCCGGACTCGCTGCTGATGTCCACGTGGCTTGTTCCCCCTTAATAGTGGATGCCGGCACTTTTGCGAGCCGCCTCGGGCTGACCTTTGGTGGAGTGTCGGCGCGGTGACGCAGATAATTACACTGATGCGCGGCAGTCTTGTCCATGATGCGCTGTATCAGTTGATGCGTGAAAACCACTTGGACGAGGACCGCTGGCGCCCAACGGCAGACGACATTCTGCGACGCCTGTGCCGCGAGGATGGAATGAGCGCGATACGCGCTTGGTACGTCTATCAGGGCGTGGGTAATGGTTCAGGTTGAAATGTTCTCTGTTACAACTTTTTTTGGCATCGTATC
>ERZ1292637.115-Hain-H14-01um-R3-115-length-49207-cov-13_pt1 | contig 48351 bp, 81 predicted proteins | sample MGYA00564405_ERZ1292637 | MGnify/ENA primary metagenome ERZ1292637 (study PRJEB36523, sample SAMEA6512645) | groundwater metagenome | collected 2019-01-09 | study: AquaDiva: Metagenomics assemblies of 32 groundwater samples | reverse complement strand
CGCTTGCCATTTCATCCCTTCGCCTCCCGCGCCTGCTGGACGAGGGGATGGGCGAGGGCCGCATTCTTCCGCTCAATCCAAGCAATCATGTCACCCTCGTTGGCAAAATCTGGGGTGGCGTCAACATCCAACACGGTTGTCAGCTCCCGCACCACGGCACGGTGGGCGGCGAGTTTCTTCTCGGTATCTTGCCATAACACATACAATTCAGGAATCGTGATGCTCTCACCATTTGGGAGCATTGGATTCTGTACTTCATAGAGATACTGTCGCAGCCGCCGAATCTCCGCGTGAAGTCCCATCCATTCATTCGCGCTTTGCTGACGATGTTCGTCACAACACCACGAGACAGCCTCGAGGTGCGTGGCGTCGGGGGCGCGGCACTTACGGTCCGCAAGAAATTGGTCTCGGGGCATTACGTCACCGTAATTGGGAAAGCGCGGCGATGGCACCGCAGCCTCGGCAATAGCCGCAATTCCGCGTTTCAAGAAATCCCCCATGCTGAATATCAGGCACTTTCACCTGGTTCTTACATATGGCAAAATAACCTAGTGCCTTCTCCAACAGTTTCGCCCTCTTCTCCGCTTCCTCCAGCGCCTCGCGCACGGCGGCCAAAACTATATTGATAGCCCCGTCTTGATCGTCGTACATTAAGAAGGCTCGAACCTCGTAAACTACTTTCTCTGCTTCTCCACATGTCATTTAAAAATTCCTCCCACAAGCCCAACAACGGTAGCGGCCAGGAAAGGCAGTTAGACAATCACTCTTCCTACAGTAGGGGCATATAATTCTCGCCAGCCGCGTCGGGAGGTCAGGGGGCATCAGAGTCTCGCGCCCTGGCAACGCGCATGATCCTCCCTGAACCGAAACACGTCATCTTCCGTCGTCGTAGGGTGAAGCGCGTCCCCTGTTGCCTCAGACGCCTCTCGTCCACAGGAGCATGTCGTGGAGGGCAGAGCGTAAAGAAATTCCTTGCGCACTTCCGCGCCAGCGCCGTCATCATCGCCATTTCTCCTGTTTAGGCATAAAACAATCCACACAGCGTCCATCCTTCGTAGTCGTCGTCACAGTCTGACAGGTATAAACAGAATGACTGTCTATGAATTCTCATTCCAAAAACTCCTCACACCGTATACACCACCAAGCATTCTCTAGATTCCCCTGACTATCTGGACGAAGTTTCCCACGCGGCATGTGTCCAGTTAATCCACAGAGTATCCGCCAAAGTAGCATTCCCCTACCCCCGCCCCCGTGCAGCCTTGACAGCCGCAGTATGCTCTTCAGGAGTCACGATGAGAGCAGTAGAGCGTTCCTTCTTGTGCTCAGCATCCCGCCATAGGTTGAGTCCAAGTTGAAGGACGGAATTGAGAAATCCAGTCGTATCCAAGCCCTTCTGCTCAGCCGCTACGTCTACCGCTTGGTAGAGGGGCTTCTCGATATACGCCTGTCGCCACGTCGGAACAGGTGTCAGCGCAGGGCATCCTGCAAGATGGACCGTGCCAATTCGCTTGCATCTACAGCGAGAGGTACGATGCTTATTCATTCTCGCCTGGTCCACCCGGCGTTCAACATCTCATTCTTCAGTTTGACAATCGTATAGGTCAAGTGTTGAATCTCCAGTTGAGCCTGCTTCAACGCTTCAGCTTGCTCCGCAACGAGTTTCTCCAAAATGAGTTTCTCCAACTCTTCGCCCACATATTCAAGGCGCATAGCTAGCCCCTCGCCTTACCAATTCGATCAATGTGAGAAAATAGAACGGTAGAACACTTCCGGCATAGAAGGATTCCCCGGACTGAGTGATGGAATGGACATTCATTCAATGTTCTCTGGTTCATACCACTCACAGTCGCAGCGAGCACAGGACGGTGTTTCATGGGCTTCGTGAGCATGATCTACCCGCAAGTGCCCACAGATACAGAATCGTGGGAATTTAAGCATGGGTTCTCGAACGGTCCCATTTTCCACACTTTATACACTGGAATCTCCGATACTTATAGACGCCCACGAAGGCGAATCCTCGATACTGAATCGGTCCCCCACAGAGTCCGCACACTGACCGATCCTCTACGAGCCGGGGGTGGGGATTATCATAGGAGCGAATGCGGAGATAGATTTGCTCAAGCGCCCGGACATCCTGCTGACAGTAGAACCCCATATAATGAATCGCGGTCTTATCCCCACTCATTGCTCTAAACCACCAACCCGGCCATTCATCTCTAGTTTTCTTGTGCTTCTGCTCGCTCAGACCTAGGACTTCCGCGAGATTGCCGAGGCGGTTTGAACTAAAGTTGAATGCGGTTCGTGCAATCCGCCAGGTATCACGCTGTTTAGTCGGAGGCGGGGGCTTGAGTGCATGGATCGCACAGCGGCCCTGGAAGAACCTTCGATCAAACTTATCACCATAGTGAGCAACGAGTAAGTCTGCTTGCTCCATGATCTTCAACGCAGCCTCAAGAATGGGCTTATCGTTAATACTACCTTTCGTAGAAAACCACCCTGGAAACTGATCAACAGTCAACAAATGTGTAGTCTTTTCCCCGAGCCACTTGTACCCGAAACAGAGGACGAATCCTAGATCAGAGCGTAGGGCGTTCACCCCGCCCGTCTCAAAGGTCCCAAAGGAGGATTTTCACCTTTGGGCCTCCTTTCTAGCGTAACGCCCCGTCTTGTCACGAAGCGTTCCAGAAGGTTGTTTCCGCCACCGGAGGAGGACTTCACGGATTCTCCCTTGACGACGCTTCCCCATTAAAGAAAATAGTGTCATCATCCATCCAGCGGCCAGGCTACCGTGCACGAATACACGATAGTAAGGCTTTTTACCATTTGCGATCTTGTAGGGACCGTAAACCTTAGTCTCAAGGGTTCTCGCGGCCCGCTCTATCACGTCTCGATCAGTTGTTCCAGCGTCTAAACGGGGTGAAATCCAACCCGATTTCACGCTGGAATGGAGACTAAAACTCCCTTCACCTTCTAGGAATCCCGTTAACCAGTCAAGATTTCTCAGAGTTAACACTATATAGTCTCTCTTGTATACAGATAGACATGCAATCCGACCAGCCTATGCCCCTCGTACACTGGCCTGTAATCTCCGGCTGTATAGCCTTCATAGAGCCCTTCCAACTCACTGACATCTATATAATGGTCAATTGGCTCTGCAGACTCTACCCCATTCTGATTCATTTCACGTCGCTCCAGTGTTGAATCGAGTAAGGGTTGCGGGATCGTTTTAATTGGTAGAAGGTCAACGTAGCTGCTGCAAGGGCCGCGAGTTCGGCTAGTGGACAGGTTAGACAACGATTATTAGTCCACGCGGCCTTGAGCTTGTCCGATATTTCTTGAAGGGATTCTTCAATTTGATCTGACGCCATATACATCCCCATTTTCCAGTCGCTTACGTATTTCGTAGGGAACGGCTACTCGGCGGTAGTATTCCTGCTTGACGTTCTCCAACACGCCCACTACGTGAACTATTGAGCTATACGACGGATGGCCTGTGAAAGTAGCCACAATCCGTGTCAGCACATAATTAAGTTCGCCTGGATATAAGTCGTGAGTGATTTCCAGGATAGGCTTCAATCGTTTCTCCAAAACTACTCGGTTCTGCCGGGTGATATACGGCATTCACCGTCTCCTTCCACGTTTTGTAATGGGGACAAGCTCCATCCTTCGATACACCACCTTAGCGCCATGATGATATTCTGGTGTTGGCTTTGGCGCGAAAGAACGTAGCCCAAGTATTAAACAGAAGTATTTCCCGTGATAGGGAACCCAAACTTTCATTATAGGCTCGGCATTTCGCCGCTAGCGTAAGAAGCGAGTAAGTTAGCCAAGAGTAGTTTACGACATTCCCAAATGGCAACCGCTTTTGGAAACGCTTCTCTATTAAATGGCTTCCGCATTTCCTGTAAATCGCGTTCGTTCATGCGCATTAACCTAGTAATTAACGAGAAGTAATGGCCGTCCAAGCTATTGCTACGCATGTGTGTTATTCCCCCCCCACTACAATGTAGAAATCCGCTGGAAACTGCATTGTCACGCCATTGATTATCCACGGCTTCTGCACAATCTCCCTCACACGGGGCAGAGTCTGAGCCATAAATGGCTTCGGGCAGCCCCATTTCTGGGAGTCATGGGCTTCCATCTTGAAGATCATATACGGAAACTCTCGCTTGATTGTCAGGAAGGTCTCATTCGCAATATCTCGGACTCCACCCTGCATAGGATGATTCGTCCCTTCCCGCTTGAGGGCCTTCAAATCGTTCGTCATTAGAACACGAACCCTTCCCATGAACGTGACAGCCCGACGAGTCCGTACGACTTCTTCATCATTGACTCTCCACCACTCAACGATCCCAGGATGCTTCCCTAGATAGCGGTTACTCGCGGCTACTAAAGCTCGCTTGTCTAGCTGGAGTGCTTGAGCCCCAGGAATATCGCCAGCGCGTTTAGGATCACCGCGATAATGCAAGCGATAGACATAACGCTTAGCGAAAGTTCTACGGTCGTCTTTGATGCCCTTCCAGTTATGGGATTCTCGCCAGGCTTGGCAGGATTCATCAGTATGTAATCCCTTTGTGAATAACGGTGGATATTCCCACCCGAATACATCACAGGTATTCAAGGTGTGAATGTCCCAATTATTCTGAATCGCGTCTAGGAGTAGCTTATCCTTCGTCAGACACGCCATGATACGGAGTTCAATCTGATCCCAATCAAAGCAAATCCAATCTTCATCTGGATCAGGAATGATAATATCTTGTAGATCATCCGGTAACTGAGCCGTCGGGATACCGCGCTTCATTGCATCTTGATTGCCGTCTGAAGGATCAACGCTCGACCACCGGCCTGACGCTTGCGCATGAATCTCAAAGGCAGGGTAGAGCCTATCCCGAAGTCCAGTCGGTTCACCCTTCTTATCAAAGAGGAAGCAAGGCCGAATATAGTGGGAAGCATTCTGGAGGGCATCTGCATAGATTACCCGAGCCTCTAGGACGGGATGCGCCCCTTCCTCAATGCGCTCTAGGGCGGTCTCTAGGGATAGAACAGCATCTGGATCAAAGGCTGGCCCAATCTTCTGCCTGAGGGCCGCAACCGCGTCGGTGTCTACGGTCGGCTTCTTAGACTTGATATGCTTCTGAACAGGAAGTCCTTCAGTCTCATAGAGATAGCGGGCAAGTTGACGATTAGACCCCAGGTTGATCGGCCATCCCACATAGGCTTGCCCAAGGCGGACGGCTTCGACCATTTTGTCAGCGTAAAGGGCCGCAGCAGGGCCAACGCGAGGTTTGTTGATTCGGAGACCAACCTTGTGCGCTTCAAGAAGTCCAGGGATAAGCGGTAAAGATTGTGTCTCGTAAATATACTTAGCTGTAGGTGCATCTTTAAACTCCTTTAGGAGAGCTTTCCACGATGCACCCGTATCCACCACGTCCCCCCAATTGTAGGCTAGGGGATCAGACTTCTTCAGATGCTTCATCTTCTGGTGTGGAGAGTAGATGGTAGCCAAGAATTCTAGATCATGTGGAAGCTCTGACCACAGGCAGGCGTGGGCCAGCATTGTATCATCTATATGCACATAGTCCGGGTAGAAGAGCCCAATCTGTTCCAGCACGGGAATATCAGCCCCAAGCCCATTCTGGAATACGACTGGGAGAGCCGTCACCAAGTCTCGGATAGAGTTCTTACGGCCAGGCGTGAGTGCCCAAGTCTCTAACTGGAACCCGTTGAACGTCCCATTAGTGAGTTGAACCCCTACACCCACTAGATTTAACTCCTTTGTATCTCTATGATACTCCGTATCTATCACAACGTACTTAGATATTCCCGGCTTAAGCCATTCACTCACATGTAGTTTCAACTCGACTTCGCCAGGGTTAATCATCCGGGAAGGAACCACTGTAGGCCACTCACCTTTGAGGTAGCGGTCAATCTTCCGCCAGTCGAGTTGAGAAGGAAAATATAACTTCTTTTCCCGCACAACTACGTCCCCCACATGGAGAACACCCAGGACGGGCTTACCTTGATAATAATTGGGTGATAGAAACCCCCGCCAAGCTTTGATACTCCCTGGACCCCCCAGGAACCCCCAGGCATATCGGCCTTCAGCCACGATCAGTTTAGTCGCTGGAGGAATACGAAGATACTGACTACAGCACTTCACGGCTTTCGCTAGAGTCTCCCCTGTAGGCATCGTATTACACTTCTGACCATCTGGCCCACGCATTCGACAACGGAGGATATTCCCAAGTGTAACCTTCCCACGAGTCAAGCCAGCACGGGGAAAGAAAAACCTCTCTTCCTCCTGACCAATCTTCCCTACCTTAGGACGCCCCTGAGCCTCTTCGTCTGCACCCGGATTCTGCGCGATCACGGCGACTTCGGCACCTTCAACGACTTCATCCGGGCAGAATCCTTGCCCGTCGTCGTAGAGAGGGCAGGGCTTACAGGTATCAGGCTTTGGAAGCACGGATTTTTCAGGCTTTCAGAGCCAACCTTCGCCCCACGACGAGTCCGACAGCCGTAGCTTTTAGGACGGGTAGAAAATAGTCTGAATCCACCGTCGCCCCGCCGAGCAACAGGAGCACCTTAATTTCAATCTCAGTAAGCTCGTCCATGAGTGGACCAAGAATTGCCTTGAAAGCAGCAAATACGAATTCGTTCACGGGTGCAGCCTTCTCGTTTTTTGCAATCTCAAGTATGTCATCGATAAGGCGCAAATTTATACCCTCCTCATGTATTTAGAGCACAATCTACAAGTCGGTGGCCCCTGAATCGTACCCGTTACATAATAACAGCATACCCAGATATTAGACGAAAACACCACTGGATTCATCTCGTATCCATTCCCGTGAGAAGGCGCGTACTAAGGGGCTCGTCCCCGGCAAGGAATGTTTTAGCCCGCGCGTTACCCGACAGTAATATAACCTCACTGCCGCTTCTCCCTTTTTAGCGACGCACTTACTGAACCTTACGGATACTAGAAATCTTGTTGAATGCGTCGAAGCCCTTGCGGAGGAAGTCCGCACGCTCTTCCTCAGACTTGGGATTCTTGTAGACGTTATTTCCACCATCATCCGTGCCGGTAACAAATGTTTCCTGGACGCGACCGATCACAGGATAGGCCAGGATACGCTCGATAGTCTCACCTACAGACTTTTCACCAGCGTCCATCGCTTCAACGACATGCCCCCACAAACGAGCAGGCACGTCCAGGCGACCAGTCTTGGTCCGATGCTTCTCAGCCTGCTCCTTGTCGAAATCAAACTCCGCGAAGAGCGTTCCAACAGAAGCTCCGTCTTTCTCGGCCTGATACTGCACATTAAGCGTCTTACGACCCGGCCAGGGAGACCGTTCATCAGCCACACGGGGCGTGACTTTCTTCGCCGTGAGAAGATAGTCCCCGCCACGGATTGTTGGTCTAGACGTAGCCTCCTTCACAAGCTCCGGGTTCGTGTACGTGTTAAACAACTCTTGCATTGTTAGTTCTTCAGCCATTAAAGTATTCCTCCTTTATTTCGGTTTAATAGTTAAAAGTATGGAATAAGAATGAGCGTATGCCGACCGACCTTCGCTATACCCCCAAAGAAAGGACTCCGCGCAAACGACAATTGTGAGGAGTCGCTAAAACTACCCTGAAGCTTACTTACGTAATGTGCCCATTTGTCCACTCCAGCAATCGTTAGCTTCACGGGCGTTGTACCCCTCTTCAATCCCTTTAGGATCACTACCCTTCGTGGCATGTGACTCCACCTCCTTTAAAGAAAGTCGATTTGACCTACTGTTGAGATATTGTCCGCAGTGCTTTGCGCACGAGTAGATAGTTGGCGCAAAATGCGGTTGGTTAATAGCTCTATTCCAGGATGTTTTCCGTCGTCACCAGTTACACACGCTAATACAGACAAAATACTGATTGCCTCTTGTACAGGCACTTTCCCGAGGTTTATTCGCATTACTTCTTAACCTCCGTATACGTGGCATTGATAATATCCCAGACTTTCTTCCAACCTCCCGGACCTTCAGGAATATCAATCTCAGCCGGGAGTGGCTTAGGAGTCCGATAGCGAACGACGACACCTTCGAGGGGAGCCGTCAGTAGTACCCGCTGAATCTTCCCGACCCCTATGACTCGTGACTTCATCACGAATACAAAGCTAAATAATCCCGCGATGCCTGTACTCATCCACCCGTAGAAGTTAGGTGTAGTCAGTTGATTCGCTAGTGGATTCGCACTCGTAGGGTCCGACGACCTATCAGACGAAGAAGTCATCATCACGATAGGAGCAAGATAGTGGAGTTCTGTGAAAAGATTCGTCCCATGGAACCGGACCTTGCCCCACTCGAACTTCTCCGGCATGGCATCTCCGAATAAGTCCCTAATAAGGAGATTATACAACATCGGCCCCCCATCAATCCCTACTGCTCGGAGCCCCTTGACCCCCCGATATTCCTTAATGACTTCCTTGTAGTCCGCGAGAGTCTCTACGGTATCCGCCATGAACCTTGGCTTAGGGGGCTCCTTAGTAGGGGGCTCAAGGACCACAGGAGGAAACGTCTCATTTAAGGTTTCCAGACCTAACCCCTTCACGGAGTCATAGCCATCCTCACCCTTAATATTTAGATACCGTACTGGCCCATTCTGGCCTTCCGTTTGGAGCATATCCCCCAATAAGAAGGTCTTGCCAGTCCCATAATTACCGTGTAGCAGAAATGTTACATTGTCTCTCTGACCAAGACTTAAATTGAGTGCTTGTCTCATTGGGTCAGTCCCGAGGATATAGGTCTAAGTTTAAAGCGTGTATAATGGTTATCTGAACGCGCTTCATTCTTTCACTTCCTCCCCTGGTACAGTATGTTTCACTCGTTTAGCCTGCACATACTCCTTGGCAGCCATTAGTAGGGGGTCTAACTTGTAGATTAGACAGGCATTCTTGAACGGGCAAGGCCCGTATTGATTCTGATGCTCAGGATTCTGAGTCAACTGTTCAGGATGTTCCTTGAGAACGTCCATCCGATCCCACGCATTCTGACTGAAGTGCTGCCAGTCCTGTGCATACTCCGGGTCTATACTGTAGGGATGGAGCTTAACGCTTTTCTGAGGCCGTAAGACCATTAAAGCAATATAGTAACGCTCTACTTTGCGCTCCTTCATAACGCCATACCCCCAGGCATAATGATATTGCTGATGATCATATGCGTACTTATTCACTTCAGCATCATAGTACCGGGCCTGAAGGTTCATCTTGACCTTATAATCCACAACCGCTAATGCCCCATCGGGAGCCTCTACGCCTAGATCAATCCGAGCATAACCATGCTCCGGGAGGGTAAGCTCTACGTCTAATATCTTCCAGGACGCATCAAAGGGGTCATTATCCATATAATAAGAGAGTGCAGCTTCGGTATCGGTGAGAACCGCGGTCGGATTGAATGTATCAGCGAATCGGTGGGTTTCCTTAAACTGCTCAACGTAGTACGAGACTATCTCTTTTCCCGTTCCAATGATAGCCGACCACATGTCGCGGGAGGGGCGGTCTCCAGAGGCTACCCTTAGATGATTATATGAGGCGACCCCCGCTGCAAACCCTACTCCAGTCAGCATCGCGGCTTCCCGCTGCGTAAGTTCAGCGTTCGACCACCCCTCCCGCCTGAGCCACCAGTACAACGGGCAGAACCCGTGATCTTTCGTCTGAGATGGACTGTATACGCTCATGGAAAATATACAATCTGACTGAGGCCACCTTGCAATGTGTTAGGGCTCGTGTGCACCGTCCCTACCTCAGCCCCAGCGGTACGCCGCTGGTCGTTATCGTTAGCAGTTTTCCGCATTTGACACCTAATAGATATCCCAGGAGCCCCTCGGATTCTACCCTCGTGAAAACTTGCACAAGCCTGACTCGGTAGAACTCCGACGCACGTTTACCCTATCTATTAGGGCGTCAAGGGGGGTCTACGCGAAAATCTTGTGAGACTCGTTACTGCGGAAGAATTGGTAAGGCTTCCCCGGCCTGCGATTGATTGGCTGATACATCGGCTAATCCCACGGCCAGGGTTGATACTCCTACTCGGACCACCAAAGGCCGGGAAATCCTATCTCGCACTACAGGTAGCGTTTTCTGTAGCTCGGGGGGGCGAGTTCTTGGGGCAGAAGTGTGAGCCCACAAAAGTCCTTTATTTACAGGTAGATACGAGTACTGCCCTCTGGACTGATCGCTTAGTACAACTAGAGGAAGCAGGCGTAGACATCTCCGGGCCTGTTCAGTTCGTTCACCCTGATGATGATGGGAGAGTGAATGTCTTAACCGATGAAGGCCGTGCGAGGCTCCGGGAAATCCTCCGGCAGAGTGGGGCTCCATTCATCATTATAGACGTACTCCGTGAGATTCATACTGGAGATGAGAATAAATCTCACGAAATGAAAACAGTAGGAGATTACTTAATAGATTTACTCGTAGGCCGATCCGTCTTGCTCGTCCACCATACAAAGAAGATTCCCGCCGACGTCACGGACCCTGATCCCGTGCTCTACGGGCGTGGTAGTACATATCTCACTGGTAAAATGGACGCGAACTGGCTGTTGTACCGGGGTAAGCTCCGTGTGCAAAGTAGATTCGACGAGGATATCACCTGGAAAGCCGAGCGCACCGATACTGGCACATGGGCTTTCCCTGAAGCCGGAGCCCGTAGGGACATGCGGATTATCCTCTTAAAGCTCTGTAAAGAATTCCCAGAGTCTACCCACGCGAAGATTGCTGACGTAGCACGGGATAGACTCAATATCTCTCGTGCGACGTATTATCGGCTTATCGCGGGGCATAGGTGCGAGCATAGTAAGCCTCAAGTTTAGGCTTCTACTTACCCTCGCTTCCTGTATAGAGAATGATGATTCTCACATCGCCACCATCGGGAGTGCTGTAGATGCCCCTTTTGTGACTTCGGCGGGGCAAACAGCCTCCTAGTAGGCGCTCCACAAGCTTCACACTTCGGCCCATCAAACGGATGCCCTTTCATTTCCAATCCTCCCGTAGTTTCTCCACAGCCGCATGTAGTAGTTGAGAAATCCGTTGGAAGCTCACGCCATGCCGTTCTGCTAACTCCTGAAACGTCAAGCCTTCCTGATAATACTCTTGTAGGACTGCACATGTCCGAGCAGATAGCCGGGAATCCCCTAGTATCTCCCACAATGGCGGTAGTGGACGTTTATTTCGCTGCTTGACTTCACGGGCATCTTCATGGTATAGAGCAAACTCTTCCTTTTGCTCTGCCATCTTGCGGCCCAAAATTCGCCAGCATACTTTATAGAAGAGATGTCCGATAGTTTTATCAGCCCTAGGTTCCGCCGCTAGCCTATTCAGCGTATTCGGATAGGTTAGTAGAGACACAATCGCGTCCTGTACGATATCCTCCGCTTGGTCAAGTGGAACATAGCGCCGTAAGAGACGGACCATTTCAGGTTGTTTTTGCACTAGATAGTGTGCAGAAATCATTGGTAGCGCTCACTATCTAGAATAGTGCGGAAAACAAACTGCAGGTCCGGGTTTGCCTTGAAGATACTTTTCCACGTTTCATAATCTCGTCGTACAACCGCATCAGCAAATTCCCGTAGTACCTGCTGCTCATTTCTCTTCTGGATAATCTCAAGAGTGTGCATAGATAACCTCCTCAATGACTTCGGTTGTAATCAGCACTGTATCTTGTCCAGAGGTTTGGCCTAGAACCTCCCCTAGTCGCTGCAGGAAAGGTTGAGGATATAGTTTATCCGTAATTACCTCATAGACGTTACAGGCTTCCCGGATACCCCGCCAAGCTCCGTGTGCGTAATACAGTGTAAAGCCGGAAAATTCTCTCTCTAATAACAGCGCAACATTTCGGAATTGTTCTGAAGAGACGCCCATACAACCGATATAGAATTTTAGTCTATACATCGTCATCCTCTTCCTGTGCTGGTATAGGTTTATCTTTCTCGTGCTCTCTTTCCTTCCATCCTGCTAGAGCGCATTCCGCCGAACAACTATATTCAGTAGACTTCCCGGAGATAGTAGGGGCCGGCCTAAACCGAGCCCCACACCGACATTCCCGCCATTCCGTATCCAGTCCAGCTACCTTGACGGCCTTCCGGGTCATGCGGTCAAGTTTCCGTCGCATGACTAGTCCAATAGGTCGCTGACAAAAGCGATGACCAGCCGTAACATTATAGATACCCCGCCCGTATGTCAGGGTCTAGTTTACTCTCAGGGTCAAACTTAGGCTTGCCTGTCACGGCATCCATTAGGCCTTCCCCACTCGGACCCTGGACATAAGGCATGTCGTGTGACTCTAGCATAACCGCAAGGGGCCGGACGAGTGTTCGCCCCTGCTCATCCTCCCGACCAATCGCTAGGAACGTCACGCTATGCCCGTGGAAGAAACCGCTAAAAGTTCCCATGACTGAACCTTCCGGCAGACCAATAGCCGCTTTTACCTCTTCCTCTGTGAAAGACTTGTGAGTATCCACATTAACCCCCTTTTTGAATTGAGACCCCTTGAGCTTTTAACGTATCTAGAATCCACTGACTTGCTGCCTGTACGCTTGTCCAGTGGACTGCCCCTAACAAAGCCTGCCCGATATAGATATCCCCCCTCTCAGTATCCTCAGACACGTCTGTAGGCTTCCCGTAGCTACCGGGAATAGTCAATAGTTTCAGTAAATGCTCGGAGAACTGTTCCATGATTGAAAAAATCAGTCTACGCAACACGGTCGGGTGAATGATCGCATAGGCGAACCTTTCATGGTCAAAGGCTTGGTCAAACTCCTTCAGTCTCACCGTGATTTGCGCGTCGGCGGCCCCGTCTGCAACACTACTCGCAGGCATAGCTAAGTCTACCTGCACCCGATGTCCGGCATACTCAAGGCACTCGACTAAGCTTGCTACGGCAACCCCACGGGCTTCAATAACCTCTTTCTCTACCCCACCCGATACTCCGATATTATAGACAAGCCTTATCAGTCTCAAACCGGCCCCTTGACTTATAACGGATTCCATTCTCACCCAACACTCAGGCTCATTGTCCAGGTATCGTGCTACGTCTAATTGTGTCCCTTCTTCCGAGTAATACGCCTCATATCGTTCGATCATTCCCGTAATGCGCTCGAAGATAGGCTTAGACTGAGAGTCTAGCCGTTCGACCCCCTCCCGCCAGCCTTCCTTTGCCCACCGTAAGGCTTGTGTGAAGGAGCCCCCAGCCCAGCTAGCACGGCCATCACGGCTATGGCGCTCTGCACAAACGGATTTACCATACTCACAAGCATAGAGAAATTCCCCCCATGTTGCAAATCTAACGTGATGACAAGGTGAGGTAGACATTACTCTCTGCCTGAAGGAAATGGGTTAGCCTGCAAAAGGTTATGCTTTAAATCTCTCTCCATACCTTTGAAAAGGACCGTCTCTGCAATAGTGTCTAGGCTCCATTTGCTGTCCTTCAGGTACTCTGCACCCTTAAAAGATGCTCGTGGAGAGACCACTAGGCGAGGCGCATGTTGGGAGGCCCACTCACGAACCTTATTGACCCATACAAGCCAATTCTCAGCGTCAGGGTTGATAGACAGGGTAATTGCCCTTTCGAGTCTCTTATCGTAGCCCCACTCGATATAGCTGAATCGTTCCGCGAATGCAGCATCAAAGGGTCTACGCTCAGGGAATTGGGGATTTGCTCCCTTTCCCACTGTGTTCCCAGTCGCGACCACGGTAAAGTCAGCATGTTTGTCTACCATCCCACACGGGAAGGCCCCCACACCATTCTCTAGCATACTATTGAGCGTTGTCAATAGAGAGGGGGACGCATTATCTAACTCATCAATACAGAAGATTCCTCCCCCCTTATATAACTGGTGAAAAACTGTGTCTCGGTAGTTCCCTGTAGCGTCCAGGTAGCCTAGCAGTCTGCTATCCGGGGTCTGAGGGTTTAGAGAGATATATCCAAAGGGTATTTCTAGAGTCTCAGCGCATTGCTTGGCTGCGTACGACTTCCCCCCACCCGGAGGCCCGTATAGATAGGCGTGATGTCTCTTACTAAGGAGATAGAGCAGTCTAGGGAGTGTTTCGTGGGCTTGTCCCTGGACGTTCTTCACAGTATCCCCTTGCGCCATCTCTATTCTAAGGGGAATGACTGCCTGTAGCTTGCTCTCTAGACCAGCTATCCCTTGGGCGACAATTTCCCTGATTAGAGTCTCGTCCATTAAGGCCGGCAGTCTCTTCGCTAGAGCATCGGCTAGCACGTCCAGGGTAGCTGAAGCTTCCCCATTGACCTTACTCTCTGGGATAGTCTCTGGAACCTCTTCAGGAGTATTCGGGGTACTATCCGAGACAGGTATCCCCCCGCTACACACTGCATGAGCGATACTGCCCCGCTGTTTCCTATTCCAGGTTACTGTATCACCCGGACCAATCCGTCCTTGGCACTTGTGGCAGATACCAGCGTAGCGAGCCCTGAAGATTGGCATTAAATGACTCTCCCGTCCTGTAGGTAGATCATCCTCTGATAACGCCATCCCCACCCAAACAACCCTTCCTCGTAACTCCAGGTTGCCCACTCCATGCTGTAGCGGTATCGTCGGCGCATGTTGTATTCCCCCTCTCACCCTTAATGGCGTGATTATGTTCACAAGGCGTATTGACATACACCTTTTACCCTTATAATCTCACTAGTTACACCACGAATCCCGCCTATCTATAGATTCTCCCTATCCTTCACCCTTGAAACTTCCCATAGGTCATGCCAGCTAACCCTGTAATTCTAAAGGCGTAATAAATCTATATCATCAATTGTTGAGTACGGTGTAGAATTGGCACGGAAGATAGAGCATCTATAAGATAAAGAGAAAGAGGAAGATATAACATGCCTTGTAAAGTCTATGAACACAAGCAAAGTTGTTCAATCTGTAATAGTCGGCATACGTTCCGGCGAACCTGCTCACTTGCCGGGATGATTGCAAAGGCCGAAGGGCATTTCTCCCTGATCTGTGATGCGTGTCAAAAAGACGCACTAGAATATCGAAGAACCTACGCTAGAAAGTATTATAAAGCTTATCGAGCGAAGAGGCGTGCTCTGCTCGTGAACGATAGAGAGACTGTATATAGGGAGAATACAGGGATTCCAGGGGGTGAGCTTAAAGCAACTAGTGAATAAGTAAGGACTATAGGCTCGTCTCAGGGGGTTTTAGACTAGTCTCATCCCTGAGACAACTTGTAAGTATATAATATATAAAGTGTCTTATGCGTTCTACTACCCTGTGTATCTCTCCCCACTCCTATATACAGTATCGCTATCGTTTTGTCTGAGCTACCCTAATCCCCCAGGTGATTAGGCCTGGAATCCCCTACTCACTAGAAGAACGCCCCAGACCCCAAATCCAAGTCTTCCCTCCCCTTGTACTTGTGCTCACATTCACATGAGCACTACATCTAGTGGTGTCAACCCTTGTCACACTAGAGCCGGCCCCCTAAGCCCACACAACATGCTAGCCCCGGCGCTACTTTAACCCCCACGACCCTCAAAATTTTTACAAAAAATTTCACAAAAAATTCTATAATAATCATGTGTTTAGGTGTACGCTGGGTAGTGGTGGACTAGAAGTTTCATACTATATGTGATATCTATAAGGTGTCTATGGGTAAGTGCGTGTGTTAAATGAAAAGGTGCCGGATTCGGAAAAAGAATCGGTCACGCAGGCTTACCACAAGAGACTTTCTGGATCGCGTCCTCCACGGGAAGCCGATGACGCGCCCTCCCGGCCTAGAAGGACACATAAACCCCGTCCCTCGAAAACCACGGCGTCCCCTCCCGGCTCTCCCTGTGGAGACGCCCTCCGCGAATATAAAGTTCGTTCCTGGGGTGGACCTGGACCCGTCAAATTGAACTGCAGTCAGTGGGGCCGGTACACTCGGGGCTAATCTCCTAAGTGATTCACGCTCTATTCTCCTAATGGAAACCAAGCCTGTCCAAGGCCCTGAAACGAAGGCTCGTCGGATTCGAGCATATGAACTCTATGTATCCGGTAGACATAGCCTCCATTCTATCGCTCTTGCGACTGGTGTTACACAACAGACCGTCTCTTACTGGCGCAAGAGAGATGAGTGGGATAAACGAGTCCGTGAAGCGATAGATCAAGTTGGCCGGGATAAGGCCAACATTGAAGGCAATCTGAAAGCCCTCATACGGGCTGGCCTCTATGAAAAATTGCTCCTGCTCCGTGAACTCGGGAAGCAGCATCCGGGGAAACCCGCTCCAGATTTCAAGGAACAAATTACTGCTGCACTCGCCTTCGTGACGGCCTGCGCTAAGATTAAGGACATTGATCCGGCCTTACTAGAACTAGACGATACTGATAAGATGCTCACTCGATTGGACTTTAAGGACGATCTAGATACGGACATTTTACCGGCGGAAGGAACAGGGATAGACAAATGTTCGGTGGATTCAACATTGGAAGCCTCTTCAGCGCCATTGCTGCTCCCCTAATTAGCTCTCTAATAGGGAACGCCCTTCAGCGTGCGATGGCCCCTCGGGCTCCTCGACAGAATATGCTGCAGCAGCAGCCCCTTCCGACCCTTCCGACTAGTGGGGCAACGCCTTGGTCTACTCCCGTGTCAGCGCGGACTACACCCGGTATTGAATCTCCTGCCAGTCCTATTCTCGCAAATCAAGGCCCTAGCGGGCAAGTCAACCCAAGTGCGGGCCTCGGCAATCTCAGCATTGAAGAGCAAATCCTCCGTGCGGCTCGTGGGAATTCTGGCGGCATGGGTATTGGGGGAGTCTAATGGCAAGTAGGAAAGGCGCGATGAAGATTGGTGAGGGCCTCGGCCCAGGACGCATGAAGTTCGGTCCTGAGTGGGACGGTGCGGAAATCACCATCATGCGGCATACCCCGTCTGGAAAAGAATTCATCCGACACCCGGATACTGATGAAATGATCCCCATGAGAAAAATTAAGTGGGGTGATGGGGTGGGTGGAGATTCTGCTGACTCAACCGGAGTCGCAGGAGAGACCGCAGGAACATCAGCCGGTACTGGTGGAGTTGGAACGGGCGGTGCGGTCGGTGGAGATACAGGTGGAGATGTCGGTATAGGACCAGGTGATCCCAGCCTCGCAGGTCCAGGGCCGAACGATCCGGGTATAAGTCCAAACCCAGCCGATTCCAGTATATCAGACGTAGTGCGCGGCATGGCTGAGCCCGATACTACCGGAACTCCTATTGGGGCTGTCGGTCAGGTTTCACCCCCGGATACCGTCGCAAGCGCGATTGCTGGAATGGTAAATGATCCTAATGACCCTGGATCAAAAGCTGCGGCAGCGAACCTGGGAATTGGGGTAAGTCCCATCGGTGGCTCAGGACGGTCCAGCATCGGCGCGACACGATTTGGTGGGGATGCGCCTGGTTTTAATGTCGGCGCTATGATGAGCGGAATGCTTACAGGTTCAGGTGATCCCGTAACTGACGCGATGGCCGCGATTATGGGTGCGATTGGCCCTCCGGGTATGGGCGCTGCAATTAGTGGTCTTGGAGCGGAAGCGGCGGCTGCTGGAGTGAATGCTCCGGGTGCCTCCGTGACTGGTGGAGACCCAGGAACGCAATCTCCTGGAGATTTCCCTGGAGATTTCCCACTTCCATCAGGTGGAATGACTGCCGGTATGCCCGGTGCTGGGGTTTCTGGTTCACAGCCGACTGTTCCTGGTGCTTCACCTACACCTAATCCAGTTGACTCTAGCCGGGAGCTTCCGCGATTCATAGGCCGTATCAGGCGCTCTCCAGGGTTGAGGCTCTTCGCGTAACGTATGGATGAACTTTCTCTCGGGTATCTACTCGGAGAAAAATACCATCCTCTTCAACCCGAGGTTATACTAGCGACAGAGTTTGAAGTCGCGGTCGTTGGGGGAATGGGTGCGGGGAAGTCTTACGCCGCATGTGTCGCATCATTTAGACATGCAGCAAAGTTTCCTGGAGCGCGGGTCTTAATAGGGCGATATACCTATCGGGAAATGGTTGATTCAACCAAGTTCCTTTTCTTCAAGATTATGGAAGCGAAGGGCTTGGTCAAATATTTTGATCGCCCCCGGAACTGGAACTATAAGGAAGGCACGAACTACGGCCACATGATCAATGGGTCAGAGTTCATCTTCAGTAACTTAGATCAAAAGCTAGATCGCCACAAGAACGTAGAATACTCCTTCATCTTTATTGATCAGGGTGAAGAGATACCCTACGAAGTGTATGAATTGCTTAGGCAACGGTGTCGGTATACTATCTGTCCTTCGACAGAGAGACACATCATTACCGTTGCGAATGATGAGGGGGACACTTGGCTGCGGCAGAGATTCCTCACCTTCGAGTCTCCTCACGGACACCCTACAGCTAAAGCAACACGCCGCTTGATTCGGGGGGATTCTCTCCAGAATCCTCACCTAGATGAAGGTGCAAGGGCTCAGCTTCTTTCCCTTCCACCAGAATTACAGTCTCGGTGGATTTGGGCCACAATGGACGCAGGCTCGTCGAGACTGCTTCCAGAATTCAGAGTGATTCCGGCTGTTGTGATCCCGCAGCATTGGCCGAGATGGATTGGGGTTGACCCGGCTCGCTCGACAGGCGTGACGTGCGCTCTGTGGGTAACGATCAATCCTGACCGGGAAGAATACCACGGGATTCTCCCGAATGCTCCGCATTTTTACCAGGAGTATTGGGCTGAAGGCCGTGATTCTGAAATCCACGCACGGGCCATTGATCAGATGACTGGGCCGAATCTCTTGAAGGGCCGCGTCATGGATCAATCGGCCTGGGCTGCGACTTTGAAGTCTAGCAAGTATGGTCAGTTGACGGTCGCAGACTTATATATCCAGGCAGGCTTGCCGGTTAGTCCCTCTTCTGGGGATGAATGGACCCGTGTTATGCTGTTCACTCAAGCACATAGACGTGGCTTGACAGTCGCAGATGTTTGTATCAATCTCATCCGTCAAGGTCCACGATATAGGGTCAAAGGGCAGTTCGGAGCCTTTGGGCCGATCAAGATTGAAGCCAAGCAGAAATATCACTCCGTAGATGCTGGAGGATACGCGCTTTCGATCCTCCCAACGAAGGCCGTAGCCGTGGATATCAGTAAAGAACGGCCTATGTTTCATATCTACGAGGGTGTAGATCAAGGAAGTCGGCTTCATTGGGAAGGGGTCTTATCCCAACTTCCTAAAGTCCGTGGAGCTTCTATTATTACCCCAGGATTTGATGAAGCGGAGTTCTCCCAAGAGGAAGTGAAGGATAGACGCGGCTCTGAGAAGGAGTCGAATGAGGACTTGGTGTGGTAACTCCTGCTTGTTGTGGTTATTTAATGCGCCCTTGTTCTAATAGATACGGCTTTGAATGTTTAGTGTGTCACACTTTCATAGGTGTGTCGGAATTGCTGGAGGCTATACGGTGAAGTGGCCGGGTCAGCGTCGGTTAGAGGATAAGATTCTTGCACTAGAGTCCGCTATTGTCGTTCTGACGCTCAAACATGACCAGATGTGTCGTCAGGCTGCTATGGAAGGGACTCGGGCGAACGCTGCGGAGAGCGTTCAAACGGCCCTCCAAGGTGAGAAATCCACGCTCACACGGCTCAATGATCGTCTAGAGCATGAACTAGAGCTAGTTCGTGCAGATTATCGTGTTTTAACACAGCAAGTGATCAATATAGCGGCTCGTCCGATTAGCAAGTCTATTTTTGACGATGACCCATTCAAAGAGATTAAGAAAGACGACGAATTCGTGTCTCCCGAGACGACGGAGACCGTAGACTTTGAGCATTTGGCGCAAACAATAGAGGAAGCGAGTGGCGAGCAAGCAAGCACTTCCTAAAGATCAAGCCCTCATCAAAGACCTTAAGGAGCGTCTATCTCGTCGTCGCTGGCTGACTGAACGATCTTGGTGGGGAAACACGCTGTACTACTTGGGTCTACAATGGATTATCTATGATACGACAAGTAGACGGTGGCGGCAGAGAAAACTTAGCCCTGCAACACCGACACCGATCACCAATCTATTCCGTTCCACGATGGATACGGTTAAATCCGCCATCGCGCAACACGAACCACGGTTTCTTGGGACTCCAACTCGTGACGATTCCAAGGCCGTAGCTGCAGCAGGCTCCGTTGATATTCAGTTAGCGATTATCCTCCGCGAAGGTGAGTTTAGCAAGGCCCGTAGACGGATGCTGGATTGGCTCTTGCTTACTGGTAATGCCTTCATGGAAGTGGTATACGATACAGGTGAGGAAACAGGTCTCTACCCGATTCCATTTGAGAAATGTATGGAATGCGGGGTTGAGACGGACCCTGATAGTGATGACTTCAAGGATGTAGGAGAAATGCCTGCGTGCCCTTCGTGCGGTTCTCCCTGGCTCGCGGACAGTGAAACACAGTTTAAATTCATTCCTCGTGGACGTATCCGATTCGATGTCGCGTCCCCCTTTGAAGTCTACATTGATCCTGCGATTGAGGAAATTCAGGATCAACCATTCATGCTCGTGGTGAAATCCTATACCGTCGAGCAAGTCATGGAGATTTGGGGAGAAACTATCGAGCCCGACCAAGCCTATGGGGGCCTTGGGGATTTGATGAGAGAAACAGTCCCCACGCTGGCGTCTAGTTCGGCTGGGATGCCGTTCGGGGCGCAGTCAGCCTCCGAGCGTGAGAATCGAGTCACAGTCATTCGAGCCTACGTCAAGCGCCATAAGGAATACCCGGATGGCACCTATATCGTAATGACGGCAAGTGGGAAAGTCCTTGAGAAAACTAAAGACTATCCTTGGAAGCATAAAGTTAGCGGTCGGAAGTATTATCCGTGGGTTCACTTCCGATTTGGAACCGTGGGTGGTCGAGCCTGGGGATTCACCCCCGCTGACGATCTACTTCCGAAACAGTATCAGCTTAACAAGGCGGAATCCCTTTTCACGCTCATTATGACCCGAATGGCGAATCCGGTCTGGTTGATTCCAGCGAACAGTAATCCAACGAGAATCACCGGGGATATCGGGATTCAGATTGAGTATACGCAGGTCGGTCAGGCGGCTCCGTCGAGAATCCCAGGAGCAGAGGCCCCAAATTCACTCGTGGTATACATTAGGGATATCCGAACCTCCTTTGATGAACTCTCTGGAGCATTCGCGGCTGTTCGTGGGCGGTCTATGGGCTCACGGACTCCTGTAGGGACTGTCCAAGCCCTACAAGACCGTGGCTTCGGTAGATGGGCGACAGTCTTTGGAAATCTAGAGGAAGGTTATAGCGATCTCGCAAAGGTTGCCCTGGAAGTCTGGAGAGCTAACGCGCATACCCCGAGAGTCCAAGCCGTCCGTAACGCGGTCGGTGGATGGACCTTTGGGGAATTCATGGGTGCAGATTGGGTAGACGGAGTTGATGTAGAAGTTGAGGCTGGCTCGTCCCGGCCCGTGACTCGACAGGAGAAACTTCAGACCTACGCCGTCCTTGGACAGATGGGCGTGATTAACTTCGCGGATAAGGCACAGTCCGTCAAGCTCCTTGAAGATACTGGAATGGTGAATCTCCTTCCAGGTGTTGAGGAAGATACAAAGCAAGCCTATAAGGAAAACGCAGAATACATGGCGTGGGCTCAAAGGATCACAGATGAAGTCCTTACGGCTCGTATTGGGGTTGACCCTGCTGTTAATGATAGGCTGGCTGGTCTACTGGGTGAAATGCCGATCACGGTCATGCCACTAGTGGATAATCACGAAGTCCACTTCCTGACGCATAGACGGCTCTGTATTACGGATGCGTTTAAGGCGCTCCCGGATATCGTTCAACAAGTTATGATGATGCACATGCTGGGGCATAAGGAGAATATCCTCATGTCCAAGATTTTTGAACAACAGGCCATGCCGTCCGGTCTCGGGGCACAGGCCAATTCGGCTTCGGTCCAGGGGGCTGGAGCCGTCAACTCGGGAGTTCCATAACATGAAACATGGTTCTTCGGTCAAGCCCTATCAACCAGGAGTAAAGAAGAATGCAAGCCTCAAAGGCGGTGGACCCACCGTCCCTAACACAACTGGAACGGCTGCTGCGGCGGCAAAGGTTGCTAAAAGTGCTGCAAGAGGAGCGAAGTAATCATGCCGACTCTTAATAAGTCGTGTACGGTCTCTTCGACACTCACGACATGTGTGCGCTGTGGATATCCTATTACGGACCTGACCGCACACTTCCGTCAGGTCTCCACGGCTGAAAATGTTCTGGCTACCATGCACGATCTTCCCGCTGTGTGTCGGAATACATAACGATGCTTGTTTCAGGCGGGAAGGGCTATCAAGTGAAAAGTGAAGGTGGGAAGAATCTCTCCAAACCTGGGCTGTCCAAGAAAGCCGCGAAGAAGCGGTTGCGTCAGGTGGAATACTTTAAACGTAAACCTAGTGGTGGCATGAAGGTGGGGGCGTAGATATGTTGAATAGAGCGAATCCGTCTGGAACAGAAACCATGTGTGTTCGGTGTGGGTTCCCGATTGGGAGTGCCCAGTACCATTTTCAAGCTATCAATACTACTGATAATGTTCTCGCCACGATCCACGATGGGGTGGCGGTCACTCCGGCAACATCGAATGTGAAGCTTAATTTTCAGTGTCGGGAATCATAAAGGAGAGAAGAATGTCAGGGAAGCAGGAAATCAAGAAGGGTTCGGATCACGGTGGTCATGCAGCGTTTGAGAAAGCCAGTTCTCCGGCGTCCGTGAAGGATGCCGCGAAGGGGAAGACCCCCTATAAGCATCGCTAATAACAATTAACCCCTATTATCTTCCGGTGGAGGAATAGATAATGCCAGATGTAGTGAAACCCGGTGACGTGGTAAAACCAGCAGTACCTGTTACACCCGCAGCGGATAACCCGTGGGCTGAATTCGGCTTGAACCCCGATGGGACGCCCCTTACGGTTCCTGTAGCGCCCGCTGTCGCTCCTACCCCTCAAACACTCGCGGCTGAGAATGCTGCTCTGAAAGAGAAGGTTGGTGCGCTGGAGACGAAGTTAGGGAAGCTCCCGACAGGGTTTGACGGGATGCAGAAGAAACTAGACCTACTTGATAGATTCACAAAGAGTCTCGTCGGTGGCGACGGTGCAGATAGTTCGACAGACGCGGAGACGGCCAAGGCTGTATACGCAGACTTCAAGAAGATCGTCTCTCCGGGGACGAGAAAACTTCTTGAAATGTTGGATCGTGACCCGGATTATTTAGATAAGATTACCCAGGCCACAGGTTCACTGTATGCAAGCCAGCTTTCGGCATTGAATGTTGGAGCCCATAAGCGTGTCGTAGAATTGGCGAAGAAAGCCGGTTTCAAGGGCACCGAAATGGAGATTGACGAAATCGTCCTGCCATTTGAACATACGATGACCGGATTGATTAACTCGTCCCCTGAGCTTCTTCAGGCGTTTCTTACGGGAGATCAGAAAGTTGTAGACGATCTGTTTACCCGATTGATTCGCCCGCATGTGGCTTCTAGACTACGGGGTAAGAAAGAGGCGCTATCTCATGGCGCGGCGGTGAAGGCTCCTCCGAAGTCTGGTGGTACTCCAGGCACAGAGAAAGATGGCGAGCCCGGAAAACCCAATCTCAAGACTCCACAAGGTCGTGCTGCGTTTCACAAGGCAGCCGTAGGCCGCTGGTTGGATAAGCGGACTGCTGCGTCTGAAGAGTAAGAGAAAAACTAGCTCGCACCCGAAGGGCAACCTTCTGCGTTAATGGAGAATTACAACTATGATGGACCTCGCGGCAATCAACCCTCTACTCAAGGATGAGTATGAGGATTATGTAGCGGAGTTGGTCCACACCGAGACCGTTGCCCTTGATCAGTTTACTGAAGGCGATATGGAGTCTGCTGATGGCCGTCGAGTCATTATTGCGGCTCACCTTCGTAGGGACCATGCGGGTGTCGGGTTCGTCGGTGAGGGTCGCCAGCTTCCTACCCCTGCGGCTGAGCAGTCGGGTTTCTTCACCGTTCCGTTCAGGAAGTCTGCTGCACGGTTCCAGGTGACAAAAGAAGCCATTGACCAGGCTCAGACTAACCGTGGGTCATTCGTTCGGACTCTTTCGTATATTATGGATCACTTGGTTGAGAACCTTACGGATATCCGTAACAAAGCAATGTGTCACTTCGGGTCTGACATTATCGGTCGTGTAAACGGCAACCCTGCTGCGAACGCGACGACGATTACTGTGGACGATCCAGGTGGGGTTGCGATGCCGACTGGGGTGTCCAACGGGTCTCGGTTCTTCCAGGTCGGTCAGGTGCTTGCGGGTATCAGTGCTGGCGCTATCGTGGCGAACTCTCCCGTGACCGTTGCGGGGATCGCTCCGGCTTCTGCCTATAACGATATTACGCTCGCGGCTAACACGGCCAACTTCGCGGACAACGACGTGTTTGTGCGGGCCGGTTCGTCTACCATTACTTCCATTGAAGATACGTCATACCTTCAGGCTCCAATGGGCTTGCTGGGACACGTTGACGATGGGACGTATGTGATGGATTATTTCGGTCTGTCTCGGCAGACGTGGGACGTGCTGAAGTCGTATGTATTCTCATCGGTCGGTGCGCTGTCGTCTGATACCCTTCAACAGGGTGTAGACGTGGCGTACTCGCGTGGACGCGGCAAGATCAGCAAGTTCCTCTGTGAACAGGCTGTTCGTCGCCAGATTCTCGCGCTTCGTGAAGGCGATGTTCGCTATGAAGGTTCCGGTAATGTGAATCCTGATGCAGGGTCTAAGGCTGGTCATACTGGCCGCACGATTTCCTACGCAGAGATTGACATTCTCGTGGACTACAACTTCCCTTACGGGATGCTTATGGGCCTGGACAATTCCGGCCTCATTCATTACCAGGTTGTACCTGGGAAGTTTGAGGATTGGGGTGGATCAGTCCTTCTTCCGGCAGCGGGGACGCATACGGCCACGGGGCTCTTCTATATCTACGATAACTTCTTCAACGATGCTGCGAACAAGAGCGTTCGTTGGGATGGTATTGACGTGTCCGTGACTAACATTCACATTGAGTAAAGACCTATTCGTATTGGCGCTGCTGCTAGCCGCAATGCTAGCAGTAGCGTTGCTTCTAAGTTAATAACCAAAGGAGAGCGGAGATGCTATTTGGTAATATGGTCCGTCTCGTCAATCGAGTGATTGATAAGGACGGCAATCGCGTTCCGTGGGAAGTCCGAATCGGCGGAGAAGTCGTGAAGATGACTGATACACTTGACTTACCTATCGGGATGGCCCGTATCGCAGTCCATCAGAGTATGTATCGAGTTGATCCGGTGACAGGCGCAGCGGACTACAGACTTGGTGTACTGGATGTAGCATCCGGGAATCCTCTATGGGGTCTCCCAGTGGATGATATTGGTCTCGATCAAGTCACCCGTACGGAGCTTTATGGACGAGAACTTGACCCTGCAAGTAGGAAAGTAGAAACTAGACGAATGCATAATCCAATTAGGCGACATGATCCCCTGGCTCAGGATACCCCCCGCCCTGAAGAGGATGGGGCGCACCCTGGTCATTTTGGTGGATCGTTGCCGAGAGTCTAAGTAGTTAACTATACCCATCCCTTAGTGGGGAAGCAAAGGGGAATAAGCACATGCCAGTCGGAAACTACGGTGTCGTAATGAACTTGCTCCAGGGAATCATGGCGGCTGAGTACGCGAATACCCGCCATAACCAGGGGGCTTCGTTGTTTGTAAGGCTAGTCGGGGATGTCCTGATGCGGTCTGACCTGACGGAAGCCAACGCTCGCGTGACGTTGCCCGTATTCTTTGACGGAGCGGCGGACGTGGACGTTGAGGCTGGGGCGGTTAGGCTAGTGGGTATTTGGTGTGATAATACGGAAGCCGCAGCTAATATCCTCACTGTATACGAAGCTGCTGCGGTGACGGAAGGTACGACCGTTGGTATCGGCGGGTATTACTACCTGAAGGCGTCTACCGCGAGGGGCTGGGTTATGCCTGAGCCACTAGCGCTGGATGCGCTTTCGTGGTCGTCTACGGACGCTGCGGTTGCGGACCTTGAGGCCGGTAACCTGTCTGCGGCCAACTCCGTTCGCCCGATCTTCGTCTATATTGAGTAATTAGTTTAACCCTTGTGCGCAAGAGGGGGGTTATTCCCCCCTCTTGGATGCAAACCATAATATGTAAGGGAGCGTTCTTCATGGCAGTCACGCTATATACGGTTACTCCGTTTGCGAGCCTTCGGACTATCGAGGATACTGCCGCGAACGCTACAAGTGAAGATGACGTGCTGACTGGGATTGCGACAGTCTATAAGATTGTCATTAACAATGCAGCCAATTCAGCGGCGTCCTTTTTGAAGCTCTATAATAACGTCGCTCCGACCGTTGGGACTACGGCCCCTGATGGGATCATCAAGGTTTCAGCCGGGGATACAAGAACTATCATTATCCCTAAAGGGTGGTCATTTCCAACGGCACTCTCGTTTGCATGTGTCACGGCTGGCGGAACTGCTGGCATTACTGGTCCAGCGTCTGCCGTAAATGTTAAGATTCTAGCCACAGCCGCATAAGAGGATTATTATGGCAGTTTCACTCGGTACACTAGCCCTTGGAAGTGAATATACGGTCGTGTCTGATGCTGACGCTGATGCGACCGCAGAGCGGAATATCGGAGACGGCGCGGCGGTCGTCTATCTGATCACGATTGACAATGCGCTCAATGCGGCGGAAGCAGAGTTTCTCTGTCTTTATGATGCTCAGAACCCAACTGTTGGGACTACCGCACCGGACTTTGTGTTCCGTGTGAGTGGTGGACAGTTGAGGGAATTCTATTGTCCAGAAGGATTTGAATTTGATACCGCAGTCTCTATGGCGTGTAAAACCGCTGGAGGGACTGCAGGCACGACTAACCCAACAGCGAACGTCTTGGTGACGATTACACTGTTGTAAAACAGCCCCAGTAAGCCTTTTATAACGTACGGGTAAAATGCCTATTACGGTATAAATCGAGTCGGGGTAAAAAAGGATAAATCAACATGATTCGAGATTTTAATATGGAGTGGTTGGAAGCGCGGGTATTTATTCCCGCACAGGCGTTTACAGGATATGTCGCTGCGACCACGGCAGGTACGTTCGAGGAACCTACCTCGGCGAATACCGGAGCAGCGGAACTAACTGAGTTGAGTACGTTCGGGCTTGTGGGACTTCAGATTGGTGCAGCGGGCGATATGGTCTCAACAATCTGGATGACTCCTTACGACCTGGATATTACCAAGCAGATTCGATTCCGTGTATGGTGGACGCAGAGTTCGACCACGGCGACCGACACAATTGACTGGATTGTAACTTATCAGCGAATTGTGGAGGAAAGTACAGTCTTGGTGGACCCTGTGACCGCCCTCAATACCGTCGTCCCTCTTGCTGATGCTTCGTCAGGTACCGCTTGGCACATGCAGGCGTCAGGTTTTGGTATCATCAACCGAAACACACTGGTTGATACGAACGTGTTCTTGAACCTGCGTGTGGAAGCCGATGCGATTGGGACATTCTCGGCTGATGAGCCATTCTTCCTTGGCTTGGAAATTCGGTACACCCCACGTCGGGCTGCTGGACCGCGTAGGAACATTCTGGGTGGGCGTAGACTACTTAACGCGAACCCGCTTGGTGTGAGACTCCACGCGACTCAGGAAGGTCTGTAATCTGAATTGGCTTGAGTTTTCAGTCTATACCTCGGTAGTCGTCGGGTTATTCCTGGCGATTACCGGGTTGTTTCTCTACAAGATCAATCGCTAACCTCCCCCTGGTTATTGACCAGAGGGTTTGAGTACTTACCTCTATAAAGGGGTAACAAAGAGGATAATATGTCTAATCCAGTAACAGCCTACCAATCTATCGTTGACGTTGGACAGTCTACTGTTCTTCAAGGGGACGCCAATGCTCAGACCAATACTAACATGCTTCAACTCAATCCAGGCTTCCTTGACTCACGCGGGAATCGTGTGCGTACTCGTGGGACTGGTTTGGGTTACGTTCGCCTGTTCAATGGGAGTGGAAGTACGGGGTATGTAGGGATTGGTGTAAGAATCCCGAATGACCTTTGGACAGCAGGACAGTGGGTAGATGCAACGACTACCTTTACTGACGATACCCTTGCCGCGCAGGATCGGCTAGCCACGGACTTCCCCCTGGAGACCCTGACGATCAATGACGGGTTTCTGATTTCGAGTGACGTGCAATTCAATGCGGTCCTGATTGACGTGATCACAGCGTCCAACCTAGCAGCCGGTGATCCTGTCCGTGCTGCTCGATACAGTAACGCTGCTGGAACGGGTTGGGCTGCGCTCACAACGGTTGCTCATACGGCAGCCACGGTTGAATACGCGGCAGCTACGGAAACCGTTATTGTATGGGACGTTCCCTTGGATTGGGGAAGGCATGTTTCGGGTTTGGGGACGAATACACCCCTTAATAGATATCTCGTGAACGTGCGAGCCACGACTACACCGGATACTACCGCTGGAGTCGCCACGGCGCTCTCGATCTATCGTATTTACTTCCTTGAATCTATTGCCACAGCCACAGCTAAAACAGTAGATTTCACCGGAGCGGAAGCCCGGCTTCCTTACGGAGACGGGGTGGTTGGATTCTTTGCAGTTGCAAGCGCCGGAAACCGCGTAACGGCTCTTCTCCGACCTAGGAGTACTTAAGATGAACCCAGAATACTTTACACGAGATATTGTTCCAGCGGATAATGACCGGATCACACTAGGCCGATCAACTAGACGATTCAATGAACTCTGGGGTGGAGACGCAGACTTCCTTCGTACCCTCACGGTTGCTGGAGCGACTTCTTTTTCAGCGGGCGTGACGATTACTTCTGCTGGTTCTCTGACTGTCAATGGAACTGCGACCCTGACAGGTGTAACGATCATTGATACACTCCGTATTGGTGTAACCAATCTTGCTGCTGCGACTCAGGTTCTTACTGGAGCGATGTCCGGGCAGACCTTCGTGGGTGCCGTGGATGCTGTCTTTACGCTTCCTGCTGCTGCAACGGCTGGACGGGGTGTGTTCTACAGCTTCGTAACAGGAGTTGCATCGGGTGGAGTCGGAATGAGAATTACTGCTAATGCGGCTGACGATATCTTTGCGGCTGGTATAGATACTGCTGCGGGGGGATCGTTCACGAACTCAGGTGCCACAGACGTAATTGGCGATAGTGTGATCCTTGTCTCAGACGGTGTAAGCCGTTGGACGGGGATTGCTTCAAGAGGAACCTGGGCATAAGATGAATACTCTGCGGGCAGCGGAGAGACAACTGAGAGCGTACGATAAAGCACTCCGGCTTCGGTACTCAATGGAGCACGCATATACTATACTCATTGAGAGAAAGACGCGCCGGGGTCGGATTGGGGCACACCTTCCCGGAGGTTTGGAAGCAAGTCCAGACGCAGGCTACCGGATGGAAAATGGGCATGTGTCTGTCGCCTCCGTGAAGTCATACAACTTCGATGCACATACCTTGCTAGATGCTCTGAAAGCCTCTGACACTTGGCGGAAGTGGGATCGTAACGCGGACCCTCTCTGGCGGCGTGTCGAGAACGCGGACGACCGTGAGAAGGCTCGAAAGAAGGCTAACCGGCTTGATACGCTCCGGTATAAGTCCAGTGAGTTGTTTGACCGCTATAGTTGGCTTTATGGAGCCCGCGTAAATGTCCCGACGAAAATCTCCTGAAACTTTAGAGGAGTATAAGAATGCAATTTCTTAAATATGCAATGGTTGCCTATAGAGCGTATCGGGGTGATCCAGAAGCGGCTGGTCAGATTGTAGATTTCCTGTTCAGAGAGATTAGGGCTCGTGAGTTAGCGGGTATGGACCGCGAGGAATATAAAATTGAATCTCGTTCAGATCGTCAAGAAAGCTAGACTCGGAGTAGACGCGATTCTCCCTGGTGGGAATATCTCTACCCAGTGGGGCGATGAAGAGTTGGTGGACCTGACGAATGAAGCATACGGAGATATGCTGCTCTCCTTCAGGCTCGTCCATAAGAAGTGGGGGATGCTGACTGTCAATCAAGATGCTGCGGCGTTCTCCCGCGATGGGGAGACGTATACCCCAGCCACGGCCCTTCAACTGACTTCTACTACTTCAAGGATTACTCTGCCTCCTGACTTTGCAGAGATGGTGCGGGTACTCTGTATTAGTGATCGCACGATACGTTTCATTCCGGCACAGATGGAGACCTATCATTGGATTGATCTAGAACAAGGCTCTCGGGATAGCACGTCAGGATCGCCCCTCCCGAGTTCTCCGGCTGGATTGACCTTCTACTACGATATTCTAGACCAGCGGACGATGTTTATTACCCCCCCGGTTAGCACGAGTTATGATCTAGAAATTGACTATATCCCCATGAAACGTCCGCTCTATTACTCGAATGCAGGGACCGTGATTCGAACGACCAACTCAACCGCGATTGCCGGGGCAAGCACGACCTGGGTAACAGACGGGGTTTATTCTGCCTCCTCTGGTAATGCGTGCGAAATCATGGTTGGACAGACTTCTTTTACGCACTCCAGTTGGAGGCTGGATCGTGATTACCCCCGTATCCAGGCGATCACGTCTGATACGGCTGCAACCTTTGTGACAGCCTATGCGGGGGCCACGGATGGCGCTGGGCAGAATTATATCATGGCGATGGTCCCGGCCCTCCCGAGAGAATATCATCCCTGGCTGGCGCGATACATGTCCACACTCATGCTAGCGAAGATCAATCCTGAATTGTCGGATAAATATGCTGGTCAAGTTATGACCCGATTCCGTGAGAAAATCCAGCCTGCCTCTCGAATCCGTCAGTCTCAAGACAGTATGGTGACTGAGGATTCTGAAGAGATGGGGGCCAGCGGGACGTTCTAATGCCTATTGATCAGACTGCTCAAGTTGAGCCTTTCCTCTCGTTTGAGAAGGGGATGGATCAAGAGTCCTCTCCGACCATGCTCCCACGTGGAGCCTATGAGTTTGCGTCCAATATCCTCATGGGGGAGGATGGTGGAAAGAAATACCTGGCCTCGACCCGCGTAGATGCAGCCTTAGACGCATTGGTCGTGTGGCCCGCTGGGAATACCATCTGGTTCCAGCCCTATACAATGCACACGATTGCGGGAAGTGTTGTAACCGAGACGACCCATTTGTTATTGGCACAGGACAACGGGGCAGTGTGGCGGTATGATGCCGGTACGCCTGGGACTCTCACTATTGTACGACGGGGATTCACTGCGGCTCTTGATCTATGGACCCATCTAATTTACGACCGCTACCTGTGTACGATGAATGGGGGAGACGCCCCCATGAAATATGCACAACATTTCTACTATGAAGCAAATACGGACGCCTATACTCCCACGCCATTTATGTTTCCACTTGGGGCGAAACCTGTCAGCCCGATAGATACAGGGGTGGTGGGGGAACTCACGACTCATGGTGGAGCAGGGGCGTATATCCCTGATGACGGAACGGCGGCGACAGGAGCAAGAGTCGGAACGGGTTTTCTCCGTGTCGCGGTTTCAAATAACTCCTACATCACGTTTAGCAGCGCAGCACGGAATTTCCTGACTGGTCCATCGCCGTATGGCGGTACCGACTTTGCCGCAGGAGACTCTTTCGTCTTTCAATATAAGAAAGCGGCTACGACCGCCGGATTTACCATTGATTTTGCTACGGACAATACTTTCGCCGCGTATTTTCGATTCACGATTGCTGCTGGAGATATCACGGGCGACGGAACCTGGCGTAGACTGACGCGTCTTAGGTCTACGGTCTCAACGGTTGGCGCACCTGTATGGAGCAACATTAGTGCCGTTCGCGTCACGAATTCTGATGCCGCTAACGCGCTTGATGTAGACGATTTTTATTTCTTGTATGCGGTGGCACCCCCGGCGTTCCAGGTCGGATGTTCGCATAAGGATCGAATCATCGGCGGTGGAGTCCCCGTAGTCGCCACGGTCATGCGACTCTCGAATATCTATTGGTCACGGGCACAGTTTCCAGATGAATTTCCCACAGCCAATACCCAAGTGCTGGCGTCGGGGGCTGGACTCACACTGTCTCGCACGAATCAGATTAACGTCCTCCGGGAATACGGAGATGTAGTCGTGACTGGGCTCTCATCAAGTATTCTCTCCTGGACATTGGATTCAGCCGGGAGTGCGACACGCTCCACTATTACCTCAGAGTTTGGGATGGATTCTCAGCGGGGTATAGCTGAGACTCCTGCTGGAACACTGATCTTCCCGTGGCAGCGCGGATTCTATATGCTCCGCTCCACGGGACGACAGTTCGTGAGTGGGAAGATTATTGACGTAATAGCGGACCTTGACTTGGTGGAGCCGTGGTGGACGATGGCCGTTCTCGATGAACAGACCAAGACGATCCGATTCTGGTTCCGTGAAACCAGTCAAGTTCGGACCACAGCGGGTGTCATCTTTGATTATAGCCGGGGACAGGAAGAGGGAACGCCAGTGTGGTCGGGGGAGATGTCGCAGATGGCTGACTTTGCGGCTCCCGCCTATGTCTCGGGGATCAGACGGACACTGTATTGTCGGAATAATGCAAGCGGAATACAGATCATGCACCAGACGGCCTCGGGCACACTGGCGTCTGAGATTCGATTGCCTTGGATGGCTCGTGGAGCACGAGATATGATTGCTAAGTGGCAGGGGGTTACACTCCAGTATTCCGCCACTGCCCCGGTGACCGTGCAAATCCGTCATGCAAATAACCCCCATGAATTCTCCAGTGCGGCGTGGACGACGGTGGGGACTCTAGTGGCGAATCCGACGATCACTGAGCAAGCTCGTATTCCCTTTGGGAGTCCGTCTCGCTGGGCACAAATCCGGCTGACGACCGCGAGTTACGGGATGCGTCTGTATCCCCCAGTTATCCCATATGCGCACGAAACGCAGCGGCCTCCGTAAATGACCATCTTTAATACAGCCTTCTCACAGATTACTGCGGATATCGTCCAAACCTCCGGGGTCTTGGACGCCCCCGCCGTGGAATCTGTGAGTGTGGGGACGAGCCCAGGCCCGTATCGAGAAATTCGTATCCGAATTGGCTTGGGGGTACCCATCACAAGACGCTACGAGTTGACGGTTGTATTTCGTGATGAGGCGTTTGAAGGCTTTGACCTACTTGGGAAAGCTAAAACACGTGACAACAAGCCGGAAGCGGGCTAACATGGATCGCTTTACGCGGTTTCTTCAACAGTCTAGTGTAGATGAGTTGGTCGGACTGGTCGAGAAACTTGTGGCAGAATTGACTCGTCGGGGTGTCGAGATTACCTGTTCCGTAGAGATTGGAGCGTTGGATGAGACCGAATCCCCCTAAGGAGTTTGCGGAACCGTTTCCACAAGCTCGGGCGTCTCTCGGGAGACTCCATCCATTCGTGGAGACTGCTTGGAATGCGGCCCGTAACGACCCGATGGGTGGAATGGGAATTGTCCTCGGAGGGGGTGCGACACCCGCAATTCAGGCTGCTGTTCGTCAGAAGTTTATGTCTCAACTCCATCCGGCTCTTGCGCGATTCTTGGAGAGACGGCCTGAAGTGATTAAAGTCTTAGAGGAAACCCAATTCCCTAATCCTAATGCTCTAGGCCAAACGTCTTCCCAACAGGCCATTAAATCTCAGTTGTCTCCACAAGTGCGTACCGCACTGGAGCATGGTCAAACTCCTACTTCGGTTGCGGACCGTATTATGCATATATTTGGACGTGTGAGAAGGGAACCTGTTGGAGCCTTTCAGTCCCCGAGAGCAGATGTCGTTATCCGTATGCGACCTAATGTAGGGCCTACGACGGCTCAACATGAAGGAACCCATGCAGCCCTCTATCTCACGAAGCCTACAACGGTTGCGGGAGGTGGAGGTATCGTGCCTCATGTAGAGCGCGAAGGAATGATCACAAAAGGTATGCGAGAACTTGCTAGGCGTGCCTCTTCAACGATTCCCCAGCAGTCTACAATGGATGAACAAATCGTTGAATACATGGCTCAGAATGCTCTGAAACGAGCAGGAAGAATGCGAGTGCAATAATATGGCTATTTGGGATCAGATTAGTTCAGTCCTATTTGGTTCTACGGCTGATCCTCGTTCACGAGAGAATCAACAGTTGGACAAAGCACGGGTACATCTTTATAATCAAGCATATAATCAGTATGCTCAAGCAATGTCGAATCCTGAACATGGGATGCCTCCAGCCGCTGACCGGGATACGCTTGAGAAGAATATCATTGATAAAGTCTATAGTGGCCGGTCAGCCGTTGGTGGGGGCTTCTCGCCCATGAACCAGATTGAGGTTGGAAAGGCTCTGGCTGAGTTCCGGCTAAATCTACTGGATCGTCAACAGAAATCTCGGGAAGCCCTCTTTACAGGTCTGTCAGGGCTTCTGGGTGGGCCTCGGAATACTGGTCCCGTCTCATCTCCAGGACTCCTGCAACGTGCGGGAGGGTATGTGGGGGGCAAGTTCTTGGAGCGTGGAACTCAGGGTGTTCTGGATAAAATGTGGCCTACGCAGGCTCCACAGGCAGGGACTCCTGGAACTCAGCAGGCTGGACAGAGCTATACCGAACAGACGAATGAAAACCAGGCCATGAGAGGGGTCTAATATGCCCCGGAAGAATATTACTTATAAATACCCTGAAGAGGAATTCAAGCAAGGCGCGGAGTCTGGATTCCGGCATTGGCTCCAGGGACGGCAGGAGACCGCTGCGAGTGCGCTTCAGTCTCAGAAAGCTAGTGAAGCTAGTGCTTTACAGGAACGATTACTCCGTCGTAAGCGTGAAGATGAAGAGCGTGAGGCTGCAGAGGCTGGACCAGCGATTCAGTCGTTTATCCCGAGTGAAGCAAAAGAGCGCCTTGGAATTCGTCCACAGCCTGGACAGGAGGCGGGTCTGGAAGCTGGTGTCCCTGTAACTGAGACTCCATTGAAACTTACGCCTGGCTCTCTAGGGATTTTCAAGACAATGCTCCCTAAGCTGATTGAGCAGGCACAGACTCCCAAGCAGGAGTGGGTCACGGTGGGGCAGAATCTCTATAATCCACGGACAGGAGAGTGGAAGGCTCCCCCGATGGACCCGCTGACTGAGGCGTTGACAAAGCGGTTTGGTGGGAGTGGAGCGGCTGATCCCTTTGAGAGTCAGCCTGAAGTGACTGTCAAGACGCCTGGTGGATCGTCTATGCGTCTAGAGCAGGTCGGGAGTCCCGAACGTCGAGCGATGATGCAACAGGCGCGGGAGGCATTCCCGAATGATCCCGCGAAGGCTCGGACTGAATTCATTCGGTTAAGTCGGGATTATGAAAAAGAGATTGCTGGGGCGAAGGCGGAAGGCGCATTACCCTGGAAGCCCTTGGGCGAGAAAGCTCAGGAAGCTCTCACAAGTTACCAGAAGCTCCTGGGAACGCTCGGGGAGCTTGAGTCTTTCTCACCAGCCGATATTCAATCTTTTGCAGGCATCTGGAATAAGGGTGAGTCTGAGTTTAAGTCTATCCTAGCAGAGGCAGCGCGGAAGCTTACCGGCGCTCCAGTCCCGGATCGAGTCCAGAAGTATCTTGCGTTCAAGGCTGTGACCAAGCGGTTAAAGGCGACAGCATTTGATTACGGCGGCAAGCAGTTGACTCCGTTTGAGGCGGGGGTAGTCTTTGGCTTCACGCCGACCGGAGAGGAATACGCTGGGCCTGCGGAGTTTCTAGCTAAGGTCAAATTGATGAACCAGTTACTTCCTATTATCTATGATATGCACTTGTGGGCAGCCTCAGCGCCACGGAATCAAGTCATGGCGGAATACAACATGCGCCTACAGAATAACTTGAAGCGTGCAGGGATTCCAATTCCCAAGGCAGCACTTGGAAAGATGGAGACTCCGACCTTCTATTGGCATAACATTGAGCGGAGTGAAGAGAAGGCGAAATAATGTCTGAGTTCTTTAACCCTACAACGGGTCAGTGGCAAGATATTCCTGAAGGCCATAAGAATCGTGTTCAGGATTCTGCGGGCAAAGTCTACCATGCGCCGAAGGATGCCCGAGATGCTGATGTGACTTCTGAGGTAGAGATTTCTAAGCGAAAGCAGCCTGGTTTCTACAAGAAGTATATTGCTCCGGCGACTACGGCTGCAGTAGGTGAGCTACTGAGTCCGGCTCCAGGCTTTGCTGAACCGTCCCCGATGGGGAAATGGTTGGCAGAACAGATTACCCCACAGACGGGGACGGAAGCGGCACTCACGGCTGTCCCCTTTGCGCGAGTTGGAAAGCTGGGGACGGGTATTCTCGGACAAATGCTGAAGGCTGGGACGACCGCTGGCGTTAGCTCATCTCTAGAGGGAGAAGAGTCTCCTGCGATGGCTGCTACTGGGGCAACGGCTTTGACAGGAACGATGGAGTCCTTGGTCCGTGGTGGTGGCGCGATTGCTCGAAATGTGATTCCTGGAGTACGGAACTGGTTAGCTGGCCGCACTGGGCAGAAGGCTGTTGAAACACTCCCGACAGGTGCGCCGATGCGGGAGGCGATGGACCAAGCCAAAGGCTCACGGGCCGTCCGGTTGGGGAAGGTTGGGATGGGTGGTGAAGGACAGGCTGCGATGAGTCAGCGATTCGAGGCTCGTCTCAGTGAGATTGGAACTACTCCTGTACTAGATAAACTAGGGAATCCTACAAAAGCTCAGATCGGGGAGAAACAGTGGCTTCAATCTGATGCACTCTATGATGTATGGCAGAATCTTCCAGAGAAGCGTATAGCGAACTGGAAGGGGAAACGGATTGATCTCAGTCCTGATCCACGTACCGGGAAGTTTGATATCTTTCAGGCTCAGACACTCCTGAAGGAAGCTCGGAGACAGGCGCCCAATCTGAGCCGGATGGAGAAGGTCGGGATTACGAAGGAAGGTCTCCTTGATCTCGCGGAGGAAGCGGAACAGCATATTTTGGGTGGTCTCACGAAGTTGAACCCCAAGGCTGCTACGATCTTCACGACGATGAATAAAGAGTATGCCTCGAATGCGGCCATGCGAGATTTAATGGAACACGCGGTTGTACCTGGTGGTTCTAAGGGGCCTATTGTGGATATTGCACGCGCTCAGCAATATATGTGGGAGAATCAGCGGGAACTCCGTCGTCGGCTTGGGCCTGAGCAGTTTAATCAGTTGTGGTCTACTCTTGGCCGTGGGTCTAACTTAGGTGCGATGGATCGTCCTGGAAAGATCGGCGGTATGGTCCCGTGGATGAACGTTAGTGGAAGCATGAAGCTGACGCCTCCTGGTGGAAGCTTGGGTGCGACCTATGCGGGTGAGCCTCCCATGCGGCCAGGCATTGCAACGAGAGCGTTTCTGGACGCACTAGCGGCTCGGTCTGGGTCCCAGGTGGGTAAAGAATAATGCCACGGCCTATTGTACAGAGGGGGAGCTTTGGTCGAGATGTTGTCGCGGTGTGTCTATCAAACGGGACATGGGTGGATATAGACCCAGGTTCCTTTCAACTAGCTGTCGTGGATGTCGTCGCAGATGACGGGACACCGTGGATGGATAATATTCCTCTCATTCGATTCACGATTACGGGACTTCCACCAGAGCGCACAGTATTCTATTATGCGTTCAGGTCTGATGGAATTATTGGTGTTAAGCGGACCCCTAGCTCATAATGGACACCTGGGTTCTCGTCGGGCTAATCCTTATGGTAGTCCTGGGTTATGTCCCGTGGTGGATAGCGTGGATTGTATTCCTTCTTGGATTAGTGGGGACTCTATTGATCCAGTCATTCTTGGATGGATTAGCCGATTGGGGCCGTAAGCCGACTGGGTTTCGCGGAGATGAGGAGAACTGGCGGAAATGAAAATTGCATGGGTCTCGCCGGAAGGCCAAGCAGCTACTGTCGCACGTAGAGTTCGTGATGCTGGGCACCACATAGTAGTCTACCCCGCGACTATTCCCAATCTTCCATCTATTCAGAAACATCAACTCGCTCCGTTCTGTCAGGTAGCCGATCTTGTTGTGGTGGACGGCCCGTTTCCTCTAGAGCAGACTCGTCGCTCATGGAAGCCTTCACGGGAGTCTATTTTCATTGATGAGCTTCGGAGACACTATGCCGTGAATGCGATTGGGCCGACCCCGACAGTGGACTTACTCGTCGGAGACCCACGCTATCTACGGAAGAACTGTTATCGCCTGGGGATTCCATATGACCGGGACGCACAGGGAGACCCGTGGAGTAGCGGGGCATGGTTTCAAAAGGATTCTATCATTCCTGATGGACCCTTTGTAAGAAACTTCCTTCCCATTTTCAAAGCAGTAGGGTTTCGAGGCTGGTTTGAGCTAATTGGGGTGATCCAGGACGGCATTCCCGTTGTGACAAGCTGTCAGGCTGTCTGGGCAGAAGATACGATCCCGGACGGCAGGGAAGCCGACTTTCTACTTGAAATGGCCCGGTGAAGGGAGACTTAACATGGCTAAGACTCTGGAACAGAGCGTGCAGGAAATCCTTGGTGCTCAGGTGATGGAGATTGCGTTATTGCGGACGCAGGTTGGTCAACTCCAAGAATTAGTAGAACAACTAAGTAAACCTAAAATTGATCCCCCTGGTAGCGATTCACCTAGACCCGAGTAAGGGCTTTAGGGTCTCACGGATCGTCCGTAACGGCTACGAAGATATGGTCATTGACGATCCTGAAGTGCTCCAAATCATTGCCTGGCTCTGGAAGAAGGTCATTGACGGGAACTTCCCTGAAGAGGGCCGGGTGGATATTCATGCCATTGTGCGGGGGCTTGAACAGGGCGTGAAGGCTCTGGAAGCGGCACGTCAAGCCGCCGTGAAGCCCTTAGAGAATCTAGACTGGATCATTACTGAATTGAGAACTATACAAAAGAGGCTGACGAATATTGAGGATGTCGTGAGAAAACAAGCCGTCCAGCGTGGGGACATTCATGCCTGGATTCAAGAACTCGCACACACTAGCCCGATTCCGGGTGGGAATCGTGGACAATAAAGAGTACTGTCGCGAGTATATGCGTAAGCGGCGTGCCGCATTAACTCCCGAAGGGCGGCGCGCTCACTCTATTACACGGCGTCATTATAAGAGGCTTCGCAAGTTAGCGTTATTGAAACTATTTGGTAATGCTTGTATAGATTGTGGCTACAATGGGCATCCTGCTGCACTCGACTTTGACCATCGTGACCCAGACACAAAAACGACCGGCATTGCCCACGCGACTTCTTGGACAAAGGCCGTAGAGGAAGCAGAAAAATGTGAAATCCGGTGCGCGAATTGTCATCGAATAAAAACGTATAATACAGCGTACCGCCCGAGGAAACAATAAATGCCAAGTAGACCCGATTATTTCAACGATAAACATACATTCCGTCATCACCTACAGCCCGAGTCTAATGAAAGTCTAGATGTCGGGACGAATGATAGACGGTTTGACCGGGGTAGATTCCGTCAGCTTATCTGTGATACCCTCCTTCTGAACGGAGCCTCCCTGACTCTCCCTATTACAGCGGCTAATGGTGGAACGGGAATTGATACGTCTGCCTCTACAGGACTTCCTAGGGTAAGTGCTGGAACGTGGACTATTCAAGCTCTTACTAACGGACAGCTTCTCATCGGGTCTACAGGTGTCGTTCCTGTAGCTGCGTCCCTCACGGCTGGGGCAGGAATCACGATCACGCCAGGTGCAGGGACTATTACGATTGAAAATACAGCAGCGGTCCACGCCATTCTGTCAGCTACACATACTGATTCCCTTGCAGCCGCCGTTACTCGTGGAGCGTTGATTGTTGGGAACCTAACCCCCGCATGGGCTTCCTTTGCGCTTGGCGCGGCTGGAACGTTCCTCAAGGGTGGGGCACTTGATCCTTCGTGGGCGGGGATCGCCCTAGATACTGATACTATATCTGGAACATTGGCTACCGCATTAGGTGGAACCAATGCAGATTTTAGCGCGACTGTACAGGGGAATATCATCTACTTCTCTGGCGCGGGAGTTATGTCTGCGCTTGGTCCAGGCACAGTGGGCCAGATACTACGAACTGGCGGCGCGAGCGCAAACCCCTCCTGGAGTACCCTACCATTTCTTCCTGGAGGGCGTCTCACACTTACGTCCGGTAGTCCGGTAATGACAGCTAACGTGGCTGGTTCTACAAGTATCTATTATGCTTTCTATAAGCACAACCAGATTTTGCTCTATGATGGTACGAACTGGATTCCAACAGTCTTCACGGAACTTACAAATACTACGACTGATGCTACCAAGAATCCAGCAGCGGTAGGTATTTCCAGTAATTACGATTTGTTCGTATGGAACGACGCGGGGACTATTCGGCTTGGGCGCGGCCCAGCATGGACTTCTGACACGGGCCGGGGCGCTGGCGCAGGAACGACCGAACTTGTCCGTGTGAACGGTACGTGGTTAAACGCGAATGCGATTACCAACGGTCCTGGGGCGCAACGCGGAACCTATGTCGGCACGGTCCGCTCCAACAGTTCTTCGACGATTGATTGGCACGTTGGGGCTATTGGCGTAGGGGGGACTGCCTCTACACTTATGGTTTGGAATGCGTATAGCCGGATTCAGGTGGCTGCAAGCAGTGGAGACTCGACGGACACATGGACCTACCAAACGCAAACTTGGAGGGCATCAAATTCGAGTAATGGTATGCGATGTTCGTTTATTCGTGGGCTAGACGAAGATTCAATGCGAGGGGGTTTTCATCAAACTGCGGTAGCCGGCGCTGCCTCTGGGCCTATAATTGGGATAGGGCTTGACTCTACAACGGCATTCAGTGGACATCCTGCATATTCTAGTGCCGCAAGCGTGTCAATGGATTTAGCCGCTGCATATGCCAGTCTCCCAGGACTTGGGCTACATTTTCTACAAGCAATAGAGAACGTGACTTCCGTCACTAACGCGGTTACGTACTACGGGGACGGTGGAGAGCCTGCTAGAATCCAAAACCAGTTGCTTGTCGAAGGCTTATTTTAACAGTAGGTTTATACCGCGATGCTTAAACTTAAGTCAGGTGTTAGGCTCCACGGGATTGCTTCCCAGATGATTCTCGCAGCAATAATCGCGGATGGTATATATACAGAACAGGGAGTAATGGAGTGTTGGATCACTACTGGCATAGACGGGGTACATAAGGTAGCATCCGATCATTACCGAGGGGACGCCCTGGACTTTCGTGTCCATAATATTCCCCAGGAGAAACGCGGTCTCATTCTAGAGGCTATCCGCGTGTCTCTTGGGGAGGATTATGATGTACTCCATGAATATATAGGGACCGAGAATGAACATTTTCACGTTCAATGGAAGCCGAAGAATTCTTATTAGGTCCATATGACTACATTTCCGCATGTTAGGTTAGAGTATATCGGCCCTGGTGATAGTGGTCGGACTCGCTGGTTAGTTATTGAAGAGATGCACGTTGCGCATCCTCTTCTCCCCGTAGACTATGCGACAGGCGCACTCTGGGAGACTGATCTAGCCTCCGTACCGCGTATGTTGCTAGTCTGGTTGCTGGTTGGGGGAGATGCTCCGGCGAGTGGAGTAGTCCATGACTGGCTGTACCGCACAGGCTTCCTAACCCGAAGATATGCGGATCAGATATTCTACGATCTCATCATACGAGAAGGCTATAGTGCATTCAAGGCTTGGCTCATGTGGAGTGGGGTTCGTGCGGGTGGATGGGTTACATGGAGAAAGTATCGTAAAGGAGAGAACAAATGAAACGGTTTCTAGCGGGATTGCTGGCCGTGGTGTTGATTATCCTTCCAAGTACCCTCTTGGCAGGGTATGAAACGTTGTTTGGTGAGACACAGAAGGCTGCCTGGGCGATTTACGCCCGAGAAGTTGGTGGTCTAAAGGCCGTCTGCTCTGCGACGGCGTATAGTTCTTCTGCGACGGAAACACGTCTATTAACTGCCGGTCATTGTTTTGTCGGGAGCGATCCACAGCGGACAGACTTCATGGCAACACAGGATCATAAGACATTCGTTCCTGCTACACTAGTCAGGAACGACCTCACTCTCCGCAAGAACGCACGGGATAACAGTTCGAGCTTAGACGACTATAAAGGGCATGACTATGCAATTGTCTCTCTGAAAGCCGGTAATCAAGCAGTCGTCCCTATTGGTACATCCAACAAACTGACCATTGGTGAAGATTTAGTGATTGTAGGCTTGCCCTTTGGCTTCGACTTCTTGGCGGTCCAGGGCATCGTTGGTAGTAAGGATATGAGCCTCAGTACGTTGGTTTGGAATCACTATATGGGCGCGAATATCTATATTGCTGGTGGAAACTCGGGCTCAGCGGTCGTCTCGACGAAGCAGAAGGCTATTGTAGGGATCGTTGTAGCCGGTCCAGGCGGGCAGACGTCTATGGCAATCTTCTTGCCGATTGATCTTGTAGATGCTCCAACTATCGAGTAAACAATGCTAGACTGGCAATTCACCCTGATCCTCGGGAGCTACCTCTTTACGGCAGCCAATTTCTCGTTCACCTTCTGGGTGTACCGACAAGCTGCTAACCACTTGAAAACACGGGTGGAACGATTGGAGTCTGTCCTACGGGATATGCTCCCACCGGGCTCTACAGATTAAGTCCAGTCCTAGAGGCTCCTGGAGGCTCTAGACTGGCTCCAGGAGAGGGACTCGAACCCCCATGACTACCTTAACAGGGTAGCGTCCTACCGTTGAACGATCCTGGATAATACACTATATTATACAGTAGTATACAAGTAGTATACATCTATATAGTGGTAGCTCCTAGGTAATCACTCGCCAAGCCCGAAATTCTACCCGTCCCCGACGTACCCGAAAGTCCAGTCGATGTTTCAGACTGCAATCACAACACTCCAGGATATAACCATGACGGACGGGTTTAATCCACGTACCGACTGGAACATTTGCCTGCGTTCCGTCAGTGTAAGTAGTCGGAATAATACCAAATTTAAGAATCTTATTTTTTGTAATCATGGTAGCCTCTAGTGGAGTCGAACCACTTCCTCCTGGGTGTAGGCCAGGTATACTCCCGTCATACTCAGAGGCTCACTTCTGACATCTCTTCATAGAAACCCACGTTAAATCCCGCCGTGCCCATTTGTTTGGGACTACTCTCTCTAGAGTATCTACTAGAATTGCATTCCTCAAGCGTTCCTCCGTGACACGCTCAATCAACACCTTATCCCGCATAGCTGCAGTATTCGCGTGCCACGCAAAGAGTCCCCATGAGAACATGAGAGTAAATATAAGTAGTATATACATTATATAAATAGTAGATATATAAGTAGTATAAATATAAGGAGTATGCAGATAAGTAGTATATTAGGCATTAGTCGTGAAATCCCGGCTCAATGATATGCCGGAACTCGTGGGCTAAGCACAATGCATCATTATGTGGGCAGAAGATTGTATAATCAGAGTATGTGGGAGAATACATCTTTTTCGCGATACAACCCCGCCAGTACTGCCCCGGTTTAGCGGGAGGTAGATTCGCTGAACAAAATTGGGTGATCCGTTGTGGATAATCGAGAATCACCGTAACTGGTCCCTCCTGACCCACAATCCGTCCAGCACACCCGCTCAGCAAACTAGCCAGTAGAACTAAGCGGAGGAATCCCATGTTTGCCCCCTCCTTTGCGCTCCATCTATCTCGTCACACTCAGTACACCAGAAAAGGCTCTCGTTGAACCAGTCTACCTTATAGCGTACATGCTTCGTCTCGTCAAAGTGTAGAATACACGCTTCCCAGATTACAGCCTGCCCGAGCAATCTAGTCGGGAATGGGCTCGACATTGAATTGCCTTTCGAGTAACCGCTCCTTATACCATTCTGCCATCCGCGAAGGAAGTGCTCGACTCAACTGAGGCCAGGCCCAGGCCCACAGAGCGTCCCGGATTTCCGCTTCGCAGTCATTCATCACATCAGACTGGACTTCCTTTATAATCAGAGGAATATCCCGTGGAGCGTGCTCTAGTCCGCCCAAATCATTTAGATGCTGAACTGCCTTCGCCCATCGAGTAGGTGTCCGATACTGCTCAATAAGATGTTGTATAAAGGACTTCTTCGGCTCTCCAGTTCCCCATTCCTTCCGATGAACCTCTTTGAATGCCTCACTGACAAATTTTCCCATGAGGGGCTTCTTATCGAGACCAAAGCGAATATAGTTCTTGATGACAACGCCTTCAATCTTCTGCCCACCAAGGCAACTCGGAGTCTCTAGTAAAGACCGGAATATTTGGATATCGTCTATTAAACCTCTATATAAGATAGGGACCGTTTCTAACCCGAGTCTACCGGCTACAACGGTCTTTTCCTCGTAGTCCAAGAAGTTCTGTCCCGGAAGCTCAATGTCAAACACGATCAAGTGAGCATTCGGGATACGGTCATAGGCTAACGCATTGTGCTTTGGGCGCATTAGATACTCACACCGGAATACGACCCCCTCATCAAGCAAGTGACTTCGTTCTAGAGCCTCTTTTACCGCTGGAGTAAACATCTTATCCGGGGCTAGATGGTTAATCACAGCCCCCTTAGATCGGCACCAAACCTGTCCATCAATCTTTCCAAAGGAGAATTGACTCCCATCTATCTTCTCTTCAACAAGGACTGGATCAAAGAGCAACTCTGAAATGGCCTTGTGGCCCAAGTTGTAGATTGAAGGGTAGTGAGTAATCATTAAAAATCCCCCGTGGTTTCCCATTCGCATCGGACGCATTGGTACGTCACTTTGGCAGTCACACTCCGCTTGTCGTGAATAATCTTCTTCTCGACGACCGGCGCATAAATCCCCTGCTCCCGGCAGACTGGACAGGTCAATTGTACGGTCATGGGCACGTCTTGAGGGCATAGGCCACCCACCCGGCAGCGATACCACCTAGAATCATCAGTATGTAGAATAACTCTCGCATTATCAGACCCTCCCCTGCTGCTGCTGAATGCGGCCAATCAGTCCGTGGAGTCGTTCTTGGAAGTGCGCAAACGCACTTTCTAGCGTCACGAGCATCAGCTTCGCTTCCTCAAGAATTTCAGCTTCAGTCTGCGTGTAGGTCTGGAGCATCTAAGCCTTCGCTTTATGCGGGTGCGTCTCGTGGACCCGCTTCCCTGCCGTGAGATTGTCCCATTTCTTATCTACGCCTCGTAGGTCATACGCCAGGAGCAACAAGATACTCCACGCCGCTTGAGCGAGATGCAGTAGATTCCCGTCTTGTGGATTGATCTTCTGTCCGCGTATGAAACGTGCTCCAAGATGCCGTTGGGCCGCAGCATACAACTTCCCATACGGCATCCCCAATTCACAGTTTCTATCAGCATATTTTGTAGCTCCATAGGAAGAGACTCTCACAACCTCTTCCAGAGCGTCTAGGAAAACTAAGTCCCAACGGAGTTTACCAGAATCATACTTAGTCCCGCTTGGCTTCCGGCGCATTCGGAATCTCCCCTCGATAGTGTGGAGCCATCCCGCTTAGCACAGGAAAATGTCTCGCACAAAATTCAATGCAATGATCCACGGTCGGAAAGATAATGGAGCTGTTGATTTCAATGAATGGGTGCAAGTGGAACATTCCCTTGTTAGCGTGGCCCGTATATTCAGGATCAATGATAGTGTAAATGAGCTTGGGTCTATTCGACGGAGCAACCGCAACCCCGAACTCAATCAAAGTCCCGATGTTGGGATAGCCGACCTTGAGGGCATCAAAGTTGAAGATTACCACGTCTGCCCGAGCCACACACCATAAATCCTGAGCCACGATCAGCTTGGCTCCAGAAGTAACCATTTGGTGTAGCGTCCACCGAGGCTGACCCTCTGGAGGATTAGGATTGTAGTGTTTCCCGGCCAAGGGATTCAACCAGATAGCCCGAGCGCCAACCCGATCAATCATATCTCGACGCCAGGTGATATCTTCTGGGTGATCGTCACGGATAGCCCCAGCTAAGTAGACTAATGGGGGGCTCGCCGGGGGCGGTAGCGCAATCTGCATGATCTTGGGAGATTCCCCTTGCGTCTTCATCGGTGGGGGTAGGGGCCAACTCATTTAGTGCTCCTCCTTCTCCTTGACGTATACGTCTATCTGGTACACGAGGGCCTCTGGAATCCACGTGGCATACAAAGCATCCGGGGCATCCTCCCAGTCATTCAGGGAATCCCAGTGGTCAATCCGAAGTACCCGCCCCACCTTGGAGTCCGTGATATCCGTCAAGACCCCCCGCTCACGCCTCCGGCCTAACCCCTTCTCGCCCTTGGGAATGTCTGAGCCGTCCTTCGTATGAATCTCTACACTCCGGGAGCACGGATCGAACCAATACACCACTACGACGCGACCCAGGAGTTCCTTGGCGATTTTCATGCTATCGTAGACAGTATTATGTTAGTTGCTGCAAGCAGGAGATACACAGCCCCCATTCGCCAGTCTCCATTAACAAAAGCCCACACCCCACCACTAGCTAACGCGACACCAGACGTAGCCATGAAGTAATTCTTAATCATCTATACATCCTTTCAGGAAACGGTTGGGTCTCATTAGGGAATACGATACTCTCTAGTGACGGCTTATCCTGAGACTCTTTATCTACAGCTTGTTTTGGAAATACGCTCTCCACCAAGGAATCCCGCGCTTCCTGATCTTGTTTGGCGAGTATAGTCAATTGTTCCATTGACATAATCTCTACATACTCTCGATTCACGACGGTCCACGTAGAGTCAACCGGGAGCGTTAAGAGCCGCACCCCATCCCGACGACGAAATTCAATGATTTTCGGGTAAACAACGTAATTGTCAATAAACATGGAATACCGATGCCCACTTTCACTGACTACGATGAGAACGTATGAGCCTTCCGGTTGGTCCTGCAAATCAACCATCTGAAAGGCAGTCCGTTTCGGGAACAATCTTGACATTCTTAGCTCTCCCGATCTTCGTCAGTCCGAAAGACATAAACGATAAATGCAACCGTTCCCCACAGGTAGAACCAGGGCATAATGAGTCGGAGTAGGAGACCCGACAATCCCATGATGAAATCAAGCATTTTTCTTCATCTCTTTCCGCGCAGCTTTTATCGCTAGCACAACATATTTAGAATCATACCGCCAGGCTTTACGACTAAGGATCAGGTCATACTCGAGGGGAATATCCTTCACAAAATGGCCTTGTTCTAGAAGAGTCTGAATCTCGGGTAGATTGTATAGATTACTGTCTACTAGTATAGTGAGTGGTTGCTTCGTTTTACCTTGCATTGCCGTCGTCATAGCGCCCGGATCGCGGCGATGTCAAGCTCTAACTCGCGGCAGATAGCCGGAACGTAAGTATTGCGAGCGAGTCGGTAAGTCCTAAGTTCCTTTATCCGCTTGTCGAGTATTTGAGCCGCTCGCTCCCGGAACGCCTCCACTTGCTGGCGGGCGTAGGCTTCCAACCAATCCTGAACTTCTTCGGCCCACTGACAGCGCGGGCAATCTGGTTGTTTGAGTCCGCGACTCGTATAGGCCTCATCGCACTGGCATGGGAGCTTGTGCGCCCACTCCGCCGCCGTCGTGGGGTTAGGCATCTGGCTTCTCCCTCCTTACTGAGGCACGCGACTGATTAGAGAAGTATCTGGAATATGAGTTTTGCGGGACAGGACACGCGCTTGAACCTTATTGAAGGCCGCCTCCAACACCGCGTCAGGCAACGCCGCCTCGCCCACGGCCACCCACTTGCCGGGCTCAGTCGGTGCCCCGCGCTGCTGCGGTGTAATGACATAGCGTTCCTTGCCATCAGCGGGGCCATCGCGCCAAATCAAAACGTAGATCATGGTGTCTCCTTCGCCGTGTGGGGGTTAGGTATGGGAAGCTTTCCGTACATAGCGATGAAGGCGGAACCGATCATAAGGATTCCGTTTCTGCCAATCCCGCAAATCCACGCGAGCGGTTGCCCGTGTCAATCCTATTTCTGCACACGGACTCCAATCTCGATCTGCATCATCACAACAGGCCATTTCAACAACCCAAACCACATTTTTATACGCTTGCCATTTCATCCCTTCGCCTCCCGCGCCTGCTGGACGAGGGGATGGGCGATGGAGAGACCCCGCTCGATAGTGCGCTGCCCAGCTTCCAAATCAGCCATCGTCCGGTTTGGCTTGTGCCACAAGTCTTTCAGAACCTCGAAGCAGATATTCATATCCCGCACCACGGCCCGGTGGGCGGCGAGGTATTCATTTATCCAGTCGTGCTCAACACGAGCCATGCGAGTTTCTTCTTGCCACTTCAGGACTTCCCACCGCAGCCGCCGAATCTCGGCGATGGCGGACAATAAACGATAATCAGTAGTGGTCTCTGCCCACT
>ERZ1292637.119-Hain-H14-01um-R3-119-length-48626-cov-22_pt1 | contig 48626 bp, 49 predicted proteins | sample MGYA00564405_ERZ1292637 | MGnify/ENA primary metagenome ERZ1292637 (study PRJEB36523, sample SAMEA6512645) | groundwater metagenome | collected 2019-01-09 | study: AquaDiva: Metagenomics assemblies of 32 groundwater samples | reverse complement strand
AGTCCCCCTCACCCGGCCATGCGGCCGGGAGCTCCCCCAGCGGGGGAGCATCTGGTGAGCGGCGGGCCCCAGGGCGGTGTTGCAGGCGGCCAAGGCGGCGCTTCAGTTCGGTGATCCTGGCGCGGTTGGTCAGGGCGCCCGAGCCCTCGGCCAGCATCATCACCTGGTCGGTGAACCAGTCCTCGCGGTCCTCGCAGGCCTGGGCGATCTCGGCGGCGAAGACCGGCTGCTTGCCGACCCAGGCGTAGAGGGTCGTGGCGCACGGCATGTCCGGGCGCCGCGCGAGGCTGGCCAAGGACGCGCCCTGGCGGATTTCGTCGGCGATGAACTGGGTCAAGTCTGGTGTGCAGGCGCCGAGCGCGCGGCGTCGGCGGCGGCCGATCCGCAGGGCGATGACCAGCGCCTGGTCGAACTGCGGCTCCGTCCGCCGCCAGCGGGCGACCACGCCGCGCGACGGCAGGCCGGCGGCGGACTTGAGCATGGTCGCCAACGGCTCGCCCCGAGACGCGCACCACGATGGCGTCGGCCAGGGCGAGGTCGAAAGCCCGCCAGCGACCCCGCCGCCCCTGGTCGCGGGCCGCCGCGCCGATCTGCTTCAGGCGATGGATCTCCTCGGCGAACGGCGCCTGCGTGGCGCGCCAATAGGCGTAGAGGCGGCGGCTGGGCATGGCGCGGTCGCGCAGGATCTGGGTGATCGGCTCGCCGGCCCGCAACCGCGTCAGCAGGGCCTGGCCTTTGGCCTCATTGAACGCGCCGTGGCGGATGAACGCGCCGCGACGCCGGGCGGCGGCGAGCTCGGCGGCGAAGCCCGGCTCGGCCCGCTCCCAGGCATGGACGCTGGCGTAGGATGGCATGCCCGGCTCGGCGCAAATGTTAGCGAGGGTTTCGCCGGCGGCGAGTCGGGTCAGAAGGTCTTGGCGGGCGTGGGGGTCGGTGTGCCGGTAGGCGCGCGCGGGCATTGGGCGAGCGTAGCACGGTCGGGGGTTGGTCGGAACATTTGGAGAACATTTATCTCGGGCCGCACCGCAGGATGTCGAGCAGCTCGGCTCTTGGGATGCGGCGGGATGTCCGATTTTCGTCGCCGTTGTGGACAGCGAAAACGTCTGCTCCTGGTAGGGCCCGGTCGAAATTTCGCGCCTCAAACACGTCACTGCTAAGCTACGTGGATGAACGACATTCTTTACACGCCTTCCGGGGTTCGTCTTCGCCGGCGCGTTTCGGGACCGGGACCACTCAACTGGCTCCTCTTGCCGGGGGGACCGGGAATTGGCTCGGAGAGCCTTCACGAGCTTGCAGATACGATGAACGTACCGGGTTCCGTCTGGATGGTTGATCTCCCAGGTGACGGCTCGAATCGCACGCCCCCAGGCGCGCCGGACGACATCTTCTCAGTGTGGCCACGAGCTGTGCTTGAAGCAGCCCAGGCTTTGCCTGACGTCGTGTTCGTCGGCCATTCGACCGGGGGGATGTACCTGCTCGATACGCCCGAGCTGGCGCCGCTGCTGAGAGGCTTGGCGTTGGTTGACACCGCTCCTGACGCCAAATGGCATCCGCACTTTGTGGCGATGACGCAGGCGTTTCCACTGCCCGACGTCGAGGCCGCGAGCGCGGTCTACGAAGCCGACCGATGCGACTCAAACATCGCCGCCGTCACGGTAGCCGCGGCGCCCTGGAATTTCACCGCGGCGGGCGTGGCCGCTGGGCGAGAACTGCTCGCGAGGATGCCGTATAACAGCGCGGCGGTAGATTGGTCAGAGGCCCACTTCGACGACGTCTATGAGGCGCGCTGGTGGCCCGAAACCTTCCCGGTGCTTCGCATCGCGGGAGAAAACGATCGCATTGTCTGGCAAGGCGGTTGGAAGGCGCCACGCTTCCAGACCGCCAACGTTATTGAGCAAACCATTCCCGGCGGCGGTCACTTTCCCTGGATCGAGAATCCCGTAGCGGTGCGTCGGGCGTTTGCAGAATTCACGGCGAAAATCGCCGCTGGACGCGAAGTCCGCTAACCAACCATCTGAGGCTCTTAGAGCTTCTGCCTCGTGGACAGCGTCAATTTTCGCCACTCAGCATTGCACCACAGCATAAAAACCGCCGGTTTTTGGCAACCAGTTACCACCTAGGGGCGTTTTTCGGACCTGTGGCCTTGTTCCGGCTGGGCGTTGTTGTTGGGGTTATCAGTATGGCGTCGCGTTCTGTTTGGGTGGTGTTGAGCCTGGGCTCGGCGCTGGCTTTGGCCGCCTGCGGGGAGAAATCCGCCGAGGGCGGGGCGCCGGGGGCGGTCGCGGCGGCGGGGGCTGGTCCTGAGGCGAAGGCCCAGGCCGAAGACGTGCGGGCGGCGGCCAAGGAGAGCGTGATTGCGCGGGGCATGACCTCGCACGGGACGGCCGAGGCCCAGGTGGTGGAGGCCGTGCGGCAGAACGGCATCCTGACGCTGAAGATCCGCTTTGGGCCCGTGCGGGCGCCGGGCGGCGGGACCGATTTCCACACGCTCTACGGCAATCCCAAGAAGGCCCAGGAAGAGATCGCCGTGGTGGCGGGGGATCGGAAATACTTCCTGCTGACCGACGCCGACGGCATGCCGCTGACGCCGCCGGACATGATGGTCAAGGTGACCAAGGACGCGCCGCTGGCCGGCACCTGGTGGGGCAAGTTCCCGGCCCCGCCGGCCGAGATCAAGACCGTCAGCCTGACCCTTCCCGAGGTCGAGGCGATCGAGAACATCCCCTTAAGCGACCGCTGAGGCCTGTGATGACGCGCATCTGCGCCCTGGCCGTCGCGGGCCTTTTCGTCGCCTTGCCGGCCGCCGCCGAGCCGTGGGGGCCGCTGGATGGGAGCAGTCCGCGGGCTGATGCGGCGGCGCGGGCGGCTCTGGCCAGGGGACGGGTCGATGTGCTGAAGGCGCGGGTCGATCCGCTGACCGGCTTGCAGCAGGCGACGAGCGGCCGCTCCGAGCCGTTGGCGAACCTGGCCTCCGATCTCAGCAGCCGGTTCCCGGGGCTGGGCGCCAGGGTCGAGGGCGAGCAGCTGCGGCTGAACCTGCAGAGCGACGTGCTGTTCGACTTCGACAAGGCCGATATCCGCCAGGACGCCCTGCCGGTGCTGGACGCCATCGCGGCCGGGGCGGGGAAGCTGGGGAAGCCGATCGCGGTGGAGGGCCATACCGACGCCAAGGGCTCGGACGCCTATAATCAGGGCCTGTCGGAACGCCGGGCCAAGGCGGTGGAGGCGGCGTTGAAGGCGCGGCTGGGCGGCGCAGCCGGGGCGCTGACCGCGCGGGGCTTTGGCGCCCAGCGGCCGGTGGCGGCGAACGTCAAGGCCGACGGGTCCGACGACCCGGCGGGGCGCCAGCGCAACCGGCGGGTCGAGATCGTGATCGGCGGCTAAACGGCGGGGAGCGACCGGCTGGGGCAGAAGAAGACCAGCTTGAAGTCCTTTGGATCGGTGTAGCCGCCGGCCGTGTGCGAGCGCGTCGACAGGGCCGGCGCATGCCCGACCAAGCCGAAGGGCGCGCCGCTCACGCCCGAGGCCTGGCAAGAGGGATCAGGTTGGGCGCCGAGATCCTGGCCCGGCGCCGACAGTTCGCCATCGGCCGCGCGCGCGGCGCCGGCGGCGGCGATCGCCGCCACGCAGGCGGCGGTCTGGATCAACAGGGTCAGTCTGGTCATGTTCAGCCCCTTTCGATGAATGGTGGCTGCGGCGCCGGGATCAGGGGACGCCCGGCTCAGCCCGGTGGGGACCGGGCCAGGCGTTCGCCCTGACGTCGGCGCCTGGTGTTGGAACCTTATTCGGGCTCTGGCTCCGCGTGCGGATTACAGGCGTCCCCGGGGTTGAAGTAGCGCGCCACGATGTCGAAGAGCTGCATCGTATGCCCGTAGTTCTGAGTCTTTCCCGCCGGGTTGCCCGGAGCCCCTTCGGGGATGTCGTTCAGCCCTGAAAACGCGCAGATCGAGTTGGCGTGCGCGGGGCCGGCGGTGTCCTTGCCGGTTCCCGTGACTTCACCGGCGAAGGCCGGCGCGGCGCTCAAGGCGGCCGCGGCGGCGCAGGCCGCCATCGTGACGAACGGAACAGTTCTCATCATCTCAATCACCGTTGCTCGACAACAGGCGGCGATCCCGCCAAGCGACCAGCAGGCGCCCGTTTACGCAGGCCCGTCATCCCGCAATTGAGGGATGATACGGCTCTATTTGACCGTGCGAAAACTTGCCTGGCCCGGGCGCTGCAGTAACCTCGCCGCCAGTGTAACCAGCGTCAGACGTTGTTTTCACCTGAGCGGGGTCGCGGCCCATGATCAACGCAGAGGGCCGGCGCGCCACGATTGCGAAGACGCCTGCGCGCGCGGCGCCCGATCGAACTTGGCGCGCGCCCGAGCCGCGGACGTTCGACAACCCCGCCCCTGACAACCCCGCCGCCGTCGCCGGCCAACCGGCCCTGGCCAAACAAGGGGCGCTGCTGATCGGGGCGGCGTTTGGGGCGCTGGGCCTGGCCGCCTTCATCTGCGACGGCTTGGCGCTGGTCCGTGTGCTGACGCCGGTGGCGCAGTCGGCCCTGGAGGCCGGGCGTATCCGGCTGGTGAACGGCCACCTCTCGGCGCCGGCGCATTACGACTGCGCCGAGATGGAGGCCGCCATCGCGGCGGCCGCCTCGTCCGACCTGGCCGGACCTGAACCGACGACGCGGACCGTCGTGAACCGCGACCTGCGTGAGCTCGCCCGCGTGCAGGTCATCGACGTGATCACCCTGCCGCGCCAGGTCTCGCCGCTCAGCTTCGAGCCGCGGGCGGTGGTGGTGTTGCGCGGCGGGGAGCGCAATCAGGTCGAGCTGGAGGCCATATTGATCCGCGCCTTCGGATTGACCCCGGCCGAGGCGCAGGTCGGCGCCCTGCTGACCCTGGGCGAACCGCGCGAGATGATCGCGGCGGCGCGCGGCGCCTCGCTGCAGACCGTCCGCAGCCAGATCAAGAGCATCTTCGCCAAGCTGAGCGTGACCCGCGAGCGCGAGCTGGTGTCGTTGCTGACCAAGATCACCCAGCGTTGAGCTTGCACAGGGGTCAGGCTGGAGTGCTATGGCGTCTGGGACAGGCCGCGCGCCGGCCGCGTCGATCAAGAACAAGTAAGAGGAAAGCCAGATGTTTTCACACGTGATGGTCGGGACCAACGACCTGGCCAAGGCCAAGGGTTTTTATGACGCGGTGCTGGGCACGCTGAACGTGCCGCCGTCGTTCATCGACGGGCACCGGATGTTCTACATGACCAAGAGCGGCGTGTTCGGCGTGTCTGAGCCGATCAACGGCGAGCCGGCCTGCCACGCCAACGGCGCCACCATCGGCTTCGCCTGCGAGTCGAGCGAACAGGCCGACGCCTGGCACGCGGCCGGCGTGGCCAATGGCGGCACCACCTGCGAGGATCCGCCCGGCGTGCGCGCCGGCGGCATGGGCAAGATGTACCTGGCCTATCTGCGCGACCCGGACGGCAACAAGCTGTGCGCCATGCACCGCATGCCCGCCTAGGGCCAAGTCTTCCGCGCCGCCGGTCGCAAGGGCCGGCGGCGCGGGATCTGGACTAGCGGCCGGTGAAGACCGGCTTGCGCTTTTCGAGGAAGGCCCTGCGGGCCTCCTTGCCGTCCTGGCTGCCGAAGGCGCGGCCGATGTTGGAGACCTCGTAGCGGAGCTGCTGCTCCATATCGTGGGACTCGTAGGACTTCACGATGCCGCGCTTGAGCAGGCGCAGGGTGATCGGCGACCACTCGCAGAGCTGGGCGCAATACTCGGCCAGGCGCTCGGTGAACTGATCGTCGGAGACGACCTCGCCGGCCATGCCCCAGTCGACGGCCTGCTGACCGGTCAGGGTGCGGTTCTCCATCATGAAACGCATGGCGCGCTCATAGCCCATGGCCTGCGGGAGGGTGATGGTGAGGCCGGCGTCCGGCGAGCCGCCGATACGGGTGTAGCCGGCCATCAGCCGCGCGCTGGAGGCGATCAGCCGCACGTCGGTGGCCATGGCTAGGCCGAGGCCCGCGCCGACCGCCACGCCGTTGATGCCGCCGACCACCGGCTTGTCGCAACGCTTGCGGGTGGCGAGCACGAACTGGCCGACCCAGCTGATGTCGTCCAGTTGGGCGGTCATCGGCGGAGCGGGATGGAAGGGCTCGGCGCCCGAGAGGTCCAGGCCCGCGCAGAAGGCGTCGCCCGAGCCGGTCACCGCCACCACCCAGACATTGTCGTCGCGCGCGGCCTCGTCGATGGCCGCGACGATCCCCCAGGCCAGCTGCTGGCTCAGCGCGTTCTTCTTCTCCGGACGGTTCAGGCGGATGGTCCGCACGTGGCCGGCGTCGGAAACCTCGACGAGATTGGTCATGGCGTATTCCCCCTGTTGTCGTGATCGACGTTGACGACAGAATGGACGGGGTGGGAGGTGGAGGCCAGCCCGAAGGAGCCGACATGACCGCCCAGCCGCCCTTGCACGACGCCGACACCCTGGCCTTCTACGACCGCGAGGCGAGCGCCTATGCGGCGCGAACCCAGGCCGAGCCGACGCGGCTGCGCGACTTCCTGATGACCCTGCGGCCGCGCGCCAAGATCCTGGAGCTGGGCTGCGGCGGCGGGCGCGACGCCGAGTTCATGCTGGCGGCCGGCTTCGAGGTCACCCCGACCGACGGCTCGAGCGGGCTGGCCGCGCAGGCGGAGGCCCGGCTGGGCCAGCCGGTACGGGTGATGCGGTTCGAGGAGCTGGAGGAGGTCGCCGCCTATGACGGCGTCTGGGCCAACGCCTGCCTGCTGCACGTGCCGGAAGAGGGCCTAGCCGACGTGCTCACGCGCATTCACCGGGCGCTGATGCCGGGCGGGCGGTTCTATGCGGGCTTCAAGTCCGGCGACGGCGGGGATCGCGACAGCCTGGGGCGGTACTACAATTTCCCGAGCGAGGAACGGCTGCGGGCGGCCTATGGCGCGGCCGGAGCCTGGGCGCCGCTGGACGTCACCACCGGCCAGGGCGGCGGCTTCGACGGCGTGCCGCGGACCTGGCTGCACGTGCTGGCGGTGAAGGGGGCCTAGATCCTCCCCTCAATGCTTCGTCATGGCCGGCCGCTTGCGCTGGCCATCCATAGACTCCGAGGTCGGAGTTTTCCCCGAGGGGTTTGTGTTTATGGGTCCCCGGGACAAGCCCGGGGATGACGAGCAGATAGGGTTGAGAGCCGCTCTACTCCGCCGGGACGTCGCTGCGCTTGGCGAGGGTCTTGTCGAAGGCGGCCCAGACGCCGGCGTCGCCGTGCCATTGGCCCTTGGTCGCGGCCTTGGAGTATTCGGTCGAACGGGCCTCGAAGAAGTTGGCGTGCTCGACGCCCGACAGCATCGATTGCAGCCAGGGCAGCGGGTTCTCGCGGACGCCGCCGTAGACCTCCGGCAGGCCCAGCTGGCGCAGGCGCCAGTCGGCGATGAAGCGGATGTAGTTCTTGATGTCGTCGGGGGTCATGCCCTGGACCTCGCCGGCGTTGAACGCCAGGTCGATGAAGGCGTCTTCCAGGCCCACCACCGTCTTGCAGCAGTCGATGATGTCGTCGGCCACCGACTTGGTCACCGCGCCGGTCTCGGCGTTGAAGGCATGGTAGAGCTTGATGATGCCTTCGCAGTGCAGGCTCTCGTCGCGCACCGACCACGAGACGATCTGGCCCATGCCCTTCATCTTGTTGTGGCGCGGGAAGTTCAGCAGCATCGCGAAGCTGGCGAACAGCTGCAGGCCCTCGGTGAAGCCGCCGAACATGGCCAGCGTGCGGGCGATGTCGGCGTTCGAATCGACGCCGAACTTCTGCATGTAGTCGTGCTTGTCGCGCATCTCCTGGTAATCCAGGAAGGCCGTGAACTCGCTATCGGGCATGCCGATGGTTTCGAGCAGCAGGGCGTAGGCCGCGATGTGGATTGTCTCCATGTTGGAGAACGAAGCCAGCATCATCTTCACCTCGGTGGGTTTGAAGACGCGGCTGTAGCGTTCCATGTAGTTGTCGTTCACCTCAACGTCCGATTGGGTGAAGAACCGGAAGATCTGGGTGAGGAGATTGCGCTCCTTGTCGTTGAGCTTGGCGGCCCAATCCTTGAGGTCCTCGCCCAGCGGCACCTCTTCGGGCATCCAGTGGACCTGCTGTTGCTTCTTCCAGAAGTCGTAGGCCCACGGATAGCGGAACGGCTTGTAGGCGAACGACGGCGTGAGCAGGCCTGGCAGGGTGGATTTGGCGGTCACGGCGGGCTTTCCAACTGGACGGATTCGGACGAGAGCGATGCTAGCTTAACGCACCATTCACCAACATCTAGTGCCGACTTGCCCCCTAGACCCAAGATGTTGTGAACGGCCTGGGGAGAAAACCGGATGTCGAAGCTAACCCTTTATGGCGCAAAAGGTTCTGGCGCGGTCGCGGTCGAGGCCGCCTTGCGGCTGATCGGCCAGGACTACGATCTGATCGAATCCTACACCTTCGACCCCGATGACCGCGAGAGCGGCGACAAGGTGTTGGCGGCCAATCCCATGCGGCAAGTTCCCGCACTGGTGCTGGCCGGCGGCGAGGTGGTCACCGAAAGCGCCGCGATCCTGACCTGGCTGGCCGAGCAGCATCCGCAGGCCAGGCTCTGCCCCCTGCCCGGCGCGCCAGGCCGCGCGCAGTTCCTGCGCTGGATGAGCTTTGTCTCCAGCGCGATCTATTCGCTCTATTGGGTGAAGGACGATCCGTCCCGGCTGGTCCCCGATCCCGCCGGCCATAGGGCGCTGGAAGAGCGAGTGATGGACCGCATCGCCGAGTGCTGGGGGATGATGGAGCGGCAGGCGGCGCCGGGCCGCTACATCCTGGGCGAGGAGCTCAGCGTGCTCGATCTCTATGTCGCGGTGGTCTCGCGGTTCCGGCCCCGGCGCGAGCGGTTCTACGCGGTCGCGCCGAGAATGGGCGAGGTGGTCCGGCGCGTCGACGCGGACCCGCGGCTGGCGGCGCTTTGGGTGGAGCGGATGGGCGGCTGACTTTTGCTAGGATGTCATCCCGGTTTCGGCCGCAGGCCGAAGACCGGGACCCGTTAGCGCCGCCTGGGAGGTCGAGGCGCGGACCGTGCTAGATCACGCCCATCCGGTGTTCATGGGTCCCGGCCTTCCGCTGCGCTCCAGCCGGGATGACAGCTGTTGGCGGAGTTGCGAGGCGGCGGAGGGACCTTACTTCTGCGGCTTGATCGACAGGGAGAAGGCCAGCATCGAGTCTTCCTTGGTCTGCTGGCCGAAGACCATGTGCTCGCCCTTCACCTCGCGGTGGATGTAGCCGAGCGAGGTCTGCATCGCGCCCTTGCGCCAGCCGACCCCGACATGGGCGTCGCCGATCAGGGCGCTGGCCTTGTCGGTGGTCCAGCCGTCGCGGTCCCAGCCGTTGTCGCCGTGCAGCAGGTTCATGCCCACCGCCCGGCCGCTGGCCGCGGCGAACAGATACCAGCGGCCCTGGTCGCCATAGGCCGCGCCGTCGCGCACGCCCAGATCGTTCAGCCGGTCGACCGCCGCGTCGTCGCGCTTCTGGCCGACGGTCAGCATGGCCCCGGCCTCGGCCTGGCCGCCGCCGTTGGCGACGCCGATCCCGGTGTGGGGCGTCAGATTGACGTCATAGGCGCCGGCCTCGAAGCGCACGGGCGCCCAATCGCGGGTGACGGCGATCTCATAGGCGTCGGCGTCGAACTGGGCGGCGCGGTTGTCGAGGTTCTGCGGCAGGCCGCTGGGAGAGCGCAGGGAGCCGCCGACGCTGAGCCGCAGCGAGTCGACCGCGCCGGTCTTGGTCTGGCCGAGTTTCAGCTCATTGGTCCGCCAACGGACGAGGCCGCCATCGGGCCGGGCCTGCTCGCGATCGATCAGTTTCGAGAAGTCGTCGCCCGCCGGCGCGCGGGGCGCGAAATCGGGTGCGAAGGCGGCGTCTCTCAGCCGCGAGGCGCCGGTCGCCGGCGACATATCCTGCGCGGCGACACCCGTCGCGGCGCAACAACCAAAGGCGATGGCCAGCCCAGCCAACAGCCTCATGATGAACCTCCCATGCCGCATCATTACGCGTGCGGCTCTACAAGCATCCTTCCATGATGGTGCGATGACGCAATGGAAAATCCGTTCACAAATGTGGGTTTAGACGAGTTCACATCTAAGTTGATCGACCCGGCGGCGGACTTCCGTGCCAGTTCGGCACAGAGCGCCGGTTTGGGGCGCGGAGCCCGTCGGATCGCCGGGTGAGGCGCGCCTCAGCGGCCCTCCGCGCATCCGGAACACTTGCGGTCATGCGGCGCCACGACAGAGCTGGGATCGTAGCGGAAGTTAACACCGCCTACTTCGCGCGAGCTTGTTCACCCTGCTCTTCCACCTTCGGCTCGACGTCGGCTGTCCGCCTAGTCGCCTGACGCCAATGTCCGCTGTTGCGCTGGACGGACCGGACCGCGCGTAGGTCATTGCGTCCAGCGTTCCAATTTTTGAGCGACATCCATCATTGTTTGATCACCTGGGCGGTGCGGTTCCTCCCACCAGTTCATTGCCACCAGCGCAGTCCTGTAGCGCGCCGCGCCATTGCAGTAGCCTGATCGACACGAATAGAGAGGAGAAGGCAACTTGCCGCCGAGTAGAACGATTGCGCCTCCATAGGCGATATCTGACATCGCAAGGCGCTCTTCCGACTTGAGTTCAGGAACTTGCTGCCGGGTTATTGAAATTGGCGGTAGCAAATTCGACGCGACGGAAAATTCTCCAATCGCGGCAGCGGGCTGGTGCGATGCTGCCATCCGAACCCTCGTACCTTCGCCCAACCGGGGACACTCGCCGTCCTTGGGGGGGAGGGTCACAAACGCAACGCCATTGCCGCCGAAGCTCGGGAAGCAGGCTTCACCCGCGGGAATGATGAGCTTGAAATCTGGAAACGTCGCCTCGATGCGTTCGGCAGGTCGCGGGCGATCCTCCCAGCTCTGCCATCCCCACATCGTGACCGCAGCGGCCACTCCCAGGGACGCGAGAAGCAGTCCCACAAGCGGACGACTGATCACATAGCAGCCGATCGATGTAACTGCGGAAGCCAGCAATACGAGGAGCATGTGTAGTGCGAGCTCGCTTTGCCCAAACGACGCCGCCGCGGGCAAAAAGAAGAAGGCCACGGCGTGCAAGGCCAGTAGTCCAGCGAATGCAAGATGGCCGACTAATCTAAGGTTCACGCCCGCACCGTCGCCTTGATCAAGTCAACTAATGCTACCACGGATGTCCCCAAGTCTTCACTCAGGGTCCGCAGCGGGCAATGTCCTGGCCTTGCTGGGTCCGCTTCTGGGGACGATGCCAACTTCCGCTCCTGGCGCCAGGCGGAGGCTAGCGATCTGGCTTGGCCGGTGGCCCGCTGGCGAAGTGGTCGACGCCACGTGAAGCGGCCAGGGCGACCTGGCGCTGACGCTCGGCGTAGCCCGTCCGTTGTTGCGCGTCCCGCTCGCCATGGCAGGCTGGGCAGCTGACGCCGTCTTCAAAGAGCGGCGAGGCGCGCTCCTGCGGCGTTACGGGCATGCGGCAGGCGCGGCACAGCACATGGGTTCCCGGCGCAAGACCAGGGCCGAGCGCCACGCGCTGGTCGAAGACGAAGCATTCGCCCTGCCAAAGGCTGGTCGGCTCGCTCGCCGTCTCCAGGTATTTCAAGACGCCGCCGTCGAGGTGATAGACGGCGTCCAACCCTTCCGACTTCAGGAAGGCGGTCGCCTTCTCGCAGCGGATTCCACCGGTGCAGAACATGGCGATCTTCGGCGACGCCCGCCCATCCAGCAGGGCCTCGCGGTTGGCGCGGAACCAGTCTGGAAACTCCCGAAAACTACGCGTCCCTGGGTTCACGGCGCCGGCGAAGGTGCCGATCCTGACCTCGTAGTCATTGCGCGTATCGATGACGAGCGTGTCCGGCTCGCTGATCAGGGTGTTCCAGTCGTCGGCCGACAAATAGTGTCCGGCCTCCAGGGGATCGATGTGCGGCTGCCCCATGGTGACGATCTCGCGCTTGATGCGGACCTTCATTCTGTAGAACGGCATGACCGCAGCGCGAGAGATCTTCACCGATAGGCGCTCGCAACCAGGCAGCGTGCGGATATAGGCCAGCGCCGCATCGATCCCGTCTGGCGTTCCCGCGATGGTGCCGTTGACGCCCTCCGGCGCCAGCAGCAGCGTGCCCTTGATCCCGTGCTCGGCGCAGACGCCCGCCAATCCATCGCGCAGCTGCTCGCAATCGCTGAGCGGCGAGAACCGGTAAAGGGCGGCGACACATACAGGCAGGTGGTGCTCGGTCATTTCGCGGCACCGTTGTCAGGTTAGCGGCCTAAGGGGAAGCAGCGCCGACCGGAAAATTTGGTCATAGGTCGCCTGCGAGACCTATCGAGAGCCGGCTCGACCGCCTGTGATTCATCTAGGGTTCGGAGTGTCCTCCTTAGTGAATCAAATCCACTCCACCTTCGTGATCTCGTACGCTTTCAAGCCACCGGGACTTGTCACCTCGACGAGGTCGCCGCTCTCCTTGCCGATCATCGCGCGGGCGATGGGGGAGGTGATCGAAACGCGGCCCGCCTTCACATCCGCCTCATGCTCACCCACGATCTGGTAGCGGGCCGGCTCCTCTGTATCTTGGTCGATCATGGAGACGGTGGCCCCGAACTTGATCTGGCTTCCGGACAGCTTCGTGACGTCAATGACCTGCGCGCGCGCGATCATGTCGCCAATCTGAACAATTTGTCCTTCGATCCACCCCTGCCGATCCTTTGCGGCATGGTACTCGGCGTTCTCCTTCAGGTCGCCGTGGAGGCGCGCCTCCCCGATAGCGACGGTTACGGCGGGCCGCTCGATCGTCTTAAGCCGCTTCAAGTCTTCGTCCAGGGCGCGATAGCCTTGAGACGTCATAGGCACTTTATCCATAGCGATTGGTGACTCGCGGTCGCTCTAGTGGAAATTTGGAGAACTCGGACGGAAGGCGCAGACGTCCCCTGCGGGGTAGGGATGGTGATCCACGGCTTGAGTATTTAGTCGGTGGCCTTGGCTAGTTAGCACGACTACCGCCGGGAATCGGCCGCCGATGTCTCATCCCAAACGCCCTGCTCTCCGCACAGACGCCAACTTCCGCTTCTGGCGGCGCGTAGCTGACCTATCGCCCGGCGTCGACGCTAGCGGGCGGGCGGCGAGTGCTGGCCGAGAATGGCGTCGGGATCGGCTCCCATCTTGCGAACCCGATCACACCATCGGTCTAGGGCGCGCTCATAGTAGTCGAAGATGCAAGGGTCGCAGCCGCGTCGGCAGCACTCGTCCTCGTGAGGGCGAGTAGGCGGCGGAGGGATGCTTGAGGCGGTGCTCACCGCCGAGGATCTAGTCGCCTTTCCGGGCCATGACCAGGTCGCGCCGCGCGTTCGAGGGACGCCAATGTCCGCTTGGGCAAGAACGCCGACGCGTGGCGGCCCAAAGCCGCTCTCCGCGCCCTACCCTGGCGTCGCCACGAACTTTCGCCCGCCTGGGCCGGCGCCTTGGTGGTCGTGGCCGCTGAGTTTGTCGACGAGGGCGATGAGCTCGTCCAGGTGCTCGTCGTAGAGGCCGCGCGGGGTCGTGCCGTATTGGTTGCACAGGAAGGCGGCGGCGGCGGTGGCGACGCCGTGCTGGGCGCCGTTGCCCATCAGCTTGACCGACGAGCCGGCCACGTGGGTGACGCTGATGTGTTTGCCGGCCATCATCAGGTTGTCGATATTGGCCGAGTACAGGCAGCGGAACGGGATGCCGTAGGGCTGCTGGTCACGAACGTCCATGATCCAGTCCTTGAGGCGGAAATCGTACTTCCCCTCGCCCGGGTTCCAGGCGCAGTGGATGCAGAAGAACCCGTCATTGGCGACCAGCATGTCGTTGTAACGGGTGTGGTCGCGGATATCGTTTTCGGTGAGGACGTGGTCGCCCTTGTAGCGGCGGAACTCGCCCTGGGCGGCGACGAAGGCCATCCAGTCGAATTCGAGGTTGGCGTAGGTCTCCGGCTCCAGGTTCTTGACGTTCGAGAAGGTGCCGTACAGCGCGCGCATCAGGTAGTCGCGGACCAGCTCGCCGGAGGTGTAGGGGTCCAGCCACTGGCCGTACTCCCAGTAGTGGGTGGCCGGGAACTGCATCATCCAGGCCTGGCTGGGATCGGCGCTGAACTGGAAGGTGGCGTTGTCGGGGTTGGGGCTGGCGGCCGGGCCGGGGCCGTTCTCGGCGCCGGGCTTGGTCAGCTGGCCGCTGAGATTGGCGTAGTCCTTCGAGATCTCGGTCGCCCAGGGCACCTCGGGGAACGGCGCGGGCTGGTCGGCCATCCGTGTACGGAAGAATAGCGTGTTGCCGTGGTGCATGTCGTCGGCGACTTCGGGGGCGTAGGGCTCGTCGTATTCCGAGCGCGCCTCGCGGCCGAACAGGGTTTCGGCGCCGGCCAGCACGCCGAGCATCGCCACGCCGCTGGTGTCGATGAACATGGCCCCCTTGAAGCGACGCTCCACCCCGCCCTTGGCCTGGACGGCGTCAACCGAGACGATGGCGTCGCCTTCGCGGGCGGCGGCGATGATCCGGTGTTCGAGGAAGACGCTCGCGGTCGGTTCGGCCTGCAGCAGCGACAGGGCCGCCAGGTCGCCGTCCGGCGTGCGCTGCGACAGCTCCAGCAGCAGCGCGCCTTGCGTGCCGCGCGGCATCAGGCCGATCTCCTTGCTGGCGTTGCCGCCGAGCACGGGACGGTCGTGGATCAGCGCCACGGTCTGGCCCAGGCGCGCGGCGGTCAGGGCCGCGGCGCAGCCGGAGACCCCGCCGCCGACCACCACCAGGTCGAAGTCGCCAGCGTCCAGCGGCTGGTCCGGCAGGCCGCGCAGCGCCTTGCGCCAGGCGCGGCTGGCTTCGTCGACCGCGTTCGGCGGGACGGTTCCGTCCTGGCTGAGGAAGATGGCGTCGCAGCGGCCGTCGAAGCCGGTCAGGTCGTGCAGCGCCAGGCTGGCCGCGCCCTTCGCAAGCGCGATCTTGCCGGCCGATCGCCAGGCCCAGTCCTGGCCGTCGGCGCCGAACTCGGTGTCCAGCGTCACGCCGTTGATCGACAGGGTGAAGCGGCCCGGATGGTGCGGGGGCGCCCAGTCCTTGGCGCGGACGAAAACCTCGTACTCGCCCGGATCAGCGACCTCGATCAGCGTGGTCGCATCCTCGACCGGCCGCCCGAGGCCGTGGGCCAGCAGGTAGGGCGAGCCCATCTGCGTCTCGAACTGCGAGTCGAGGAGCCAGCCGCCGTAGCTGTCGAAGTCCTCGGCCTCGATCAGGATTCCGGGCGTGGTCATTGCTCCGGCTCCGCTGAGGGGCTGGTCGCGGCCCGTCGGTGATCGGTGAATTCGGCGGCGCGGCGCGCGCGCTCCTCGGCCCAGGCCTGGCTCGGCTGGCCGCTCATCTCGGTCCAGGCGACCAGGCCGCCGCAGGCGGGGCATTTGCCGTCGAGTTCGAGCTCCGAGCCGCAGGCGCGGTGGAACATCCGGGTGGCCGGCTGCTGGCCCTGCGGCTTGCACCACTGTTCGCCCCAGGTCCGCAGCGCCAGGATGACCGGCATCAGGTGGCGACCCTTGGGCGTCAGGCGATATTCGTGTCGCGGCGGGCGCTCCAGATAGGCGTGCCGCTCGACCAGGCCGTCGGCTTCGAGGCGTTTCAGGCGCGCGGCGAGCATCTGGCTGGTGGCCCCGGTCTGGGCCTGCAGGTCCTGGAAACGGCTCTGGCCCAGCAGCAGTTCGCGCACGATCAGGATCGACCAGCGGTCCCCGACCAGGCCGGTGGAGTGGGCGATCGGGCACAGGGTGTCGTCGCCGATGTCGTGCTCAGAAGCGCCCATTCGCCTGGTTCCGGTTCGGTATGATTTTCGAAGTTGCTCGACACTATGAATTTCATATCTTCGCTGTCCAGCCCCAATCACAAAAATGACGCCATCGTCACTTTTGAGTCGCTTTGATTTTCAAAGCAGCTATCGTCCGGCGAAATCTTGAGGAAACGGATAGGGAGGACAGGCCATGGCGGACGGCTCGCACGACCCGAAAGCGCTGCGCGCGGCGATCGGGATCTCTCACGCCGACGAGCGGCGGATCGCGGTGGAGCTGTCGCCGGCGGTGGCCTGGCCGACGCTGATCCTGGCGCTGGCCTTGCCGATCACCTTGCTCAGCGTCATCGCGCTCGGCTTCACCGGCGCCCTGCCTTTGTGGCTCTGCACGCCGGTGCTGGCGATCGTCTCCTACGCCCACTACACGCTGGTCCATGAGTCCATCCACGGCAACGTGGTCGCCAAGCCCAAGGGCGCGGCCTGGATCAACACCGTTGTCGGCTGGATCGGCGCGCTGGGCATGGGGATGGGCTGGCCCGCCCTGCAACGCACCCACGTGCTGCACCACTCCCACACCAACACCGAGCGCGACCCGGACATCTTCGTGAAGGGCACCTTCGTCCAGTTGCTGCGCAAGTGGCTGATCTCGGCGTCGATGTCGCTGATGCCGATGTTCACGCTGCGGTTCATCAACGCCGAGCGCTACAAGCGACTGGGGACGATCCTCAGCCCGGCCGAGATCGCCCAGGTCTCGGCCGTCACGCTGTTCACCCTGGCGCTGCTGATCGCGGCGGTCGCGACGGGCCATGTCGCCCAATGGCTGATGCTGTGGTTCCTGCCGACGCGGCTGGGCATGCTGGCCCTGAACATCTTCTTCCAGTGGCTGCCGCACCATCCGTTCGACCAGACCGAGCGCTACCTGAACACCCGCGCCAGCCTGTGGCCCGGCGGCACGTTCCTGTTGCTGCAGCAGAACCTGCACCTGGTGCACCACCTGTGGCCCAGCGTGCCGTTCTACAACTACGCCCCGCTGTTCCGCCGGCTCCGCCCGGTGCTGAAGGCCGAGGGCTCGCGCATCGAGGGCCTGATGGTCGGGCCAGGACGGCGGACGATCACCGACTGACGCACGGCTGGGCCCCTGCCCCGCGCTTCACCGCCAAGTTGTTTGCGAAAGCCGTATGAACTGTAGCAAAACTCTCCCCGTTGGCAGGAGAGGTTGCGCCGTGGATTTTTCGAAGCTGCAGACGACGAGCAAGGTCGTGGGCGAGTGGGCCTATCCGCAAGGGCTGGCCAACCGCACGGGCCTGCTGCAGGTCGATGACGCGGCGGGCCACCGGCTCTACTGGGAGGAATACGGGAACCCCGACGGCGAGCCGGTGATGTTCCTGCACGGCGGGCCGGGCGGCGCCTGCGCCCCGGTGATGTCGCGGTTCTTCGATCCGGCCCGCTACCGGGTGATCCTGTTCGACCAGCGCGGCTGCGGGAAGAGCGAGCCGTCGGTGGCGGTGGCCGGGCCGAAGATCGCCCTGACGCACAACACCACCGATCACCTGGTCGCCGACATCAACGCCCTGCGCGAGACGCTGGGGATCGACGGCAAGATGCATGTGTTCGGCGGCAGCTGGGGCAGCACCCTGGCGATGGTCTACGCCATCCGCCACCCGCAAAACGTCCAGTCGCTGATCCTGCGCGGCATCTTCCTCGGGACCCAAGAAGACCTGCTCTACATGTACCAGGGCAACGCCGCGACGTTCGAGAACGCGCCCTTCGCGCTGAGCGAGCCCGGCTCCTACGTGACCTATCCGGACGAATGGAAGACGTTCGTGGAGGTGATCGCGCCGGACGGCCGCGCCGACATGATGGGCGCCTACAAGGCGATCTTCGACATGACGCCGAGCGATGAGGCGCAGCGCGAGCGGCAGCTGCGCGCGGCGATGGCCTGGTCGGTCTGGGAGGGGACCATCTCCAACATGATCCCGGCCAGCGACGACGCCGGCAAGTTCGGCGAGGAGGCCTTCGCGCTGTGCTTCGCGCAGATCGAGGCGCATTTCTTCGCCAACGACCTGTTCCTGACGCCGGACTACATCATCGCCAACCTGGCCAAGATGGCGAAGGTCCCGACCCATATCGTTCATGGCCGCTTCGACCAGGTCTGCCCGCTGCCGCAGGCCTCGCGCCTGGTCGCCAGCCTGGAGGCGCTGGGCGCCCCGCCCGCGACCTTCGTAATGACCAACGCCGGCCACAGCGCCATGGAGCGCGAGACGGTGCTGGCCCTGACCGCGATCATGGACGGGCTACCGAGGATGGCGGGTTAGGCGGCGCGGGCATCCGGGGAACGTCAGCCCCCCGCGCCGGATGCGGACGCTCCTAGTGTCTTAGCAGGGTGGCGAGCGGACTTTAGGAAAGTGGCGAGAGTGGATCACTCGTCGGCAAGCCGTCATTCAAAGGCCGTCGCCACCAACCGACGTCGTGCCATCTGCCGAATTTGAAGCCGACTTCGCGGTATGTGCCTAAGTGATGAAATCCCAGAGCTTCGTGCAGGCCCACGCTTTTGTCGTTCGGCAATGCAATGCCAGCAAAGGCCGCGTGAAAGCCTTGGCGGGTGAGCCGATCCAAGAGCTCAGTGTAGAGCGCCCGGCCTATGCCACGGCGATGAGCGCGTGGGGCGGCATAGACCGTCACATCAACTGACCAGCGGTACGCCGGGCGAGCACGGTGTGGTCCCGCATATGCGTATGCAAGCACCCCGGTATCATCCTCGAAGACCAGAAACGGACAGGTCATTAGAGTCGCCGCAATTCGTTCGCTCATTTCCGCGGGGGTCGGCGGAACGTCCTCGAACGATATCGCCGTGTCTAAGACGTAAGGCCGATAGATCGCGGCGAGCGCGTCACCATCCTCTGGTCGCGCAACCCGTATTTGCCTCATGTTGAGCCCTCCCGGTTAGAGCCTAGTGTCGAGAGGCGACTAAACAAAGCCGCTATCATGAAGGTCCGCCAAGGGTCGAAGCGGACATAGCGCGAAGGTGCAGATAGAGCCCCTCTCCGCGCTTCGGGTCCGTACTCAATACCGCTCATCTCGGCGAAGGCCGGGACCCAGGTCTCATCGCCCGGCGGCTGTCTGGATCAGTTCCGAGTCTGTAGAATCCGCGTCTGAGCCATCCCATCTGGATCCCCGCCTTCGCCGGGACGAGCGGGGTGGGAGAGGTGTTGAATTTGCCCGACCTGGGCGGCGCTGAAGCGCGCTAGGTTTGCGGCTCGGCCTTGCCTGCCCCCAGGCGCGGCTCGGTCCCGGCCAGCAGCCGTTGGATGTTGGCGCGGTGGCGGACAATCACGTAGACGCCGCCAGCGATCACCATCAGGCGATAGGGTGTTGGCTGATCCAGGACGCAGATGAAGGCGACCGCGGTCAGGGCCGCCAGCATCGAGCTGAAGGACATGATCCGAGTGACAGCCAGCGCGGCGCCGAACACCGCCAGGGCGCCCAGGCCCACCGGCCAGGACATCGCCAGCAAGACGCCGAGCCCGGTCGCGACGGACTTGCCGCCGGTGAAGTTCAGCCAGATCGAACGGCTATGCCCCAGCAGGGCGGCGAGGCCGGCCAGGGACACCACCCAAGGCGTCCAGGCCTGCAGATCAAGCGCGCTCGGCGGCGTGGCGGACGCCCAGGTCGAGAACCAGGGACAGAACCAGCGGGCGAAGGCGATCGCCGCCACGCCCTTCAGCACGTCGATCAGCAGCACGCCCCAGAACGGCCACGGCCCCAGGGTGCGCAGCACATTGGTCGCCCCGGTGGAGCTGGAGCCGAGCTGCCGGATGTCGACGCCCTTGAGCAGCCTGCCCGCCAGATAGCCGGTGGGGGTGGCCCCGAGGAGTTAGGCGGCCACCACCGCAACTAGGCTCGCAATCTGGAAGGCCGGCGACGTCACCGCGTGGGCGCGAGCGTCTTAGCGGCGTCCTTGGGCTTCATCGGCGTCGGCGAGCCCGCCCTGGGGAGGCTCGCCTTGCACGTTCGGTAGAGATCAGAGCACATTTTGGTGCAGTTCGTGGCCTCGGGATCAGTTCCAGTCCCATGAACAACGTAACAATCCCTAACGCAAAGGCCGTAACTGTTAGTACAGCGCTGACCAGGGGTCATTGGCGGAGCTGAACCTCTCTGTTCAGCGAATGATGCGCTGGCGAAGATACTCGAAACGACGGCGACCAATGCAATAACCATAATCCTGGTCATGGCTGGGTTCCTTCAATTCTGGCACCTCGACGGTGATCCGTTATTTCACAGGTGTCCAGAGAATCCGGCGGGAAGCCTAGTCGCCGAAGCCGACGAACACCGTCGCCTCGGCCACGGCCTTGCGTTCGGACACCACCGCGTTCGCCGGGAAGGTGTCGTCGGGCCAGCCCAGCGCGATGCTCTTCATGATGACCTGGTCGGCGGCGATGCCGGCGTGCTCGCGCACCACCGGCGACTGCATGATGCCCTGGCTGTTGATCACTGCGCCCAGGCCGCGCGACCAGGCGGCGTTGACCAGGGCGGTGGTCACCGCGCCGCAGTCGAAGGGGGTGTCGTCGCTGCCGTCCAGCACGCGGTCATAGGTGACGATCACGCAGACCGGGGCGTCGAACTGGCGGAACCCGCGCAGCACCCAATCCTGGCGCATCTCCTTGTCGTCGCGCGCGATGCCCATGGCGGAGAACAGCTGCTTGGCGACGCCGACCTGCCGATCGCGGTGCTGACCTTCAAAGGCCTGGCCCTGGCGGAACTCGCGCGATTGCGGCACGCCCGCCACCATCCGCTCGGTGTTGCCGGCGCGGATACGGTCCAGCGGCTCGCCGGTGATGATGTAGAAATTCCAGGGCTGGGTGTTCATCGACGACGGCGCACGCATCGCCAGGCCGATGATTTCCTCGATCAGCGCCTTGGGCACCGGGTCCGGCTTGTAACCGCGGATGCTGCGGCGACCGAGGATGACGTCATCAAACTGCATGAATAGCCCTTGGGAAAATTAGCGCGGTTTCAAATCAGTAGAGAACTGGCAGCCTGCCTCCACCAGCGGCGACGCGCGAACGGAGAAGTCAGGCGGCCTACTTTCTCAGCCACAATGACGCGGAAATCCAGAGCTACGACTCGCCCGCGCCAGATGGGGACGTCGCCAAGATCCAGCCGGCCGATATGACGCGGGATGTCGGAGAGCCGCCTGGTCGTTCGTCCTTGGGATAGGAAGCCCCTGGAGGAAGACAATGCCCAAGATCACCGCCATCGCCCGTGTCATGCTGACCCGCGTCATGCCGTCGCCGGGAGCCGCGCTATGAGCCCCACCATCACCGCCTTTGAAAGTTCACCCGACCGCGGCCGGGGCCTGGCGCGGGACATGCGCGTGCGCTGGGCGCTTGAGGAGGTGGGCCAGCCCTACGAGGTGCGGCTGGTGTCGTTCAAGGCGATGAAAGAGCCCGCCCATCTGGCGCTGCATCCCTTCGGCCAGATCCCGACCTATGAGGAGGGCGACCTGGCCCTGTTCGAGTCCGGCGCCATCGTGTTCCATATCGCCCAGCGCCATGGCGGCCTGTTGCCGGAGGACGCGAACGCCCGCGCGCGCGCGATCACCTGGATGTTCGCCGCGCTCAGTACGGTGGAGCCGCCGATCGTCGATCGCTCGTTCGCGGTGCTGCTGGAGCGCGACAAGCCCTGGCATGAGGCCCGCCTGCCCATGCTTGAGGATCGCGTCCGCCACCGGCTGGGCGAGCTGTCCCGCCACCTTGGCGAGGCCGACTGGCTGGATGGCGCGTTCAGCGCCGGCGACCTGATGATGGTGAGCGTGCTGCGCCGGTTGGACGGATCGGGCTTGCTGGAGGAATATCCAACCCTCTGCGCCTACATCGCCCGGGGCGAGGCGCGGCCCGCCTACCAGCGCGCCTTCGACGACCAGTTGGCGGTCTTCACCGCCGCCTCGAGCCGCTGAGGGTGGTCCGACGCCGTTCGTTGGGGCGGCTTTGGCGGCGTTGTGGCAAGCTGGACCAGGGCCAAGCGCGGGGGCGAGAGCGATGGATGAGACCGAAGAGCTGATCTGCCTCTGCGTGCGCGCGCTGGTCGCCCAGATGGCGGGCGTGCCGGGAGTCGAGCTGACCATGACGCGAAGCTGCATCCTGGGCCTGACCGGCGAGCCGCTGGCCGACTTCAACATGCTGACCCTGGGCGACGATCCAGGCGCCGAGGGCTTCCTCACCCGGTCGGTGGCGCGGGCCAGGGCGCGCGGGCTGCCGCTGCTGGCGATGATGAGCCCTCGTGTGGCGCCGGCCCTGGCGCCGGTCGCGGCGGAGCTGGGCCTGACGCCCGTGGGCGCGGCGCCGCTGATGGTGCTGCGCGCAGGGACGGAGGTTGCGCCGGGCCGCCCCGTGAAGGTCAACCGCGCGCTGGGGCCTGAGCTGGTCGCCATCGCCGGCGATCTGGTCGCCGCCGCCTTCGACTCGCCCCGCGACGCCATCGCCCGGTGCATCGATGTGGTGATCACGCCGACCGCCGGCGTGGAGACCTATATCGCCTGGGGCGAGGCCGGACCGATGAGCGCGGTCTCGGTGACGCCGACGGGAAATACGGCGGGGATCTCGCTCATGGCCACGCCGCCGGAGCACCAACGCCAGGGCATGGGCCGCGCGCTGCTGACCCAGGTGATCGAGGACTATCGACGCCGCGGCGTGGAGCGCTTCCACCTGAGCGCCAGCGAGGCGGGCCGGCCGCTCTACGCCAGCCTCGGCTTCGAGCCGATCGCCGAGCTGTCGGCCTGGCTGCTCGACCAAGCACCCCAGGTGGATCGCTAGGCTCGGCTCGCCGAGGAGGCGGTTTCGAGTCCCAGGGCCAGCACGACCGAGCGGCTATAGCTCGCGCCGACCTCGACGATGGCGCCATCCTCGGCATGGAGCCTGAGCAGGTTGCGGCCGCTCCACTGGACCTGCCGGACGCTGGACAGGCGGATGAAGGACGAGCGATGAACCCGCATGATCTTGCCCGGGTCCAACCGCCGTTCGAGCGCCGCCATCGTGGTGCGCTGGATGTGGGTGCGGCTGGCGGTGTGGATCAGCGCGTAGTCCTTCGCCGCCTCGATCCGCAGGATGGCGTCAACCGCCACCCGCATATGCCCGTCGCGTTGGCTGACCCAGATTTCGGAGTCGTAGCCCTGGCGCCCCTCCTCGATCTGGCGTTCCAGCTCGTCGAGCCTGACCGCCGTCCGGGCCAGATCGAGGCGCCGCCGAGCGCGCTCCACGGCCGAGCGGACACGGTCGAAGCGGATCGGCTTCAAGAGGTAGTCCACGGCGTCCAGCTCGAACGCGATCGGCGCGAACTCGGCGAAGGCCGAGACGAATATGACCTGCACCGAGGGCCGGCTGCGCAGCGCCCGGGCGATCGCCACGCCGTTGCGCCCCGGCATCTGGACGTCGAGGAAAACCAGCTCGGGGAGCAGCCTCTCGATCTCGCACACGGCCTCGTCGCCATCGGCCGCCACGCCGACGACCTCGACATCGGCGATCTCCTCCAGCGCCAGGCGAAGGCGGCGCTGGGCGAGCGGTTCGTCGTCGACGATGAGGGCGCGCAGGCTCATTCCGCCGCCTCGCCCCGCCGATCATTCGCGAACTGAAGGGGCAGGCTGATGCGCGCGACGAAGCCATGGACTTCAGGTCCGGCCTCCAAGCGTCCTTCAGCGCCATAGAGGGCCTCCAGCCGCGCGGCGATGTTCGACAGGCCGATGCCGAAACCGGGCTGCGTCCCGACCACGACGGCGCCGTGATCGGCCACGCTGAGGACCAGGGCGTCGCCTTGTCTGCGGGCCCGCAGCTCGACGGTGACCGGCCCCTTCGAGGGGGCGACGGCGTGCTTGGACGCGTTCTCCACGAGGGGCTGCACCAGGAACGGGGGAACCAGCGCATCACGAAGGTCGGCCGGCAGGTCGATGTCGAAGGTCAGCCGCTCTCCGAAACGGGTCTTCTCGATGTCGAGATAGAAGCCCACCACATCCAGCTCCTCGTGCAGAGGCGCCAGTTTGCCCGGGGTTTCGGTCAAGGCGGCTCGGAACAGGTCGGAGAGACGCGCCACGATCAGTTCGGCCTCGGCCTTGCGGTCCTCGGTGATCAGTTCGGACACGGCGTTGAGGGCGTTGAACAGGAAGTGCGGATTGATCTGCAGCCGCAGGGCGGCAAGTTGCGCCGCCTGGGCGGCCTCGCGCGCCAGGGCCAGGTTGCGCTCGTGCTCCTGAGCCGCGAAGGCCGAGAGGATGGCGGCGACGCCGCCGCCGAACACCAGATAGACCCAGCCGAACAGCAGCCAGTTGTTGGCGACCGCATAATATAGCGGCAGGGCGCGCACCGTGTTGCTGATGGAGACGGTCATCTTGAAGAGGTTCTGGTTCAGGACGCCCGAGGCCACGGCGGCGACCAGCATCACAAAGACCAGGGCCGCGATGGACGCCGCGATCTGCCCACGCCGCCCGAACCGGCGGCTGAAGAGCACGAAGCGGTACCAAAACCAGCAGCTCAACAGCCCGAAGACCGCGCAGGCGGACATGAAGAGCCAGCCCTTGGGGTTCCACACGTGCAGGACGAACCCCGGAGACATGTAGAAGCAGACCGCGATGGTCCACGCGCCGAGGTTCAGCAGGGCGACCAACCGCCCGGCGGTGAGACCGCCCCCTGTCACGCTCGCCTCCCCCCGCCGATGCCCGGGCGCGATTGTTAACATGAGTGCGGCGACGCATCAGCCAAGGCCGGCCGGTTCGTCGCATATTCCGCGCCGTTCGTCGCAGTCGGGCGGGCGCCACAGATGGTTTGCAGGCGGCCGCCGGATCGCGCGCGGCGCCTAGATGTTGAAGCCGCCGGTGGCCTCGAGCCGTTGGCCGGTCAGCCAGCGGGCGTCGTCGCTGCAGAGCAGAGCCACCAGGCCGCCGATGTCGTGCGGCTCGGCCAGGCGGCCCATCGCGTCGAAGGCGTCGCGCAAGGTCGCCTTGAGCTGGTCGATGAACCCGTCGATGGCCGCGATGTCGGTCAGGTCGAAGCGCAGCGCCGCCGCGCGGGCGCCGAGCCCGGCGATCTCCTCGACCACGGCCTCGGCTTCGGCCTGGTTGGTGTTGAAGGTGAGCACGACGTCCATGCCCATGCGCGCCAGCGACAGGGCCATGTCCTTGCCCAGGCCGCGGTTGCCCCCGTGATCAACGCGATCTTCCTGGTCTCGGCCGCCAGGTCGAACATCCCTTCCGCTCGCTACGCCTGAACACTAGCCCCAAGTCGCGGGATGGCGCGGCCAGGCGTTGGGCGGCGGGGGCGGCCGACGCGAGGTGCAACCCCGGTCGGCCGCGGCGCGCGCTAGGCCGCCAGGATCGCCGGGCGTTTCGAGCGGCGCAGGGCCACGCCGGCGCCGAGGAAGCCGGACACCATCAAGGCCCAGGTCGCTGGTTCCGGCACCGCCGAGCTGAGGCCCGTGACCTGCTCCAGCCGGACGTCGTCGATGAGCACGTCCCAGGCGTTGCCGTTACCGACCCCGTTGAGCCGCAGGGTGTAGGCGCCCGGCGCGAGCGCCGTGCTCCAGGTCTTCTGCGACCAGGTCCTGTTGCCGTCCAGGTGGGTGAACAGGCCCGACTGCGCGACAACGTTCTGTCCGGCGTCGAGGATCTGGGCCTGCAGGGTGGAGCCGTCGAACCCAGCCTCGACCGCCATGGCCACCGAGAAATCGATCCCCGTGGCGCCGGCGCCGAGCACGAAGCCCTGCGACACCGCGTTGGTCAGGATCACGCCGCCCAGGGGCGACCAGTTGAGCGACAGGTACTGCGAGCCCTCGGCGGCCAAGGCCGGGACCAGCGAGTAGGCCACCGGCGTGTTGTAGAGGTCGGCCACAGACGGATCGTCAAGCACCCAGCCCGGCACGTACTGAGAGGTTTCGGGGGGATCGGGCCAGTGCTGGATGTGGCCGGCCGGCGCGAGGGGCTGGTAGAGGAGCGGCAGGGTCGGCGTCGCTTCGAACCCGCCATTGGAGAGCAGGTTGGCGGCGAGAGCCGGCCCGGTGGGGATAAGCACCGCGGCGAGCGCGGCCAAAAGCTTCAAAGACAAGATCAGGTGCTCCTGAACGTGATGACGAGTTGATCTCGTTCTAGGCGCCATGACCTGCGCGGCATTGTAGGAATCAGACTCGCCCGCGGGGCGAGCAGGCGTCGAGCCGATCGGGGCTCGCGGCGGCAAACCACCCACGATAGACTTCGCGCCATTGGTGTCGGCCCAGGCATGGAGGAACAGCATGCGCGTGATGGTGATCGCAGCCTTTGCGACCCTGGCGCTGGCGGGCCCCGCCGCCGCGATCCCGCCGCCGCCGAACGGAGGCGCGGCGGCGACCGATTGCGCCGCGCCGGTCTACGCCATCGACCGGCTGATTTGCGAAGACCCGGAACTCAGCCACCTGAACGCCGCCCTCGCCGCCCGCCTCGCGCGGCCAGCCGCCGCCGACGCCGGCCTCAAGCCAGGCCATGCGGAATGGTACAGGTCGAGCCGCATGTGCGCCGCGCAGCCTGATGCGAAGGCCTGCATCCTGAAGGCCTATCTGAAGCGTCTCCAGCGCCTGGGACCGATCACGGCGGCGCTGGAAAACCCCGGCGGCGCGCGCGACTAGGCGGCGTAGATGGCGCCGCGGCGGCGGCGCGCGCTGCGCACCATGCTTCCGGCGGCGCCGAAACCGACGATCATCATCGCCCAGGTCGCGGGTTCGGGCACGGCGCTGGACAGGCCGGTCGTAAAGGTGAGGTCGTCCATCACCCAGGAGCCGCTGTAGCCGAAGACCTCGACCCGGTTGACCAGACCGCTGTAGCCGCTCGCCAGATAGGTCGCGATGTCGGAGGCTGCGAAGCTGCCGGTCTCGTGCACCAACTGGCCGTCCAGATAGAGGCGGAAATTGAGGCCCACCGGATTTCCCGAGAAGTAGGCGCCGTTGAACTGGACCGCTTCGCCGAACTCAAAGCCCGGCGCCGACACCGCGCCCGGTTGGTACTTGGCGTAGTTCGCATAGATCGCGGTCTGGCCCGATGCGGTCGGGAATTGGGGGGTCGGCAGATCGTAGTGACTGAAATCGCCGCTCCATTTGAGACCGACATATCCCTCCTGCACCAGACCAACGCCGGTCAGGTCGTCGAAGTTGATTACGGTCGTGGTGGCCGCGCCGGCGGGCGTCGCCGCCAGGGCGAGGGCCACCGTCGCCGCAGCGAAGGCCAGGCCTTGAAACTTGGTCATCGAAGCATCCCTTAAGCGCTGACTCCGCGCCAGCCATTCAAGGGGCGTTTAGCGGCCCAGGTTGCGACCTTCCCTCGCCGTTCGACCAAGCCGGGCTTCGCCGTGTTAGAATCGCTACGGGACAGCTGGACGCGTCCCTCTCCCTCGGGAGAGGTTAGGTGAGGGGCCGCGCAGCGGGTCGGCGCCGATGTCTAGACGGCCACGCAGCAAGCCCCTCACCCGACCACTCCCCGACGGGGAGAGGAGAGGGGCGCTCTCAGTCCTCGCCCCACATCCGCAGCAGGTTGCCGATGGTCTTATCCAGCAGGAGTTCGGCGTCCTCGGCGTCCGGGCGGCGGCGGACGCGCTCCAGGTCGAAGAGCAGTTCGCGCTGGTCGGCGCGGCGGATCATGCTCTGCACCCAGCCGACGCAGGCGAGCCGCACGCCGCTTGTGACCGGCGTGACCCGGTGCAGCTGGCCGGTCGGATAGAGCACCGCCGAACCGGCCGCCGGCCGGAACTCGCGGTCCCCCGCCAGGTCGCGCAGCAGCAGGGCGCCGCCCTCATAGGTCTGCGGATCGGACAGGAAGAGCGTGAAGCTGATGTCGGTCCGCAGCGGCCAGCCGCCGTCGTCGTACATAGCAGCGTTATCGGCGTGCAGGCCGTACTGCTGGCCTGGGCCATAGCGCGAGAACATCAGGCTGGACCAGCGGGCGGGCCGCACCAGGCTTCGGAACGTGGGATGGGTTTCGAGCGCGAGCCGCACCTTGCGCGCCAGGTCGATCACGCCAGGGTCGTCGCCGCGAGCCTGTTCGTTCAGCTTCACGCGCTCGGCCGCCGCCCCGGCGGTGGCGCGGCCGTCACGGAACGGGGCGCCGGCCAGGCCCTGCTGGACGGCGAGCAGCTGCCCCGGATCCAGCACGTCTAGAACGATCAAGCCACGTCTCCTCGTCAGCCTCGCTGGGCGCCGATCCTCTTTTCACCTCGCAAGGCGCGGCGGCAAGGCCGCAACGCCACGAGGGGGCTTGCCAGGCGGGCGGCGGGCTCCCATCTGGTGGGCGCGGACCGGGCCCCTCTGGTGATCGCCGACCTGGTCGGTGGTTGCGATGTCGGACGTATCACGTCGCCACGTGAGGCCGGCCCTGAAGCTGTCGCGCCTCCATCGCCCAGAAGGAAGCCTCGATGCCCCTGCTCCTATGCCCTAACGACGACACCTCCATGCAGACCGTGGACCGCGCCGGCGTTCAGTTTGACATGTGCCCGACCTGCCGGGGCGTGTGGCTCGATCGCGGGGAGCTGGAGAAGCTTATGGCCGCCGGGGCTCAAGCCCCCGCGCCGGCGCCCGGGATGAGCGCGCCTGCGCCGGCTCCTATGGCTCCGCCGCCTCAGGCGACGACGCCCTGGAACACCGGATACGGGGAACGCGGAGAGCGCGGGGAATATGGCGAGCGCGGCGAGTACGGGGAGCGCGGCGAATACGGCCATGGCGGCTATCGCAAGAAGCGCCACTCGATCTTCGACATTTTCGACTGAGGCCCTGGCGCAACTGCGCCCTGGCCCAGATACGTCAACGGCTCCGATGACCTCGGAGCCGTTTTGCTATGGGTCCCGGCTTTCGCCGGGATGAGCGGGGTTGGTCGGGCCGCCGAGGCGGCCCTTAAGCCTATTGGCAGGCCAGGCACTCGTCGTAGTCGACGCGCTCGGTCGGGCCGGTGTCCATCATGACGATACCCTCGCCGCCGGCGTGGGCGGCGCGCTGCACCGACTTGGAGCGCAGGTAGTAGAGCGACTTGCAGCCCCGCTCCCAGGCCTGCCAGTGCAGCATGTGCAGGTCCCACTTATCGACGTCGCCCGGCAGGAAGATGTTCACCGACTGCGACTGGCAGATGTCGGGCGTGCGGTCGGCGGCCAGTTCGATCACCCAGCGCTGATCCAGCTCGAAGGCGGTCTTGTAGACGTCCTTCTCATCCTGGCTGAGGAAGTCGAGGTGCTGGACCGAGCCCTCGTTCTCCAGGATCGTGTCCCAGACGCCGGCGGTGTTCTTGCCCTTCCCGTCGAGCACGCGCTCCAGATAGGGGTTCTTGACGGCGAAGGAGCCCGACAGGGTCTTGTGGGTGTAGATGTTGGCCGGGATCGGCTCGATGCCGGCGCTGGTGCCGCCGCAGATGATCGAGATCGAGGCGGTGGGGGCGATGGCCAGCTTGTGGCTGAAGCGCTCCATCACACCACGGTCGGCGGCGTCCGGGCACGGGCCGCGCTCTTCGGCCAGCACGCGCGAGGCCGCGTCGCACTGACGGCGCAGGTGCTTGAAGAGGCGCATGTTCCAGGACTTGGCCAGGGCGCTCTCGAACGGCACGTTCTGCATCTGCAGGAACGAGTGGAAGCCCATCAGGCCCAGGCCCACCGAACGCTCGCGCATGGCGGCGTAGGCGGCGTTCTTCATGTCGGCCGGAGCGTTCGAGATGAAGTCCTGCAGCACGTTGTCGAGGAAGCGCATGACGTCCTCGATGAAGGTCGGGTGGTCGCGCCATTCCATGAACTTCTCGGCGTTGACCGAGGAGAGGCAGCAGACCGCGGTGCGGTCGTGGCCCAGGTGGTCGACGCCGGTGTGGAGCATGATCTCCGAGCACAGGTTCGACTGGCGCACCGACAGGCCGAGCTCGCGCTGATGCTGCGGCATCGAGCGGTTCACGGTGTCGGAGAAGATCAGGTAGGGCTCGCCGGTCTGCAGGCGGATCTCGAGGATCTTCTGCCAGAGCGAGCGGGCGTCGACCTCACGCAGGACCTCGTTGTCCTTGGGCGAGCGCAGGCCGAACATTTCGCCAGCGCGGACCGCTTCCATGAACTCGTCGGTGATCGAGATGCCGTGGTGCAGGTTCAGCGACTTGCGGTTGAAGTCGCCTGAGGGTTTGCGGATTTCGAGGAACTCCTCGATCTCCGGGTGGTGGATGTCGAGATAGACCGCGGCCGAACCGCGGCGCAGCGAACCCTGGCTGATGGCGAGGGTGAGCGAGTCCATCACGCGGATGAAGGGGATGATGCCGCTGGTCTGGCCCGCGCCCTTCACCTTTTCACCGATGGAGCGCACGCCGCCCCAGTAGGTGCCGATGCCGCCGCCGTTGGAGGCCAGGGCCACGTTCTCGTTCCAGACGCTCTGGATGCCTTCGAGGCTGTCGCCGACCGCGTTCAGGAAGCAGGAGATCGGCAGGCCGCGACCCGCGCCGCCGTTCGACAGCACCGGGGTCGCCGGCATGAACCAGAGATTGGAGATGTAGTCGTAGATCCGTTGGGCGTGCTCGGCGTCGTCGGCATAGGCCGTGGCGACGCGGGCGAACATGTCCTGGTAGCTCTCGCCGGCCAGCAGGTAGCGGTCTTCCAGGGTGGTCTTGCCGAAGTCGGTCAGCAGCGCGTCGCGCGAGCGGTCGACCTCGACCTTGCGGACGAGCTGAAGCTGCGGTCGATCGGACCGATCAGACGCCGCCTGGGTCGCTTCCGAAACCGTCCGCATTACCGCTTCGCCGCTGCTCATGACCCAAAACCCATAACTATCAGACGTTTCTCTCCGGGACACCGCCCGGCCGCTTCCATCGCTATATCTAGTGGCAGCCCCGCCCTCGATACGCATCATATGGGGCCATGAAGGCTAATGACTCGTCAACGGGGATGAGCACTCGTCCCCATGAGTTTTTATTTAACGAAAGGTTAACGCCGATCTTGACTGGTTGCTGCGCTTGAGTTTTCCACAGGCCGACTCGTGACGCGGAAGGGGTCTGCTCACGCGCATGTGAATGCCCGCAGCCGACGAAGTCGCGAGTCGTTCTCACTTGCCCACCATTCATCCCCACCCTATCCACACCCCGTCACTGGGGAGTAGCCGCCCGTAGCTCCAACGGGGGATGCGTCAACAAACTTGCAGACGGCCTTTTTGGCTCGATGCATGGCGTATCCAGCAAGTGCTTGGCGAGACCTTTGGCTTTCGTGTGTCGGTCCATAGCGGGGTCGGCGGCGCGGAAAGCCATTGGTATGTCTCGACCCCGCCCTGGACGTCTGCTCGATGGAAGCTTTCCTCGTCTCAACCGGCCTCGTGGCCGTCGCCGAAATTGGCGACAAGACTCAACTGCTGGCGATTCTGCTCGCCGCGCGATTCCGCAAACCGGTCCCGATCATCCTCGGCATCCTGGTGGCGACGATGGGCAACCACGCCCTGGCCGCGATGGTCGGCGTGGCGGCCGGCGAATTCCTGCAAGGTCCGTGGATGAAGTGGGTGCTGGGCCTGGCCTTCATCGCCTTCGCCGGCTGGGCGCTGATTCCCGACAAGTTCGAGGACGGCGACGCCCCGCGCGAGCGGGCCGGCGCCTCGGTGTTCATCACCACCATGATCGCCTTCTTCTTCGTGGAGATGGGCGACAAGACCCAGGTGGCGACGGTGGCCCTGGCCGCCAAGTTCCATCAGGTGCTGCTGGTCGCGGCCGGCACCACGCTGGGCATGATGATCGCCAACGTCCCGGCCGTGCTGATCGGCGAGGCCGCGGCCACCCGCCTGCCGCTGAAATACATCCGCTGGGCGGCCGCTGCCTCGTTCGCCGCCATCGGCGTGTGGATCCTGGTCGCGGGGTAGCGGCGGAACGGGGCGCCCTTAACGGGGCGCCTTCAGCCCGGCCATGAACACGCCGATCAGGCGGCGGGCGCTGGGCTCCCAGCCGGGCTGGTCGTAGCCGTGGCTGAGGCCGACCATGGCGCGGTAGACGTCCTCTGGTCCGATCTCCGGCAGGACCTCGCCGCTGGCGACGGCGGCGCGGGTCAGCTTGGCCAGGGCGTCGGTGATCGCCGCGCCGGAGGAGGCGTAGACCTGCGCGCCCTCGCCGGACGAGGCGCGCAGGGCCGGCGCGATCACCCGCTTGGTCGCCATGTAGTCGACCAGCATGTGGAGCCAGGCCTCCAGCGCCTCCAGGGCCGGGCGCGCGGCCAGCAGGGCGTCGGCCGACGTGGCCAGTTGATCGACCTCGCGCCGATAGACGGCGGTCAGCAGGGCGTCGCGGGTCGGGAAGTGGCGGTAGAGGGTGCCGATGCCCAGGCCGGCCCGGCGGGCGATCTCTTCCAGCGGCACGTCGGCGCCGACCTCAGCGAACGCGATCTTGGCGGCTTCCAGCAGTTGCTCGCGATTGCGCAGGCTGTCGGCGCGCGGCTTGCGCTCTTTCTCCGGCCCGACGCTCACGATGGCTCCTTGCAAAACGGAGGCTGCCTCCGCATATAATCGGAGGTCGCCTCCACTTCCTATAGATGGGCGGGACGGCCCCTGACAACGACCCCTTTCTTGCGGAGAGTTAAGTCCATGAGCGGACCTTTCGGAGCGACCTCGACAACCGACGACGTGCTGGCCGGCGTCGACCTGAGCGGCAAGCGGATCCTGGTGACCGGCGCCTCGGCGGGCCTCGGCGTCGAAACCGCCCGCGCCTTGGCCGCGCGCGGCGCCCATGTGGTGGGCGCGGCCCGCGACCTGGCCAAGGCCGAGCGCGCCACGCAGGCGGTGCGGGACCAGGCCGCCCACGGCGGCGCGTTGGAGCTGGTCGAGCTCGACCTGGCCGACCTGGCCAGCGTGCGGGCCTGCGCTGACGCCCTGCTGGCGGACGGCAAGGCCTTCGACATCATCATCACCAACGCCGGGGTGATGGCCACGCCGCTGGGCCGCACGGCCGACGGCTTTGAAATCCAGTTCGGCACCAACCACCTGGGCCACTTCGTGCTGGTGAACCGGCTGGCCCCGCTGCTGACGTCCGGCTCGCGGCTGGTGGCGCTCTCCTCGTCGGGCCACCGGTTCTCCGACGTGAACCTGGACGACCCCAATTTCGAGACCACCGACTACACGCCGTTCGGCGCCTATGGCCGCTCCAAGACCGCCAACGCCCTGTTCGCCGTCGAGTTCGACCGGCGCCACAAGGATCGCGGCGTGCGGGCGACGGCCGTCCACCCCGGCGGTATCCATACCGAACTGGGCCGGCACATGAGCGCCGACGACACCGCCCGGATGATCGAGCAGATCAACGAGGCCAATCGGCTGAGCGGCGCGGCGGCGTTCGAGTTCAAGACCATACCGCAAGGCGCGGCGACCTCGGTCTGGGCCGCCGCGGTCGCCAAGGCCGACGAGGTCGGCGGGCGCTACTGCGAGGACTGCCACGTGGCCGAGACCCTTGACGGCGACAACCCGACTCGCGGCGGCGTGCGGGCCTACGCGATCAACGCCGAGAACGCCAAGGCGCTCTGGGCCAAGAGCGAGGAGCTGGTTCAGGAACGCTTCTGAACCGAGGAGCGGCGGACCTGATCGGCCACCTCGTTCCTCCCCTCCCCCATCAAGATGGGGAGGAAAGCGGCTCCTCGCCCATATGCGATAGCCCTCTCCAGAGGGGGAAAGGAGAATTCGTCATGGAGGTGTAGTAAAGGAGCGAGCGTCCCGACCGCGGGCCGCCAGTTACGCGCACCGCGCAAAGTTCAGCATCGGGTGGTTAGCGAACCGGCCGCCCTCGTGATATCTGGCGCCGCTCAGCGGCGGTATGCTGCGAAAGCTTATTCAGCGTTAGGAATGTCAGAGATGAGTAGGGTGCTGGTTATCGGCGCAGGCGGCGTTGGTTCCGTGGCCGTTCACAAGATGGCGATGCACAACGACGTCTTCTCGCATATCACGCTGGCGAGCCGCCGAAGGCACAAGTGCGACGCCATCGCCGCGTCGGTCAAGGACCGCACCGGCGTGACCATCGACACCGCGGCGCTCGACGCCGACGACGTCAGCGCGACCGTGGCGCTGATCAAGGCCGTGCAGCCGCAGTTGGTGGTCAATCTGGCCCTGCCCTATCAGGACCTGGCGATCATGGACGCCTGCCTGGAGGCCGGCGTGAACTATCTCGACACCGCGAACTACGAGCCGCGCGACGAGGCCAAGTTCGAATACAGCTGGCAGTGGGCCTATCAGGACCGCTTCAAGGACGCCGGGCTGATGGCCCTGCTCGGCTGCGGTTTCGATCCGGGCGTGACCTCGGTGTTCACGACCTACACCCGCAAGCACCTGCTGGACCAGATCGACACCCTGGACATCCTGGACTGCAACGGCGGCGACCACGGCCATCCGTTCGCCACCAACTTCAATCCCGAGATCAACATCCGCGAAGTGACCGCGCCGTCGCGGCACTGGGAGAACGGCCAATGGGTGGAGGGGCCGGCCCTGGCCCAGAAGCAGAGCTTCGACTTCGATCAGGTCGGCCCGCGCAACATGTACCTCATGTACCATGAGGAGCTGGAGTCCCTGGCCAAGTTCTACCCGGAGATCAAACGCATCCGCTTCTGGATGACGTTCGGCGACGCCTATCTCAAGCACCTGGAAGTGCTGCAGAACGTCGGCATGACCCGGATCGATCCGGTGATGTTCGAAGGCCGCGAGATCATCCCGCTGCAGTTCCTCAAGGCGCTGCTGCCCGAGCCGGCCTCGCTGGGGCCGACGACGCGGGGCAAGACCAATATCGGGACCATCGCGACCGGCCAGAAGGACGGCCAGCAGAAGACGGTCTACGTCAACAATGTCTGCGACCACGAGAGCGCCTACGCCGAGACCGGCAGCCAGGCGGTCAGCTACACCACCGGCGTTCCGGCGATGATCGGCGCGGCGCTGATGCTAACCGGCCAGTGGAAGGGCGCGGGCGTGTTCAACATGGAGCAGCTCGATCCCGATCCGTTCATGGACATGCTGAACCGGCACGGTCTGCCCTGGCAGGTCAAGGAACTGCCTTCCCCCCTCGCCTTCTGATCGATCCCGCGACCATGGAAACCCAAGCCGCCGGCCCAGGCGCATTTGCTCGTTTCGACCTGGGCCGCACGCCCTCGCCCTGTTTCGTCGTCGACGAGGCGGCGGTGCGGCGCAATCTGGCCGTCCTCAAGGATGTCGGCCAGCGCGGCGGCGCCAAGGTGCTGCTGGCGCTCAAGGCGTTCTCCATGTGGTCGCTGGCGGGCGTCGTGGGCGAATATCTCGACGGCGTCTGCGCCTCGGGACTGTGGGAGGCGCGGCTGGCGCGCGAGCACTACGCCGGCGAGCTGACCACCTATTCGCCGGCCTATAAGCGCCAGGACATGGCCGAGATCCTGGCGCTGTCCGACACGGTGATCTTCAACTCGCCGGCCCAGCTGGCGCGGTTCAAGGACGAGATCGCCGCGGCGCGCGCCGACGGCCAGGTGTTCGAGATCGGCCTGCGCCTGAACCCCGAACAAAGCGAATCGGAGGTCGAGAAGTACGACCCGTGCCAGGCCGGCTCGCGGCTCGGCTTCCCGGTGTCGCAGTTGCGCCCCGAGCACCTAGACGGCGTCGACGGCCTGCACGTCCACGCCCTGTGCGAACAGAACTTCGCGCCGCTGGCCCGGATCTGGGCCGGACTGGAGCCCAAGCTCGCGGGGATGCTGCCGCAGCTGAAATGGCTGAACCTGGGCGGGGGCCATCACGTCACCCGCGCCGACTACCAACGCGAGGACCTGGTCGCCCTGCTGCGCCAGATCACCGAGCGGCACGGGGTCGAGGTCTATCTGGAACCGGGCGAGGCCATCGCGCTGGACGCCGGCATCCTGGTCGGCGAGATCCTCGACACCTTCGACAATTCGGTGAGCGTGGCCATCACCGACATCTCGGCCACCTGCCACATGCCCGACGTCATCGAGGCGCCCTATCGGCCGGCGATGCTGAACGAGAGCCAGGACGGCGTCGCGGTGCGGATCGGCGGGCCGTCCTGCCTGGCCGGCGACATCATCGGCGACTACGTCTTCGCCGCGCCGCCCACGCCGGGCACGCGCATCGCCTTCCTGGACCAGGCGCACTATTCGATGGTCAAGACCAACACCTTCAACGGCGTGCCGCTGCCGGCGATCGCGCTGTGGAACAGCGAGACCGACGACCTGCGGCTGGTCCGCCAGTTCGACTATACGGACTTCCGCGACCGACTCTCCTAAAGCGCGTCAGCCACGACTCCGCGCCGCAATAGGCGTAAGCTTGGCCTGGGCGCCCAACGGGACGCCGACCGCGACGTCCCGTGCTCGCGCCCCGGATCCCAGCCATGACGAGCCTGCTCAAGACGATCGAAGACGCCCAGACCCTGGCGCAGGCGATCGTCGACACCATTCATGAGCCGCTGCTGGTGCTCGACGCCCAGCTTCGCGTCCTGGCCGCCGGCCGCGCCTTCTACGAAACCTTCCAGGTCGTTCCCGAGCACACCATCGGGCGCCTGCTCTATTCGCTGGGCGACGGGCAGTGGAACATCCCGGCCCTGCGCCTGCTGCTCGAGACGATCATTCCCGAGCGAACGGCGATGGACGGCTTCGAGGTCGATCACGACTTCCCGGGCTTGGGCCGGCGCAAGATGCTGCTGAACGCCCGCAAGGTGCTCTACGAGACCAGCGCCGACGCCACCATCCTGCTGGCCTTCACCGACGTCACCGCCCGGCGGTTGATCGAGCAGGAAAAAGCGGAACTGCAGGTCCGGACCGACGAGCTGCTGACGCACCAGCAGGTGCTGTTGCAGGAGATGCAGCATCGGGTGGCCAACAGCCTGCAGATCATCGCCAGCATCCTGCTGCTGAAGGCGCGGGCCGTGGATTCGGACGAGACCCGCCACCATCTGCGCGACGCCCACCAGCGGGTGATGTCGGTGGCCGAGGTGCAGTCGCACCTGCACGCCGCCGGCGGCGTCGACCGGATCGAGGTCAGATCCTACCTGACCAAGCTCTGCTCCAGCCTCGCCGCCTCGATCGTCAGCGAGGATCGGCGGATCGACCTGAAGGTCGTCGCCGACGACGGCCAGATCGGGTCGGACAAGGCCGTCAGCCTTGGCCTCATCGTCACCGAACTGGTGATCAACGCGCTCAAATACGCCTTCCCCGACGCCCGCCCGGACGCCCAGGTGCTGGTCACGTTCCAGGCCGGGGAAGACGCCGAAGACTGGACGCTGATCGTCGCCGACAACGGCGTCGGCAAGAGCGACGGCCAGGCGCCGCGAGGCCAGGGCGGCCTGGGTACGGTGATCGTCGAGGCCCTGGTCAAGCAACTGGGCGCCAGCCTGGAGGTTGTCGCCGCGCCGGGCCTGACCCTGACCATCCGGCGATGCGGCGCGACGTCGGAGCTGCCGCGCGCCGCCTAGGACCCTGGCCGGCGGCTACCGGTCCTGGGCTTTGCTGACCACCACGCCGACGCCCGCGCCGACCGCCGCGCCGATGGGGCCGCCGAGCACCAGGCCGGTGGCCGCGCCGGTCGCTGCCCGCTGTTCCACATTGTGGCCGCACGCCGCGAGCCCGAACGCCATGCCGGCGACCGTCAGCACCAAGACAATCCTACGCATAATCCCCTCCACGTCCCGCGAAGGCCTGCCGAAGGGCGTGGTCCTGCGTGACTCAGACAAGCCTTGCAGCAGAAGATGTTGTCGACTTTGTAGCGGCGCGGCGTTTTCGGCACATCTTCGAGATGTCCAGGGCCTGGCCCCGGAAGCGGACGCGGCACGAAGTCCGCTAGCGGGCGCCAGGCGCTCCACCGAACCATTGCGGACGTTCAGCCGTGGAGGCACAATCCTAGCCATGTTGGAGCGAGTGAAGTCATGGGCCAAAAGCCTGAAACGTGACGTGGTCGCCCTCTGGATAGCCGCCAGAAGTCCGCGAACACCCGTCGCCGCGAAAATAGTCGCCGGTGCGGTCGCGGCCTATGCGTTGAGCCCAATCGACCTGATTCCCGATTTCATTCCGATCCTTGGCTATCTCGATGACATCGTCATCGTGCCGCTCGGGATCGCCCTCGCAATCCGCATGATACCGGCCGCCTTGATGGCGGATTTTCGAGCCGAAGCCGTTTCGACCGACAGACCCAAAAATCTCTACGTCGCCGCCCTCATGGTCGGGCTGTGGTTGGTCGGATTGGTGTTCATCGCAGCGTGGTTCTGGCGGAAGGCCCGCTAACCAACCCTCGAGGCGACAGGACAAGTCCACCGACGCCCTCAAATCCAGGATGGGTACTTGACGGTACTCATTTTCACGCCCAGCTTGGTACTCATGAGTACCGAAATGAAATCTCCCGGCCGGCCGCGCGACGAGGATGCGACCGCGACTATCCTGGCCGCGACCCTGCGGCTGCTGGCCGAGCGCGGCTATGACGGGATGAGCACCGCCGACGTCGCGGCGGCGGCGCGCGCCAGCAAGGCCACGGTCTATCGCCGCTGGCCCAGCAAGGCGGCGCTGGTCGCGCAGGCCGTGCTGCAGGGCCTGCGCGACGCGCACGCCGCCTCGACGCGGACCGGAGACGTGCGCGAGGACATGGCCCGCATCCTTGAAGCCAAGATGACCGCGCTGTCGCAGGGGCCGCTGGGCGGGGCGATCACCGCGGTGATCTCCCATGCCGCGCACGAGCCGGAACTGGCGGGCGCCATGGAGACGGTCAACGCCGGGATGCGCGAGCACAGCGCGCTGCGCCCACTGGTGGAGGAGGCCAAGCGCCAGGGCCTGGCGCCCGCCGGCGCCGACACCGGCCTGATGCTCGACCTGCTGATGGGCGCGCCGTTTTTCCAATTGCTGGTGCGGCAAGTCCCGCCCGACCCCGGCGCGGCGCGGGCGCTGATCGGGCTGGTGTTCGGCGAAAAGCCCGGGCCGGATCACGATGCAACTGAACGGTAGGACGATCCTGGTCACCGGCGGCGCCCGGGGCATCGGGCTGGAGCTGACGCGGCAGTTCGTCGCCGAGGGCGCGCGGGTCGTGGTCGCCGGCCGCGACCAGGCCCGCCTCGCCCATCTGGAGATCTCCCATCCCAGCCAGATCCACGGCTGGGCCGTCGACCTGTCCGATCCCCTGGCGACAGACGCCTTCGTCCGCGACCTGCCGGCCCGCTATCCGACCTTGTCGGTGGTGGTGAACAACGCCGGCGCCCAGACCCTGACCGACTTCCTGCGCGAGGACAGCGAGGCGATGCGGCCGGCCCTGCGCGCCGAGATCTCGCTGAACTTCGAGGCCGTCGTCACGGTCTCGACGGGCCTGCTCGCCCACCTGCGCCGCCAGCCCTCGGCGGCGATCATCAATGTGACCAGCGGCCTGGCCCTGGCGCCCAAGACCTCCTCGCCGGTCTACTGCGCCACCAAGGCGGCGGTGCGCAGCTTCACCAAGGCGCTGCGCTATCAGTGCGAGGACGGCGCGCGCCATGTGCAGGTGACCGAGGCGATCATGGCGCTGGTCGACACCGACATGACCGCCGGACGCGGCGCCGGCAAGATCAGCCCCGCCCAGGCCGCGGCCGAGATCATCACGGGGATCAAGGCGGACCGCGACGAGGTCTATGTCGCGCGCGCCAAGCTGCTGCCCATGCTCATGCGGGTGGCGCCGGGCCTGGGCGAGGCGATGATGCGCAGGGGCTAGTCGCCCTTGCCCGCCCCGCCGCCGATGGTGGTGAAGCCGTGCGCCTGGGCCAGGGTCGCCTTGCCCGCCGCGATCCGCGCCGAGGGGTTGGGCCGGGGCTCGGCGACCTTGGTGAGCGTGTTCTTGTCCACGTGGCGGAAGGGTTCGTCGCGGCCGCGGACCTGGAGCATGGTCGTCGACACATAGGACCAGCCGCCGTCGGCGTTGAAGCGCAGGTCGAGTTCGTAAGAGTCGGTGCGGAACGCCCATTCGAGGAAGTCGGTCGAACAGATCCCGTAGCCTGGACCACCCCGGTCGGCGCGGACCAGCAGGCCGGACCCGTCCGGCGAGGCGCGGCCGCTGGCCAGGGCCACCTGGCCGCGCGGGATGGCGAGGGTCTGCATGATCAGCCCGGTGGCCGGTTCCCACAGCCAGTAGCCGACCTGGTCGTGGAAGGTGGTGTCCTCGTCCGAGGCGACGATGTGGACGTGATAGCGCAGCCCGTAGAAGAGCTGCGGCCCGTTCGCCTGGGGGTCGATGGCTTGCATTTCGATGCGCTCGAGATAGTCGCGCTGCTCGGGCCCATCGGCCTTGGGGTTCAGGTCGACGCCCTTGCGTCCCTCCCACACGCCGGCCAGCCGCGTCAGCGGACCCAGATTGGCCAGGGTGTCCGGATCGACGTCCGCCGGCTCGCTGAAGATGTCGTCAGGGAAGTTGATCATTGCGTCCGTGCTCGAGCCAAACCCGATAGTGGCTCTATCGGGATGTCCCCTGTCGTCAAGCTTCGAGGCTTTCCAGACGGCGGGCGGCGCGCGATCATCCGCAAGGCCGGCTCCCCGGCGGGGAGCGAAAGCCGCCATGCCGACCATCAGGATCGCCGCCGCCCAGACGCCTGAGTTCCGGGAGGATGTCCCGGCGGCGCTGGCCTATGCGGTGGAGGTCGCCGGGCGGGCGCAGGCGCAGGGCGCGGCGCTGCTGGTGTTTCCCGAGGGCTTTCTGCAGGGCTATCTGACGACGGAGGAACCGGCACGGCGTCATGCGCTCGACCTCGCCTCGCCCGCCTTCGCGGCGGTGCTGGACCAGGCGCCCAAGGCCGGGCCGATGATCGTCATGGGACTGATCGAGGTGGCGGACGGACGGCTCTACAACACCGCCGTGGTGGTGGATCGCGGCGTGCTGGTCGGGCGCTATCGCAAGGCGCATCTGCTGGGCGGCGAGGCGGCGTTCGCGGCCGGAGACGACAGCCCGGTGTTCGAGGTCGGGGGCCTGCGGTTCGGAATCAACATTTGCTACGACATGAACTTCCCGCAGGCGGCGGCGAAGGTCGCAGGCGGCGGCGCGGCCCTGATCGTCTGCCCGGCCAACAACATGATGGCGCGGCAGACGGCGGAGCGGTGGAAGCAGCTGCACAACCCCGCGCGCGGCGAGCGATGCCGCGAGACCGGCCTGTGGCTGATCTCGGCCGACGTGATTGGCGAGCGGGACGGGCGGATTTCCTGGGGACCGACCGCGGTGCTGGACCCAGCCGGCGAGGTGGCGGCGCAGCTGCCGCTGGAGCAGCCCGGACTGCTGGTCTTCGACCTTCCGCTTTAGCGCGCCGTCAGCGGCCAGAAATGGGCGATCAGGGGCGCGCCTAGGACCAGGACCAGGACGGTGAGCGGGGCGCCCAGCTTGGCGTAGTCGCCGAACCGGTAGCCGCCCGGCCCCATGACCAGGGTGTTGCACTGGTGGCCGATGGGGGTGAGGAAATCGCTGGCCGCGCCGACCGCCACCGCCATCAGGAACGGGTCGGGATTGAGCCCCAGCTTCTGCGCCAGGCTGGCCCCGACCGGGGCCACGATCAGCACGGTGGCGGCGTTGTTGAGGAACGGCGTGGCGGCCATGGCCACGGCCATGATCGAGACCAGCGCGATCATCGGCGACTGGTCCTTGAAGATCATCGACAGCCAGGCGCCGATCAGGTCGGCGCCGCCGGTGGTCTGGATGGCTTCGGACACCGGGATCAGGGCGGCGATCAGCACGATCAACGGCCCGTCGATGGCGGCGTAGACCTCGCGCATGCGGATCGAGCCGATCATGATCATCACCACGGCGGCCCCGAAGAAGGCGATGGCCACCGGCGCGATCTGGAAGGCGACCAACACCATCGCGGCGGCGAGGATCAGGGCCGGCGCGACGGTGCGGCGGATGCCGCCCAGCCGGACCTCACGCTCGGCCAGCGGCAGCAGGCCGAGCGTAGAGAGCGCGCCGGGCAGGCTGCGCTCGCCGCCCTGCAGGACGATCACGTCGCCGGCCCGCAGGCGCACGCGGCTGATGTGCTGTTTCAGGCTGTAGCCCGCGCGGCTGACCGCCAGCAGGTTGATGCTGTGCTGACCGTAGAGGTCGCTCTGCTGGGCCGAGCGGCCGATCAGCGCCGACTCAGCCGAGATCACCGCCTCGACCACCCGCACCTCGTCGCTGGGCTGCTCCATGGCCACCGGCCGGTCGGATCGGATCAGGCGCAGCTTGGCGCGGCGGATCAACTCGTCCAAGGCCTGGGGCTCGCCCTGCAGCAACAGCACGTCGCCGGGCAGCACCTTGATGCTGGCGTGCGGCCGGGCGCGGCGGCGGCCCTTGCGCAGCAGCAGCATCACCTGGGCCTCGCCGTGGGCCAGGGCGTGCAGGTCGGCGACCCGCGAATTGGCCGCCGACCAGTCCTCGGGGACCTCGACCTCGGTGAAATAGGCGTTGGCGGCGAGCGCGGCCTCGATATTGGCGGCCGGTTCGCGGTCCTTGGGCAGAATGCGGTAGGCGAAGGCGAGGAACACCAGGCCGATCACCGCCAGGGCCAGGCCGACGGGCGTGTAGTCGTACATGCCGAACGGCTTGCCGAGGATCTCCTCGCGCACCTGGGAGACGATGATGTTCGGCGCGGTGCCGACCAGGGTGACGACGCCGCCCAGCATGGCCCCGAAGGCCATGGGCATCAGCAGGCGCGAGGGCGAGGAGCCGGTGCGCCGCGACAGTTGCAGGGCGACCGGCATCAGGATGGCCAGAGCCCCGACGTTCTTGGTCGCCGTCGACAGCAGGGTGACGGCGGCGGTCAGCACCGGGACCTGGCTGCGCTCGGTCTTGAGATGCGGAATCAGCGGGCGGAGCGCGGCCTCGACGATCCCGGACTTGGCGAAGGCGGCGCTGACCACCAGGGCCGCGCCGATGATGATGGTGATGTCGTTGGAGAGGCCGTCAAAGGCGCTCTTGGCCGGAACCACGCCGATCACCACGCCGGCCAGCAGGGCGCACAGCGCGATCACGTCGTAGCGGAACCGACCCCAGACGAAGGCCGCGATGGTGAGGCCGATCAGCCCGAAGGCCAGCCCCTGTTGCAACGTCATTCACGCCCCTCGCCTGGTCGAGCCTGAAGAACGCAAGCGGGCGCGGAAGGCTGCGCCCGAACGCAAAAGAGCCCGGCCTTTCGGCCGGGCTCTTCGCTAGATCGGCTGATCGCCGAAGATCGATATCTTAGAAGTTGATGTCGATCGTCGAGCGGCGGTTCAGCGGTTCTTTCACGCCGTCAGCGGTCGGAACGGCGAGTTGCGTTTCGCCCTTCCAGTCGACTTGCAGCGCCGATTGACCGACGCCGAGACCGACCAGCGCGTCGGCGGTGGCCTTAGCGCGGCGTTCCGACAGGCGGACGTTGTAGGCGTTCGAGCCCGAGGTGTCGGTGTGGCCGACCACGATCACGCGGGTGGCGTTGCCGCTCGTCGCGTAGTTCGCAGCTTCCTGAACCACCGTCTGGGCTTCCGGCGTCAGCACGTACTGATCGAACGGGAAGTAGACGATGAATTGCTTGGCCTCATACGCCGGCGGAGGCGGCGGGGGAGGAGGCGGGGGCGGAGGAGGCGGCGGGGGCGGCGGGGGCGGAGGCGGCGGGGGCGGCGGAGCCGCGAAGGAGTAACGGAGACCGACGGTCACCGATTGGTCCCGATATTCGCCCGAGAAGACGCCCGGTTGCAGAGCGCCCGAACCGACCGACGCGAAGTCGAGATCCGAACCACCGAGGTAACGGTAGGTCAGGTCGACGTTCAGACGGTCCGTCGCGCGCCAGGCCAGACCGGCCAGCACTTGCCAAGCCAGAGCCGTGTCATCGTCGTCGATGGTCAGGTTCTGGTGGGCCGCGCCGGAGGTCACGGTCGAGAATTGGCCGACCGACTTCACCTTGACGTGGTTGATGCCGATACCGGCGCCGATGAACGGATTGATGACCGCGCCGGGGGCGATGTCATAGATCACGTTGCCGAGGACGGTCCAGGCTTCGATCTCACCCGAGGGCGAGCCGCAGTTCGGAGCAGCCGCGGTGCGGATGACGCCCGGCGTGCAGAGGCCGACGATGGAGTTGTTGGCGTTGCCGCGGATCGACTCGATGTCGCCCGGACGGTAGCCGCCTTCGAGTTCCACGCGCCAATGTTCGTTCAGCTGATAGCCGAGACGAGCAAAACCAACCCAGTCGTCTTCTTGACCGAAGTCCCAGTGATAGGGATTGCCGTTGGCGGCGTTGTTGGACGATTCAGCTTCAATGCCTTCCGGCAGGTGATAGCCAAGATCGACCGCGCCATACCAGCCGGCGTCTTGCGCGGACGCGCCAGACGCGGCGAACACCGCAGCGAGGGCGGCCCCCGCTAGGAGTTTGAATTTCATATTCAGAGCCCTCTCTTGCCCTCTGCTGCGGCCAAATGACCCAGCGCTGTTATATCAAGGCCGAAGCATTACGAAAGTGTCGCCAAGGCAACACCGTCGCCAATTCGCCACAACCCCCGAAGCACCCCAGGACGTTACACATTCTTCCCCTCCGCGATCAACTTCGGGGCGAGAGACACATCTCCCGTCCGGCTTTCCAACCACACGCCTGGGGCGCGTGACGGAGCCGAATCTCGTTATCAAGACTTTGATCTTACCCTGAGTCGCTAACCCTAGGTGAACGCTCTGGTCAATCGAAGTCTTTGTAAAAACTTGTAAAGGGGAGGCGACCACGGGCGCCGTCACCGAGCCAAGCCCAGTGTACGCCGTCAAATCTTCACACACCTCAGAAGACATTCAGCCCCTCGCCCAGGACGCGAGTCCTCGCTTCCCTCGAGGCCTCAACGTCGACTCCGCACCTTAGTTCCCAAATAGCTTCAGCTTTCTTGCGTTCGCCGATAACGACGAATGCGCCCTCCCAGCGCCTCGGGCCGGTTCAGCGCCTTGCGGAACTCGTCGCGACGCTCGTGGATCGAGGCGATGATCAGCCCCATCGGCACGCCGATCTCGACCAGCACCGCCTCCGAGAGTTGCAGGCTGGCCTCGACGGTCTCGGGCACGGCGTCGGTGGCGCCCAGCTCATAAAGCCGCGCCGCCTGGCGGGCGTCGCGGGCCCGGGCGACGATGGTCAGGTCGGGCCGCATGGCCCGCGCCGTGGCGACGATCGCCTCCACCCCGTCGGGCGCGTCCATGGTCACCACCAGGGCCGAGGCGTTCTCCAGGCCGCAGCGTTTCAGGAACTCGGGCCGCGAGGCGTCGCCGAAGAAGATCGCCTCGCCAGCGTGACGCGCGCCCTCGACCAGCCGGGGGTCGCGCTCGGCGGCGACCCAGGCGATGTCGTGCCGATGCAGCATGTCGCCGACCAGCCGCCCAACGCGACCATAGCCGACCACCAGGACCTTCGGGGCGTCGAGGGCGTCCTCAGGCATCACGGGTTCGGGCGACAGGCCCTGACCGCCGACCTTGCGGCCGCCGAGCTTCAGCCCGAGCGCCGCCAGCACCGGGATGCACATCATCGAGATGGTCGAGGAGACCAGCACCATCTGACCCAGGCCTCGCGGCACGATCCCCTCGCCCATGGCCGAGGCCAGGATGACGTAGGCGAACTCGCCGCCGCCGGCGAGCAGCAGCCCGGCCTCTATCGCCCCGCGCGAGGTGAGGCCGAACAGCCGGCCGAGCCCGAACACGACGGTGGCGTTCAGCGTCACCAGCCCGAGCGCGATGCCCAGGATCAGCAGCGGCTTGGCCGCCAGCAGCGAAACGTCCAGGCCGATGCCGACCGACAGGAAGAACAGGCCGAGCAACAGCCCCTTGAAGGGCTCGATCGTGACCTCGACCTCGTGGCGATACTCGGTCTCGGCCAGCAGCAGGCCGGCGATGAAGGCCCCCAGGGCCATCGACAGGCCGGTCAGGGCGCTGACCAGCCCGGCCCCGATCACCACCAGCAGGCAGGCGGCCATGAACAGCTCTTCGCTCTTGGCGCGGGCCACCGACTTCAGCATCGGCCGCAGCAGCAGGCGTCCAAAGGCGACGATCAGCATCACCCCGATCGCGGCCGGGGCGAAGGCCAGCAGCAGCTTGGGCGAGAACCCCTCCCCGTCGCCGCCGCGTCCGAGGATGGCCAGGGTCACCAGGATCGGCGCGACGGCCAGATCCTGGAACAGCAGCACCGAGAAGGTCGCCCGGCCGGCCGGCGAGTGCTGGCGCTTGTGCTCGGTCAGGATCTGCATGACCACCGCGGTGGACGACAGCCCCAGCGCCGCGCCGATGGCGGCGGCCGAGGCCGGGGGCTGGCCGAAGATCATGGCCACGACGGCGATGGCCAGCAGGCAGAGCGTGACCTGCAGGGCGCCCATGCCGAACACCCATTTACGCATCAGGCGCAGGCGCTCCCAGGACAGCTCCAGCCCGATCATGAACAGCAGGAAGACCACGCCGAACTCAGCGAGCTGGGCGATCTCCTGCGGATTGCCGATGGTCAGGTAGCCGAGCCAGGGGAAGGTCGCGCTGAGCGCGCCGAGGCCGAAGGGGCCCAGCACGACGCCAGCGCCAAGAAAGCCGAGGATAGGGCTGATCCGCCAGCGGCGGAACAGGGGCACGATCACGCCTGCGGTAGCCAGGAACAGAATGACGTCCTTGTATTCGCCGGGCGAAACGTGACCTTCCATGCGCTCTCCTTATGTGATGAGCGGCACTATGAAGCCTGGACGTCGCTCGCGTAACCCACGCAGAGGCCGTTAGGCCGCCCAATGGGGCCGTCGAGGGCGAAAAAATGGCGGGCGGGCGCAGCGGGCGCCCCTTGAGTCCGCGGTCAGCCATCCCCAAGGCCGCGGCCTTGGGCGACACCCAACCACATCCGCTCATCCCGGCGACGGCCGGGACCCAGATGCAGCCGCCGTGCTGGCGGACAATCCTGAAATCTTGCGCCCTACGACCTGGGTCCCGGCCTTCGCCGGGATGAGCGGAGAAAAGCAACACCTCCGGCCGAATGTCGATTGGCCCAGCCCGCCGCAGCCGTTGTCCGAACAGGCGTTCGGCTAGCGTTGACAGCCCCGGCCGCGCTGTCGTCTATGCCCCCCATATTTTAAGAATGGAGGATCGCTATGGATTGGAATTACGCCAACCTGTGGGAGTCGGTGGCCAAGGCCACCCCCGACCGCGCCGCCCTGATCCATGGTGATCGGACGATCAACTGGAAAGACTTCGACCGTCGGGCTGACGCGCTGGCCCAGGCCATGGTCGAGGCCGGCCTGTCCAAGCAGTCCAAGGTCGCCGCCTATCTCTATAACGGCCCCGAATACCTCGAGACCTATTTCGCCGCCTTCAAGGCCGGCCTGGTCCCGTTCAATACGAACTACCGCTATGGCGGCGACGAGCTGACCTATCTGTTCGACAACGCCGACGCCGAGGTGGTGGTGTTCCACGCCTCGTTCGCCGAGATGGTCGACAAGGTCCGCGGCCGCCTGCCCAAGGTGAAGGCCTGGATCGCGGTCGCCGAGGCCGGCCACCCGGTTCCCGCCTGGGCGCTGGACTATGACGCCATCGTCGCCCGCGCCGCCGATCACTACGAAGCGCCCTGGGGCCGGTCGGGCGACGACCTGCTGATCATGTACACCGGCGGCACGACCGGCATGCCCAAGGGCGTGATGTGGCGTCAGGAAGATCTGTTCAAGGCCCTGGGCGGCGGCGCCAACCTGCTGCTCGGCCTGGCGGCTCTGGAGACCATCGACGAGGCCGGACAACGCGCCAGCGTCAACGCCGCCAGCGGCGAGCCGCAGGCCATCACCATTCCGGTCGCGCCGCTGATGCACGCCACCGGCCAGTTCATCTCGTTCGGCCAGCTGATCTCCGGCGGCGCGGTGGCGACGCTGGTTCCGCGCCGGTTCGACCCGGCCCAGCTGTTCGACGAGGTCGATCGCCTGGGGGTCTCGGGCCTGATCATCGTCGGCCCGGCCTTCGCCGCCCCGATGCTGGAAGTGCTGGACGCCAATCCCGGCCGCTGGCCCCTGCCCTCGCTGCGCCGGATCGTGTCGTCGGGCGCCATGTGGGGCCTGGAGAACAAGCAGGGGCTGTTGAAGCACCTGCCGCACATCATGCTGATGGACAGCCTGGGCTCGTCCGAGGCCCTGGGCCTGGCGGCCTCCACCTCGGGCGGCGGGGCTGCGGCCGGCACGGCGAAGTTCGCCACCGGCCCGAACGCGGCGGTGTTCACCGAGGACGGCGTGCGGGTGCAAGCTGGTTCGGGCGTGCGCGGCCTGGTGGCGGTCGGCGGCCACACCCCGGTCGGCTATTACAAGGACGAGGAAAAGTCGGCCAAGACCTTCCGGGTCTTCGAAGGCACGCGCTGGAGCGTGCCGGGCGACTGGGCGACGGTCGAAGCCGACGGCTCGATCACCCTGCTGGGCCGCGGCTCGCAGGTGATCAACACCGGCGGCGAGAAGGTCTTCCCCGAAGAGGTCGAAGAGGCCCTGAAGCGTTTCGACGGCGTCCGTGACGCCGCCGTGGTCGGGGTGCCCGACCCGCGCTTCGGCGAGCGGATCTGCGCGGTGGTCGACTTCATCGGCGACAAGGCCCCGACGCTGGCCGAGCTGTCGGCCCACGTGAAGAGCCTGCTGGCCGACTACAAGGCGCCGCGCGAGCTGGTGCTGGCCCCGGTGGTCCGCGCCCCCAACGGCAAGCTCGACTACAAGGCCATCAAGGCCCAGGCGATCGAGGCGCTGTCGGCGACGGCGTAGGCTCGGCCTTTCCTCCCCCATCCTGATGGGGGAGGGGGCGTGACTGGGCGCCGAGCTTGCGGCTCGCCCCCTCCACCACCCTTCGGGCGGTCCCCCTCCCCCGCTACTGTTCAGACCGGAGACATCGGTGACGGGTGTTCGGAGACATCCGTGACACTTTTC
>ERZ1292637.104-Hain-H14-01um-R3-104-length-51258-cov-7_pt2 | contig 49153 bp, 79 predicted proteins | sample MGYA00564405_ERZ1292637 | MGnify/ENA primary metagenome ERZ1292637 (study PRJEB36523, sample SAMEA6512645) | groundwater metagenome | collected 2019-01-09 | study: AquaDiva: Metagenomics assemblies of 32 groundwater samples | reverse complement strand
GCCAAGGAATCCTCCTATGGCACCCCGGTGGGGGCGACGGATTATTTTGAGATCATGAGCGAGAACCTATCGGAATCCATCGATCGGTTCCCGACCCGTAATGTGGTCGGCGGGTTTTTTGAACCGGATGATTATGCTGGCGCGCGGCGTGCAGCCGGGAACCTGTCGATGTTCGGGCATCCGGTATCGATTGGGCATTTGCTGAAGGCGGCATTCAGTACAATAAGTGGGTCGCCTGTACTCAGTGGATTCTTGCATCTGTCGCGGTTTATTACCACGAAAAGCGATTTCAACACCAGCATCGCGTGTCAACCGTACACGCTGGAAATCAACCGAGACGTAACAAGCTCACACCAGATCGCTGGCGCCGTGTGCAATCGGTTGCAGCTTTCGTTGGCTCCGAATCAAGATCTTCGGTGTACCGCTGATTGGATTGCGCAGGCCGGGACGTTGTTGTCGAAAACGACTCCTACCTATCCCGGTTCCCCAACTGATCCGTTCACGTTCGAGACCGCGTCGCTTTCTATCGGCGGCTCAGCGACAGCACGTTGGGAATCGTTCAATATGGTGATCAACAACAATCTGGACGGCATTCTCGCTTTGAATGCTTCCAGCAATATCATCCGTGTTCGGCGTCGCGGCCCGCAACAGGTGACGTTATCTGGGACGATTGATTTTACGGATGTGGCCGAATTCCTAGACTTCAAGAACCAGACCGAACGGCAATTGCAACTCACGCTGACACGGGCAAACAGTTTTTCGTTGTTGATCGATGTGCCGCGATTTATTTACACTGCATTTCCGACCGGAATTCCTGGACGTGATCGTCTCACAGTCTCCGTGGCTGGGACGGCACGCTACTCTACCACGTCGGCGGTCGCGGTATCCATCGGACTAACCACAACTAAGTCGAACTTCTAGCCTTATGGGTGAATTGTACAGGCTCGATTTTGCTTCTGGAAAATCCTATGTCGGAATCGCGAGAACGATTTCATGCTTTACAGCTTTCAACCTTTGAAAAGGAACTGCCATGACGAGCAGCAACAGGGTGATCGTAAAAGTGGGCGGCACGGATCTCGATATAACGGATATGCCTCCTGTGACGCTAGGGGATAAGCGCCAACTGAAACGTGACGGAGTGAAGTGGGAGAGCTTCCGGGATAACGATCCTGATTCCGAAGCGCATTTCATATTGCTGGCACTGCGTAAGATGCGCCCCATAACCACCATTGAGGAGGTTGACGCGCTCCCCGCTCGGGTAGCGCAGGACGTGGTGAAGCATGTGATCGATTGTAGTGCGAGGATCGATAGCCCTTTATCACCCAGCTCCACACCGTTGCCTGGTACTACGGGTGGGGCCACGCAGAGCTAGAGGCTGCATCTTCGTCGGAACTCGGGGAACTGTTCCGCCTCATCGGTGAGGAGTTGGAGCGTGATCAGAAGACCGAAAAAGCTAAGCTTGACTACCTCGCCGGCAAGATTCTTTCTGGCATTTCACAAATGATTAGGGTTTGAACTGTGGACGTTTCTATCAAGGCAATCATTTCCGGCTTCAGTGAGGCCTTGAGCGGATTTTCGTCGTTGGATGGGGCGACAAAAGAACTTGCTACATCCACCAAGGAATTGTCTGAAGATCAAAAACGACTCAATGAGAACTATGCCAGGTCTGAAGAAGTAGTTGCGCGCAAAGCGCAAAAACTTCAGGAACTCAAAGATCATACAGCCGAGCTAGTAAAAAAATTTCAAGAACAGCACGCTGCTGAGGAGGCTTTGCACGGGATCGGAAATAAAATTGTCGATATGCTAGTTGGGAAGATAACGAAATACGCTTCTTTGGGTGGGGCAGTAACGGCTCTTGTAACTGTGTATAACCAGGCGGCAGCCGCAGAAAAAGAAAGCCTTGAGACAGGATTACGACTCGAAGCAATGTTAAAAGCTACCGGTTCGACTGCTGGTTTTACTAAAAAAGAGCTTGATGGTATGGCGGATGCACTCGCCAAAGCGACGCGTTTCGATGACGAGTCACTCAAGAATGGTATGTCACTCATGCTTAGCTTTGGGAATGTGCAAGGGGACACTTTTACTCGCGCATCTAGGCTCGCGACTGATTATGCCGAGTTGATGAAAGTGGATGTGGTCGGGGCGTTTCGACTTGTTGGTCGCGCGTTGGAAGATCCTGTGCAAGGAATGGGGGCATTGAGCCGTGCAATAGGGCATTTAGATCCAGAACAAAAAAAGATGATCAAAAATCTGCAGGACACCGGGGATGTGATCGGCGCTCAAAATGCCTTGTTGGATATCTTGGAAGGAAAATTTGGCGGATTGGCAGCAACACTTGGAGGAGAAAGTGTAACTGCTTCCGACCGTTTGGCAAAGTCCTGGAACGAATTGATGGAGGAGCTTGGGCGCTCTGCGAGCATAACGGAGAAGACAGGATCAGCGATGGATTGGCTCGCAGGGAAATTTGATTCATTAGCGAGTAGTGAAAGTTTCAAAACGATCATTTGGGGTATGTCGGAAATTTTTGCCCCGAGCGGTGGCTATTCTCTATGGAAAACTAAACCAAAAGATAAAAGCGGCATGACTGATGAGGAGCGTGAAGATGCGGAATGGGCAGCACAGTTCGAAGCACGAATAGCTCGTGATGAAAAGCTCGTTGCGCGCATGGTGGCTGCACGCGATTCCGCAAAAAAGACAAGACCCGGTCGCGCCGAAGACCCAGACAAGACGCTGCAGAAAGAGTTCGAATCTGCAGAGAAATTCTTCCTCGGATTGCATGAACTTGGGGAGAAGTCACAGCAGGACATCGAGGATTTTTACTCGGAGTGGGAGCAGATCGCGGAGGACAGCGGACCCGTGCTGCAAGAAGTGCGGCTGAAATATTCGCGCTTCTTGAAGAAAACCTTAGATGATGAAGACAAAGACAACAAGGATTTTCAGGCTGAGCAAGAGCGGCTCCTAAAAAATTGGGAGAACGTCGAGAAACGCTACTACCGCGACGCCAGCATCCAGATGGCGCTCGCGCAACGTGAAGAAAAAGAGGCTGCGCGCGATGCAATATATGACATTAAGCAAATCGTCGGTCTCACTCGCGATGAATATATCGAAGAGTTGAAACGCCTGGAACGCCAATTTGAACTGGCCGGATATTCAGGCCAGACAGCGCTTAAACTCGTTCGCGATGAACTTCGACACTCAAAAACTGACGCGCAAACGCTTTCTGACGGCTTGGTGAAAATGTTCACCACCGACGTGCCGAAGTCAATTCTAGCCACGGTGGGGTCGATAAAAGGTTCTTTGTCTTCTTCGATCTACGACGTGATCAGCGGGTCCAAAGATCTTGGAGACTCGTTGAAAAGCTTCTTCGACAGCGTGACGAAGACGATTCTGAAATCGTTGGCTGATATCGCGGCCAACGAGATCATGAAATGGTTGTTCTCCGGAGGCGATAAGGGGATCGGTTCGGGATTCCTGTCGTCGCTGACTAGCGGACTGGACAGCTTTTTCGGTTCCATCACCACCGGAGTCGATGGGATATTCGGCAATTTGCTGAGCAAATTAGCGTCGTCGGCCACTAGCTTTCTTGGGTGGATTTGGGATGGGGTCTCCGGTCTGTTTTCTGGTTCTTCTACCGGGACGGGTGGCGGTGCAGGATTGTTTAGTGGGTTGTTCAGTGGAACGACGACGCCAGCGATTGATTATGGCCTAGCTGGTGGGACAGGGGCCGGGTGGACGGGCGGAGGCAGTGAGTTTCTCAGCGGGGATAGCTTGTTCTCCGGCCTATTCGAAGGTGTGGCAGAAGGTGGCTTTTTTTCGACGATTGGCGCCGCGCTGCCTTGGGTGGGCGGTGCGTTAGGCATTGGTTCTCTGTTCGGTCTGTTCGACGACGACGAGCCGCAGCGTCCGACTCTCACGACAACTACCTCAGGCCGTGGCGGTCCAGTTGGTACGCTGGCAGTGACCGCTGATAACGGGATGAACATGACAGTGGCTGATGCTGAAGCGGCAAATGCCATCATTGCGGGGTGGCCTGTCCTAGTGCGGGAAGCAATGGACGGGTTCACTGTCGAATTGGCGCCAGGAGGAACGGCGTTAGAGGCATGGGCGATTATACGTGCCCGTGCAAACGAAGCGGCAAATACACTTGGATTGACTATGGATGACAAAAGAAGTTACGCCACAGGCACAGACATGATCGTCACGCGACCCACCACTTTTGTTGCTGGCGAATCTGGCGCGGAACGAGTGGAAGTGAGTCCATTGGCAGGCTCGCGCGGGCGAGGCGCGGCAACGATTGTGTTCAACGGCCCGGCAATGTTCGATGAATACACGTTCCGTCGGTTCAAGTGGATGATGCAACAATAAAATGCCTGAACCTGTCTACAACTTTGGCATCGCGTTAGTCGCTGGGTCGTTCACGGATCTCACCACACGCGTCGAGCGCGCTAGTTGGGGGCTGGCGTTGATAGATCTGCTTTCTGCCCCATCCCCACAGAACGCCCTATTCGAACTGGACAATGAAGACGGTACGCTGTACCCGACTGTGAACCAGAGTCTGGTGCCTGGTGCCGCTCTTCGACTAACAGCCACTTATAGCGGGGCAACTTACCCTCTGTTTTACGGACGTATCACAGAAGTGTCGGCTTCACCCACGCTTGGCAAGGGGACAGTGTTGGTGCAGGCGTTGGATGATCTCGATCGGGTCAATAAAATATTGTACACGACGCCTCTTTATCTCAGCACGACAGTCAGAAGTCTATTCACCACGCTGATGAGCTTATCCAGTGTTAATACATTCGCGAATGGTGCTGATGAGGATGTCATTGAAAATGTGTGGTACATAAAAGAGCCGGGACCAACTGCTTTGCATAAACTGGTGAAAAGTGGGAATTCAGGTTTGATGGTGGATGGGGCAGGAAAATACAACATTCTTGGCCGTCATGCGCGGGATGGATTTTCGTCAGTAGGCACTTATGACAGCGTAGCCGACTCGCTGCGGTTTTTCAAGACGCAGGATAACATAATAAATCGCGCCCTACTAAGTGCAGCAACCTACACGTCGTCTGTTACCGTAAAGGTGCTGGCGCATCTTGCGTCTCCATATTTGTTTAACTCATCACTGTCCGTTGCAGCAAGCACCGCGTTAAATTTCACTTTGGATTTTTGGGACCAGGATGACAAGATGCTGCCGATTGCGGTCGGCAGCGCCATCACTCCTGTGAAGAGCACGGATTATTTTCTGTGTAATAGCCAGTCCTTTTTGCTTGGGACAGATATCACATCTGGTCTGACCGTCGTGTTTAGTCATTCGGGAGCGTCGGCGGTGGTGTCGCTTTATAACGGAAATGCGGTTACTGGATATCTGCGGTTTCAAGTGCGTGGATATCCGTTAGTGAAATCAGCCAAAAATCTCACCATCACCGCCGAGGACACGACTAGTCAGGTGCGATACGGGGTGCGCGAGATGATCATCGATTCCTCGATCAACGACTTGGACTTTCTCGCCAATTACGCGAAGAGCATCATCCTCAACCGCGCGAATCCAATCGATCGCGCAGAACTCAGCCTCACCAATGAATTCCCGGACGTATTGCAGCGTACAGCCGCGGACTTGATCTCGATAATCAATAGCAAAGCCTCCACCTCTACTCAGTGGGTTGTAAGGGGCGAAACGCACGAGCTACAGTTGGTTGAGGGCCTGCGCCACAGCAAGACATACAATTTGGAAAAGTATGTTGCTGCCGGGGTTGATACACCCCTGTTCGCAACTACCGTGTATAAGGGCACTGGGACTCTACGCACCATCGTCAACAGTGTAGATCTGTTCGATCGTGGGGGGTTGGTCATGTCTCGACAGACATCACTGTCGAACGCCCCTACAGTGTTTAATGATTTTGTGCGAGGACCGCAGCAGAGCTTTGTTCTTCCAAACACCGACCCATCCACCACAACCGTGGATGGTGTCCTGGACTTCAATACCGATGGTTATAGAATACAGGAGTGGGCCGGTGTCGGAGCGAACATCATCGATTACGTGTCGTGGGTGTTCGCACGGCATCGAAAGTTCTTTGATGCTGTAGGCTATACCGGCAATGGTACTACACAGGTAGTGAGTCACAACCTTCAAACTGCTCCTGGGTTGCTGGTGGTTAAGAAGATAGATATTTCCTCCTCTGACTGGACTGTATTTCATCCTTCAGTGCCGGTGCAGAGTGGAGGGATGTTTCTTAATAGTCCCGCTGGTGTTGCAAGCCATGGCCCCAATTATTGGGGCAACAATTCGACGTATGTCACTCCAACACAAGCGACATTTACCGTTGGTTCCGAATCCACGCTTAATACTTCCGGCGCATCACACATCGCATATCTTTTCGCGAACAACACTTCTGGTGATCCGGAGTTGACTTCTAGCAGCAATCGACTTATTGCCACTGCGACAACCATGCCTGCCAGTGGACAGGCCGTGAGTGTTGATCTTGGAATCATTCCTCGTTGGTTGCTATTCAAGGGGGTTAATTCTTCGCACTGGACTATCATTGATTCTGCGCGCGGGTGGGGAGCTGGCACTATAGCGATCAGCGACACTACACCAACATCATCATTGGATTTTGGCTCCCCATTGGTAGTTGCAAGCGGAGATGCTGTAGATGGATTCAGTTTTAAGAATGCCTATGGTATTTCCGGAACCGTGGTGATGCTTGCAGAGGGCAGCGCTGTTACTGAGATGCTGATATTTGAGCTTGATTTAATCACATCTTTGATTGTAAATAGTAGTATCGGCTCCGGCACTCCTACATTTACTCGTGCCACAGTAGCAACACAGATTGACTTCGAGAACAAGTACAACCAGGCATTAAGCGGGGAAGCGAGGTTTCAAGGTGCAAGGCGGGTTGCAAATTATGCTCCCGCTACAGAATCATTTGCTGGTTGGACATTAAGCGGGACAGGTTCAATAGTAGCGAATAATGCTATTGCACCAGATGGGACATTGTCGGCTGCAACTCTTACTGCTCCAGTTAATGGAGATGGTGCTTATGGATATCCAGGTTCTGGAACTTCAGGGCAAACAGTTGTTTTATCTATTTGGATACGAGGAGCAATATCCGGGAATGTAAGACTACGTAATGCTTATACAGGAACAGGTTTAGTCAACCTACCTGTAACGACCTCATGGAACCGTTTTACTATAGCAACTGATGCTGGTGCTTTGTGGGTTGTTGGATTAGGTGATCCAGATCCAACAACAATATATTTGTGGCACCCGCAAGATGAAATTGTCACCGGCCAAGCCAACCAGAACCCATCTGAATATGTCTCTGTGGGCGTACTCTCCGCCCCCTACCATGGCGCAAACGTCGATGGCATCAAGTACTTCAGCACACTAAACGGAAACACGGTAACTTCGAATGTCGTTACTGAGGCAACTGGGGCGGCGATAGTCACAGGGGCAAGTGGCGTATCTGCCTACGCACCTGTGGACGCAGGCGGCTCGTTCGGGCTGCTGATCGAGGAGGCGCGGACGAGCATCCTCACGCGCAGCGCTGAATTCGACAACGCCGCGTGGGGGAAAGACGGCGGCATTAGCGTAACGGCAGATCAAGCGGTGGCGCCGGATGGCGCGACTGCTGTGGACAAAATGACGCGCGCTGCTGGCGTCCTCGGGAACTGGGCGCAGTTGTCACAACAGGTGGCGGCCTCGCCTTTCGGCAAGACATACAGCTTTTCAGTATGGGCGCAGGCTTTGTCTGGAACAAAGAATTTCACGTTGACGATCTCGGACGTGAACTTTGTCTCCAAGCATTCGGGGCAGATGACAGCAACAACGACCACGCAGCGGTTCAAATGGGAGGGGCAGACCGGGTGGGATGTTGCTGCGACCCTGATCGGGGGCGGCATAAACATCGTCGATGCGACCGGAGATTTGCTCGTCTGGGGCGCTCAACTCGAAGAAGCCTCCTTCGTTTCCTCCTACATCCCCACCACCACCGTCGCCGTGACGAGGAATGCGGATGTGCTGAGCTACCCTGTGACTGGAAATGTCAACGGCAAAGTGGGGTCTGCATATGCAGAAGTGGTGTTCATGGGAACATCAGCTGAGGTCAATCCGACTATTCTAGGAAGTGGGGCAAGTCAGCGAATCATAATAGGCAACGCACAAAATGCCCTCAATTTCATATTATACGATGGCACAACTACTATCATTAATACCACCAATTACACTGCTAACGCAGTTGCGAAGGTCGCAAGTTCTTGGGGCGGAACAACAGCATCAGTATATACAAACGGCACCGTGCAAGCGGGGGCTTTTGATGGAGACCTAAATCTAGGAACTACTCTTTACATTGGTTATAGTCAGCAGTTTCCTACACTCAATTTCTGGCCAGGCACCATTCGCAATGTACGTATATATCGAATTGCTAAATCGGCAAGTGAACTTCAGGCGATGACATCATGAGCTTGCAATACTGGTTAGGAGGAAACAATATGAAGATAATTATTGCAATTGTGTTGGCCTTCTGCATCGGGCAGGCTGCCGCGCAGGATTGCCGGACTGCGTTTGGAGGTGTGTACACCTTTGCTCATACTGGCATTAAACCGAACGGCACATATTTTTCGGCTCTCGCGAAATTTACATTTCAACAGGATGGGACGTTTGCGGTCAATGCCGTGATTAACGGGCGAGGTGCAGCGCCGTATTCATTGAATATCACGAGCGATTGGTGGTGGAGTGACGCCTGTGCAATTAACGTCGATCGGCCTGGGTTCATTGGTCTAGTATCGGATGATGGGCGATTTATCTCATTGGCGACTTTCGACGACGAGCAGATGGCTGGTGTCGCAATTCGTGATACACCATAGGAGAGCAAAATGAAGCTGAACCTGATTACCCGCGCCGACGGGACTGTGACCGGCACATGGAGCGAGGATACCGCTCCACCTGCGTCAACAACGTCTGACACAAGCGCTAATCAACCTGCGCCAACCTCTAACCAGAATCCAGCACCCGCCACAACCGGCGCGGCGCCGTTCCCTGGATGGCCGGTTGTTTTGTCGCCGTCCGCACTGACGCAGACCGGCTATGGACAAGGTGCGTTTGATGCCAGTAATCCGCAGACCTATGCCTTTAGCACTGCGGCGAACGTAATCCATTCGCACCGGCTTCGTTTCGATGCGGCGAACTTCCCCGGGAAAGGAGCCGTGATTCAGCATAATCAATTCACGCTCAACGCGAATCCGCGCGATGTCTGGATCAGCGCTGCACCTGGCGGGCCGAAGGTTGGCGTGTCGGCAATGCAAGTCGGGAGCAGCTTGGGGTCATTGATGCGCATCGCCTTCGACAACTCGGGCAACTTCATGAACGGTATAACCAATGTCACTAAGGGTGCACCGTATTACCTGAACGTGAAAGCACACGACGCGAATGTGCCGGTTGATTACCTGATCTCGGCGAGCGCGCAGCCATAGGAGAACGCTATGCAGGATTTAACGGTATACAACATCATCATCGGTCTGCTGATGGTGATGTTTGGATTCTTGCTGAACCGGGTATTTTCGCAGCTCGACGGTCACACAAAACTGATCTCGGATTTGCAGAGCCTGTTGCCGCGCGATTTTATCGAGAAGGCGGAGTTCATTCGTCACGCGGATCAGGAAATGCGATTGATGGAAAACCTGCGCAAAGACTTTAAGGAGCGTTTCGATAAGATCGACAGTTTGCTCGAAGTCCTGCGCGAGCGGCAGGATACCCGGACAGATGGGTAATAAGGAGGTATCATGAAATTCGAAATCTATCGCACCAGCAATAAGCAATGGCGCTGGAGACTACGAGCCAGCAACGGAAAGCTTATTGCCAACGCAGGCGAATCATATCGACGCAAGATCGACTGCATGAGAGCGATCAGGCTTGTCCGTCAATCGGATCTGGCCGAGTTGGCATGACCGACGACCTACGCCAACTTGCAATTCGCGTCCTAATCGCATGTGTCGCCGTGATGTGGTTGATTATTTTATGGCGCGCAGATCGGGACAAGGCATTTCGGAATTTTTCCATTCTCGGCTACCTCACCACGAAAGACGGCTACCCGGATCGGCCGGCGACAATGGAGATCGGTTCATGGGTGGCGTTGACGATGACGCTGATCGTGCTGGTGGCGAATGATCGTCTCACGGAATGGTTTGCCTTGATCTATGCCGGGCTTCCCGCCATCCGAGCTGGTCAAACCTCATGGCTGCGATCCAATGCCGCACAACCAGCGCCCGGCACCGTGACAACCGAGACAAAGAAGGTCGAGACGAGAACTACTGACGTGGTTAAGCCGACATTCGCTGAGGGAACATGATCACGACCACCGGCACCACACATGAGAACATACCCTAACAAGTTCGGGCGCTTGCTGTTACGGGACGGCTGCTACGGGATGGATCTATACGGGCGATGTGTAATTCGTGTGCCAGGACATAATGCAGAATTCATAGAATCAGAGCGCGCTGTTGTTCACGACGATGAGACGATGAGTGTAAGCTCTGGAGCAGGACTAATCCTGAAGGCCGGAAAATGGAGGCTGACATGACGGAACGATATGATTTCTGGAATGGAGCGGACGCAGAGGATCGCCGCATCCGATACGCTAAAGAATTCAGACCCGAATACCAGCGCAACGGCGACGAAGTGCAGCGCCGGATCGGAGCGCTGGTGGTAGCGTTCCGTGCCGAGACTCAGATCGACCTACCGGATGGATATGCCTCTGGGTGGCGCCCGGCAGCGGTAAATGATGCTACAGCAAACGCGGGCAAGGCGAGCGCTCACCTTACGGCTGAGGCAGGCGACAAGCGCGACACGGCGAATGGGGAGTTTGCTTGGTGGTGCATGAGACACGAGGCATTGCTCGCTCAACATGCGCTTTACATGGAGCACCCCGTGGCCACAGTCGTTCGAGCGTGGACGACGGCAAGTGCTCAGAAGCGCGACCCAACCCCGTGGTGCCACCTGACCACCCGTGCGCCAGCGTCGCATACTCGCATCTATTGGCCGGACTCGAAAGCTCTTGCCGAATGGCAGGCGTTCCGCGAGAGGGGCTGGGAGGCGGGGATGAGCTATACGGCGTGGCGCGGCTTGCGCGGTTCACCAACGGAGGAAGAATTGGCATGATCGCCTTCCTCCTTTCCCCGCTTGGCCGGTTGGTAGCCGTCGGGCTGGTAGCGGCCGCTGCCGGGTTCTCCTGTGCTTGGACCCTTCAGGGCTGGCGTTTAGAGGCCGTACGGGGCGAGTATGCCTTGAGGGATATAAGGGCACAGGGTGAGGCTACGAAAGCCATACAGGCGGCTCAGAACCGGGCCAGAGTCGCCGAACAGCGGTCAGCCCAGGACGTGGCGGCGGTTTCCGCCCAATACGAGGAGAACAAAGCCCATGTTGCAGCGCACACACGGAAAACTATTGCCGACCTACATACTGGCGTTCTCAGCCTTCGGGTGCAGCTCGATACCCGAGGCGCCGTCCCAGGTGATCGAAGTCCCGCCGCCCAAGCTGGCCCAGGCGCCAGCAAATGTGATGGTGCTGCGGGAAGCGGACTTTCTCAGCCGGTTACTGCAACGCTTTCAGCAGCCGACAGCGAGTTCCTTATCGGAGAAGCCAGCCGAGCAGACGAGGTAGTCGCCCAGCTTACCGCTTGCCAAGCGGTTGTGCGGGCGGATCGGCTCCCATGAATACTTGGTGGATTTTGGTTTTCATGTTCAACGGCCGGCCGATGGCGAGTGGCCCGCACGAGCTCGAGCAATGTCTGGTGATGGCGCAGTACCAGCAACAGGCTCATTGCTGGCAGCCAGTAACGCAGGAAAGAAAATGGCCATGAAATCCTTCCTCCTACTCCTCGCCCTGCTCGCCGGCTGCGCCGAAGCCCCGGCGCGCTACCTGACCGAATCCGAGGACGCCAAGGTTGGAAAGGCCTGCGCCGATGGTTGCATGATCGTTCCGGCAGCGATGTTCCCGGCGCTGATGGAGGCCATGCGGGGCGGGAGGATTTAGGCTGCTCTAGCCTGGTGCTGGATTATGGCGAGGTGCCTGGACAGTCGCCAGAGGCCTGAGTTCAGAAGTCATGGCGAGCTCCAAGAGCATGGTAGACCTCATGACCGAGTGAGAGCAACGCGGCTTCGTCGCCCCAATTAGTAGGCTTGCGTGTAACGATCAACTGATCTCCGATCAAGCATCCCATGCTACGCTCGGACTTGCACATAGTGGCGATCTGTTCCGGGGTCGCCCACTGAACGACGATGGAGACATGCATACGATCGGCATCGCGAGTCATCGGCAAGGGGCCAGCACAACCACATAGCAGGATGGACAATGCCAGTACATCGAGGCGCCGCTTGACGAACCAGATGTCCCACCCAGTCCACCACAGTTGAATGTGCAGCCAGTATTTCATGCGTTTCTCCATTGTTGAGCTTCGAACAGCATTCCACGGAAAGCTGAAATCAATTCTCGGATGCCCTCCCGAAGCGTGAACTGTGGACGCCAACCTAGCGCCTCGATGCGGGCATTACTGACGATGTAATCGCGCTTGTCCGGATCTTCGGCATGCGCCGCGTTGGTCCATATGAAATCCGGCACTTCCACTGCGATCTCATGCGCGAGCTGAAGCTTGGTCATGTTGGCGCGGGAATCTCCGACGTTATACGCGCGGCCCATCATCGTTGAAGTATGTTCCAGTGCGAACATGAATGCCCAGGCCGCATCCTGCACATGCAGGAAATTGCGCCGAAAATGTGATTCAAACAATACCAGTGCGCGATCATGCACAGCGCGGTAACAGAAATCGTTCACCATTAAATCTAGCCGCATCCGTGGCGAACATCCGAACAACGTGGCGAAGCGCAAACTGATGCCTCCGTGCGCGAGCACCGAACGCTCTGCCTCGGTCTTGGTCACCGCGTAATGGCTCAGCGGGGTGAGCGGAGAATCCTCGGTGCATTCCGCCTCGCCGCTCGTGCCATACCCAGAGTTGGTGCAAGGGAAGATGACGAGTTGCTCATCACTCACTGCGTCAATCAGGTCTTGTACCGCCGCCTGATTCGTCGTCGCGGCGCCGAGCGGGTCTCGATCACACGCCGGAGCCCCAACGATCGCGGCAAGCGGAATGATCACCTCATGCCCTAGCACGAGACTTAACGTCTGTGATGACCGGGCATCCTGCCGCAAAATGGTCAGCTTTTTTCTGTATGTATATGCAGCTAGCGACGGTACTCCGTGCGCAAAAGTGTCAACCACAGTGACCTCATGCCGCGCGTCTAAGAGCATCGGCACCAATACCGCGCCCAAATAACCTCCGCCGCCCGTGACGAGGACCTTCATACTTTGCCACCACCTGAACGTCGTTCGTTGTGATAAGAATAATGTTTGAGTAAATTGTGCAATGTGAGTGCTGTATCGGCAATGCTCTGCTGGTATATATCTCTTACACTCGATCCTGGGCCTGAAGTATAGCTTGCTGCTTTGTTTCGCCTGTTTTTTCTTTCGGCCTTTTGACTGGCGGTGTATATGGATGGGTGTTGTTGCCCGCAGATGGTGCACACATTGTCTTCTATGACATCGTGGTCGCACATGGAGCGAAGATGTGCTAGATTGGTTCTAATATACAGTTCTTCTTCGCTGGGATTATCTTCTGATGGTATTCTATTCATGATAGTTCCTCTTCGATTGGTGAAATTACTTTAATACCTCCGCCATCCTCGCAATCTGCTCGCTAAGATTGAACGGATGATTGCCGATAAATAATCCGCAATGATGCGCATATCGTGCGTTCGGCAAGTCGTCTACTGCCGACCAACGGTAATGACTCGCTGCTGGATGTTCCGTGAAGCATCCGCCTGTGATCATGCGGTACTCGATGCCTGCGGCCTGCAGCTTTTGCTTCGCCAGCGCGCACTCTCGCTCATTGCGGAATACCAGTGTGAAGCCGAACGGCACGGCGCCCGCGCTGACGCTTTGTATTCCCCAGCGTTCGTCCGCGCCGAAATTGTTGTAAAAGTTGCTCCAGTTCAACCACCTCCTCGTGTTCATCTCGTTCAGTCGTTGCAGTTGCGCTCGCCCCACCGCAGCGGCAAGCTCCGTGGGGCGTAGGTTGTATCCCGGTAACACGAATTGATAATCGCCTGCAACCTCCAGCCGAACGCGCAGCGGAGATTCAGCGGGCAGATCGCGCGTCCATCCATGCGCGCGCATGCACAGCGCCAGCTCGTACAGTTCATCGTCATCCGTCACAAGCACACCACCTTCTCCAGTACTAATATGATGACTGAAAAAGGTAGAGAATGTACCGATGTGTCCGAAGGTGCCGCAAAATTGGTCGCCAATTTTGGCTCCCATCGATTCACAGTTGTCCTCGATAAAGAAAAGCTCATTAGAGTCCGCGATGATGCGTATCTTGTCCACTGGAGCTGGATTACCGAGGATTGAACAGCCGACAATTACTCCGGTGCTATCATTGATTGCTCGCCATATGGCTTCATCCGTGACGTTAAGTGTGAACGGATCAATATCCACAATACGCAGCGCGAGATTGTGCTGATGCAATGGGGCGTATGTTGTTGCCCATGCGATAGCCGGAACGATAGCGCTGCCAATGTTAGAGTCGCGTGTCATCATCGTCGCAACAGCGAGCAAATTTGCGGATGATCCGGAGTTCACCATTATTGCGTATCGTGAACCAATGTATTGCGCGAACTCGTGTTCGAATGCTTCGACTTCCTCGCCCACCGTCAGGCGCCCAGAGTCGATGATGCGATGCGCAGCCTCACGCTCAGCATCGCCCCAGGTGTTGACGGCCAGAGGCCAGAATGGTTTATTCATACCTTTATACCACATTCACGAAGCAACTTACGCGCAGCCCCAGCCTCTGGACAATGCGATAAGTTATTTGCCGATGGGAGCGGGTTGTATTCATTTGGTGAGTCAATTTCGTAAGCTTGGCACAATCTCTCCTCGCAGCTCTTTAGCGCCTTTATTAACAATGTGCGCTCTACTTCCCACTTCCGTTTCATTCGTTCACCATTCATGACTGCTCTCCTCTTATGATTCATTCACCAGCATCGCGGGTCTCCTAAATCCATGTGTGGCAAAATACTGTTCCATTTGCGAATTGCTGCCACTAAAGACCCGCGACTCGTTAAACTGGTCTTACATTCCTTGACCGTGCATGTGATGCTGTGTTTGTGCTTATGTGACTTAATAATGGCATCACTTCCACATTTTCGGCACTGTGTTATAAGGAATTGCACGGCAAATCTTCCTCTTATGGTTCATTCACCAGGATATGAGACCCTTGTTGCGCAATCTTGAAGCTGACGCATGGTGCTCCGATGTATTTCTCGAAATACACTCGCCACTCCTGCGGCACAAAGAACAGCAAGAACCCGCCACCACCAGCACCGCACAGTTTTCCACCTAACGCCCCGAGCGCGAGGCCGCGAGCGTAAAGCGAATCAATCTCCGTGGTGCTGATCTCTGGATGCAGATCACGTTTCACGTGCCACGCGTCTCCGAGCATGCGGCCAATAGTGGCGAGCGGCTCGTGCTCATCAATAAGCAAGGCTCGCGCAGCAATGGCAAAGTCAGACATTCGGCGCAAGTCTCTGGTATTTGTTTCGATACGCGCCAGTTGCTTCGCCGCCATCGCGTGACCATCGCGCATTGTGCCTGAATACACGAGCACTAACGATTGCTCCAGCTCACGCCTTCGAGTCGGCGTCAACGATATCGGATTCACCGTAGAGTCGACGCCGAACTCAATGTACTGGACGCCACCGACTGCCGCAAAAATCTGGTCCTGAAACCCGCCCGCCTCCAGTTGCTCGAAAGCAACTGCCTCGCGCGCCAAGCATAGCGATCCATTACCTGGTAGAGAGTGATGTGCCTGTAGTGCAGCGAGCAGCCCCACGACGAAAGACGAGCTACCTCCGAGGCCAGAGCGTCCGGGCAGATCCGCAAAGCAGTGAAATTCCATCGGCTCATCATGCCCAATCATCGCCAAATACTGTAGCGCGGCTCGGATGGCTGGGTGCTGCACGCCCTCGGCGCGCAAACAGTCGTCCACGTGTGAGTATTGCACGCGATATCGGATTGGGATTCCATTGATCCCAATCTGACCTGGCGGCATACGCTTGACGCCGACATAGACATACTTGTCGATCGCCATGCCGAGTACAGCGCCGCCGTGATGCAAGAAATGTTCCGGATGGTCCGAGCCACCCCCGAACATACTTACGCGCATGGGGGTACGGGTGAGGATCATATCATCCATCCAGAAGCAAGCTCGAATCCACGCGGTGTACCAACATCTAGAAACCCAGCAACGAGTACGCGTCTTATTTCACCGAGACATTCAGACTCAACGAGCACATCGAAATCTGTGGCAGTGGATTCGCGCAACTTTTGCAATGCTTCCGCACTGAGGATGGTCGCGCCTGCAGATACTCCTCCACATTGAGCAGATAGTACATCCGGACTCTCGGCGTTCCATATCCGCATGAGATCACTGAGTGGATATCTGGGCAGCGTATCACCGTTTAGCACCATCAGGGGTGGAATCACTTGCGACAGCACCGAACGCATGGCGACTGCAGTGCCTCTTGGGGTCTCGCAAGATACAAGCAATTTCGGCGAGAGGAAACCGCGACTACGCAGTTCGGTAACCACCTCTAGCCCCTTGTGCCCGGTGAGCAAGTGGATGCAGCGAGGGCGTAGAGAATATATACGACACAGAAGATGCGCGAGGATCGGGTGCCCGTCCCCGAGTGGCACCAGGCATTTTGGCTCGTCCCATAATCCGGCGAGCCGCGTGCCGTATCCGCCGCATAGGATTGCCGTATCCATCACGCCCATCCAAGTAATCGTGCCGCTCCGCGCGCCAGAACGAACACGAATGCGAGCCCGAAAATGCTCAGTATCGTCAGAATCACAAAGGCTAACGTGGCCGACAGAAAGCGATTAAACCGGTCCATGTCTTGTTCTCTTCATGCTTACCCATCGCACGAACTCGGATTGTCGCGCTCTGCGCCAACGCCATATATCTTGCACTCCGCCGAATGCCAGTGCGAGCATCAGTATGACCACGAGGTCGCTCACAGTGACACCAATCCTACGGGCACATCCAACGCTCGATCACGGCGCTGCGCAACCTCGGTAGGCGTTTCTGTCACAAGAATGTTGCCCCCATTGCTCAGCCACACAGTGGTGCATTCCATGCGCGGATTCTCCTGCCCCAAAGGTGCAACAGTCCAGGCGCCGCAACTGCGCACGGCCAAGTAAATGGCCTGTGGATTGACGAATACGGGTTGCGGCTGACCGTCGGCAACTTCATGATTACCAATGGCGGTCAACTTGATCATCCTTGGGGACCAGAACTTATTTTGTACCTGTACGTCATGTTCATGACTCATCGCAGTCGCTCCTTCACAAATGCTTTGATGCGCTCCACATTCGGAGGCAGATTGTCCATTCCGGGGCCGAATCCCGCCGTGCGATCCTCTAGCCCTAGCACTCTCATTCTAGCGCCTGTGAGTGCATGGAGCTGCATCGCAATGTCTGAGGCAACGCCCCCAACGTAGTCATCATCCAAGACAATACCACCAAAGCGGGAATGTTTAAGGTCTATTAGAGATTCTTGCGAGGCATTGAATGGTGTCAAAGTGGAGACATGATGCACCGCAATTGGTCTTGCCTCATTGCTCAAAAAATCTTCAGCGACGTTGATAGCCGCAAAACGAGTGATCGAAATTGGAAACAGTACGATTTGTGGATACTGACCATGTCTCCAAAATTCATCACTTGTGGAATGTAGTTCGCCATCAGTGTCATACGATCCACGATGCTCGGACAAGTAGACGACTTCATCGCTAGACATCCATTCATCGTAAGCAGTTTTCCACTCACCGGGCGTCATCGGCGCGATCACTCGCATTCCCGGCATCCGTGTGAACAGGGAATGGTGCGAGGAGCCGGAGGTGGGGCCGATGTTTCCCTCCATCGCGATCGAGCGTATGAGCAGCGGGCACGGACGATTCCATAGTGCTTTGGATTTCGCGGCGTAATTTACGATGGCATTTGCAGCAAGCCAAGAAAATCCTTGGTAACGCAAAATAAGTATCGGTCGTCTGTTTGCCAGAGCAGCCCCTACTGCAAAGTAAGCCCCGGCAACATCTGACATCGGCAATTCGGTGAGCCCAGGATGATCAGGTACCGTATTCGCCACGAACCCGACCGCACTAAGGCACTGGCCTGTTACCATGAATCCTGAGTCCAGGTGCTTGCGCGTCAGATCACGGATGGTGTCACGCAGGCTGCTGGTCATCGATCTCCACCTTTCTGCGCAACCGCGCAAGCCGCATTTTGGCTTTGGTTTCCTCTGTGTGTTTCCGCCCGCGCATTGGACTCGGCCGTCCCATCATCGCTTTTCGTATCTTTTCTTTATGCTCATCGCTGCATACTGCGCCTCTGTGTGCAGCGCGCATTCGTTCGATCGATTTAGCGGAATGCGTTTTCCCTAGATTAGCTTGGCGAATTCGTTCTTTGTGCTCGACAGAGAATCGCTTGCCGAGATTAGTTCCTGGCTTGCCAAGACTAGATCGCGTCATCTTCTGTCTAGCTGCATCAGAGTGTTTCTTGCCGAGCATTCCGCCTGGCTTTCCAAGATGTCCAGGTGGTTTGTCGCTTCCACTCTTGGCGTTGTATCCATGCGGAGCAATGGTGTCGTTTAACCGAATGGCTTTCTTTTCCTCTTGCCAAATGCTTAATCTCGCAATGCCCGTGCTGAGAATGATCAGTTGCGGAGGGCCAAGGCGTCGCCAAGCATCATGTATAGGTGCAGTATCTCCAGATATAGCAAGGCGCTTGTGACGATGGTACCGACGTGAAGCCGTACAAAGACAGGCACCAATGTATGACTTCCCGTCTGGAAACTCCAAGCGGTACAAGGTTCCGATCACTTCGCGCAATGTTTTACCCATGCTTCCTTCACTCGTTGTTCGGCTTGCAAATGTACTTTCACCACCTCGCCGGGATGGAATTGCTTGGAGACTTCCGCGTGCCGGTCGAACGCTGGACCGTCGGTGCCGATGCCCGAGTGCCAGCGCAGGCGGGTGGTGCGCACATTCAATAAAGTTGGCCATCTTCTAAGCTGCGAGATCATGTCATATAGATATTGCGGTTCATCATTGCAATCTTCAGTGGTCAATCCAAATTCACGAGCTACCAGATCAATACTCCAACTCCGCCGCACCCGCGTCGCGGTGAGGATAGACAACCCGTTGTCTTCGACGACGAACAGAATCGGTAATCGTTGCGTCGCCGCCCAGCCGAACGCGGCGAGCGCGTAATCCTCCTCCGCCGCTGCGTCGCCCAGGAAACAAATGGTCGGTCTCCGATTGCCGTAGCACGCGCCGACCGCGATCGGCACCTGTGACCCGAGCATCGCGTCGTGACCATAGAGGGTTGGGTTCTCTTTGGACTGGATGCAGTTCGAACCTTCCATCCCGAATAGGATCTGACGCACAAGGTCTGCCGGGTCGCCGCCGAACGCGAGATAAATAGAGTGCGCGCGGTGCTGGACGAAGATCTGTGGCGAGAGCTTATGGTCCTCGCACCAGACCGCCAGCGTTGAAGCGATGTATTCCTGTCCTGTGGAGAGATACACAAAACATTTCACGTCGCCTGCCTTGATCCGTCGCTCGCATTCTTCCTCGAACGCGCGGCATAGCGCGGCTTTGCGATAGATGCGCTCAAGCGGCATCGCGCACAGTCCCGCTAAGGATTGCTGGACCGGGATGAACGGCATTAATCGCGGCGCGCATCCACTCCGCGAGATGTTTATAGTGTGGGGAAGAAATGATGCGCCCGTCCACCACCACTGGCGCATCAACGAACACCGCTCCAGCGTTTTCCACGTCCACACGCATCGCCGGGTACGCGGCGAGTCGTTGTCCCTTTAGGAATACCCTCGCCGAGATCAGCATCTGTGCTCCGCTGCACATTGAGGCAACGGGCTTGCCGGTACTCAGGAACCATAGCCTGACAAATGACAAAGCGTTTTCATTTTGGCGCAGCTTTTCCATCGCCTTAACGCCTCCTGGCAGCACGAGTAAATCGAAATTCAAATATGCAAGACTGATGATATCAATCGATTCGTGTGCTTCGATCTCCGTACCGAGAATGCCGCGAATTTTGCCAGTTTTTTCGGCGATGATCACCACATCCCCCTCCTCGCGGAGGCGATGGTATGGGTAGATTATTTCTTGATCCTGGTACATGGAATGCGTGAGGATAATGGACTTCATGTGGATTGCCTTATTCGCAGAAACAATGAACTCGGGAGAACTTCGAATGCCCCGACTAGTCGTCGCATCGTGGCTCCATCGATGGCGTCTCCGGGTGGAAGCAGCCCATTAACGAGTCCCCCATAGATCGCAACGAAAATTGTTTCTTCACCTTGCGACATTAGTGCATCCTTATTAAATCGTCCACAAGTGAGGATGCATCCAGCAAATATCTTAGCTGTAGGTTCTTCAAGCTGTAGGCAATCCGGAGTCCAGGGTTCTGTGGCTTCTTCAATCGGAGCGCTAGCTCGATCGTAGTCATCTTCCAACCGCACCAGATCTGGTTTGTCGTCCGGGGTTTCAATCTCCAGCAACACGGCATCCGTCATCGCGAGCGTGCGATGAAAGCGCCCTCGGAAAATGTTAATTTTATCCAATGCTGCTAACGATGTATTCATTCCACGAATGAAAGCCACCTCTATCGCACCTCGCAACACAATCAGCGCTGTGTTCTTACGTGGGTGCGCGTGAAGAGAGGTCTGCTCGCCACGACGAATCTCCAGCACCCAGATGGCTACGTGCTCATTGCGGTAGGCGCAATACTCGCGGCCCCATGGTTTGCGAACAATTTGTGCTGTTACTTGTTGGGCAGATTTGTTAATGTGCTCGCACGAACACTCAGGACAATTCGGAGTCCAATAGGTTTGAGTCTTCGGGCAGTGTTTCATGACAACAAATTTCTTTTCGGTTTTCCTACGGCGAGCATGCGCAGTACCTGCTGCACCGGCTCATCGCCAAGTAGCGCAGTGAGCATCACCTGATATTCATGACGCGAGAAGTAGCGCATGAATGCCTCGTCACGGAACGCGAGTACCTGCGCAGCGCTGAGCGTCGCGGTAGGCAAGGGCATACATTCAGGCGCGTGCTGCGAGTACCCGATCCAGCCGCATGGATTGTTCTCTGGGAGCCATTCAGGGCGCTCACGCGATACTTGCACATGCAGCGCGGAGCCAGGGTACGCCATCGCGCAATAGAAGTTCGCCCACTCCGTGTTTAATTCGCAGGCCAAATCGAGCGTCTTCTGCATCGATTCGCGTGTATCGTCCGGAAGCCCGAAGATGTAATTCGCCCCGACACAGATGCCGGCGCTGCGTACGCGCTCGACGGCATGGTGAATATCATTCTCGGTGAAACGGCCCTTCTCGACACCGTCGCGCACGTGCTTGCTGCCGGATTCGATGCCAATACCGAGCCAGCGAAAGCCGGCGCGGCGCATCCGGTCGAGTAGTTCGGTATCCTTGACGGTGTCGATTCTCGCGTAGGCCCATGTGTTCAAGCGGTCGCCGATGCTGAGATCGTCAATCAGGTTGCAGATGCCGAGCACGTGCTGGCGATTGAGAACAAACATTTCGTCCGGTATTTTAAAATTTGAAATTCCATACTCAGTGAACAGATGATTGATCTGCGAAACGACGTTCTCCGGCGACCAGTAGCGGATTCCTGCACCACCGAACGGCGCGTTGATGCAGCAGAAGCTGCACTTGAACGGACATCCGAGCGAGGTCTGCACGCTCGCGTAGCCGCCGGCATATCGCTCGCGTCCGGTTGGTTCGACTGTGAAATCGCGCGTCGCAATGACCTCGACTTCACGTTGTGCGGTCCACAAATGCCAGTTGTGCCCCCTGTATCGCTTCATGGAAAGCAGTTCCCACGCCTGCCCGGGGAGTTCAGCATCGAGGTCGGAGATATTTCTGGAAGTACCGAAACTCAATGCAGGAAGACCACCAGGACCGCGGCGCCACAGTCCTGGTATGGTTGAAAGCAGCGTCTGTGAGTTGCGCCAATCAACTTCCAACAGGCGCAGAATAGGTTCCACACCTTCGCCTTGGCAGACAAAATCGAACAGCTCCTCGCGCAGCGTCCGCTCCGGCAGCGCCGATGGATGCGTCCCAAATGCGAGAGTAGGTATCCGGATTCCTTCGTCGTTAGCCATCTCTTTCATGGCCCGACACACAGCAGACGCCATCGGCAGACATTGCGTCGACGCGGATGGTTGCTGACCATAAATGGAGAATGCGGCAAGCCTTGGTCTGACATCAATGATGCGCCGCGCCGTTTCGCCAGCCGTTAGTCCTTCCGCCTCCGCGTCAAGTATCTGCACGCTGAATCCATTGTTCATGCAGTGGCACGCAATGAGGCCGGCCCAAACTGGAACCTCTATTGCAGATAATTGAATCAATGACCCGTAGATATTAGGGCGGCTTGGGGCATTAACAATCAGCAGGTCAAGCGTGCTCATATGTGTCTCCGCCGCTCGGATGAGGTCGTCGGCGAGGGAGTGAGTGGTCATTACCTATTCACCGTCAACCGTTCTGTACGTCGAATAGCCGTGGATCTCTGCCCGTGATGTCAGCTCTTGAAGCATTTCTCCAGTGGTGGCATTGCCAAGCCACGGTTTGCTCCAAATTTCATCCAAAATCTCGGCAAAGGCTTCGGCCAGTTCAACGTCCATTTCCTTGTGTTTCGTGGTTTCTTTGCACCACGCCTGCACTGCTTTCTCTCTTGCCAAACTTATAGACATGTTACCTCCGTTGAATAATGGTATTAGCCACGATCAGGCTCCTTCAGCGCCTCGCGGTTCTGGCGCTGTACGTCGGCGACGTAGGTTTTTCCACCAGTTATCGTTCGGTTCCACGCCACGCAGGGCGGCGTCGCAGAGGGCGTCAAACGACATTCTCTGAGCAGAACTTAATGGGCGTTGCTCAACTGCCCATTCTCTCCACCACTGAATCTGCTCTCGGGTGATCATGATGTCCCTCTAGTATCGTTCCACGGCAGCGGCGGCCAGTTGCCAGGATTGGAATAAAAGTGGAGCGGCCCGAATGCTGTCCATATCGTGTATGCGTAGTCCGGCCAGTTTGGTCCTGTAGCCATGTCAGTCTCCCTTCAGCGCCGCGGCGAGATCGACTAGATCGGGGAGGGTGCGGATGGCGACGAGTTTTTGCTGCATTCGTAAGGTAACAATGAACTCTTCCAAGTACATTGCACAGAGTTCGCGGCATCGACCTTCGTCAGCGTGTTCGCCGCCATATTTAGCAACGGCAATGCCGTTCTGCTGAATATGGCTTATTGCAGCCTCTATTTCTGATACCGGAATAGCTTCTTCCGCCGCGCACCGTTCCCGCTCCTGCGCGGCGATGGTGGCGAGTTTGGCGCGGAGCGCGTCTCGCTCGTCGAGCAGCGCTGATACAGCCGGGACGAACTCTTGCGGCAGAGTGCGCCAGATAGTCTGTTCAGTCATGTGGCTGCTCCTACAGTATGCCGCAATCGCGTCCAGCTATTTCACCAAGGACTTTTAGCGCGCTGTCTATATCCTTGGCTGGATAGCCATCCGTTTCCAAACGCTCCATTACCCGCTGATGGTTGGAACATTCTTCCAGAGCTTGGATATAGGATACGATGTAATCTGCCTGTGCGCTATTCATGTGGCTGCTCCTGTTTGGCGAGGGCGGCGTCGATGCTTGAAATAATTGTATTCGCTTCACCAGATAATTTTCCAACTTGCGGCAACCACCACAATAGCTTTTCTTGTTGACCAACATATACACCTTGCGCTCGATAGGCTCCACGCAAAATATAGTTTAGCCGCTTCGCCTCCACCCGCAGCCGTTCAACCTCCTGCTGCAAGGTGGCGGCGCGTTGCTCGGCAAGGTAGCGAGCCTCGTTCCACTCTGCGGCTTTCTTAATAGCCACATTTAATCGCCGCTGCAACTCATTAAGCTCGACCACTCTTGCACGGATAATAACGTCCGCCTCCTCACGTGCCCTGCGCTCGGCATTCAGTGCGACGTTAGCATCTTTCAATTTAGGTCGCAAATCATCATCTAGCTTTTTGTACTCCGTCTCGAATGCGGCCAGCAGCCCGCGCTTTTCAACGTCACGCGCCTTGCGCTCGGCAATAACGCGATCTTCAGATTCGCTCCACGCTTGTTTCCATTGAGTGGAAGCGTGTTCGGCAGAACGCTTTTTTTCTATTAGCTCGGCAAATAGTTCTCCGTCTTTCTCTGCCGTTTCACAGCAGGCTTCAAGCTTCGCGGTCGCGGCGGCGAGTTCGCGTTCGAGTTGTATGGAAACGATGGCGTCCACTACGCAATGTTCAGGGACTCTCTGTTTCGCTCTTTGAGAGCCGAGCATATATGTGTTCGCATCCGTCATCGGAGTTGGCGTATCCGCCGTCGCAGGGCCAGCAGCAGACGCAGGATTTCTCAAGAGGTCTATGGCATCTGCGGCACGCCGGGAAGATGCGATTCCACTAGGTACGTCCTGCGCTGCGCTGGTTCTGTTCTGGTCCGCCGCTGCCTTTGCGATGTTGGCATTGAATGCACGCTCGCACTTGCTATGAAGTGCTTGTAGTTCGTCGAACCGTTCTTTCATGTAAGGCGACAATTCCGAGTATGCACCGCAGCGTGTAAATATTATCGATATACCTATGCTAGTGGCTCTGAGCAAATCTTTCTCTAACTCGTCCGCCGTCGCAGGTGGCAAGCTCGGGGCGCTGGGCGTCCCTACTTGGCCGTCAGAGGCGCTTGGCGTCTCTACCTGCGGGGCGGATTCGGGTCCAGCGGCAGACGCAGCAAGGGGGACAGTATCACCTTGTCTCGGGCCTTCCCCGGTCAGATTGGCTTGCTGCGCTGCGCTGGATTCTGATTCCGCCATCTCGCAATTTTCTTCGTGCGCCCCATTCGGTGCGCCGCAGAGACGGCAGGGTTCTGGTGTGGGGGTCATGCTAATCACGCACGTAGTCATTTGTTGGATAGGCAAACACACCCTCGCTTAACTCTGCGCGAGTTGGTTCAATAATCACAGTAACGTGTGGATGGCAGTTCTCGTTCAACCATTTAATTACAGGGCGCGTTACCGCTTCAAAATCTTCTCGTTGCTTTTCAGTCAGGATCATCTTCACTCTCCAAATATGCGCCGCTCGGCAGCGCGGAAGCCACGCTCATCACCAGCCGTTGTAGGGCTAGCATAGTAGACATGCAACAGAATCTCCTGCATTTCCTCCTCCGTCGCCGGTCCTGGCAGCGAGCGCAGGGCGGCGAGGGCTTCCCTAAAATGTGCTTTGTCATCTGCAAGAATTGCACTTATGGGTATTAGTTCCAGCGCCTCGATAGCCTCTTGTAATTTGCTCATGGCTGTGTTCTGAAGCATTCGCAGTTTGAGCAATACTGTTTCCCGCTCACCTTCCGATGAAGTAGTGACCAGCAGCCCATCATGCCGTCGAGCGCGTTGGGGTAGCCGCACCAGTCCGGTTGAGCGTAGCCTTCGTCCTGGAGCCCGCGCCACTTCAGGTTGCGGGCCTTCAGCGCTTTCCATTCGTCGTTCGTGACGAGGTGAAAATATTTTTTCATTGTTCTACTAAACCCGCAGCACCAGCCGGCGACAGGGTCGCATCCACAAGGGAGGGAGCGGATCTGGACGGCTGGGCTGAGGGATCGGTCATGTGGTGATGCAGGCGGGCGAGCAAGGCGTCCACTTCGGCGAGGAAGGCTTGTGCGGAAGACTCCATTGCCGTGATGCGCTGCTGATCGCGCTGGAAACGGACGATGAATAGCTGTAGCTCGACCGGCAAGTCAGGGCGAAAGGAAACGAAGTCGCACCAGCGCCGCTCGCAGCACGCCATTTGCCATAGCATTTGGGGCTGGTACTTGGATGGTACGACGCCATCCAAGATATAGTTAAGGTGCGTCGCCACCTTGGGACACTTAATCTCAACCAGCCCGGAATCGCTCACCAGCCCATCAGGCGAGGCGGCGGCGCGGTCAATCGCCGGGTGGATCACCAGTCCTACCTGCTCGACGATCTCACCCGTAGCGGCCTCGTATGCGGCCCTGGCGAGGGGTTCGGTTTCGATGCCAAATTGCATCTCGGCGTTGATGTAGCCGTCCTCTTGCGGCCGGCCTGTCAGGATTTCGGCCACAATCTGCGCCTTGTAATCACGGCGTGCGGCAGCCTCCCCGCTCTTGATCGTAGCCAGCACGTCGGACATGCGCGAGGCGGTCACTTTCCCGGCACGCGAGGCGAGCCAGTCAACCGATCCCTGGGGGAAGTCGATGATCTTCATGCCGCTTGGTCCGCTTCGGCGATCCGGGCCTTGCAAGCGTTCTTCACCGCGTCGAGAGTCGAGCGCTGCTGAGCCGTCAACGCTTTCCAGGCCGCTTGCAATGCGCCGAGCGACCCGCACGCCTCAAGCGCCGCCTTTCCTTCGGCGTCCGGTTCGACCTTGCTCCCGCCGTTGCCGTCCTTGTCGTCGTCCTGTTCCGAGACTCCACAAACCGCCTTGAGCGTGTAGCGCTCCAGGTAGCTGACCGTGGAGGCCCGCGCCTGAATCGGGCTTTTCGCGCCTCCGGTGTCCGGTGGTCCGCCCATCGAAACGGATTCCGAATGCCCGAGCGTGTGCGTCAGGACGCAGGTGACTTCAATCCAGTCCTTCTCGTCTTTTGTCAGTTTCCACGAGGCCGAAAGGCCATTCGCTGACAACGCCGGGGTGAGCGCGTTGACCACCGCATAGAGTTCGGCGTACCGCTTGCCGACGAGCGGCCCTGCGTCCACGGTGCGGCTCTTGATGATCTTCACCGCTTCGGCCTTGAATGCGGCAAATGCGACGTTGTATGCCTTGAGCGCCTCGTTTCTTTCCCATCGCTCTTGCAGGTCGAGCAGCTTTTCGAGTTTGGCAAGGTCAGCACCTTGCGAGACGGCGAGGTTAAGTAATTGCAGCGGCGTAACGTTCCCAGCCGGAACCAGGGCCGGGAGGTCCCGGTCCTCGCGGCGGCTAAAACTCTCTACTGGCAATTCGATGGTGCGCTCGGCGTCTTTCGTTACTGCGTTCATGTCGTCTCCTTTGTTACCTTCGGTTTCCTCGGCTTGACGATGCGCTCGGCTTCACAGCGCCGGCAGATGCGCATTTGCATTAAAGCGCTGGCTTGATCAGTTCCTAGCGGCCACTCTCGCGCATAATTGCGCTCCTTCTTCGTCAGCCGTCGCCATTTATGCCCGCCGCCGAGCCAGCGCGGGAGTTTGCAGAGCAATTTTCCGATCATGTCGCCTCCTTCTCGATCGTGCGCATGGACCAGTAAAGAATCACCTGCATAGCGCCGAGTGCCTGCGCCAATTCCAGCGCAATCCATTCTCCCAACGTGTGATGGCCGATGCCGATGATTCCAGCCGCCAACAGTCCGCCAACGGCGAGATTGAGAAGAACAAAGACGATGATGATTTGGCGATTCATGCTGTTCCTCCGATTCCGCGTTGTCAGGTCGTACCGTTCCAGCTCCAGCTCCGGCTCCGGCTCCCGCTCCAGCTCCAGCTCCGGCTCCGGCTCCGGCTCCCGCTCCAGCTCCAGCTCCGGCTCCGGCTCCCGCTCCCGCTCCCGCTCCGGCTCCGGCTCCGGCTCCCGCTCCCGCTCCCGCTCCGGCTCCGCCATTTTTGCTTACAGGAACGAATCATTTCAGCAAGCCGAATGACTCGATGCAGTCACGTTGGACGTACCAGTTAGATGGCAACGCTTGCACGTCCTTCCACTTTTTGTCGCCGAACGGTCCAGTCTCATAGACAACTGATGGATCGGTGAGCAGAACACAGGACTCATTGACACCGGAGAGAACGCCGGTATAGATGTAGTTCAAGCAGAACAGCGTCACGCGTTCACCGAGTAGCTTTTCGAGTCCTTCGCCCTGCACTTCCGTTACGATCTTTTTCATCTGCGTTTCTCCTTGGTTGATTATGTCTTGCCCCGGCTCTGCATCCATTCGGACGGCATATATGTTTTTCTGCCATCACGCTCATGTTTTTTCTCTCGTTCGAGTAGCCATCCACTCCGTCAGGTAAGGTGTCTCTCGCGGTTTCCATGGCGAGCCAGACTCGAACGCAAATGGCTTCCCGAAACGCTTGCGGGCCTGTTCGACCTTAGAGGCTGGCGTCTTCACTTCGCAGGTACGTCCGGCGATGACACGAAAATGCGGCTTCGGATTGGTCATGGATGATCTCCAAACACGATGAACAAAACGAGAGCGCAAAGACACGCGGCGATCACCGGCCAGTCTCGGGCGCGTTGATCGGAGCGGCCTTGCAAATACCAGGAACGGTTGTCGATCATGGCTTTCGCGCGAGGCCGCGCCATGGAACCTCTTGAATCGACATGAAGTCGTGATGCCTTTCTACAGGAACGGAATCGTAGTCGTTCCATAGGTGTCCATTCCAATGCATAAACCATGGTGGTGTGAAATATGGTTCGCGCTTGCGATTTGCCACGTCATACCACCCGACATGCACCGGCTTGATCTCAGGCGGATGCCATTTTGAGTACTTAGGCATTGTGGTTCCTTGAATAGGAATACTTCGCGGCACATTTTCTCATGTAATGCGTAGTACAAAATCCTCGCGCTATGCGCGGGCGAGAACAGCCTTCTATCGTGCATTTGCTCATGTTTTCCCCGCTTCAATTTCCTCATTCAACGCAGCCCGCCTCGCCACCCGCCAGCGCCAGCAATCGGCGAGGCCAATGAACGAGAGCGCGAGCAGGAGGGCGAGGTCGGGAGTCATAGTTCACCGTGTATTTCCGCATGCAATGCACATGCGAGTCCGCCCTTCGGCACACAATAGTCAGCTTCGCTAGCGAGCCGCGCATACTCAGCGGCACAAAACAGGCATGTCACGAACACCTGGAGTTCGTCGAGGTATCCAACAATGCGCTCGTATTTTTCGCCGATCTTGATAACGTCCAAGCATTCACAACATTTACGTGTTTTCCTGCTAGTGCGAATCTCGACGGCATACCACGACCACGGTTCGCCCTCGCCTATATCGCAATAGCAATCGTCGTTCATGGCGTTCCTTTCAGGGCTTCGCGGAATTGGTCCTCAAGCAAATCACGATCACTTCCTGTCATCGCGCCCCATTCAAGATATTCAGTGATTGCCTTCCGCAGCTTCTGCTCCCGGTTGGCCGCAGCGAGAAGGGCCGGAGCGGCGGCGCGAAGCGCGATGTATGCCTCGGCGTCCCACACCAGCATTTCATCGCTGATATTGTTGTGCTGGCCGGAAAGCGAAACGATGTAAAGTTGGCCGGTGGCGGTCATTGTCAGCGGACCTTCTGATGCTTCCGCGCACAGCTCTGCAAGCGCGTCTAGTTCGTCGACGGTCATGCGGCCTTCCCAAGATCGAGGTCCAAATCGGCGAAGGGAACTAGATCGCTCTGGACGTGCGCACACCAACTCACCCAAACGTGATCCGCCAGCCGACCGGGATGACTGATCACCTGGCCCTGTTTCCCGCGACGAAATCTGCCGGCAGTTACGACGACGTGTGTTCCGATAGCATGTAAAGTTATTAGTGGCATCATTCGATCTCCCTCTCAGCTATCGCCTGCAGTTCCTCGCCCCACGCCGCGCGGGCCTCTTGCTCGATGCGGAGTGCGATATTGGCGTCACTATTGGTGAGCGCGGCAGCAGTGACATGATCAAGGTGACCGTGCATCACATGCCTCATGTTGAGCGTGATCCGCTGCAAGTGCGGATAAATCTCCGTCGGCTCAATGCCGGTCATGAGATCGGTAAACTGCGCCGTATCAGCCAGTCGCTCGGCAATTAACTCGGCGGTGCGGCGCTCGATTGCGACTTGCTGCGCTGGGGTCAATTCGCGCCGGTCGTCTTCGCAGTGGTCGAAGCGGCCGGCGAGCTGGGACGGACGGGCGGTCATGACGTGATCTTCTTAATTGGTGCGCCGTAAGATGAACGCCACATTTCACGTACCAGAGTTCCAGGCAAACCGTTTTTCTTTACTTTTTTGCCCATTATTTTTGGCTCTTTCCCGTAGCCTGGTTTGATGGCGACAATCACCCACTTTTCGCCGTTGTATAGAACGAGATCTCCAACTTTCAGATCAGTCTGCATTCCTGCCAACTGATCGCGCACTTTATGAAGTTCTTCGTTTAATGAGCGAATCTCATCTTCGAGATTGCTTTCGCGTTGCTCCCATTGTTTTATGGCTTGCGTCATGCGGCACCCTTGGCGCGAGTGATGGCGGCGCGGGCGGCGCCTAGACAAAGCAAATCTTCCTCTGTGGCCTCGTCATTAGGCTGCGCAAGAACTTGCCAACTTTGCAAGCGCGCTTCGCACCAAATGAGAGCTAACAGCAGATCAGGCGCGGCGGCTATCAGGCGGGCGTTGGCGCGCGCTGTTTCTTCGGACAAAGAGGCCATTTCTGAGCGTGGAAAGACATGACATATTGCGGCGTCTTTATCCCATACCAAGGTGCTGCTTTCCGGGTTTGACCAATACCCTTTGGCTTCCCAGGGTCCCGGCGTGTGCTTATTCATACAATCCTCCCTATCCATTCCCTCACCCGCCGCACCAGCGCGGAAAGCGGCCGGCAGATGGAGCCCTTGCAGGGGCCGAAGGGGCAGCCGTCATGCGCCGGGGTGCGGATCGCTTCCAGGCGGTCACGGATGGCGCCCGGCTTGATGGGCTGCTCGGCGTGGGTCATGGTGTCCATTCCTTTGTTGGCTCGCGCTGGAAATTTGATTCCGGGCACCAGTGCGGAAACCCGGAGACTTTCACATACCCGCGCTTGACTGCGGTTATCGTGTTTTCAATCCCGCGCAACGAGATCACCGTGCAAAAAACAATTTCGCCGACGCGAAACGGCAGCACGGGCGGGGTTGGATTCGTGATCTGCTCGTCGCGAGGATGCACCGCGCTTCCAGGCAGACTTGTTACGTGCTCAGGAGATTTGATATTCGCTCGAATGCGTGCGGTCCCCCTGTTGTACGCTGCTGCGCCCATCGTTCGTCCCTCCTGCTGCCCGAATCGGGCTGATGGCGAATACTGCGCCTAGACATTACAATCTGTCAAGCATTATTTTGTGCCACTCGGAAACACATGACACTTGACAACTCATAAAGGCAGGCGTAAAAGGTGGCACTATGTATCTCAATCCCCAACAAGCCGCCGATGCCCTGAAAATGTCCCGCCAATGGCTCTATGAGTTGATCCGGCGCGGTGAAGTGGCAACGACGGAAATTGCAGGGCGTCGCGTGGTGATCGAAGATGCTCAGTTCAAGGCCATTCAGCGAGAACGAGCAAAGGCGAAGGCGGCTGCATGAGGCTATTCCTCTCCCTGCGCCTCCTCCTAGCCCTCGTGGCCCTCGCCTGGCACCGGAGCATAGCCGCCTACCATGCCGAGCGCGTCGAGAGCCTGGGCGGGCTCGTGGGCAGGCTGCGGAAGGGGCTCGGATGAATTCGTTCAGGGTGTTTGAGTGGAAGGGTGGCGGAATTGGTATACGCACCCTCAAAGTAGCGGAGGCTAAGATCAAGTACTCTGTGGCTAAACGGTTCGACCTAGTGAGGAGCCGTGTATGCCAGAGGGCACTGGAAATTGCAGGTTCGAGTCCTGTCCCTTCCACCAAGCATCCTTGTGCGCCAGGCGGCAGAGGCTGAGGAGAGCGGGATGAGCCTTCCTCGTGTACTCGACCCATGCTGTGGCGGCCGCATGATGTGGCTGGACCGTGCTCACCCAGATGTTGTGTTTGGCGACGTGCGCCATGAGACGATTACCGTCACCGACCGCTCCCACGGCAACGAGAGCGGGACACGGGTACTGCGAATTAAGCCCGATGCGCTGATTGACTTTCGGGTGTTGCCCTATCCAGACGGCATTTTCAAACTGGTTGCATTCGACCCGCCGCATGTGGTTCGCGCTGGTCCGCGTTCGTGGCTGGCCGCGAAATACGGGAAGCTAGGCCCGAACTGGCGCGAGGATTTGCGTCAAGGCTTCGCGGAATGCTTCCGCGTGCTGGCCGCCGATGGCGTGCTGATTTTCAAGTGGAACGAAACCCAAGTGAAGGTCGGCGAGGTACTGGCATTGACGCCGATGAAGCCTCTGTTTGGTCATATCTCAGGGCGCAAAGGGTTAACCCATTGGCTGGTATTTATGCAGGTAGCGGCATGAAACCAGAATCCGCCGCCCAGCGCTACACCCGGCAAGCCGGCGAATACACCGGCCCCGTTGTTTTCCTGCCGAGCAAACACCAATGGCGCCCGCTCATCGTCAAGCCGCATCCGGAGCAGGCGCGGATGGACCAGTATCGAACGTATAAGAGTTTGTGGGCATGAGTGTAACCTACGAAAAACCGAAGATCACTAAATCAGATAGCCATACTTCGGACTCGGTTGAGACACACCCCGCTTACGGGCATATTAGCGCCAACAGGGTAAGCGGTCGCGCTTATCTGTACGGCTCGGATTTTGAGCATCAGAACTATGTCAACGTCAGTATTCGGCGCAGTGAATTGCACCGTGGCTTATCGCGTGACTGGCCGTCTGCTCGGGACGAGTTGATTGAAGTAGCGCTGTCGGAAGCTCAATGGGCGACGTTCGTTTCCGCTATGAACATTGGGTTCGGCCCCCAATGCACAATCCAGCATATTGATCGGCAAATGGTGCCGCAGATTCCGCATACCGCGAACACAAAGGCGAAGTTCAAAGTAGAAATGAACGAGAACCTTGCCGAAGCTGGCGAGGCAATCACGGTATTGGAACAGAAGATCAATGAGTCCAAATTGAGCGAGAAGGCGAAGAAAGACCTTCTTTGGCAGGTCACGGTAATATCCAGGAGTTTAGGTGGGAGCGCTGAGTTTATTGGGGAGCAGTTCGGAGAGTATATCGAAAACGTCACCGAACACGCCAAGATTGAGGTCAACGCATACACCACGATGATAATTCAACGCACGGGGCTGACTGCATTGGGGGCAACACAACCGATTATGTTACTGGGGGATGAAAAGCCATGAGCAGCCAATCACAGAAGATACTCGATCGCCTCCTGCTCGGGGAAGTGATTACGCCCCTGTACGCCTTCCAACTGACAGGCAGCTTGTGCGCCCACAGCCGCATTGCTGAGATTCGCTCCTGAGGCTATACGGTACATTGCGAGGTCAAGCACGAGGGCAGGCGCAAGCATGGCGAGTACAGGTTGGCTCAAAAGCAGGAGGCATGATGAAGCGTGAAATGTGGGTTTCTTGGTATTACGGCTATCCAAGACAAAAAAAGGGAGTCACCGTCTGTAATCGAGGCTATTCACGCGCCAAAATGCTGCTCTCAGCGAGAGAATGTACCAAATTTTCGGTTAAGCACTACGTCTGCAAACTAAAAAATCTGCCTCTTGACAAGCGGTAATCCGTAGGTGTAAAACGGTGGTGTCGGCGTGATTGACCGACGCTCACAAAGGATTCGCGTGAATCAAAATCAGACTCTCTCAGCGACCGTCGCCAACGGGCGAGGCACGTTCCTTTGCGTTCCAGATCCGAGCCGGGTTAATCGCCGGCTGGCGGCGGTCCCTCGGTGGGTTTGAAATGTCCGGGGAATGGATCAAGATCGAAATCACCCTGCCAAACAAGCCGGAGGTTATCAGAATCGGGCGAGCGCTCGGCTTATCTCCGGAGGCCGTATGTGGGTACTTAATCCGATTTTGGGGTTGGGCAAGCTCCAATTCTGTAGACGGTTTCGTAACGCAACTAGCGTTACGCGACATTGACATGATCGTAACGCTACCAGGGTTTGCTGATGCCATCGTCGCTGTTGGCTGGCTACGCCAGGAACCAGATACAGACCGTCTAGCACTACCCAATTTTGACCGTCACAACGGAGAATCCGCGAAAAAACGGGGACTTACAGCGAAACGCCAGGAACGTTACCGTAACGCAAATAGTAACGCTGTAGTAACGCAACAACCGTTACCAGAGAAGAGAAGAGAAGAGAAGAATAAAAGCATAGAGGGTACGCGCGCTTCGCGCGGCACCCGCCTCCAAGTGGAAGAGCTTCCTGAAAGCTGGAAGGTGTTTTGCATCACTCGGCGGTCTGATCTCAATCCCGAAAGCGTCTTTGAGCAATTCAAGGACTATTGGGTGGCGATTCCGGGGTCGAAGGGAGTCAAGCTTGATTGGGCCGGAACTTGGCGAAACTGGGTCCGGCGGCAGGACACACTGAAGGGCGGAAATTGGTCTGATCCCGCACCAGCAGCTTGCGCTCGTTGTCATGGTTCCCTGATTGCCGGTCACACCAAGCGCCGCGACGGCTTGGTTTGCAACGAGTGCGAACAGAAATGAAATACACAAAACTAACTGTTAGTGATTTCTCTCAATGGTGTGAGTGGCAGACTCCAATTCATGGTATAGGAAATAAAAACTATCGTCTTGCTTGCTGTGATTGTAATCTCGTTCACGAAATGCAGTTTAGGGTTTTCAAGGACAAGAAGGGGCTATTGAGTGTGAAATTCAGAGTAAAGCGCAACAACAGAGCAACGGCGGCAAAGCGGAGGAAGAATGACCGACATTGAAATTACTGGTCTGTGTGCGGAAGCGATGGGATATGAGATTGTGGACGATTGGCGCGATGGGCAAAGTATCGCAAAAATTCCTCGCGCTGTCGGCGGTATGGGATTTACGCGCAAGTATTGGACGACTTACGCTCCTCTCCACAACGACGCGCAGATGGTGGCGCTAGTGAAGCAGTTTGAAATCACCATAGAAATGACGCAGGATGAATGGTGCGTCGCAATCCGTGGGCAAGGCTATCTTGTCTCGCGTGACCTCAACCGCGCCATCTGCGAATGCGTTGCCAAGATGCAGGCAGCGAAATAATGAACCACATGGCGCGAATACGCGAGCTGCTTTCTGCGAAACCTTCGGCACCCTCGAAAGACTGGGCGCGGAAGCTGCTGGATGACCCGCACGCGACGTATTTGCAGAAGCGCATGGCGAGTGAAGCGTTGCTGCCGAGGATTGGCCAGCGTGAGCGCCAGCCCGGCGAAGATGATGAGGATTGATGCGAAAATTCCCTGAAGCTCACTTAGCTGCTCTGCGTATGCTCGCGGCATACGCAATCGACCCCTATGCCCCGCAATCATGCCGCGATGCTAAGGCCGAACTTGAACGTATTGAATCCGCAGCTCAGGTGCTCGAAGCGGTAACGCCCGAGACGGTTACCTTCCTTTCCGTTGGAACACCTGACGCTGCGGATTGGCAGGGGGATTTGTTCGGATGATCCCAAGAACTGAGGCCGAATTGCGCGACTACAACGCCCGCCTTGCCAAGCTGAAGGCGCAGGGAACGGTCATAACGCACGTTTGCAGCAACGAGGAGGAGGTTCTAGGGTTCGGGCACGCCCAAGCCCAGAAGTCTCCCCCAAAGCCCGGAAAGAGCTACCAGCGGTCAAATCTGGAGGTATTGCTCCAGGACCAGATCGAGAAAGCCGGGCTGCCGGTTCCCAAATACGATGTCTGCTACCTGATCGGCAGCAAGCACCGGTTGGACGTGGCTTGGAAAGACCTGCGCCTGGGTGTCGAGGTTCAGGGCCAGGTACACCGGATCAAGGGCAAGTTCCACGCCGATATCGTCAAGCGCGTTCTCGGGCAGCTCCAGGGTTGGACCGTGCTGGAGGTGGACCGCGAAGCCATTACGAGCGGGAAGGCGATCGAGTGGATAGGGCAACTTTTGAAACGATAACAACGGAGGAAAAATGCAACTGGAATTGATTCAGGGCAAGGTCAAAGAAGCGATGAAAGGCGCGGCATCGCGCGACTTGTGGCAGGTGCCGATTGCGGATCTGCATGTGATCGACGGCTTCAATGTGCGCGCCGACGGGGCCGAGCACCGGGAACACGTTGCCGGAGTTGCCGATTCGATTATTGCGAACGGTTTTTACCAGAACAAGCCGCTCGCTGGCTATGTGGCCCTGCAGGGCGGCAAGCAGGTTATTTACATCACCGATGGGCACTGCCGGCTTGAGGCCGCGCAGGAGGCCATCAAACGTGGCGCCGAGATCAAGGCGCTGCCAGTCGTGGTGAGCCCGAAGGGCACCAGTATTGAGGATCTTACCGTTGGCCTAGTGACGAACAACAGTGGGAAGCCGTTGAGTCAGTACGAGATCGGCCTGGTCTGCAAGCGCCTGGTCGGATTCGGATGGGATTACAAGGAAATTGCCAAGCGGCTGAGCATGACGGTGCAGCGTGTAAGTGATTTGCTCACACTGACGGCGGCGCCCGCGGCCGTGCGCAAGCTCGTAGCCGATGGGACTGTATCGGCTACGCAGGCTATCACCACGATCAAGCGCGAGGGCGACAAGGCAAGCGAAAAGCTCCAAGCCGGAGCGGCGAAAGCCAAGGCGAGCGGAAAAACGAAGGCGACGAAGAAACACATCGATGCGAAACCGACCTACCGCGCCGTCGTGGTCGCATTGTTGGCCTGGGCGAAAGACTCCGGGGCTGCTCGGGATAACGAACTCAAGGCCGTGCTGAAAATGGCAAAAGAGGCGAGCGAATAGGGCGGTTGCTGAAACAATGACCCGCATTTTCCAAGTCCAGGACGAACGCCAGCGCGACATGCTGAGTAAATTTGTCCTGCGCCAGCCTATGCCATTCCAGGCTGAACTCGGGCCGCTCCGGGAGCAGCGCTCGTTGACACAGAATAATCGGCTATGGGCCTTGCACACTCTCGCCTCAAACGTGACCGGCTATACGCCGGATGAAATGCACGAGCACGCCCTATGCAAACACTTTGGCTATACCGAAGTGCCGCGCACTGATCCGATAAGTGGGGCTGGCGTCACGGTTCGGATTCCGCTGAAACGATCGAGCACAAGGGACAAAAAGGAATTCGCCGCCTTCATGGAGGCGACGGAAATATGGTACGGAACTGAATTCGGGGTGTGGCTCGAATGACAACGAAGGTACTCTGCACCCAACGCCATTGCGGGTGGCACGGAATCATTGATGAAGTATTACACGCGCAGAATCCGTTTGATCCGATCGAAGGGATCCTGGGTTGCCCTAGTTGCAAGGGGATAGATACATTGATCAATGCATGTGATGAGCAGGACTGTTGGGCACCCTATTCATGCGGCACGCCAACACCTACCGGATATCGGAGTACGTGCGGAAAGCATCGACCGAAAGAGGCGGCATGATGCCTATCAAGCCTGAAAACGCTGCGCGCTACCCGAAACACTGGAAAGAGATCCGGCAGGAAATTCTTGAACGCGCTGGGCACAAGTGTGAGCAGTGCGGCGTGCCCAATTATTGGTACAGATGCCGGGATACTGGCCATGTTAGCCAACTCAAGAGGGAGGATCTCGATCAGACCTATATTGTCCTGACCATCGCTCACCGTGACCACGTACCGGAGAACGTCGGCACTGCGGGCAATCGCCCGAATCTAGCCGCGTGGTGTCAGAAATGTCATCTTGCCTACGACCACGACCACCACATGCGCAACGCCCATGCAACGCGGCGCAATCGCAAGGCTGCGAAGGATCTATTCGCATGACGTGGAATAATCTTCGATGGGGTATTGAATTTTACGGTGCCGATGGCAAGCCGATTATGATCGGTAGCCTGTGGCTGAACCAAACACCACACCCATATCCAGGTGAGCCACAACGAGCGCTGCTATTCATGACCCGGAAACAGGCAAGGGATTTTTGTGCTGAACGACACGCGATTTTTGCCGGTTGGCCGTATGGCTGCAAACAATGGCGATTAAAGCCAGTCCGTGTCCGTGAGACGGTGCGCAAGGTATGACCCGCGCCGAATCCGAGTTTCAATCTAAGGTGCGCGAACTGGGCTGCATTTGTTGCCTCAAATTCTTGCACGTATTTTCTCCCTGTTCTATTCATCACATGCTCAATGGCGCGAATCGGCGCATGGGTGAAATGTTTGTGCTCGGGCTGTGCCGCTATCACCATCAAGGGGGCTGCAATAATGAGCTGTACGTCTCGCGTCATCCGTGGCGTAAGGCATTCGTGGAAAGGTATGGAACCGAGGCCGAATTGCTGGCGCAGACTCGACGGCTGGTTGCGTATGCGCGGGAGTTGGCCGGGTGAAGTGGTCTGAGCCCATGATCGCCCGCCGTCTCGCACGCGAGATATTTCAGCGTAAATGCATCGTCATGGTGCCGAACTGCTCGTGGACGGGTAATGAATGCGACCTGCTCGTCGTCACCATGGACCTGCGCATTATAGACGTCGAAGTCAAGATCAGCCGCGCCGACCTGCGGCTAGACGCCAAAAAGGACAAGTGGTGGCACCGGCTGACATGGTCCGGGCCCGGCCGCACTTATTTGCGGGCAGGAGGCGGTAGGACCACAGGCGGGGCAGGGATAGCCCAGTTCGCCCCCACCTTGATCGCCCCCTTGATGCGCCCCTGGACGCACAGGACCTTGATGCGGGAGCGGTCCAGGTGCAGGGCCTCGGCGGCTTGGGTGGCGCTGAGGAGTTTCATACGGCCTCCTCATGAATACGCTCGATCCATTCCGCCTCGGGGGTGTCTCCGCCAGCAAACTCGGCATCCTCGCAGTCGGACTCATTGACTACGATGCAGGTAATGATGGTTTCCCCGGCGGCCTTCATGCCCATCACCCTATGGTGACCATCGATTATGTCGTAATAGTGCCCGCCGTTTTCAATCTCAATGCGCTCCACGATGAGTGGACGCTCGGCGCCGTCCCGGAGGGCGGTCTGCTCTCTGGTGAGGCCCCACCGTAGGTCTGTGATCGGGAGTTTTTTTGTGTCCATGAGTAGAGTATAGCCGTCTGGCTATAGATATCAAGACCTAAATTGTAACAGTTGCAAATCCGCTAGAGTCTGCTAGACTGAGCCGCATCTTTACCTCCTGTTGTGGGGATACGCTCCCCATCGCGGGCACCCTCCTACGGGTGACTAAGTTAATGGCTAGTGCCGAACAGAGGCCGGGGCACCATCCCTGGCCTCACCTTTTGGCGACTTGCTTTTCGTCAAACTCCATCCTGTCTTTCGTTGGTTCGGATCGCGCTGAGACACTACCCGGCCTAGGGTTCCCTTGCAAATTCCTCAGAAAGGCGCATAATTTCCGGCGTCTGATCCAAAGGGCGCCGGATGGCAGAGAAGAAAAAGCTGTGGCCAGCAGATAAGGTCGAGCTGCGCGAGGCCTTGGTTTCAGAGCAGGCCATGAAATACCACTTCTGGCTTGGTGTGGTAATTCCTACCCGTGCGCCCCATGTTTCACGACGCACATTAGGTTCCACGCATGAGAATTAGACGCCAAAAAGGGCTAGGGCTGTGCAGCCGTTGTGGGAATCCGCGCGATCGTGTGCGGCAACGATATTGCAAGGCCTGTCACGCCACCTACATGAGAGAGACTAGGCCGAAACATTCTGGTCTTCCTGCCGAACAAAAAAGAAAAGCAAACGCTAGGGCATATGCGAACGTATATCAGCGGCGCGGTGTATTGAAGGCGAAGTCGTGTGAAGTGTGCGCCGCAGACGCACAGAAGCATCACGAGGATTATGGCAGACCTCTAGATGTTCGATGGCTTTGTAGGATACATCATCTTCAGATTCACAAAGATCAATGCCCCGACTGACCCCTCGCCAACGGATGAGCGCCCGGGCCTATTTCGAGGCCGGGGCAAGCCAGACGGCGACGGCAGAGAAATTTGGGGTGTCTCGTGCCGCGGTTCAGAAGTGGATTGAGGCCGAAGGCTGGGTGCAGGATTTGGAGGAATTGATCCGCCGGAAAGTGGCGGAGAAAAGTGGCGGATTGGTTGCAGGTGGCGACCCGCAAAAAATCGCCCAGTCAATCGATGCAGAAGCCGAGCGACGCCTGAAGATCAGCCGGCGGCATGAGCAACTTGTGGCGCAGGCCACCGCATTGCAGCAACAGGCGATCGGGACTGGCCCGGATGGCAAGACTATGTCGCCAAACTTCGATCTGCAGAAGTCGGCCAAGATCAACTCCGAAACCATCCAAATCTTGATCGGGCTGGAGCGGAAGATCCATCGGCTTGAAGATGCCCCGCTGCCAGGTGAGGCAGTGCGGACCGTATTCTACATACCCGAAAATGGGCGTTAGCGAAAAGATCCGCGAAGTGCGGCCGCAAAGGGGGCCGCAGGAAATGTTTCTTGCGACGCCGGCAGACATAGCGATATTCGGGGGGGCTGCCTTCAGCGGCAAAACCTATGCGCTGCTCATGGAGCCCACCAGGCATATCAGGAATAGGCTATTCTCGGCTGTGATCTTCCGGCGTGAGACCCCGCAAATCACGAATCCAGGCGCCCTCTGGGACGAGGCGATGAAACTCTACCCAACAGCAGGCGCTGAGCCGCTGCCGAGCCGGCTTGAGTTCAGATTTCAGTCAGGGGCCAAGGTCAAGTTCGCCCATCTTGAGCGCGAGAATGATGTCCTCGCCTGGGATGGCGCCCAGATACCGTTGATCTGTTTCGACCAGCTTGAACACTTCGAGCGGTCTCAATTTTTCTACCTCCTATCTCGGAATCGCTCGGATTCCGGGGTGGCACCATATATTCGCGCGACCTGCAACCCAAACGCTGATTCCTGGCTGGCTGAATTCATTGCCTGGTGGATCGATCAAGCTACCGGCTACCCGATCCCAGAGCGTGCCGGCGTGATTCGCTGGTTTGTCCGTGATGGCGATCTGATCATTTGGGCGGATACGCGGGCTGAACTGCTGGCGCGCAACCCGGAGGATGATCCGAAGTCGGTGACCTTCATCCCAGGGACGATATTCGACAACAAGATTGGGATGGCAAACGATTCAAAGTATCTCGGAAACCTGAAGGCACTCGGACGCGTGGAACGAGAACGGCTGCTCGGGGGCAATTGGAAGATTCGACCGGCAGCTGGGCTTCTATTCCAACGGGAATGGTGCCCGGCATTGGATATCGCACCTGAGCGCGCGCTTGAGGCTGTGGTGCGGGGGTGGGACCTGGCAGCGACACAAAAGACCGAGGGTAATTCTCCGGCATGGACGGTTGGTGTAAAACTGGGGCGTTATCGGCATACAAAACGTTTCTGTGTGCTCGATGTGCGTCGCGCGCAGGTGAGCCCGGCGAAGGTTGAGGAATTGATTTTGCGCACGGCGCAGGCGGACGGGCGTGCTGTGGCAGTTGCCATTAGACAAGATCCAGGCCAGGCCGGCAAAGCACAAGTGACCGTGTTGGTGAAGTTGCTGGCGGGATTTACAATCTATTCATCCTCTGAGACCGGTGATAAAGCGACTCGCTTCGGCCCGTTCTCCGCCCAATGTGAACATGGTAATGTGGACATTGTGCGCGGCGCGTGGTATGACGCCTATTGCACATCACTGGAATCATTCCCGGATGGGAAGGTGAAGGACGATGCGGATGCGTCTTCGACGGCTTTTGAGCGATTGTGTGGGTTTGCTGGTGAGATCAACGTGACGCAAGGCTCGGAAGTGGCGGAAGCTGCTGCAATCGGATCTGGTGACGGGTCGCCCTGGGGGATGTATGCGAACGGGTGAGAGGGAATGAATCATGGCTGACCGCTCGTTGTGGCAAGGCATTGTTTCCTCATTGTGGCCGTTCGGTGCGCAGCGCGAGGAGCCACTGAAGGCGAATGAGCGGATGATGCGCGACGCGCAAGCGTTCGTGGACCCTTCGAGGTTGTTTGGAGGGAAGCTCTCGACGCCATACAACCCGTCGGTGCTCGTGACGCGCAAGGGGCTGAACGTCTTCGACCAGATGAAAGTGGACGAGCAAGTGAAAGCGGCTCTGCTGTTCAAGAAGCACGCTGCGCTCGCCGCTGGATGGGAAGTGGTGAGCCCAGGGGACGAGGACGAGGAGTGGGAAGTCACGGAGTTCGTGCGCGATGTGATCACGGCAGTTCCTGGTGGTGCTGTGAGGTTGTTTAGATCAGTGCTACTCGGGTTAGACTACGGCTATTCGATCACGGAAAAAGTGGTTGTGGAAAGTGAGATCGGCTCGACCGCCGGAAAGCTCGTACTTGGTCGCGCGGTATCGGTGAAGCCGCATTATTTGGATTTCCAGGTGGACGCGCATGGGCAGGTACTCGCGCTGCTGCAAAAATATGTGCCGGGGCAGGAAACATTGGAGTTCTCGCCTGACAAGTTCATCGTCTACACACATGATCAGGAGTTCGAGAACCCGTACGGGCGCTCAGACCTTGAGGCGGCGTACCGCGCGTGGTGGGTGAAGGACAACGCTTATAAATGGTTCGCAGTGGCGCTGGAGCGTTACGGGATGCCGCCTTTGTTTCTGCTCTACAACCCGAACGACTACCAGGGCGGGCAGGTTGAGGAACTCAAGAAGGTGGTCAAGAACATCCAGAACGCCACCATGGGCGTCATCCCGCGCGGATCGAAAGAGGGGCTGGAGTTCTGGAGCGCCGCGCTGGGTGGACAGGCGAAAGACGTGTTCCTCGCCGCGCTGTCACGCTTCGATGCGGACATCGGCAAGGCGTTGCTGCAGCCGTCTCTGACGGGGTTCTCTGGCGAAGGCGGGAAGGGCGAAGCGCGTGGATCGCTCGCGCGGGCAAACATTCATTGGAAGGCGTTCCTGTACGTCGTCGAGGAGTTACAGCGCTCGCTGGCCACGGTAATAAATGAACAGTTGGTGCGACAATTGTGCGATCTGAACTTTCCGAACTTGCAATCGTACCCGATCTTCCGGTTTGCGCGGCTGGACGACGAGCTGCAACTGGAGTTGTTCAAGACCTGGGAGGCGCTGGTGGTGGGCAAGGTCGTGAACCAGATCACTGACGATGAAACTCACATTCGTGCCGCGCTCGGGTTTCCTGAGAATGAAGACCCCAAGGAACTGAAGCAGCCGGAGGCCGTCGCGCCTGGGGCTGGTGGTGGATTCGGCAAGAAGGACAGGATCAAAGGCATTCAGGACGAGATGGTGTTCGAGATCTCCGACGAAATGCGCACGTTCGCGCAAGAGCACGGCGGGAAGTGGCAGGAGATGGATGGGGAGACAGTCTGCGTCGGAATGAAACGCGAAGATTCTGACAAATTGGAAGATCTCCCAAAACAATTGAGCGCTCTGCAGACTACAATCGAATGGTTGGACACTGTGGATCGCGCTGTAGAGCAACGCGACACAATTCGACAACGGATGGAGCGCTTGCTTTTAACGATTGAAGATTCCGTGGAACACAAAGCAGTGGCTGCGCTCGGCGAAATTGCGACGCGGTTCGAGGGTGCTGCGGAGCGCGTCGCAACGATGGTCAACGAGGAAACGCAAGATCAATTCTCTATCGCGCAGCAGGAACTACGCGCCACGTTGGTAGAAATGGTGACTCAGGTGAGGGCTGCAGCGAAGCGTCCACGTGCCGCGCGTCGCGATCCGAAGACCGGAGATTGGAAGTTCGATTATGGCAAGGACTAAACTTTCCCCACTAGGGCGAACGCTAACTGCGCGAGCTGTAACCGCAGCAGTGATGCGGTTGAGATTGCTCGACGGGAATGGAGAGCTACTTGCGGAGCTGCCGGCTATCGCTGACGGCGGAGTGAAGGACGGGCGCGCAACACTAAGGTTCGCGGACTCTCTTGGGCAACGCATGGGCGATCCGAAGTTGGGGCAATGTGTGACGACGAATGGCGACGTGGTATTTGATGTGGACGTTGGCCCGGTGGTTGCGAAAGGCAAGACGGGTGCAGCGCTGCAACTCGACCCATGGCGGGTGTTTCCGCACGGCACGGTGAGTGTGCCGGAAATGATTTATGAGCAGCCGGAATAGCTAGTGCAAAGATAAGATGATCGACTGGAAAATTTATTATGGCGATAATTCGACCTATTCGAACGAGGACGGTTCGCCCGAGTTTGCCCCCTGTACTCGCGTAATCTGCGTTGCGTTTTATGATGAGGACAATCGGCGCAAGATCTGCCACCAAGCCGATTACTACTTGTGGGGTGACAACCGATGGTACTCGGCTGACATCAGCGGCTTTATGCAGTACATGCAAGAGCCTGGAATCAAGATCGTGAAGTTCGGGCGCGAGATTGGCGATCTGAACTATCGAGCGATCATGGGGAAGGCTCTGAATAACGACCTCCCGCTTGCCAGAGGCGCTCCGTGACCTGCCCGGCATCATTTACGCAAGTTACCTTCCGGGGGCGTAATGACGACGGCAACGAGACGACCGCGACGTGGAAGGATGTGGCGGGTGCGGATTGGACGCAGAAGGTTGACACTAATTTCCGCATCCGGTTTGTCATTCAGGAGGGCGCGAACTGCGCCGGCAACAACAAGGTCTGGCGCCTGCAATACAACCTCGCTGGCGCGGGGTGGGTGGATTGCAGCGCATCGTCAATCGTGGTGTGGGCTTCCGCTTCCGGTAATCTCGCGGATGGCGCGGCCACCACGGATCAGCTCGCCGGCACCGGAACGTTCCAGGGCGGCTCTCCAACCACGGGCGGATTTGATGAAGGCGATTGCAACGCTGGCGGCGCCTCGATGGACTTGGCGGCGCTGGGGCATTGCGAGCCCGAATTCTGCGTGCAGATACGATCCGCCGATGTCACCAACGGACAGACGTTGCAGTTGCGCGTCACGGATGCCGGTACGGCGATTGCGGCCTATACTGATACGCCGACAATCACTGTCAACGAACCTTCAGCGGCAATCTCCGGCACGATCACCGCCAGCGTTAATGAAGCCGATATTGTAACAGGCGGCAAGACGCTCATCATCACGTTGACCGGGGACACATGGATAGCCGCAGGAGCCGCTTCTTTCGATCTTCAGCGAGACGAGATTATCGCAGGATGTACCTCGGCGCAGTCTGAGGCGCTGGGCTGGAATTTAGTCCCGAAGGCGCTGCAAACCCTCGGGCCTGTAGTCAGGACAAGCGATACTATCGTTACGATTACCTGGGATGCGTTTGCTACTTACAACATCACGGCGAACGAGACGATCACGGTAACGGTGCCCTCCACTGCCACGGTCGGGGCAAATACTCTTGTCGCTACGCCGACATTCACGGTGGCGTTCACGGCGGCAGCGACTGATATCGGCGCGCAATTCGTGATGATTCCCGATGCGATGGGGATAGATGGCAATCAGATGATCTTGGGCGGCGGCGGATTAAGGAATATGTAAATGGCTATTTATGTACCTCCTAAAATCAACACGATTTATATCTTCTACATTAGTCTTGTGTCTCAGGCCAATACGAAGATATTCCAGGTTAACCCGACACTGGCGGCCGCTGATTTCAACGTAGCGACCGATGACGGCGCTCCGGCTGCACTTGGCACGACCCCGGTAATCGACGCCGACTTTACGCGACGGGTCAAGGTCACGCTGTCTGCTGCCGAGATGAACGGCGGCAATGTCACGTTCATTGCTTCGGACAATGCAGGCGCTGAATGGTGCGACTTAACGATCAACATCCAGACCAGCGCGAGGCAGATTGACGATCTGGCGTTCCCGGTCACGAGCGGGCGCGGGCTTGATGTGACCGCAACCGGGGCAGCGGGGGTCGATTGGGCAAACGTCGAGAATCCAACGACCGCCCTTGCTCTTACCGGAACGACCATTGCCGTCACGCAAAAGGTGGACGTTGACACGATCAAGACGAATCCGGTTGTGAATGCCGGAACGATTACCTTCCCGACTACCGCAACGCTTGCCAGCACGACCAACATCACGGCGGGAACGATAGCTACGGTAACGAACCTGACGAACGCGCCCACGGCTGGCGACCTGACGGCGACGATGAAAACGTCAGTCACCACGGCGGTTCCTACGGCGGCGGTAAATGCTGCTGCGGTATGGGACTTGGACGCAACGACGCATCAGACTCAGGGCACATTCGGGCAGGCGATCGGTGATCCAGTAGCCGATGCGAATACGATCTATGGTGCAGTTGTCACCGGGGCCGCAGGCGCGACCGTGGCGGCGGACATCATAGCGGTGAAGGCCGATACCGCTGCGATTCTGCTAGATACTGCTGAGATCGGTGTTGCAGGCGCAGGACTTACCAACATTGGAACCATTGCAACGGTCACAAATCTGACCAATTTACCGGCTACTGCGGCATTGGAAGCGACCCTGACGGCGATGAAGGGGGCAACGTTCACGGGCGCGACAGATAGTCTTGAGGCGATCAGGGATCGTGGTGATGCTGCATGGATTACGGCTACAGGATTTGCGACACCGACAAATATAACAGCCGGTACGATAACGACGGTAACAAATCTCACCACGAATAACGACAAGACCGGATACGCTCTCTCTGCCGCTGGCGTACAGGCTATTTGGGATGCGTTGACTTCTGCGTTGACTACTGTCGGCAGCATCGGCAAAAAGTTGGCCGATTGGGTCATTGGGACAACGCAGACTGCGGACGTTGCGGCAGTCAAAACGCAGACAGACAAGCTGACTTTCACTGTGGCCAACCAGGTTGATGCCAACATTCAGAGTGTGAACGATGTTACCGTAACCGGGAACGGTCAGACCGGGACTGAGTGGAATCCGTAAATGGCATCTTCCTGGGGAACTAGTTGGGGAACGTCCTGGGCAGATAGTTGGGGTTCTGTTGCTGAAGCTCCAGATTCACAATCGACGGTCGTTCAACCATCTGGTGCGCTCGGCTTGCATCATGTGCCGTTTGTGCGTCGTCGGCAGGTGGCGGTGGTCGCGCATGCGATCGCTTCACCTGCGCAGGCGTCCGGGGTCGGCGTTGCGCGCGCGTTCACGTTCGGGGCTGGGACGGCGACGGCGCCCAGCGCTCGCGTCTTCGGGCGTGGGAGCGGGTATCGTGAAGAGGATGACTTAAAGGTGTTGCTGGAGGCGGTGTGACGCAGGTGCTAGCGCGGATGCGAGTGCTCGCTCGGGCGGATGCGGCGGGGCGGGTGTATGCGTTCGATCCAAATCAGCCACGGGATCAGGATGGAAAGTGGACTCTAGTTGGTAGTGGCGTCGTTGAAGTTGGTGGATATACGCGCAGACCTGTACGTGAGAAATTGCAGATTCAGCGTGATCTTCATGCGGAGTTGGACAGGCTGTCACAGAATCCGATGATTCAGCGATCGTTGGATCAACTGGAGAGGATCTACGTCCATACTGAAATTGGGCACAACGAGCATCCTGTTGGGGTATTCATTCCAGCAGGCACATTAATAAAAGGTGGTGAACGGATATTGATTGGCGACAGAATAAACTTATATCCGTACATGAGAGGCAATGGTGGCAAACTTGTCGCAGAGCCAAAAGGGGTTCCTGCATTATTTTCAGATTACATAGGTCAATACTCTGTACGTGGGGTTGTGCGCCATGAAGTTGGTCATCTAGTTCATTGGAAACTGCCTGGTGGGAAAGATAACGCAGAATGGCAACAGGTGTACGATCGGATAGCGAATGATTCAAACAGATATCCTGTTGGCAATCGTGAAAGTTTTTCAGCGCGAGGATGGTCGAGAGTTTCTGGATACGCCACCGCGAATGCACAGGAGGCGTTTGCAGAATCTTTCACCTATTACACACATCCCGATTACCGATCTGGTCGCTTGCCGAAGGAGGTGGAGACCTTTTTGGACAAGCACATTGGGCGTCAAGGGCTTGAAAGGCGTGAGTATAAACTGTCGAAGTATGTAGAAGTATGGTTCGGGGAACCGAGTGTCGGTTGGGTGCGAGCGGATGTTGAAGAAAGCGGCACAGAAATTCGATATTTTGCGCTCAAGCAATACCCTCTCGCCTTCGAACGTATTGGCAAGACGCTCGACGCGCTGGAGTCCGCGTCCAAGGCCGAGCTTTCCGCCGAGCTGCGCCGGGTGCGTGCGGATCTGGCGCAGAAGCTGAAAGGCGCGAAGTCCCCGAAGGAGTTCAAGACCCTGCCGCGCCGCGCCGAGCTGGAAGCCGCCGTGCGCGCGATGCTCGACCGGGCGCATGCGGCTGGGGGAGAGGCGATCCGGGACGAGGTGCCGAAGGCGTATGCTACTTCCTCTTTCACCCCTCGCTCTGCCGTGGGGTGGCTCGCGCAGGCAGCGTTCTGGATCACGGACGTTCTCTCCGATGACCTTCTGTCCGAGGCGCAGGGCATCCTGGTGAACGGGCTGAAGACCGGGAAACCGGCGAGCGTGATGATGACGGAACTGTTCGAGGCGTTTGTGCCATATCTCGGGTCGAGAGTCGGCGAAGAGGTGATCACGGCGCATCGCCTGGAAACCATCGTGCGCACCAACACCACCACTGCGTACAACCACGGGCGCCTGACTGAGATCCTAGGTGCTGACGTAGCAAAATTCGTAGATGGAGTTCGGTGGTCCTCAATTTTGGATGAACGTACAACTCCCGTTTGCATTTTTTTAGACGGAAAGACGTTCATATTACCTGCTGGAGCAAAGTATCGTGGGTTGCCAGCAACGCCTATAGCTGATTTGGAGGCATTGCTGCCGCCTCGACATTACCAATGTCGCAGCCTTATTGTTCCGATCGTGGTCGGTTCCCAGATAAACCCAGAGGACGTGATCACGGCGGACGAGATAGCGCGGGCGAAAGAGCTTTCCGGCGCAGGGTTCATGCAGCGCGGCGCGTTCCGGAATTATGGCGGAGTCGAGGATGCTCAACTCTTAGCGGCTCGTGCCGCGCTGCTGTCGGCGCAGATGGAATTGAATGCAATCAAATGATTGAGGTCGCATTCCTTGCGCTCTTGCTCCTGTGGCTGGGATTCAACTGGCTTGCCCCATTCACATTGCTCATTCGAGCGGAACCGATGAGCGCAGGGCGTGTTGCGTCGGATCTTGCTATACATGCGCGTGCGGCGGGCGCGAGATTGTACACGGCACGATTGGAACACCCAGGTGGATTCTCTGTACTCGCATGGCCATTGCGGCTAGTGATCTTCGATAGAGACTCGCTTGCTCTTACCCCCGCTTGGGCGTGGCGGTTCCTAATCGCGCACGAACTCGGACACTGTGCGCTGGGACATTTGCAAGCGCGGTGGTTGCTCACGGTCACTGGGTTATGCTTGCTGCCGGC
>ERZ1292637.116-Hain-H14-01um-R3-116-length-49161-cov-26_pt1 | contig 49161 bp, 72 predicted proteins | sample MGYA00564405_ERZ1292637 | MGnify/ENA primary metagenome ERZ1292637 (study PRJEB36523, sample SAMEA6512645) | groundwater metagenome | collected 2019-01-09 | study: AquaDiva: Metagenomics assemblies of 32 groundwater samples | reverse complement strand
GCAAATTGTCCTATGTATTGCTTGAAAATATTTTGGGCCATTATACGACTATAAATATTGCTATTTCCAAGAATCACATTGGGTTCGTTGACAGCTTTTATATAACTAGTCCACATTCGTCGCCAAATTGCCTCACTTGGGGCAAACTGACCATTTTCTGTGTACCAACGAGCTAGTATAGGATGTATAATCATGGAGCTATATAACATTGGCACACTTTTACGTTCTGGTAATTTCATTTCTCGAATGTATTGATATTTACGATTACATGTATCATACAACTGCATTCCAGTAAAGTCTAGTACCAACCAAGGCGGATTGGCATGTTCGTCCAAAAACCGTTGTAGTGATTTTACGCCAATTCCTTGCATTTTTATTCCTGCGGACTCTTTAGTTCACGAATAATGATATGCCCATTTGAATACGGGCGTATAATTGTACGTAATCCATGCGTAAAAAGATTAGTTAATGGTATACGGTACATAACGAGTCTTGAATTCAATATTCCCATTTGTATTACAGCACAAGCATTAGTGCCACGATCACTAGAAATGGATAATACAAATTTATCATAACTTGTTCGTGTTTTAAATGCTACTTTAACGCCATTTATGGCAAATGGAGGTTTGCTCAAGCATATTTGACTGCCTGAAAATCCTGCTAAGAGTTGTGGGGATTCATCGGGTAGAACTGGTGAAATATCGTTATACACACGCCTTCTCAGTAAAGATAGCCTTTCTCCTGCAATGCCGCCAGCTTGTTCACGCATTTCTATAGGCCTCCTCGACGGAGGCAGCATTTCTGCCGTTTCTGTCGTTTCTATTGAGTATGTGTTCTCGCCGTTAATGCGGTCTATTCGTCCGGGCATTTTTCACCTCATGACTCCACGGCCTGCTTAGTTCCTTGTTTCCTGCTTTTCGCTTACTGGCTCGTATTTGAGCAATCTTACGCTTTTTGGTTCGTTCTAGTCGTTTAACAATTAGCCAATCAATATTATTCAAAATAGTTGTCATAATTTTGTTTATAGGCTCCTTTTGAGCTGCGGAATGGTCTCTTACGAGTTGTTTCTCCATAAGTAATGATCGTATGCCCAAATGTTGGTTCAGGCATGTAATCAGGCACAGATAATTTACCTTCATATGGTACATCCTCTTGAGCAGATAAATATATCAATGTATCATAAGGAAACTGAATCAAGCGAAAATAGCTCATGTCATTGGCATGCATCGTATAAAGCGATTGTATAAGTGCATCTTTTGTGGATGCGAATACATACCCAAAATCCACTTCTGCTACGGCCAATGATCCACTATCTCGCCATAACCACATGTGCCCTGGTTTACTAGCTTGTATCATACCGCATGCAATACTGCCAACAAATTCCTCAGTTGCTTTGTAAATGCCCCGCCCTACTGATTTTTCAGAGAGAGCATATTTTTCGATAAGTTTGAGGTAGACTTCCGAGTCAACTTCTGCGTCTACTGTCAATTTATGTGTTTTTACGATGTCGGCGTCATTCCAAAACCAACCATTATGAACCATACACAAACCAGACGCTTTAGCATAGATGGGATGATTATTTTGGTTGTTATCTGGTTCACCTTGTGTGGCTGACCGGACATGTAACAACATGGTTCGTGGCATCACTTTTGGCGCTTTAGTGGACAATAAATGCCCTGATATGTTGAGAAAATCGCAGGATTCTACGGGTGCTTTTGCCAAACAAACTTTTTTCGTTGTATTTGAGATGTAAGCATAACCAGTGGCGTCCCTGCCGCGACTTGCAATGTTGCCTAACAAACTACGGCATAAAGTATGTAATGAAATACTTCGTACTCGTTTATTGTCTTTAATTAAATAACCAGCTATACCACACATAATTTTTCAGTTTACAGGCAACGGATCGTTATCAGCTAACTCCTCTTCATCGTAGTAATTTGCTTCATCAACAATGGAATCGTTATTGTTGTTATTCTTAAAATAGCCAAATGTACGAGTAATATTATCATAACGATCTTGCAAATAGCTGTTATATGTATTGTTTACACCAACAAATTTACACAATTCGCCCATAGCATTACCATATTCTGGAAATTGAAATGCAGCAAGATAGTTATTACTACGTAAACCAAGAGGCTGTTTTAATTCATTGAAAGCATCTTGCAGAGTTGGATAAATATATTCTTTGGAATTGTTTAGTAAGTTTTTTGGCATTTCTACAAGCCATGATTTGCGGTTTTTATGTAAATACACTTCTGCTTTTGCCGTTTTTATCAATTTTGGGGCTGGAGGTATATATATTTTAGTATCAATCTTTTGTTGAACCGATTCAGAAGTCAAATACGGTTTCATTTCAACAAGCTTATCTACAAAAGCTGTGCATAACGTTGCAAACGCAATCGCTTTTCTGGCATTTAATGTACCACTATGCAATCTAAATTCAATTGTTCCTTTATCCTGTCCTAATGCGCTAAAATTTATGCCCTGGTACTTTCTAGTCCAGTCTACCCCCGGTCTGCAATAATCATTATTCCGACGACTAGGGACGGTGTAGCTAAAAAATATTTCCTCCACCGCAAACCATAAATTTGCTATTATTTCCCTTAAATGTCCTTGATGTCTATCAAGGGCAACTTTCAATTCTGGTGCGGCAACATGAACATGTAATCCACATGAACTGTTAATTTTGCCATGCTGTCTGGCTACTCGTAATGCTCGAACTAATCCTTCCATATTTTTAAATGTGAGCGGTGGACTTACTAATTCAATAGCGTGCTGAAATTCGTCTTCTGTTGTAATACTACCATCATGTTTTACTTGCCAACCAGAATAGCATCCCTCCCGGCATGTTACTTCCCCTGTAGCATAAGGATCAACTGATACTTTTAATGTTTGAAGAAGGTTGGCCATTTCTCTATGGCCTATTGCAGAAACGTGTTCAAATTCAAAACCAAAAGTCCTCATTTTGGTATCCTCTTACTAGAACAAACGGGACAATATTTCCACGGCCTTGGAGTTGTGCGATCATAATGTTGAAATATCCAATATATCCTATTCCATGTAATATGTTTACACCATTTAGCTTTCATCGGATTTCCTTTATTTTACGCTCTTTTGTAAGCTTGAACCCCCAACCAGTTGGCAACCCTGGGTGACGCCAGCACTCTCCTTGGGCGGAAAAGCCTACTACTGGATATTTATCTTGAGGTTTGTCATGTTGAGATACATAAAGTGTAACAATATTGCCCAGGACGTTTTGTTCTAACCAAAATCGTAATATATTTTTACCAAGGTTAAATACTATGTAGTCCATCATTCACCAAGCAAAATTGTTGTTTCGTTGAAGCCTATTTCACGAATTTTGAAATCAGGGCGGGCGATTTTAAATGGGTCGCCTATCTCAGGACATCGTTGTAATACAGAATTTATGTTTATCAGTAACCAGTCACAACCATAAATAGATATTCTAGGAGGACTATTATGCATCTGAATTTGAAGATACCCGCGACGACCAATTTTAAAATCAACCCTGATTGGCATCTTTAGCCTTTTTATCTTTGACGATGAGCCACAATTCCACATCAGCATCAATACCTGTAGATGTATTATTGCACATAGCTCGTATAATCTCATCCAGATCCATTGCCATATTATCCAATTTGAGAGTAGACATACTATATTTAGAGCTTATCCCCCCAATGTATTCAAATGATTTAGTGGTGTGTAACCATTTATTGGCTTCTGCGATTGCAACTCTTAACTGTATGTCTACTGCGTCCGGGACAGCTAACGAGTCTTTGTTATATGTTTTGTCTATGGCTTCAACAAGTTGTTTAAGTAAACGCATAATTTCTCAAGCACTATTTTCCTAAACTTTTTCAACCAGTTTTGGTAGATCGAAATTAACTTCTCGCACTACAATGTTTGAGTTTACTTTCTTGAAGGAAATTTGATATGTGATCCCACCAGTTCCATTTTTTTTGAACGAATTTTGAAGGCTATCGGAACATTTATCGCACATGAGCATATTTGTACTACGGTGCTTTGGCATGAAATACACTCCACAGCGACTAACGCTCCATCCATGCCCTAACATGGCAAAAACTTGACGAGTATGGTCTTCAAAGTGCCATTTATCATTGCTATTTAATGTATTATGCATATTAATGTCAATATCGCTCTTCCGACAAATCTAAATGTTAGCTTGTAACTCTACTAGTTGAGTCATCTCTTACAAGCATATGAGTAAGAATGAGCAATTAAGGTGGCCACCCATGAGATGATTTCACTCATTCCTAATCCTGTATTGGCAATTCTAAATACAATTTATTATCCCGTGATGTATTAAATACTATCCAAGGTTCTATTACTACACAATCTTTCAAAGATTTAGAGCGGTCCCTAAAGCCCACAATTATCATATTATCAGTAATGTGTTGTGATTTTACTAGTTTTTTTAATTTACCCCATGTCATAGGAACCCCCGCGTTTTTGGGCAGGTCACTTTGGGAAGCGTAGACTCTCTTATAGTCTATTTCCCAAAAGTGCGTTGCCCAAATTTCTCATTAAATTCACCAATAAAATCAGCAACTTAAACGGTCGCTGTTTTGGGAAGCAGTTTTTGCCAGGCTCTTCCCAAAAGTTCTAGATACCTCTTTCGCTAAGGACACTTTGTCCGTTCCAGATACAATTTGTGATGCTGTTCCATATGATTTGCAACTGCATGAAGCTGCTCGGCAGTAAACTCGCCATCTAATATGGCTTTTGGTGCACCCATATGCCAACTTATATAATATCCAAGATCAAAGAGACTATTATCTGGCATTATCCAAAAAGGTTCCAGTTCAATTAATGGTTTGTTCATAATTTCCTTGATTCCGTGTTGGCAATCATTTTTGCAATCGCTTGATAAATGTTTAATAATCACAATCTTTCCTGAATTTGACTGCATCAAAGCGAGGATTGTTTTTTGTCAACAATGAGATAAACTCGTTTGCAACCATGTTTGGCGTGTTATACTTGTTTGTTCCATAACTTTTTGTTCCATAACTTTATTAAGAATGCCCCTGCTATTAATATAATCAATGCAGCAATAGGCCAGCCGATCACAGTTACTAGTATTACCATTATTTCCATCGTTTCTTTTCCACCTGATGCAATCAATTCAACAATAAACAATCCGATTAAAGTTGAGATAACCTCGTTTGCAATCACCTTTATTTCCCAATCATCAAGCTGGAGAAGCCCTGCACGTAACATCGCTATTCTAGCATTGTTTATAGCTTTAGCAATTAATGTGTGATCTTTTCTAGTCATACAAGCTATTTTGTTCTAATTTTCCCAAAATCCTGGAGGAGTTACCAAAAAATAATAGGCTATTAACCTCGCTAATTCGTTAGTTACTACACTGGATTGACGTGGTGTTGTTGTACCACAATTGTAACACACAAGCTTATTGCCTTGCATGAAACATATTCTTGTTTTAATTCCGCAGTTATCACAGTGTATCACGTTCGTACTCCCCATAGCATTTTTATCGGTGTAATGGGTGACATATGATTGGTTAACAAGAATGTTTCATTCGCTTTATCGTTTGCATTTACACTTGCTATAACTAATTGGTTGAATGCTGTATCTAGATCTCTTTTAGGTTTACCCCATTCAGTCATGCTTGCTTTTTCAAGAGAGAAGTTGTCGTAAGTTTCTTGTTCAAGTATATACAACAAATAAGCTTTGAACCATGTTTGGCGTGTTATACTTGTTTGTTCCATAGACTTATTAAGCACGACGCTACCACTGTTATGATCAATCCAACAATAAGCCATGCCGTGAATACCACGAACCATCCTACAACTATAGTCGCTAAAACTTCAATCATTTTCCCTCCACGAATAACCCTTCCCTTCCCGGATAAGACGTTGCATCGCTGTGAGCCACCGAACCGACCCGGAGGCCACGTTTTGCCGTTGCTGATTGCCTCCAGGTTGGCCACCGTGCCTCACGGGAGGCTCAGAGCGCGACCTTTGGCCACTCGCCGATAGGTTGACCCGCCTCAGCGTTCGAACGTGCGAATTTGAGGCGCTGGAGCCGTTGGGGCCGTGTCGCTTGGCAAGGGCGGCTCGGCGGCCAGCCGTACAGCCGGACGCCGGAAAGTGCCCAAAATAGCGAGGAATGATGCAATTGCAGGTATGCTTGTGTTTCATGAGGCTTTCCGTAGTGATAGGATGATGATTCTTTGCAAAGGGGAAGCGTGCGCTATCCCCCTAAGCGGAAATAGCCATGTTAGGAGTCGTCGAATTGAAAATTTCATAGGTTCTTCCAAGTTCCTCAGTTCCGTCCACTCAGCCGAATGGACGGGTTCAGGAGCCTAAGAGCCTAGGTCGTTGCTGGTTTCCCTACAACGGCTTCCGTCAAGCCCATTTCCGCGAGGGCAGCCTTGCGATACTGAGGCTTGAGCTTCATGACATCCCCGATTGCTCGCTCTGCCTTGCGTGCCTCTTTGACCTCTTCGGGGATAGTGTCTGGGTCAGTGATGGTAAGCCCCAACCGATACTTGTGCCCGCCCCACTCAAGCCGCTGGCCATAAGCTCCATAACCTATGCCCGTTGACTTGAATTCGAAGAATGGCACGGGCATGTCGATGTAGTGCTTCTCATCCGCTGGATCGGTGAAGATGCGAATCAGCAACGTGTTAGGTCGCTTCTCCGCTTTACCGTGTGGATGATTCGCCCAGCCTAGAACTTTTTTGTCCGCCATGTTAACCTCCGTGCCTACCGTGTCGGCTTGTGCCGCTATTCGTAGGCGTTGCCGGATAAGCCCCGGCGTTGCTCCGCGTTTACAGCGGGATGTTGTGCCCTGACCTCATGTTTTCCTCCCCCTTGTTGCCCGGTTAGCTGCGAGCGCACTTCGCGCCAAGCGGAAGCGGAAGCAATCGGCATGCCAACTCAACGATTTCGCGCACTTAGCTGCTGTTTTAGCTGGCATAACACTTGTTTGACTGTTTTCCTCAACGATTTTTCGTGAAATGACGTTTTGCGGCGTGCTCCGAGATGCCAAATTATGGCCAGCCTTCAGCGGCGTGACGTAAGTGTCCTATGTTGCTGGGGTTGACCTTAGCTATCCTGTTTCGGCATGACTTGTCATGAGTGACAAAAAATGGTACTCTCCCGCCAAGTCTAGTCTGGCTAGACAGCGAATCTAGGATTGCTAGATTGGCTGATGAGGGTAGGGTTGGCACGGTTGTTGCATAGGCTAACCAGATGGCACGCATGTTGCATGCTAGCCAGTTGGCACGCTGCTTGCAGAGCCGCCCGTTGGCACATGCCACAATTTGTCACTTTCGAGGGGGTAGGGGGGAAATTTCACGTTGACTTGGCTGTAAGCCCTGTTTGATGGCCACATAGAGGAAAAGACGCCAACATTCCGCTCATACACATATATGTTGACAAAAGGCGTGTGGTGTGATACATTTGAAGCTGAAGCACCAACGTGAAGTGTCGAGAATGCAACTATCAAGCAACCAACCTAGCAACCCTGCGTAATCATTGGGCAGGATTGCATACACAGCAGTATCTCAAAATCCAAGCGGCGTTGGATGGTCTAGAGATCGCAGCCGAAGTCAAGCCACTAAGAATCCGCAGCGATGTCAACATCTTACCCGTGGATATATGGTTGAAACATTAAGGGGGTGATGCCTGATGCCGGACTATGCTACCGGAAATCCCTTCGTGCCACAGCGGGGTAGCGCATCCGCCTAAAACACGCCTCAGTTGTAAGAAAAACAGACTTGTTTTTCTTACAAAGCTTTGTGTAACTGATTGATACTATGCCTAAAACACCCAAAAGCACTGAAACCCTAGAAAGCACCATCGCACTAGCCACTGGCATAGATACTGCTGGGGCTGCTTTGCAAAAAAAATGGCAACCCACCGACAACTTGAACCCTAAGCGCGATTGGGATGTAGAAAAAGCCCTGAATATGCGGCGCAAGGGGAAAAGCTACGCCGAGATTGCTGAAAGGGTTGACGCGCCTCCAACAACCATCCGCAGCAGATTGCGTAAGTTCTTGGATCAAATACCCTTTCTGCGTGAAGTTGAAGAGTTCAAGAAGCGTGAAGGCGAATTGATTGACGGCACACGTGCGTTGGCTCTTGTGCAGCTACGTGACGTGCTGGCTGATCCTGAAAGGGCGGCCAAAATCCATCCTCAAACGCTGACTTGGATATTTGGCGTGTTGTATGACAAACAGCGCCTTGAACGTGGCGAATCTACAGCTAACATCGGTGTGTTGTCGGCGGTAGTTGAGGCCATTCATGCCAAAAAGGTCAATGAGCCAGACAAGGACAACAAGGACGCTGTAGAAGTGGCCTTTGGGCCGGGAGGGAAGAAAAGATGAGCTACATTGTAGGAGTTGTAGTGATCGTATTTTTGAGTGCTGTTGTGCTTGATGTTTTGTGCACATGTTTTGATGGCTTGAAAAGCTTGGGAAATGAGGTTAAAAAGCTCCTTCCCAAAACTCATGTTTGCAAATGATTGATATTGTTAACAAATATGATGCCTGTTTTGGGAAACGCATCTTTGGGCAATCTACTATAAGAAGATAGATGCTTCCCAACCCACGTTGCCCAAAATGATGACCATAATTGAGCCCCAAAACCTTAAGAAAGTTGGCCGGAAGCTGGTCTACCTGCCAGGTGGCCGCGAAAGAGCGCTAAAGGCTAAATATGGCATCACAGTTGCCGATTATGATGCAATGTTGGCAAAACAGAACGGTGTATGTGCCATTTGCAAGTTTCCACCCAAAAGGCGGCGATTGGCCGTTGACCACAACCACAAGACGGGCAAGGTGCGTGGCTTGCTGTGCTGGCGATGCAATTACGCCTTAGGAGTTTTAGAACGTAGTATGCCAAAACTGCCCATCATGCTTGCTTACTTAAAGGCTTAAGATGCCTAGATTTCGCCGCCCTCCGTTTGCCAAGTTTGGGAAAATTTCAGTGATGACTGAAGGACAAACACATCGTTATTACCGGCGTAAGAATGGTACTTCAGTGGTTTATACTATCTGTTGCGATTGTTCATTGGTTCATGTAGAGCAGCTTACGCCCCATAAAAGATACATTTCGGTGTGCTGTTGGCGTGACGATGTTTATACTAAACGCCTACGGCGAAGGAAGAAGTGACCATGCCATATGCAATCAAAGACGGCACAGTTGTTAAAGCAAACACCGGCAAAGTGGTTGGCCACAGCCGCAACCCAAAAAAGTATCTCCGCACACTTCAGGCTGTCGAGCATGGTTGGAAGCCCACGAAGCGTAAACGCAAGACATCGCTTAAACAAATATTTGGAGGTTAACATGCCACATAAAGGTAGCTATGGTGGAAAGAAACCCACCAAAAAAATGAAGCGTAAAGGCAAACAATCCCACACTAGTTTGAAGAAAATCTTCGGCAAATAATCCGAAGGAACTTAAGGAACCTATGGACCAAAGCCTCCTCACAGCATTTCGCTCGTGGGCACGCGACGAAGAAAAGTTTGTTCGTGAAGCCCTGGGCGTTGACACGATTACTTCACAGCAGGTGCAAGCCTGCAAAGAACTCTCCTTTTTAATAAATTCCAAAATCAAGTTCGCTGATGGTGAGAAGCTAACCGAGCGTGAGGCTGAATACGCCCGTAAGATTGGCATCAGCGTCATGTCTGGGCAAGGCACAGGTAAAGATGCCTGGCTCGCATGGACAATCCTCTGGTTCATGAGTTGCTTTCCGTGGCCCAAGATTGGCGCTACGGCTCCGACACAACATCAACTTAAAGATGTGTTGTGGAGTGAAATTGGCAAGTGGATGAATCGTCGCCGCCCTGATGGAAACTTTTATTTCTTGCTGCGAGATTTGTTTGTACTGCAATCTGACAGGTTGTATCTCAAAGAAGCTGAGGGAAAGCGTTGGTTCGCAGTGGCACGCACTACCAATGCAAAAGGCAGCGCCGACGAGCAAGCTGAAACATTGGCAGGATTGCACGAAGATTTTTTGATGCTGGCGGTTGATGAGGCTAGCGGCGTGGCCGATCCGGTGTATCGCCCATTTGAAGGCACAATGACTGGCAAGTGCAATTTTGGAGTGGTGATTTTCAACCCCACACGCAGTACCGGGTATGCCGTGCAAACACACATGCGCGACCGCAGCCGTTGGATATGCCTGCGCTGGAACGCTGAAGAGAGTGAGATAGTCACTAAAGATAGCATTGAGGATAAAGTCAAACGCTATGGGCGCGATTCAAATTTCTACCGCATTCGTGTGCTTGGATTGCCCCCGACACTTGAAGAGGACATTCTCATTCCTTGGGATTGGGTTATCGAATCGGTGGATCGGGATGTGGTGCCGCTAGACACAGATCAATTGATTTTTAGCATAGATGTAGGCGCAGGCGGTGACGACACAGCATTGATGCGGCGCATAGGCCCCAAAATACAGCCGTATGAAGTTAGCAACCTGGCCGAGTCCGAGATGTTAACAAATTGGCTCGTGCGACGCATACTGAGCGATGAACCCAGGTTTGTGTTTATCGACAGCATTGGTGTAGGCTGGGGCGTGGCTGGCAATCTGCGTTCACGGGTAAAATGTCCGGTGATTGATGTGAACGTCTCAGAGGTAGCATCACAAGATGACCGATTTGTGCGACTGCGTGACGAATTGTGGTGGAAATTACGTGAAGAATTTGAGGCACGTACCATTAGTTTGCCAGATGATCCAATGCTTATTGGTGAATTGACAGCTATTCATTATGAACCACATCGTTTGGACAGTAAAATTAAAATAGAAAGCAAAAAAGAATTGAAAAAGCGTATAGATTCGCCAAATCGTGCAGACGCCTTGATGATGAGTGAATATTTTCAGCCACAGGATTTACGAAAGATGTCCAGCCAACGTAAAGTTAGGCGTAGGACAAGTGATTGGAGGTTAGCATGAATCTGATGGCAGCGGAACCAACTGTAAGTGAATCACAGTCGATTGATCCACACACCAAACAGCCTATACCAAATATTAGTTGGCGACACAAATTCTTTCCAGGTGAGTTGCTTCCCTGGAAAGGCGTGTGGTTTAGGGTTTTACAAGTGCGCGAGCAAGGCTTGATTCTTGAATTTAAGGAGGCCAAGGAGTGAAAATTGGCACCAAGCTTATAGGCAAAGATCAACCTTGCTACATTGTCGCTGAAATTGGCATCAACCATAATGGCAGCGTAGGAGTGGCTAAACAGTTGATTGACGTAGCACATGCTGCTGGTTGTAATGCCGTGAAATTTCAAAAGCGCACCGTGGATGTAGTCTACACCAAAGAAGAGCTGGACAAGCCCCGCGAGTCTCCTTTTGGCACAACTAACCGTGAATTGAAACGTGGCCTAGAATTTGGCACAGATGAATACGAGGTCATTGATTCTTTCTGTCGATTTCGCTCCATGCGTTGGTTTGCCTCGCCCTGGGATGTAGGCTCGGCACATTTCTTAGAGAAGTTTGATGTGCCAGCGTATAAAATCGCCTCGGCCTGCGTGACTGATGAAAGTTTGCTGTCTGTAGTTGGTAAATTTAACAAGCCGGTCATAATGTCCACCGGCATGAGCGAAGTACCGGAGATTGACCTTGCTCTCGTGTCGTTGGAGAATTGTGACGTTGCGCTGTTGGCTTGTACATCTACTTATCCAGCAAAGATTGAGGAATTAAACCTTAATCGAATAGCCACGCTCAAACAACTTTATCCGTGGTGTGAAGTTGGTTATAGTGGCCATGAAGTGGGAATTTGGACTACACTCTGTGCAGTGGCGATGGGTGCATCCATTGTGGAACGACACATTACACTAGATCGCAGCATGTGGGGCAGTGACCAATCTGCTTCGTTGGAACCCAGTGCGCTTATCAAGTTAGTGCGAGAGATTCGAGATTTTGAGTCGGCACGAGGAAATGGCGAGTTGCGGCGGCTGATGAGTGAAACCGCTGTGTGGGAGAAATTGAGGAGGTATAAGTAATGGATGCTTTTTTGGGTTTGATTGTTTTCTTATTTGTCCTCTTAGAGATATGGTTACTGGTGGAAATTAATGGTTACTGACGGAAAGTAGATGAAGATTATAGCCATCATCCAAGCTCGTATGAATAGCACTCGATTGCCTTTCAAAAGTGCCACACTGCTGTGTGGCAAGCCCATGACACAACACATCCTTGAACGAGTAAAACGGGCACACATGTTAGATGCAGTCATCTTGGCTATTCCCAATGAGCCAGGAAATGGTATTTTGAAAAAATGTGCCATTAGCACTGGGGCGGAGTTGTTTGTTGCTGACGGTATCTCCGACAACGATTTGCTGCGGCGCTATGTTCAAGCCGCTGAGTCATACAAGCCACAACTAGTTGTACGGGTGGCAGCGGATAACCCATGCGTGCAAGCTAGTGAAATAGACCGCATCCTTCAAGAACGATTGCGAATACACAGTCCGGTAAGAGCATTGTACACCAACATGCAGGAAGTAAAACGTAATGGCTATCCAGATGGGATAGGGGCTGAAGTATATGATATGCCATTCCTGCGATGGTTAGATGCTACACAAACTGATCCACGTTACCGCGAACATCCTCATTTGTGGGCCTACGAACATAACGCAGTTGAGACTGTACTGTGTCCACGGCAATTTGCCAGGCCAGAGTTACGGTTGGATGTCAATACACAAGAGGATTTTAATTTCATTCGTGACATTTATGAGCATTGCTACCCGCAAAATAACAACTTTGGCATAACTGATATTTTGGCGTACTTAGATGAGAGAAATCTGGCTAAATAGCGAGTTTCTACCCGAATCGGAGGCACGCATGAGCGTGTACGATGAATCCAGCATGTACGGCACAGGTGTTTTTGAGATGATGCGAACGTTCAACAAGAAGCCGTTTAGGTTGGAAGCACATTTGGATCGGCTGTTGGATTCGGCGCGAGCCACATACCTATCATTGCCGTATACGTTTAAAGAATTGAAATGGGGCCATGAAGCATTGTTGCGCCGCAACGAACTTAATTTTGGGCCGGATGATGAAATTCGCACACTGATTAATTGTTCTCGTGGCGTGCTGCCAATGTATGCCGAGATTCATGAACCAAAACCGTGGGTGATGATGACGGCGTTTCCGCTTAATTGGGTGCTACGTGGCCATTGGTCCAAATACGACCGTGGTGTACATGCAATAATTTCCTCACAGCGTACTATTCCCGCAGAATATCTTGATCCAAAAGTGAAAAATCGTTCTAGGCTGCATTACAAACTTGCTGAGTTGGAGGTACAACGTGCGGACAAAGAAGCTTTCCCTCTCTTACTTGATGGAGCCGGATATATTGCTGAAAGTTCAGGAAGTAATTTCTTCATTGTCAAAAGAGGTAGACTCATTACACCTGAACCACGAAATTGCTTACGCGGTATCTCTCGAAATTTTGTGCTCTCCCTCGCCAGAGGGCTTGGAATCGACTACCGCGAACGAAACATTGAACCATACGATGCATTAACGGCGGATGAAGCATTCTTTACGGCGACACCTTGGTGCATCACACCATGCACACGCATCAATGGCCAAAAGTTGAGTTATGGCTGGCCTGGTAAAATGACATTAGCGTTGATGGATGCTTGGAAGAAGGCTGTCGGTGTAGATTTCGTTGAGCAAGCTAGGAAGTGGGATGCTACACGGCCTCAGCCAAATTAACATAGAACTCACCCAGGCATGCGACAAGCGCAACTTGTGTGCTTTCTGTGGCCATCAAAAGCCAGAAATCCATTTTGCCGCGATGTATAAACCCGTGCAATTTGAGTTATTACAAAAGATAGCCGCACAAATCCCACAAGGCATCATTGTGCAATTCCATCGTGATGGAGAACCAACGGCGTACAAACGTTTGGGCGATGCATTGAAATTGTTTCCGCAGAATATCACTAGCATTGTGACACATGGTGAGAATCTAGTCAAAAAAGCTAGTGAGATCATTGGCAATTGTACCAGTTTAACGGTAAGTGCCTTCAAGGGCGATCCAGATGGTCAATTGCAATACGACGTGGTGAAAGAGTTTCTGTTCATTAAAGGTGAACAGCGTCCAATAGTGAACATCAAAATCGTAGGTGAGATGCCTAAGATAGATTATGCCACGTTAGGCGTGCCACTTATCCACCGTGTGTTGCATGTGCCTAAAGGGGACGTGAAGTATGCTAAACGTAATCCGACTATTCCAGAGGTTGGCATATGCCTGGACTTCCTTTCGCATCCCAGCGTGGATTGGCGGGGATTTTTGTTTATATGCAATCGACTTGACCCCACAGATGCTGGTTTTCTTGGCGACCTCAAAGTTGAATCGCTGGATGCACTTTGGAATGGAACAAAACGGGCCGAATGGTTAGAAGCACACAAACGAGGTCGGCGGGACTTAGCCAGCCCACTGTGCAAAGATTGTCTGTTTTGGGGAGTGCCGACAGCGCCTTGAAGCTGGCATATGTGGACTCATGAAACTTGAACTGGCCACGGAAGATTTGTTGACTCTGTATCGACATGCAAAGGCGTTAAATGACCACCTTTCAGAACTGCTGCAAAATCGCATGATTATCCGTTGCAAAGTGTGTAATAGCCCACACAAGCGAAATGAACCCCATATCTACAAGATAAAATTTGACAACATGCCTTAAGTATGGTATATTAGATCATAGAGGCGATGGTGAAGTTTACGCCACCGCCCCTTTAACCCGCGTTCGCCTACCCTCTGGGCCACCACGGTAACTCGCAAGTTATCATGGCCTACGACGCTAAAAAACCCAGCAAATCCGAAAAGAAATCCCGCGACGTGCTTGTAAAAGTAGAAGGCTACTTTCGTAGTGCGTTGGATCATCCTACTTGGCGTTCGTGGCGTTTGAATGCTATAAAATGCTTCAAATATCGTGAAAACGACCAATGGACCACCGTTGAGTTAGGCGAATTGGCTACTCGTGGGCAGCCTCCCACGGTCAACAACCAAATCAGTGTCACAATTGAGCGTCTTGTAGGCCAATTCGTCAAATTTAAGACGAGGTTGGCTTTTCGTGGACGTAACGCCGCACAAGACGATCCTCTTGCTCAAGCCTACACAGACATCTTTCGCTTCATCGCACAAAATTCTAGCCTGGAATTTGAGGAACGCGATATGGCCGAGGACGGCTTTACCGGAGGCTTTGGTGTCCTCGAAACAGGGGTAACATTTGGCGATGATTATCAGCCAGAAATCACCATAAAACAAGAGGATTGCTTCAACGTCTTTCCTGACCCATATTCCCGCCGTTATGATTGGAACGAAGACGCTAAGTTTGTGTGCCGGGCGAAATGGCTTGATTTGGATGAAGCTAAAAGCCTTTATCCAGGTAAAGCCACTGAACTTGAGTCGTTCACGCTAAGCACTGACATGGGCATGATTGGCAATGTGGACAGCTTCAAAAAAGAGAATTATGTTGACCAATACAAAAGGATGGTTCGGATCGTTGAGTGTTGGTGGAAGGAAAGCGTCAAAGAATCTATCTGCTTATTTGCTAACGGTAGCGTGGTAGACAAAACAAATATGATTCTCACCGGGCCGAATGGTGAGAAGCAAGAAATTGGTAAAAAAGAGCTCGAAGCCTTGAAAAGCACATTGGATTATCAGGAAATTGACCGCATCAAGCCAACGATGCATGTCACAACCTTTACCGGCGGTGTATTATTGGAAGAGAAAGACAGCGACCGCGAGAGATTTCCCTGGGTAGCATATTACGCACATCGTATGAAGTCCGGTGAGCCATATTCGCTGGTGCTGCTTGCGTTGCCAATGCAAGACGCGATCAATAAGCGTGAAAGCAAGGCGTTGCATCTGCTTAACACCAATCGAGCAATTTTTCAGCAAAATGCCGTTGCCGACAAAGATGAACTAGCGACGGAGATGGCTCGACCTGACGGCTTGATTGAAGTTCGCAACGTTGAGCAATTTAAAATCGACAGCAATCTTGAATTAGCTGTTAGCCAATTCAACATGCACAATCAAGCCAAAGCTGATTTTAGGCATATCACTGGCGTAAACCCAGAGGCCCTTGGCGAACCCTCTGAGGTGCGTTCTGGCGTTGGCATCGCACGCAAGGTAGCGATGACCGACCTTATTATAGCACCATTGTTTGACAACTTGCGCCGTACCAGAGTGGCGTTGGCGAAAAATGTCCTGGAATTGGTGCAGAAATATTACACTGAACCAAAAGTATTCAACATCACCGATGACATGAACCAAACGAAAGTGGTAACATTGAACCAGCGTGAGTTGAATGACAAACAAACCATTTATGACGTAATAGCCGATGAAGTTCCCGACATTTCCACGCTGCAACAAGAGCAATACCAGATTTTGTCTCAGACTTTGCCGAGCATTCTGCAATTTGGGCCATTTTGGGCAAAAATGTTTATCCAGATGTCAGATTTGCGTGGTAAGGAAGATTTGATAAAAATGATCGAGCAACAGAGCCAGCCTCCTCCCGCCGAGCCTAAAATTGCCATTAGCGCACAGTTAGACAATCTTACTGCGCCAGAGCGAGCATTTTTCTACCAAAAGATGGGCAACCCTGAATTGGCTCAGGCGCTCATTGAAGCTAACGTGCCGCCGACTACTGTGCTTGAGCAGCAATCTCAAGCTGCTGGGGAGCAAGCTGAAATGCAAGCTGATATGCAGCGTGAAGGAATGAAGCAGCAAGGCGATAAGGCTAAACTGCAAGTAGATATGATAAAGTCCGGCCAGGACATGCAAATGGCTCGTGAAAAACACCACATGGAATTGGTTAAAATGAAAATGGATGTGCAGGCTACTGGCGCGAAAACCGCGATGGCGATTGCTACACAACGAGCAAAGGTGAAAAGTGGCGCACAAGGAAATTAGATTACCATTTAGTGAAATATCTAATAGCCAAACAATCACGGATGTGCAAGAACGTGCATTCAAACGCATCGGGCTTGATATGCATCGTGATGAGCTGACGCACGAAGAGTTGATTGACGATCATGACAAACAAGTTCGCGTGTTGAAAGTGCGAGCACCGAAGAAATATTTTTTTCAGAAGTAATTTATTCCGCAATGCCCACCCGCATCTACGGCGGCAAGGAGAATTATGGAAACATTAAGTGAGATACTTGGCGAAGCTTCAGAGGCAGCAGTACCCACAGCGGCACCAGCAGTGTCGGATGCGGCCCCTGTCCCCGAAGCAACGCCTGAAGCAAAAGTCACACCAGCGACCCCGGCGGCAACACCGGAAGCGAGTGTGAGTGAAAAGCCGAAAATTCCTGAAGCTACGGCCATCCCAGCGGAAACGACTGTGGAAGCCAAGCCAGCGGAACCGGCGAAAATTGAGCCAGAGCCTAAGCCACAACTCAACAAGCCCGATTGGGACACAGATGACAACCCTTACAGGAAGCGTCACAAAGATGCAAGTGTTTGGGCCAACAATGTCCACCAAGAAAATTTGCAGCTTCAGCAACAGCTACATCAAGCTGTTGTTGAGCTAAAAAAGTCAAATGGCACTTATGACCCGGAACAGGATGATGTTCGACCGCCTGACCCGGCACAAGTGCTTACAATTGGTGAGCAAGTTGGCAAGACCCGTGCGTCATTGAACGCGGCCTATGAACTCTACGGCAGGGATAAGGTTGACCCAGAGATTGCTGAATTTAGTAAGCTTTTTGATGGCAACGAAGTTGTCCAAGCACGAGTTCTTCGCGCAGAGATGCCTGTAGTTGAAGCTATCCGCGTGATGAAAGAGTATCGTTTTGTGCAAAAGTATGGCAACGACACCGACAAGATTGCGGAAAACATCCGTAAGACAACTGAGGATGAATTGACTCCAGCGATTGTTGCGCGTGTCACCAAGGAGATTATGGCTAGGATGCAAAAGAAGGACGACGAACCGAAAACTATTCGAGATGCTAGGGCTACGGCAGATGGGGGCCAAAAAGCCTTTACGCCAACGCCCATGACCTCGATTTTTAACAACTAACAGGAGATATTATGGCGTATACAGAAATCCTCACTAGCCATGATTTGACGGCTGAGCAGTGGGATGATAATTTGTTCAAGGAGTATCTTGGGCAACTCTGGTGGAAGAATCTCACCGGAGTGTCTGCTGACAGCATTATTCAGGTTAAAGAGGACTTAGTAAAAAAGACAGGTGATGCAATCACTATCGGTATCCGTGGACAACTAGAAGGTGGTAAAGTCACTGGCAATGCTACAGGTCTTGGCAACGCAGGTCGTGTGCAATTCTATGGGCAGAGAATTACCATAGATAACGTGCGGCATCTCGTTGAAGTACGTGACATTCCAATGGCCCAGAAGCGTGTCGGGTTTGACGTGTTGAACCAAGTGCGGGAAGAGCTTAGCCGCAAGGCTAGCAAGGACTTGGACGAAGAGATTACTACACAGTTGAGCGATACGGCTACAGGACGGCAGCGTGGACGTTATCTCTATGGCGCTGTGGATTCCAACTGGAATGCTACACACGCTACAGGATTGACCAATATTGACAACACCGCCGATCAGCTTACCACGAACATGATCCGCATTGCCAAGCGCAAAGCGTTGATCCCTGGCACCGGCGCTGACAGCCAGCGAATGATGCCCATGAGAGTAAAGGGGGGGAAAGCTTATGAGGAATGGTTTATATTCGTTGGGCATCCCTACAGTCTGCGTGACATGTTTGACAGCGACGCAGCGTGGAAAAATGCTCAGTTGAACATTCCACCTCAGAGCAATTCTGACTCGCCTCTGTTCAGTGGCAGCTCGTTCAAGGGGGCATACGATGGCTCATTGATTTACGAGTATGAGCGCATCAATTTAGTTAGTTCAACAATTCAGGTATCGGCTAATTTCCTGCTTGGAGCGCAAGCGGCTGCCGTAGTGTGGGGCCAGCGTTCAAAGTTTGGAGAAGAGTTTGAGGACTTGGGCCATCGGGTAACATATGAAGAGCACGAAATCCGCGGCGTTAAGAAAATATTCTTCACCCGCACAAACGAACTCGATCAGGGAATCGTGCATGTGTTTGCTGCTGCGGTGGCGGATTAAGGAGGACTAACGAATATGGCTCAGACAGCGTTTGGCCCAAAACTTGTAGAGGCGATTGGCTCATTTACGCAAATCGCCGTTGGTGTCGCTGGAGGCTCTGGCACGTCTACCGTTGTAACCGTTCCCAGATTCACGAGAGTGACTGGTGCGGGGGCGATGGGAGCAACGAGCGCCACAGCACCTTATGTTGATACCATTTCAACAAATACATTTACAGTCACCCATGCGAGTGGAGATTTATTTTTCTGGATCGCATATGGTGATGCTAAAGTCTAGGAGGAATAAATGAGCAGTAACTTTGTAGAATGGGATTTGCAGCTTTACGATAAGCTGCTAGATGCGCCCATTGACGACGACACAGGGCTGTTCACGGTCTTGCAGGCGGCTGTGCCGCAAGTAGCGACCGTGTATAGCAACGACATCGGGACAACGTTGACTCTTCCCGGTACGATGACTAATGGCGTGATTAGGTTTTTCACCGCCGCCAGCGTTACGTCCGTGGATTTGTCAGTGATGACCGCTTCGGGTAGGGCCTATTTCTTTGAGGGCCTGGTAAGGTCACAGCATCGCATGGATGTGGACACAACTCAGTTAAGCTACACTCTCGTTGGAGCATTTGCAGTTCTTAGTGCTCATGGCGATGGGGTGGTTAGCGCGGTTGCGGCCCCACAGTCAGGCGGGCTACCAAATGGTATCCGCATCAAGGACGTGTATGTAAGTAAGACACGGCTTGGTGAAGGTGTCGGAGCTGGCCTACTGTTGGATTTTGGTGTTAGTGGCGATCCAGATGGATTCATCGATGGCATCACGGCATCGGCAACAGGGTATTACCTGAATGGAGGTTTGTTCACCACCGGAGTCACCGATATTCTCGGTCAGGCTCCAGTCTCCAGCGTACAAACGCGGGGAGTGTTGGTGGTTGACTTCGGTAAGGGAGTGTTGACCGACAGTGGTGGAGGGGCCAAGGGACATTTCACAAGAAAGCCTTATATGATCTCTCTGGTGACGACCACGAATAACCTCGTGTTCGCTATCACAGCGACGAGCCAGTTAACGACCGTAGCCGGTGTTCGTGGGTATGTATTCTACGAATACGACATCATACCTACAGCCGGTAATTAACATATAGGAGCACGCTATGGCTTCCTCCGATGAGAACGATGTGGGGGTGTGGTCAAAGACCACTCCCCTGCATTACGTCGCTCAAGTAATTCGTAAGTTATACGACGGGACTTACCCCGTGGAGGCTACTCAATGCTTCTGCGGGGGTAAGCCTGCTGACAGCGTTATCGTCGAGCGTGATCGCTACACCATTCCACATAGGATGGTAATGTGTGAGAATTGCCTTTTGATGCGTGCTAACCCGCGCATGACCCGTGAAGCATACAAACGATTCTATAACGACGAGTATCGAAAGATTTATGATGGTTTCCCATATGGTGCACAATCTGAGGATAATGGGTTCTTGTTTGATTTGCAAGTGACGAAGGGTCGGGAGATCGTCGAGTTTCTGCGTACACTAGATGTCGTTCCTAGAAGCGTTATTGATATAGGCAGCGACAAGGGTGGCACATTGCTACCATTCAAAGATGCTGGAGCTACAGTGTATGGCGTTGAGTGGTGCGAACGTGGTCGGAGGTACGCCGAGAATAAAGGCATTGCATGTGTTTACGACATTGACGACTTGATACAGCGTGGTGTGAAGGCCGATTTAGTCATTATGCAAGACATCATCGAACATTTCATGGACTTGAATGAAATGGCTAAAATCCACGAAGTGATGAATCCAAATGGCGTGATATTTTTGTACACACCGGGGTTTTTGGCTTCATCACCATATCAATATTTTCAAAATGCTCACACGTTTCAATTCATTGGGGCCACGCTTGAGTTCGTTATGAATCGGCTTGGCTATGTAGCCGAGTTGTTAGACGATAGAATTGTATCAGTGTGGAAATATATCGGTGATGTTGCCTACCCTGAACCGCCGCCAGTAGAATGGCGTAAATTCATCATGGAGCATTTGCGGCAGCAAGAGGAACGTTCTTTGCCTCCCGTTCGTACACGCTGTAAGTTCTCCGAGAAGGAAATGTTGACCAATCTCGATGCTAACTTGAAGCAGAAATGGCCTAGTGTGGCCGACCTTAAAGACAAGTATTCTGGACCAGCCATCATCCTTGGTGGTGGGCCATCTGTTGATGGGCAAATAGACAAAATCAAGGAACTTGTTGCAAGTGGCCACTCATTGTTTGCTATCGAAAGAATGTATCCTTGGTGCGTGCAACATGGCCTCACACCAGATTTCGTGGTGCAATTAGACGCCAGTGATGATGTTGGTGATGGATTCACGCACATACAGCCAAGCACGAAACACTTGATTGCTGCAACTACATATCCCAAGCTGCTGGAGACGTTAAAAGGCCACAAGGTTTACTTGTTCTCTGGTGCGGGGGGAACGTCCCCTGACTCACGGAAGGTTTGGGCAGAGAACGGATACAAACATGTACTTATTATCAACACTGGCGGTACTGTAGTGTTGGGGTCGATGTTCCTTGCTTTAGTGTTAGGCTTTCGCAATATTCACTTGTTTGGCTTTGATTGCATGACAGACGGAATTAATGAATATGCTACTGGCATCGCAGGGAAAAGCGTTGATCGCAGCTACATGGCGGTTGAGGTTGGCGATGCACGCGAGAAAGTGCTGACTTGCACATCCTTCTTGTCGTTTGCTCAACAGTTTTTTCATATGGTCGAAACGGCACGGCGATGGGGCATGATTGAGTCAGTTGATGTGTATGGTGAATCGCTAATAAATAAAATGTGGGAAAGGCCCACAACGGAGGAAAAATGGCAAACGTCTTCAGTGGAAACCCCTTCAAAGTCGATACTGCCTCAGATGTATCTGCAATAGCTGCTGGTAGGTTCTTTGATGTTTATGACATCATCCTAACATCAGCCAGCGCTTCTGGAGCTACAGTTGTGCAAGATGCGGCTGGTGTTGTGAAGTGGGAGTGGTCCGGCGATGCAGTAGTGTATAACGTACATGACACGTTTGATCCGCCGATCAAATTTAATGGCCTGCTTGTGCCAACACTTAGTTCTGGTACACTTAAACTGTACGTTCGCAACCTAAAATAACATAAGCATATGGCAACCGGCACAACCCAAGATTTCAACGTCAAGAGGAATGAATTGATCGACATGGCGCTGCGGGAGATTCGCGGTATCGCGCCTGACGCCGAGATGTCGTTGTCACAGCTTGATCGTGGCGCACGAGCGCTCAACGCAATCTTGCGAGAGGATGATGCTCATGGCACCGGCCAGAATAAAAACCTTTGGGCATTAGATGAAGCCGTGCTGTTTTTACAAGTTGGTGGCTATATTTATAACGTCGTTGATGACGGTCTACGAGGGGATATCCTGGATATTGTGTCCGCCAGCTTTCGCAACAAAGAAGGCGAAGATACGCTAATCCGAATTGTGCCAACAGAGGCATACGATAGTGTTAAAATCAAAGACGACACAGGCGATGTAAAGTTGATTTATCTCAAGCGCAACATTGTGCTTGCCAGCCAAGTGATGTATGTTAATCCAGTTCCTAGTTCGTTGGGCACAACCAGCACCGTGTTGGGAACCGACAGCAAGAATTACAAATGTGTTGTGTCCCATACATCCGCTGCCATCAACAAGCCGATCACTGGTACCAGCTACAAGCTATATTGGAGTCAACAGGGCGCAGTTGGTGGCGTGTGGGCAACCGCTACAGCATACACGAACGCTGAGTTAATCACTTATACCTACAAGAGGCCCTTGTTCGATTTCGACACATTCAGCGACAACCCGGATATGCCACAAGGCTGGATACGATATTTGAAGCTGCGGTTGGCGCATGATTTAGCTCCGGCACATGGCATCGCGTTGGATGAACGGCTGTGGCTTGAAAAGCAATGGCGCACAGCCCGTGAAGAAATTTTTCCATCCACGAGGCCGATAAGCAACGATTTCCATAAAAAGGCTATGTATTTCTGATGGAGCACACGCTGAAAATGCTACTTGAAATGGCTGGGCCACGTGGGGCAACATTTATGGGGCGCTATATTCCGCAAGGCTCAAATCCTGCTCTCAGCCAACTATTATCCCGACCTGCTAATGAGCCGATTGAAGGCGAGGGAATGGGGGGGATGGGAGCAATAATTGGTTTAGGCGCGACAGCTAAAGTCCTTCCTTTTCCAGAAGGCAATTTAGCTAATCGCGTACTTCAATCGAAAAAAGTAGCACCAGAATATTTAGAGTGGTACAGAAAATATCACAAGCCTGCGGAATTTCGTATGACGTTAAAAAATCTTCTTGGACCGCAACCGCAATCTCCACAGCTTATTAAACGTGCAGCGCAATTAGAAGATGCCTTGAGCAGCGGAGGGAAATACACGGTTGGTCGGCTTAATGCTTTAAAAGCGTCACATGATGATCTTCAATTGTGGGTAAATTTTTTATTAAATGAAATGAAATAGATGGCACGCAAAACAGACATATTTTTCAATGCTGAAACTGTTTGGAAAACTCCCACCGAGATTGTACGATATCGGGATTTTGATTTTGTCGATGACATTCCTGCTTCTGATAGCATTCGTGCTATGGGCGGCGCGTCTTCCACAACCATTAAGGCATTTGACACAAGCGGCGCTGATGTCACTAGCACTATCATCGGCTTCCAAACTGTGAGCGGCACCAAACTGCATGCCGAGTTGAAGAATGGCACGGATGGCCAAGATTTTGTGATTGTGGCCACCGCAGAGATGACCACATCCGTTGAGAAAATCGAGAAATTCCTAAAGTTGAAAGTACGTGCTATACCTAAGGTGTAACGTTGCTTAATGAAACTATCATAGCCACTATCGGTAATTTTGAAGGCTTGGACGAATCACTTATTCCCGGCACCAATCCACGGCGCACACGCAGTTTAGAGGGTGTGGAAGTGCGTAATGGTCGTGTAATCAGTTTGAAGGGCACAGCGAAGTATCGCGGCATCACAGCAACGTCAGCTACCACGCCGATTCTTGGCCTCATGCAGCATCAAGGCTCGGATTTGGCGACTAGCGTGTTGCGCATCACCCCTACCGCTGTACACAAGCTAAATACGGCTACAGACGTGTGGGATGATGTAACCGGCACAGCGCTGACTGGCGCAACTACTGATTTGCCGCCCCAAAGCGACATGCACAAAGGTGTGTTAATCTTTACCAACGACGGCCAGGATCGGCCACGCAAATATACCAACAGTGGTAACACTGCTGTGTTACTCGGCACTCCGCCGTTTTGCAAGTCGTTGGTAAGTTATTTGGATTTTCTCATTCTGTTTAATATTGCGACGGTTGACGGCACGTTCCAGCCACGCACGGCACGCTACAGCAACGATTATGACAATGATTGGTCGCTGTGTGAAGGCAATGAGTTGACATTCAACGAAACGGCTGGTGAGCTGAATTGTGCAAAAAGGGTTGGCAACGTAATTGTGGTTGGTAAATCTGACAACATCAACCAACTACGCTATGTCGGCCACCCCACACGATTTTTCCAGGAACCGTTAAAGTTCGATCAAGGCGTGCTAGCTCCGCGCAGCATGGCAACGGTAGCAAACTCAGGTGTAATCTTTTTGGCCACTGATTTGCAGCTTTATGGTTGTGATGGGCAAACGGTGAAGCCCTTGCCGCCACGAGTGCAAAGAAAACTTCAATCTACGATGGACATTACCCAAGCGAAATGGGCCGTGGGCACCGCGTTTCCCGACAGTGACGTGTATCATTTCATGTATCCAACCAGCAGCACAGATACAGCGAATCGTGGCAGGATTAGCTATAACTTCCGTACCGGCGAATTTTATCACCGCACGTATGCTGGGCATCAATTTACTGACATTATGGAGTTCAGGCTTAGTAACATCACATCAAACTTGCTTATTGCTAGCGCTAGCGATGACCGTGTATACCAACTAGATGCGGCTGATGACGATGATGATGGCACAAAAGTTGATAGATTTTATGACACGGACTGGCAACATGTTGGCCTGGGTTATTTCACTGGCGCGAATTGTATGTTCCGTAGGCGACGTGATGTGCGAGTCAGTGTTTCCGTGGCTAAAGACTATAGTGACAAATTTATGTATGAACGTATGTATGACCTGCGAGGTGACGTTGGAAAAGAAGACATAATGGTACAATATCGTGTGCCACAGCCGGTGCTTGGCTCGGCATTCAACTTGCGTGTAAAGTTCTTCCATGATGGCACTGCCAACCAAGGTGAGCTATGGGCAATCCAACTAAAAGGCGCTCCAGCGCCTGGCGAGGCTAGGCCAGCCGTGATGACAGCGCCGTAGAGTTCGTGATGCCACATCAGGTACAAAAAACGTTAGCATCTGCGGCAAATGAGCTTTATGCACAAAGTCCATTCAGCAAGCCCCGGCCAACATTGACATTACAAGATTTGATTGAATCCGCCGGTATTAGCGACTTGCCGTATGTCAAATTGTTGCGCTTGCTGGGGATGCCGTCATTACGATATAGCCATAACCCTACGGCTGAGGGCAGTTATACAACTGGTACTCATGAAATTGAAATGAATCCATCGTTTCCCTCAGTTTCATTACGAAACGAGGTGCTCCGGCATGAATTAGCCCACGCCTTTCAACATAAAACCATAGGTATGGCGGCACGTAATCCAACCGATGTAGCAATACGCCAGCGATTGAATCTACCGCAACAAGACGAAGACCTTGATCGTGATCTCGCGGAACAGTATGCTGAGTTGTTGGGCAATAGGCAATCAAGCGGCCAGCCTTTGGAGAGTATGACTTTACGAGCGATGCTTAACCAGTCGTTTAACAAAACGCTAGGGAGGCGTTAACATGGCTATAACAATTCAACTTTTGGGCCTTACTAACGCTGCCAGAATCATCAATGACGCCGACATCGATGAAACAGTTGAGAAGAACGTCAACGATGGCGCTGCAACGTTGTATGCCGTAGTGGTAGATAACAGCGCCAACGCAGCAATCACATACGTGAAGTTGTACAACGTAGCTAGCCCGACAGTTGGAACGACAGTGCCGGATGTCATCCTGCAAGTGCCAGTGTCGGTGTCACGTACATACTTCTTCAAGCAAGGGCTGGTATTCAGTACGGCGTTGAGCTTTGCCGCCGTGACAGCGGGAGGCACGGCTGGAACGACGGGGCCAACCAGCGCGGTTATTGTTGACTTCCTTTTAGGGTAGGAGCACACGAGGGCACTTTATGGCAACAACTATTCAATCACCAGTTCTAACCAGCTCGCTGAAAATTATCAAAGACACCGACGCGGATGGCACTTCAGAGGCTGGCGTTACCGGAGCATCAACTGTCATCTATATGATCCATGTAGACAACACATTAAACAGCGCAGCAAGTTATCTCAAGCTTTACAACGCTGCGGCTCCAACAATTGGCACTACAGCACCCGACATCATCGTGATGGCTCCAGCGGCATCGGTTAAAACGTTGTACATCCCGGAAGGCGTAACGTTTGCCACTGATTTATCGTTTGCGTGTGTGACGACTGCTGGAACGGCTGGCACAACGAGTCCAACCAGCGATGTGGCAGTGACATTGGTGGTGGTATAAGCTAGGGGAGTTGATGGCACTCCAAATCTTCACAGATTTCCAAAAGTGGATGGGGCGTTTCCTTCATGACGGTTCGATTGGCATGATTAAGCAAAGCGTTGCACCGGCCACGCCTCCCGCGAACCAGCTTACGATTTATCCACTTGATGCTGCTGGACTTACTGAATTGTATTACAAAAATTCAGCCGGTACACAGAGGGACTTAAGCCTAGTTAGCACTATTGCTAACTATTTGCCGCTTGCTGGTGGTGTGATGACTGGAGCGATTACGCTTTCAGGCATACAACTTGGCACGTACACACTAGGCGGCACACCTACATTGCCATTAATCAGTTCAGCAGCATATCCAGCAACTACCTCAGCACAACTAGCTGGTGTGATCTCGGACGAAACTGGCAGTGGTCTGTTGGTTTTTGGCACTTCACCTACTATTGTTACACCAGTCATAACCCAAATCGTTCCTGGGGCTAATTTTAGCTTGAGCCAAAACGGTGTCACGCCATTTGTGAGTGAACAGACTGGAGCGGTAGCAAACACGATATATTTAAAGGCTGGCAACGTCGGCTTCGGGACGGCGAATCCGACTGAAATCTTCCATCTTAAAGCGTCTAATAAGTATATACTATTAGAAAATACAAGCAGTGCAGAGTTTGGCTTAAATTTAGCTAGTCCATCTGGGGTAAAAGCTGTTTACTTGCTTAATGACTCAACAGGCGAAGTGCGAATAGGAGCTACCGCCGCTGGCGGGTACTTCTCGACATTTTTTAGTAATGGTGCTGAAGCGATGCGTATCAACACTGAGGGCAACGTCAAGATCACTGGAACGGCTGTCAGAGCGACGACAGAAGGGACAAAGCATCTGGATATTTTTAATGGCATAGTACCAGTTGGTACACTGGCGAATGGCATCTCGCTCTACTCCACGGCTGGTGAAGCTGGCTTGATGGACGCTGCGGGGCACAGCATTATTTTTAAGGCACATACTGCCAACGGACTCGTGGCAACCGTGCTTGGGAGCGTGGGACCAACTGGAGCAAATACAGTAGTTCAAGAGTGGTTGACAATTTCACTTGATGGGAATACTAGATATATACCATGTTTCTAAGGAGTAATTATGCCAATTTCATTTGAAGAAGCAGCGATAGCCCTTGCCCGCCAAGTTATGCGAGCAGAACAGGCTGAGGCACGTGTATTAGAGTTGGAGGCTAAAATCAAACTACTAGAGCCTAAAGGAAAACTCGAAGGAAAACGCGTAGGAGAGTAACTATGGCTACAACTGTTCGCATTCCGATAGACTTTCGCAACCCGCGAGTCAGCACAATGGCTGGCAATTGCTTTTGGACCGTGTTAGCGTTAACAAACGTGGACTTGGGCATCTGGCAATTTGTAAAAGACGTACAGGGTAAATTGTATGGCGTTGTGACGGTTCCAGCGGGGTTGGCAGGCACGGTCGCTCCGGCAATAGTATTGTCCATTGGTGCTAATACTACAAGCGGCGTCACTTCTCTTAATGTAGCTACTAAAGCCGTAGCTCCAACAGCAGAAAGCATGAACGTCGCATTGACTAGCGACACACGGCAAGACATTACAGTACCGGCAACAGCACGCAACAATCTAGCCGTGACATTTACAGTTGGAGATTTAGCTAACATTGTAGCAAACGACATCTTGGTGGTTGAAGTGTTTCATGACGGCACACAGGCAGCGGACACACTCGCCATAGATACTGAGCTTTATGAGGCTTGGTTAAGGGTGGATTTGACGTAATGAGCAGATTATTTGATGGCGTGAACGACGAAATCAATGTAGGCGATGTCGCCCCTATAGATATTACTGGAACAGCGTTCTCTTGCTATGCGTGGATTTATCTTCGTACTGTGCCTGCTGCAACTACGTTGCCTGCCGTTTTGGGTAAAGGCCATTTAAATGATGCAAATGGCATACAATACGCAATGATAGTAGATGATGCCTCAAATGTTATAGGTCGCATTGGAAGCGCGACAGGATTCGATCAAATAACAGTGGGGGCGATTTCAATAGATACTTGGACTCACATGGGCCTTACCTATGATGGAGTCAATTTACTGTCTTACAAGAATGCAATATTGCAAAACACAGTTGCGGCAACTCGGAGCATTCAAAACCGGGCAGAACCGCTTGGCTTTGGCGCACGATATACTACTTTATTTGACCAATTTTTGAATGCTAAAATTGCTGAGATAGCTATTCATAATGTGACTTTATCTATTACAGAGATTCACGATGCCATGCGCCAGGGTAGAACTTATCGAGGGCTTAAAGGATATTGGCCGTTATGGGGGATTTCCAGTCCAGAAGTGGACCTAAGCGGTCAAGCGTCACATGGTACGGTCAACGGAGCGATATTAAATGAACATGCGCCAATAGGTCGTTATGCTCCTGCGCCTAAATACAAGATGCCTCATGGCGCTGTGATAGCCACTGCACTTAATGCAGAGTCAATTAGCTCTGGCAAAAATGTGCTTCGGTGGACTGATGCGAGCAGTGGTTTTACGGTAACTGTACAACGATCTATTGATGACGTGACTTTTAGCGATCTTGCATCGCTGTTAGCTAGCGTGGCAAAATACACCGACACCACGCCAGTAAGCAAGACGCGTTATTTTTACCGTATATCTTGGTAATGTATGCCAACCACAAACTCCGTAAATGTTGTAACTCAAGCTTGTCAAAGCGATTTGGACAACACTCAAGCCAGAGACGCATTAGGTCTTCCACGTTTCTTTGGTGAGCCGGGAGATGTTGCATTGCTTAATGATATGGCACAGCAACTTGAAGCAGTTGTGAATGGAGCATCCAGCGACACGAAGAGTTGTGATATTTGTCCCACAAATGGAGCTGTGGTGTTGAATTGTTTGGAATGTGATGACTTTCAAATCATGGCGACCACTGACATAAACTCCATCACTATGCTTAATTGTAATGGTGGAGAGGGCACGGTTAGCATTCTTGTGCCCCCTAACACCACACGCTGCATTTGCGGATGGCCGGAGACATTTGGACTTGAAGGCGGAGAATGCTTTACGTTATGTGCTTCAGGTGGAACCGGCAGGGGCAGGACATATACGTTTCCTTATCGTGGCACCAATCGCGGGCCACAGGCAAAAGGGCCAAATAGTGGTGGAGTAGACACTACCAGTGGCGGTGGCGGCGGTGGCAGCGGTGGTGGTTGTGCATGTGTGCAAAGTCCTGTTGGTAATTTGTCACTAGTTTGCTGTACGGCTGGTTGCAGCATGGATTGTAATAATACTGTTGTAGCTCGTCGAGCAATTGAACTTAGGGCATGTGGTGGAATACCGCCTTACACTTGGGCATCTACAGGAAGTGATTTAAACCTTGCGGTGAGTTTCACGTCTGCTGGAGTGACAGTAACACCAATCGTAAACCCAAGTCCAGGCACGGCGGGAACGGCGTATGTGCTGCTTTGCCATCAAAACGTCGCAGGACTTCACAGACAACGAGCTACATCGCATGGCTGTGATGGTTTGGAGATTAGTTGCGCTGCGGTTGATCCTTGCATTTGTGTTATAAATGATTGTGCTTTGGTAACGACTACAATTGATTGTTCAGGTGCATCGACTTGCGACGTTCATATCCCCGACTGTTCAGATATTACCGTTGATTGTGGAGCGGATGAAGGATTCAACTGTGACAAACGCACACAAGCCATGATTGACGCTGGATGCAAGCCTTGTGGTGTAGTGACCGGAGGTAAAGTCATTACTGTAACGGATAGCGTTGGTACGTCTGCTAGCAAGACATTGACTGTATGATTACGTTACGTGGACCAAATGGTGATAGGCAAGTCGCAGAAGGCGTGGCATACACTAAATTGCCCGGCGAGGTTGTGGTTGGTGGCACGGGTGATGGGCCGGTTGATGGCATCATTGAACGTCTCGGCATGTCTGCGGGGTTGCCAATCGGTACTGCCGCTGCGATGTTGCTACACCCACTGGCAATGGTGTTTGGCAAAGAAGGTTGTACGGCTTGCCAGGGTCGAGCTATGGCCCTAGACTTTTTTACGAGGTTGACACAAAAACATGGAGCGATTAAATCTGTGATGTTGTTGAAAGAATTGTTTACTATAGCGGCTAGTGAACCGGACGCGGTGGCTGGTCGAATACGAGAAATGTTGGAGGTGCAATAATGCCCTTAAGTTCAGATGAGTATTGGCGTTCGCTTGCTGGCGGTGGCGGCGCTGTCAGTTCTGGCGGTTTGCCTATCCAAAGCTCGGAGACTGCTTCTCAACGTCCCGTTGGTAACATCGGTGGCTTCTTGACTGGCCTCAACCAGCTTAATGCCGATCCACTTGCTAACCCAATGTTCCAACGTACGATTCAAAGCATACTTGCATCGTTGGCTCCATCGGAGACATCCGCCCGGCGCAACTTGGGCGATATTTTCCGCAGGACTGGCCAGACACAAAGTGGGGCGTTTGCTGAACAGTCGCGGATGCTGGAAGGTGATATTCTTGGCAAGCGAGGTGAAGTGACGGCACGACATGCTGGTGATATTTATTCGCGGTTGCTAAGCGGCCAGGACCTCACGTTGCAAGGCTTGTTAGCTCAAGGACAAGATACAGCTAGGAATAGGTTTTCGACTTATGATCCAATGGCCTCTAGCGGTGGTGGTGGAGGAGGTGGCAGCAGCGGTAGTGGCGGCTTTCCAAGTCATGATGTGGCTGCGATGCATGCCAGACCATTGCCGTATGGCGTTGGTAGCCCTTTTGGGTCAATGGAAAATTATGGTCCAAATGCCAGGCCCCAAAATCCATATGCTTCAGGTCAAGCACCACAACCATACGTTAACCCGTATCTCACACCAGGCTATTTTGACCAGCAGCAGCAACTGTTTGGTGGCGGCGGCTTGAGTGGTAGTCGGGGTTCCACCAGTGGGTTTGGTATTGGTGAGGGTGGAATATACAATCAATTTAGCAATGCCGGTGGCTTCAGTGGATTCAATATGAATGCACCAGTGATTCCGTGGGATGCTAACGAATATTAGGAAGACATAGGTACTTTTATGCCTAGACAAGATGTTGTTTCACTCGATGAAATAGAAGCCCTTATTGGACAACCTGTAGGTCAAAGCATGACCAGGCCCACTACTCGGCAGGGGCCTTCACTGGCTGATTTGCTGGCTTCCGGCGATATCATGTCCGAGGCTGCGCCAGAGGGTGTGCGTTCATCAGAAGTATTGTCGCAGGGATACCACACACCAACCGGCGAGCGATTCACGGTACCCAAACAACGACAGCAACCCGTGACAGAACCAATCAATTTTGGCCAGTTGATGCAATTGTTACAGCATTCGCGCGGGCTTGATCCTCAAGCGCAATTTGGCATACTAAGTCGTTTCATTCCAGGTTTGCAAGCCCCACCCAGCGAATTTGCAAAGGCAGAAAAATTAGCCACTATGCGTGCCCACGTAAATCGTACAGAAGCAGCACAAGCATACCTTGACGCTCCAGCATCCAAATCCGAGCTGGAAAACTTTGTGGACAAAGAAACATTAAGCCCATTTCCTTTCGGCACTACGCGGGCACAATTGAAAGGCGCGGTCAACGTATCGCCTAAACAACGCCGATTACTCACAGAGATGGACGAGTCGCGGGCGCTTTTGAACGAAGTAACCGGGATCACTGACAGATTAATCACGGCAGAAAATGCGCCTCAGGGTGTGGCACGCGGCACTAAATTGCTGGCTCAATCGTACCTTCCCGGCACTCTGGCTAAAATTTATGGAGACAAAAAACCGGCGTTTCTGGGAGTATTAAGCCGAACGCTAGGGGCTGAAAAAGGCGTGTTAACCGATAGAGACATTACTCGTATTTCCAACGCTATGCCATCATTTTACGAAACAGTAGAAAGCAAAAATTTTAAGAATCGAACACTTGATTTAATCCTAGACGCGGCCACTGACGCTAGACATAGAGCCATCTTTGGGGGTAAACCAGCCGTCAACAGAGCACGGTTGGATGCATTGTTAGACCAACTAGAAAGCAGTCAATTGAATATAGGCAGAACGGGACGTGCTGATGTAGGTACACGTAGGCAACTAGCCAGTGGCAAGTGGGCAGTGAAAACAGCATCCGGCTGGGAAAGTGAGGACTGATGGGCCAACTTACGCCTGAAGAATTAGCTGAACTTGAAACATCGGAAGCACAACAACCAGAACTTACACCTCAGCAATTCACGCAAGAACGCCAGCGAGTGGCTTTAGAGGGCATCAAACGAAATACTCCGACGCTTGCTCGTACTGCCCTCAACGTGGCTGCTACTGGAGCGATGGCATTGCCCGGAGTTGGTCCACTTGCTGCATCAGGCATTGCCGCAGGTGGCACTACACTTAGCCAAATGCTGGGACTAGAGCCGAAAGATGTTGGCGCGATTGCATTGTCGGGCAGTTTACCATTGCTAGCTCCCACTGTGATAGGTGGAGTGAAAGGCAGTGTGAAAGGTTTGCTGGAATTAATCAATCCATCGGCTGTAAGACGCGCAGGCGCTGAATTGGCTGCAACCAAGATGGGATTCAAGGCTGAGTCTATTGAACGTGTGTTTACCACACCAGCATCACAGGCTGCATATAAACAGGCTAAGGCTGTTGGTAATGTATATGCCCCACAACTTGTTAGCACGTTGGATGATGCCGCAGATGCACTAAGCAAAATGGGAAATCCTCCTTATGCAGCCATGTCGTATCTGCGTAACATTAGCAGAAAGTGGAATAAGAGTGGCTTCGTTGATTATGCTGATGTGATGAACGAAATGCAAATGCTTAACAAAAAAGCCAGTGGAGCATTCAAATCAGGAGATCATATTACAGGACAAGCGCTTAAAGATGCAAGAATGACGCTTATAGACGCAACTGACCTTATTTCCCCACAACTCAAAAAGGCAAACAATTTGTTTCTGCGTGAGGAAGCAAGCAAAGACGTTTTGGAAGCATTCCGCCGGGAGAATCCTATTCAGGCTCTGGAAAAGTTGTTTGAAACGGACAAATTGGTTCAAAAAGCGTTCCCTGACAAACCAACAGTCAAAGCATTGTATGACGTGGCCGAAAGTATTGCTGGCATCACAACTAGCCCGGCTGGATTAGCGGGTAGAATGTTCCAAGCAACAGTAGCGCCTATTGCTCGTGGGCTAGACAAGCCACCCGCTAGAGCGTTTATGCGTCAATTGATGCAGCCTACCGGCAAGCTTACTCCGGCTGGATTTGCCACTCTTGCACAGTTTATGAGGGCTTACAACGTTGATGAGTAACCATGAATAACCATCAAAGCCGTTGGATACAGTGGGTTGTAGGACTGTTGACTACACTTGTGCTAGGTTCGTATGGCTACACCAGCTATACTCGTGCTCAAATTGAAAATGGTTTGCGTACAGACCTCAATCGGATAGAAGGGAAAGTAGATGAAATCAATCGCCACCTTCGTAGTAAGTAGCCTGTTAGGTCTTTTGTTGGCGACAAGTTTTCCAACAGTGCCAACCAGCGACAAACTTATCCAAGTTCAACATATACAATGCCCGCCAAGCTACATTGGAGTAGCCTTGTATCACGTCCAAGATGTGCCACATGTTGATTGGATAGTGTTTCGTGATGTGAATGGTAAAGTGTTAGCCATGATCTTGAAAGTAGACGATAATTTTGTGCGAGCTTGGGCCACAGACCGGAATGGCGTGGTAGTAATGTTTGACACCGCAGAAGCTTTGGCGGCGGCGGTGCCGCTGGTATGCGACTTGTTGTCTAAAGGCCAACCAATTTGATGCCAACCTTGCAAGACATTCTTAGCCAGCTTGAACAACAGGCTGGACCACGTGGCTACACCTTTGCTGGCCGTGCTGAACAACCTGGAAGTGGTAGAACACTACAGGACATTTTAGCCACACTTCCTGTTGGTGAATTGGAAAGTGGCGGCATTGCTCAACAATCCCCTCAACTGCTTAAAGCCCTTGCCGTAGGAGGCATGACCAAGCTTCGCTTGCCGCCATCATTTACATGGGGGCAGTTGGTAAAAAAACTACAACCGCCACCGGCAATAGGCAGCCCTCTACGGCCACTTCAGGGATTGCCAGCGGTCCAATCCACAGGGGCTACCGAAGGTAAACTGTCCAACTTAGGCGATTATGGTAGATTTAAAACAGGACAATTGTGGGCCGACTATGCGGATGCACAAGCCTCGCTAAGTAACATAGGCAAAACACTTCCTAACGCTCAACAAAGATTTGCCAGCCCTAAATACCAACAAGCTATAGCCAAATTGGACTTTCTGGCGGAACAGCTACAAAAAACTCCCGGCTCCAGCGGTTTCCAGCCTTCTTATTCGTTGCAGGACATCCTGGAAACCTTGAAGCTTATGCAAGCAAAATAAGCAGCCACACCAATAACAATCCCGCTCCCAGGATAAGCTCAAATTGCTGTAGTGACATTGAGTTATTTGAATTCTTTGAGTTCTTTGTTACTACGCCGCGTAATTTCCCGGTTTAAATACCATTTCGCCTTTTGCAAATCCTCCAAGTCATTCTTTAAGCCAGCCCTCCAAATATATTTAACAACATTGCCCAAGCAAAAATTCATGTGTTCAACAATTTGAATACACTCAATCCCGGACGGATGTGAATTGTAGTGTGAAGGGTGATTTACATTATCCTTAAGACCCATTATGCTACTCCTTTAACCAATCAATAAGTGGCTTTAGTTCTTTTGTTAGAAAAATATCATCCCTAGAAAAGAAGCAAAAAGCGTCAAAACGAATGTTAGCCATTACATCTTTGAACAAAGCATTTCCCATTTCCACTTGCGTTTTTGCATAAGATAAAGCGGTTAAAACGTCAGCGGCATGAACAAGCCTTAATTCAAGCTTTGGAAGTTTTGGCCGGTTTATATAATCCAATATATTTTTTCGATAATTATCACTTAAAGCTTTTGGCAACCCTAAAAATAAATTAGAAGCCGCAAAGACTTCCCAGGATTTTATATCATTCTTTGCTTTTGTGAATTTGTGCTTAAAAGCCCCTGGTATATCGCCAGTAAAGATTTCTACGTCGTCGTGAAACAATGCTGTTTCATATAGTAATTTCCAATTTATCTTATCCCGTTGGGTACATAAATTCCCTAAAAGAGAGGCTATCCTGGTAACCCAAGCAGAGTGTTCTGCAACACTCTCCCTAAGACCATTATTGGGACGATTATGCCACCTAGTTACAAACGATAATGGTCTGTCAAGAAGTTCATTTACTATATTTTCCATTTTACCCCTCCACGAAAGCCATTGATATTGTCCCTACAGAATAGCCTAACCAACCCACTCCTAAAATCCAATTGCCATTATGCAAATAATACACAGCGGCTAACACATTCAAGCATCCGGCAATAAACAAGAATGGATTCATAACTAACCTTTCCATTGTGTATGCTCCCGCGACCATTTATGGCAAGTGTGACAAACATAACGCCGGTACTTTGAAGGGCCGACATAGGCAAATCCTCGATATTCTACCACACCACCACATACTCCACACACCGAACGGTCATCTACAATTCTTGGATGGGCGTTATCGAATGGACGCAGACGAAAGTATAGTTCTTCCAACGCCAACACATCGCCCTCGCAGTAGTGAGCTAGCCCTTTTAGTGCTTTCATATCGCCTTGCATCACCTTGAACCAAGCCGTGGGCCAATTGTTGTCCAGCTTCTGATGCCGCAGGTTAAGTATCTTAGCCAAATGTTTCAACCTATTGCTGCTGAAATTGGCCACTGCCCTAGAAACCATGCAAGTGTCGCGCATCTTGGTGAAGGGAATTGGCTCAAGATTGTGAATGAGTAACCTGCCGTTGATAAACCGTCGGTCGAACACAGAACCGAAATGCGTGACGACCAAATCTGCTTCAGTTATCAACTCACTTGCAACACAAAGCAACATCTGATCATCAAAATTCTTTAGGCTTAATGGATCGATGGTCAACGAGTGAGCCTTCTTTTCATGTGCCCATTTGTAACCGAACACAATCACAAAACCCAAATCGCTACGTAGTGCATTAACGCCTGCCGATTCTATATCGTAAAAAAGTATTTTCGGACTGTTCATAACTTCCTTTCTTGCTGTATAGCCAACCGAATCACTCTGGCGCTTCTATCGCTCATACCGATGGCAACGCCTATTTGTTTATCTAATTCACGCATCGCTATCCCCGGCGGCGCACGCTCAATGATTTGAAGCGCGATTGCCAGTTTCTCCTCGTTGCGGTTATAAATGTGTATGCCATCATCACGGAGGCTAAGTGGCAATGACTCGAATTGTGCGCTAGCTTGCGTTTTCAAGTGTTCTAGCCATGTGTCTTTGCCTCGTTTTTGGAATTGGATGGCCACTTGTGCGATATTCATGAATTCCATACTACCAGAAGCAGCTTGCAGAGGATCAGGAGGACCAAAAAGGCCAGTGACAGTTTTACGTTCGTGGTGAACGAATAATATGGCAGCTCCCGGAAATATTGTCCTAAAAGCATCGTATATCCTGCGAGGAATACCGCTAATATTAATATCGCCAATCACTACCTCCCGAAGGGCATCCACGCACACCAATCCGAAATTGTATCGAGCATGCAAATCAGCGAAGATGCGGATAATTTCTCGATGCCGCTCATCCGTTCTAACTGCCAGGAATTGTGTGCAATCAATTGTGACATCCTCAAACACTGTGCAAAATGTGGGCTCAAATGGCGGATCGGCGTCTGCCCACCGTTCCTGCACCATAAGCATGGGCATGTCCAATTCGAGGAACAGCACGTTTGCCTTCTGCGTGGGAAATCCCCAAAGAGGTTCTCCACTTTGAATGGCGTGGGCAATGTTCCATGCTATAGCGGTTTTTCCAAGCGTCGGCTTGCCATACAACACAACGATGCTGTTTTGCGGAATGTATGGCTCAAGAAGAAAAAGGCTTTCTGGCCGTGGCAATTTGAGCAAGTCACTGGCCACTTCAAAGATGTACAATGTAATCTGTTATCTCCCTTACGACTCCACTCATCGTCCATCTAGCCATTCAACATACACATCTCCGTGACACATGAGGGGCTTGCAAAAGCACCCAATTCTCTTGCCACGCAATCCTTCCACCTGTCGTTTGTACTCATGATCGGTCTTGATTCGCTCCTCAAAGTATTGCCGAAATGCCTCCACAGACTGTTCACGAGTCATTCCAGGGCCAATACGAAATGGATTGCCTAAATACCCATTCTTCCCTCGCCCAGCACGGCCAATGTATTCATCGAAGGCCGTTTTATAGATATTCACTACCACTGTCGGGGTCTGTTTCATACACGAAAATCCTTGAGGTGAACACCATAAACACCATCAAGTATACGTTGCTCGCGTGGCTTTTTGGCTAACTTTTCGTCTAACCATGCTTGCCATTCCATTTGGCTTGGCTCGTGACCATCGTATGCCATCATATCGCCAAAATTGTAGCCAACAGAATACTCCATCGGGATGCTGAATGGCATGTTGTAGAATAAAGCTATTTTGTAACATAGTTGTGACCACGCAATAAATTCAACAACCTTGCCAATTGGGAGGCTAACCAAAAAGCTATCATGCCCTTGATGGTGAAACCATATGTCAAACTGTTTTTGCTCTGTCGCCATTGCTATCAAGCCAAGATTGGTAAGATGTGGAATAGTTGTTTGCGGAACCCATGAGATAGCATCTTTCCAATGTTGATCGGTCATTTTGCCAGTAAGGCTGAAGCAACTTATTGCTTCGTAGAACATGCGCCTGTCACCAAAACATGTTTCTAGCCTGCCGGTGGTTTTGATTGTATCCCACACCTTTTTATGCCACTGATGTATCTCTGGTCGCTTAGCGTGGTAGCGAGCTAACAACTCTTTTGTCTGCTTGACGGGAATGCCTGTTTGCACACTGAACTTGTATGGCCCTTCACGGTAATGGGATGCATGTACTACTGCTTTGGCAAGCGTGTATTCTGGCGAGTCTTTCTCAACGGCATGCCCAAAGACCACCAATGCGTTTTCATGGTGCACGTGGCGAGTGTGGTCATTAAAAAGGTCAATAAGGTCTTTGCATCGAGAAAGATATGCAACGACCCTCGCTTCGGCTTGTGATAAATCACCCTGCACGAATACCCGCCCTTTTGGTGGTTGCAGGTAATATCTAAGCGCTTTAGGTAGTGTTTGAGCATTACATCCTCTACGAAATGGACTTTTTGACATGGTGAAACGGAAAGTTTCCGTTCCTCCAACGTTCACAGCATATTCTAATTTCACATCATCAACCCTTGTAAGTATTTCTCAGCGAAAACTTCATCTATGGTTTCGGGGAGCCATATCACGCCTTCACATAAGCAATGGCTAGCGTGCCCGCCATATTCAATTCTAAAAAGACGAAAATGCTCCATTCCTTTTGGACAGTTTTGCACCATTTGTTCAATCAAGCTTATTCGCATAACTTCATCAATCCCATCTGTAAGGCTCTGCCCCCCAACAATCATAACAAATCGTTGGGCAAAAATCAAGTGTTGCATCGGTTTCATTGTTGCCGCAATCAAACATTTCGTGGCAAAGAGAACATCTATGTGTGTGCCGTTTCATAGGCCCTTTCATTGCCGTTGATCTTTCAGGGTTTAGGTAGTATCATCAAGGCTTTAGCTGCCACAAATTTACACCAGTGGTCTGGTTGGGCATATATTAGTTGTAGCGCCTCCTTTGCGAGGACAAGCTGCGCTTGCACTTCCACAAATCCTTGGGCGAGTTGGCTCTGGAGTCTACGTTGTTCAATTATTTCCGTAACTAGCCTATGGACTCCATCTACATTACTCCCAAAAGCATCTATGACTTTCTGTTGTGCGTCTAATTTTCCCTCATGCTGGCAGGCGGGAGAGGGGGAGAGAGCTTTTTGTGCATAAAGGCATTCTCCTGTATGGCCTGCTTCTACTTGTGCACGTTCAATACAAAAGCAATACCCATCAGGTTTGGAACCTAAAGCTTCAAGTGCCTCCTTCATTTCGCAGATCACTGCGTCCTTGGCGGCAAGCTGCGCCTGGAGGTCATTATCGTGACGTGCAAGTACAGCATTTACCTTTTGCGCTTCTACCTTAGAAGTGAGCCAGATAGCCTGCTCATTAAGACCATATGGCTGTTGTCGTTCAGTTAATGTTTTCATATTTGTTTACCTCCCCACTTTCCCTTTCAACCACTCCCAGTCGGATTCTGTGATAGAGAGACTTTCAAGAACAGATGATAACCATTGGTTATAGTCGTAACGATGACGCGGATCAATTTCGACAAGTCCCTTTCTGAAACATTCACTACAATGCTCCGTCTTTTGATGCCAGCGAAAAAACATGTCTTCTTCGACGGTTGCTTGTAATCGTACACAATGAACTACCATCTGTGCGAGCCAGAGTGGGGAAGAAGCGATGAAGGAAACGTGTGTCCCGTTTACACCTTGACATGGGACTTCTGCTGCAATTAACCCGTTGTTATCAGTGATAAAGTTCCCCTCAGCAATACCCCACGGCCAATCTGAAATCTCCCGCAGGGACTTCACTATCTCAGGGACAAGTTTGTCGATGGTATTAATTGTCATACAAATTTTTTCCTTCGTTCTAGGCATAGTCATTATAGCCTCCACAATGTTGTGGTTGCCTGTGTCAACGGTGTATTTGCTATGCTCTTCAACGTAATGATTCCTAAGAATCATGTCTAATTCCACATCATCATATTCACAGCCAGGAAGATCACACCAAATGGTGGCCTCTCCACAAATCTTACAATCGTGAAAATGTTGGCTAGAAGAATATATTTGATTCAATGTATCACCTTGGCTGGTTCGTGTGTTTTTTCACGGCACATCTCTGAGCAATACCACCAACCCTCAGTATGGTGCAGCATCACGTCACAATTTATATCGCACTCCAACGCTTCGCTTGATGGAAAAAGATCATCGCACACAACACACGGAAGATGTATAGTTTCGTCCATTGGTTTGTCAATGCCTTGACAATCACATTGTGGAAAATGGCATTTAGTCTTCCCTCCACCATGCACCATGATAACATGATGGCAATTGCGACATTCTATGTGTGTCATGTTCATGAATCGTTCCCAAGACGTAATGTGAGCCATGTAAGCTGCTGTTTTAAATATTCATTAGCCATAATAGTCTCTTCCCGGCGTAATGTGGCCTCTGCAAGCTGCTGGTGAAGCGATTCAACTTGAGAAATGAGCCACTGCACATCGCCAAGACGATCATTCCAAGGATTTAGTGAAACATCAAGCTTAATCCGCTCCAACCTTTCAATTTCTAGGCGGCTCGCTATCCATGTTAAATCGTCGTGTGTAATTTTCATGGGTTCGTTTCGTAATTCCACGCAATGTCTAAATAGCTGCTTATTACTTTTGAAAACTTGCGCTCGGCTAAAATTGTTTTCAACACATCCAATTTTGGGCTGGCAATCATCAATTCGACGATGGCTTCTTCATCGGCTGTGTCATTACCAGTGGTACGCTTCTTCTTTCGTGGCAAGCCTAGCTTATCGTACAGATATTTGTGTACTTGTGTGTTGGTGATTTCTATTTTGCCTGGCTGCAACACAAGCTCACCGTCGGACAACTCGGCTAATTTGCTACGAACTTTTGCTAACTCTGATTCAGCAGTCACTTTAGCAATGCCAACATCAATCGAATCAGCTTCCAAGCCCCGGCATTGCATCTCAAAAGCAATTGGCATAATTTGCTTGGTGTGATTGTTATACATCTCGCGTTCTTGTTGCTTGTTGTTTAACTCGTTCAATGCTTTCCATACTCGCAACGTAGCAATGACATCTTTTATGTTGTAATGCCACAATTTTTCGTCTGGCTGTGTATCACCCCACGTTTTGCCATCATCTTTGTAATAGGGTATGTCAGTGTATAATGCAGTAAGAAATTGTAACTTCTTTGGTAATTCAGGATACATACAATGAAACAGCAACATTGTGTCTTCCATGTTTGGTGGTTGTATGCTGTATTCACGCAGGTATGCCATGTCGTAAAAAATGTTATGGCCTATTGGGCCAAGTGGATTGACTTCACATAACCATTGAAGTTCTTGCCATATGTAGTGTTCTTCTTCTAGTGACCAATATGGTCCTGTAGTGGTTTGGATCGGTATGCAGATAGCCACATCTTCGACATCATTGTTAAAAGCTATAGCAAAACATGCTATGTTGTTGGCCCGTGTTTCAATATCCAGCGTCCAAGGAACCCTCAATGTTCGACACCAATCGAAGAATTGTATTACGCTAACAAAATCTTGTGGAAACTCACGCCACATCACCCGCTGAATTTCGGGAAAGTCTCCTTCCGGTAACACTTTCTCAGTAATGAAGCGGCTGTTGATATATAATTGTTGCCATTGTGCTTTGCGTAAGATGTAGCTTGGATGCAGCAGTGGAATGACCTTTAGCCCAGGCACAAGCGTACTTGCTAACACACTACCTTGATATTTTGCGATGCCTGTAACATTACATAATGCTTTCAAGGCTTCATTGCCACATGCAACTACTACATTAGGCTTAACCTGAACCAATTCATCAGCAAGAAGCCGAAAGCAACAAAGCAGCTCATCAGTAGGAGCAATGACAAGCTTGTGGCCCACACGGGTTTTGGCATAAAAGGTTTCAATGAAATGTTCACTATCATACCCTCCATCCGGCGCACGTTTGGAAACATTCGTCAAACCAATTTCGTCACGGCTTATGCCTGCCGTCATAAGCATTTTATCCAGCGCTTTGCCTGCTCTGCCGCTAAAGCCAACCTTGAAGAACAATTCCTCTTCCCCCGGCGCTTCGCCCACGAAAACTATTTTACAACCTGCTGTCGGATATGTGGGCGGACAATCTATTCTCATCAAGTGCCTTAAGTGCCTTTTACGCTCGCAACCCCGCCACGCCATGAGAGAGTCACTATATGTTTCTTGTAATTAGGAATAACTTTCCTGGCCTCGCCCCGCTTGCCTAAAAGCCGTATACAAAAAAGCCTTTCGTATATTTCACTTCGTCTTTTCAGTCGGCATATAAAGTCTAAACGGTTTCTAAGATCAATTGTAAATTCACTAGCCAAATCATGATGAAGATAACTAAACATTCCAGCGTTCGGCAGTTTAGCAAGACGGCTAAGCTGTCGCCAAGTTACTCCTGGTGCTTGCCTATTCCGTAAAACCTTTTCCATTTTCTTTGCAAAGATAATACCAACTATCATAATTTTACCTCCTATCCGTAAATCCAATCTATTATCCATGCTATGAATGAGTGAGGTGGGGCTAAAAATGCCCCAATTATCAAAGCAAATGGCATAAATAGTACGTATGCTACAGTAATGATCCACATTTTGGTAGTTAATTTCATTTGAAGAATGTATGTTGACCAATTACTGCAGTTTTCTCTAATTTGTATACCCAGCCTGGCAGTGTGCCACCACGTAGCTTCTTGGTGAGTTCAACATTCAGATAATGTGTAGCACCATTAGTTAGATCAATACTTAACCCCTCATAAGCTGATTTAGCCGCAGCGTATGATTCCTCCAATACCTTTTCTGGCATTCTCTCCAAGTTGCTCACAAAATTGAATTCACGTAGCCAGCACGAGAATTGGTATGGAGCAAGGGTTACTCGTACAGCTTGTTGACGCCATGCTTTCATGCGATTAATTATCACCCAGGCTACTGCTTTCTTGCCGTCATAGCTTTCACCGCCCGCCTCAAGCGCCACAGTGAGCTTTATCAGTGTCAAGTCGTCTTGTGGGGACATCATCGCCTCCTTTGTTGCTAACTGTTGGAAAACATGAGGAAATAGCCATACACCGCTTCAAGATGCCCTAGAGTCGCCAAGCTAATCTGTGATAGCCAAAATCTTGAGGGTGGTCATCACCAAGGGACTCAACTGCCACTATGTCCAACCCCCCATTTTTCGGGGGGTCTGGAGGCAAAGAATGGCCTTCTGGAAGGGCATGATGAGTGCTGATGCATCCCTGGAGGCCATTGCCAGTCGCTTTAGCCAATTTAGCCACCCTTTTGCTGTTTCGTGCCTCCGGGTTGATAGGCAACCTGAGGGTACGTTTAGGCACAGTGAAGACCGCATGACGTTCCTCGTCGCTGTCAGGATGCCAACCGCGTTTTTTCATACGTCGATAGGTTACCTCGCTGGATGTATAAATAGTAGCCACATCAGCTTCTTCGCTGAATATGATTACTGTTTCACGTTCTTCCTTTGGCCCATGTGCTTTCATATTCCTCCATCAAAATCGGAATCGTTGTTGGAACCGTTGACGACATCGTTGTTGGAGCCGTTGTCCCATTGTACAACCACTCTCTCGACATTGTTCCATTGTATAACCTCTGAAAGTTCACTCATTATTGCATCATCAATGCTTGACAAAATCAATTCCTTGCTGGGGTGGTCAGTATGTTTGTATGCTCGATTGAGGCCCAATTGGATACCATTATCTACAGCATCACTCACAACGCTGTATGTATTGATTACTAATCTGGCTTTACGCTTCATTGATAAACCTCCGGCAGGTTGTCAGGATTTACTTCAACAACTACTCCATCTACAATCATTTCTCCATAACCACAATGAACACAACTATACCATTTGATGTTAGCTGTATTTTGTTGCGTTGTTGGCGCATGACATTTATTGCACAACATTTCTTCCATAAAGTCCTTAAAGTCCTTAAAGTCCTACGGCCTCGACTGAAGCAGAGGGCAGGGGGCTTGGAAGGTTTAAGGGTTATTTAAAGTGCTGACTTAAGCTGGTTCACTACACCAGCAGCCTTCTTGCCTATTTGCTGCAACCCATTAAGTCTCTAACGCCTGAGACACTACCCTAACGCTTATTAGCTGCGTGTTGTTGCCGGATTACGCTGCCCCATACCCCCGGTCGGGCTAGGCTGTCGGGGAGAATCGTCCCAACATTTATGAGCACGCCACTCACCTGGCCCAAGTAGATAGCTAGCCACCCTTTCGGGGTTGCAAACAAGCAACATTCAAGTGCGTTGGCACAACGCCAGCTATCAATGCCTTCCTTGCTTACTTCGCTTTACCACGCACAATCCGTCCATGCACGTATCCAGACTTGTCAGCGGCAATCTTGAGGTTGACGTTGTTGCCTTGCACAGATTGGAAAGCCGCCGCTACTCCTTCACGCTGCTCGTCTGTTTCCGCATGTACTGATCGCCTATCGCTACGATCCACAATCCCCAAGCTATGCAAAACATCCAAAAAGATGCGCTTGACAACATCATCGCTATCGCTGGCAGGAATGTTGTAGCGTTCTTTCAGCTCAAACATCCGACCATTTACATCTGTCATGCTGTTGTAGTTGGTAACAATGGCCCAACTCCCCGTGGAATTTTGCACCAACTCGGATTCACCAATTACTACATCACTGTGAAATCCTTCACGTGGGTCACGAATCTCCTCGCCGCGTGGAATACTACCTAACAACCCATTTACTACACCTTCATCACTCATACTACCTCCTTATGTAAGTAGATCAATTAGTTTTGATCTAATCCTGTTTGCTCGTGCTGCATCGTCTCTTGCATTGTTGGCTAACTCAGCGATCTCTGTGGCTTTATTATCGAGATACTCGTTTTCGCGTTCTTTAGCTGCCGTAATGCCCTCAAGCCGGTCGGCTATTTTTTGTAATAGCTTTATTGTGCCCTCTAAAGATGGATCAAACATATATTTCTCCTATAGGCTTGATTGTTGCACACACTGTACATCTCCAACCTCTATCCTCACTGCCTTTACGTCGTTTGTTGTGGACTCGCTTACAAAACATTATTTTTATCATTTCTTCCCTTTCAGCCTCCGCTTGCCGCAACCACGAACGGGACAACGGTCCCAACGTCGAGGTATAATTAGGTTCATTCCAAGCGGCAACGGAATCCAAATAGACCAATACGCCCCATCCCACCTAATATGCCTGCACCACTTCCTCTCTTTCATCCTATTCCCCCTTGAAAGGGACAAGCCAAACTTGATAAACTCCGGCACCAAGCCTCTTGGTTTTGATCTCATAGAGATGACCGTTTAGAAACATCTGGCCCTCTGAGGCAAGCAGGGTTTCCCTTACTGCCCTTGTTGTAGCCGTGATTCTTCGAATACCTGGATATGCAGTCAGTTTTTCTCGTAGGTCAGTCATTCCCCCGCCTTCTCTTTCAGCCATTGCCAGTCGGCTTCGGTAAGTCCGAAGTCACGGAGGGCAATATTTATACATTCATTCCACTTTTTAAAGCTAGCATCAGGCGTTGGTCCATATCCTTTAACATAGAAATGAGTCCGTGCCCTCTCCGCCACAACCCCCACCACTATCTGCGCGAGCCAGAGGGGAGAAGAGGCGATTAATACACCATATGGATTCTCGCCTTTAAATTGGTCTTTCCACGACCACGGTGAAATCTCCCGCAAAGCTTTCACGATCTCAGGGACAAGTTGTTCAGGGGTCATTACGCTAACTCCTTCAGTAGGCTCTTAAATGCTGTTAATAATGGCCTCAACTTGCCGCCAATCTTGATCCATTTCAGCCGGGAATTTTGCAGCAATCTCCACCGGCAAGTGCATGCCCGCGCCTTGCATCTTGCCACTTGCCTTCAACTCCCATAAAAACTGTTGTTTCTGACCATCACCAACACGCTTAGTATGCAACACAACTGGAAACAGACCCATTACTTCTTTCGCCATCCTGCCCGGAAGTTGTGGAAATACTTGTGTCACTTTACTCCCGGCCTCAATAGCCTCCTGACCATCATAACATGTCATTACAATATATGGTACATTACTGCCAAGAATTGGACCGATCAATTGTGTAAAGGCTTCATGATAACGGGCATATTCCCTAGTATCCGTGTCAATGGTGAAGCCATTAGCCTTCATAATGACATAATACAATTTATGTAAACCATCCAACCCAAAAGTTACTACTTCACCATACTTGCCGCAAAGAATTTCGCGCACCACAATTTCTAACTCTACCAAGACTTTTTTGTAATCTGTCCTGCTGGCTGTAGGATCGAATTCCCAAAAATACATACGTGTATCATCATCTGGCAAAATACTGCTATGCCCAAGTTCGCCTGGCGCAATAATGAGATGCCGCTTGGGTGGCCAAGTTTTCATAGCTGTGGTTTTGCCACTTAAAGGGGGACCATTCTCAAGAGTGCGCCTGAAAATGCGCTTCCAAGCATCTTTGCTAACTTCAGTTATAACTGGCAATTTGCCTCCTTAACTTACTACTGCAATAAGGGCAATAGTAAATAGTATAATTCCAATCCATAGGTAATACATACTTTCTCCTTGAGTAACAGCGGTTGAATCCTCCAAAGATTCACTTAGCAGCGATTAGCATACCACTGACCGCCATCAGCCTCAATTACTTCTGGCCAGCACCTAGCTAGATGCTGAAATCACTATCCAGGATACTCTGCATTCTCAAGCGCAATCCTGACACGTCTGAGAGTACGTTGCACTTGGGCGGCCTTTGCATCTGCTTCATTGCCACTTAAGCCAAGCTTACCAGCTACTGTTTTGCCGATTGTCTTGCTAAATCTAGTTACTTCTTGCAAGACTTCTGCGCCACTCTCTTTCAAGTGTAGCGAGAATTTATCTGGCTGCGGTGTTATTGTTGCATTCATGATGTTTCCTCCTTTCTGTTAGTCTCGCGCCGACTGGAAATTTTTGGCGCGATTCAATGCTCGCATTTTATAGTTACCACGTCGGCGCGGAAAAGTCAACTTTTATTTTTCTCAATGTTTTCGCGGAGTTTTGCCGCTTTCTCGCCCAGCAAGGGGGACATGATTTTTCCTTCCGGTTTTAAAGGCCGGTCCATTAATGCCGGGGGGAAGTTCTCCACCATACAAGTCAATGAATATGTGGTCAGGTCCCGCATCGCTTTGCATAAATCGCAATTCCCCTCCCGCTTTTAAGGGGAAACATAATTGTACACTAGCAGCTCCCCAATATTCATAACCCCCCGGTATTTGACTTAATGCTTTCCAAAGACGATTTTCCTGTACCGTCATATTTTCTCCCCATAGCCAATCATACCTTCTCCAGCAATTTTACACAGCACCAAAATTGTATCTCGTGCTTCTTGCGAATCCCTAGAGATTTGCAAAGCTTCATACCGATGCATATTCCAGTAATGAAACCATAATTGATGTTCAGGCATTTCTAGTTTACACTTTTTACACTTTATCATAAGGCATTTCGTTTTCAACAATGCTTGTAATTACTGGTTTTGGTTTTTTGTAAGTTTTGTAAATTATCATCGGTACTGTTGGTGCTATCAGCACTGTTGAATTAGTATTTGGCATTGTTACATGTTGTGGTGTCGCTACGAATAGAGATAAATACTTACTCGGCTTACATTTACGTACAGTTACTATTCCGTCGCGTATCAATGCACGAATATATGCGATATACATATGCTGTTTTGCATCTACCACAACGTTAAGCTTCAGTTTGATTCTTGTGTTCAAGTTCACCACTAATCCTCTGTACTATCTACCATTAAATATTTCAATGGATCAACTTTGGGCAAATTTTCAATGACTTTATGCCTTAACTGCCCCAATTCACACAGGTCGAAAAATTCACATTTACGGTTAAAATCATTACAGGCTTTTGGGGCATTTTTGCGCCACATTTCCCGCTCACGCGATTCTATGACATGTTGTGCAGTGGCAACTGTTTCAGCTAACCATTCAACAATTAAATCACCGTCCGTTGCCGCTGGCTTAAATGTTCGTGAGATTCCTATTCTGCCGTCACGAGTAACAAGTATAAAATTTTTCATCATATAAGCGCTACCGGCTGCCCATGACTGGCCTAAAAATTGCCTATCGAATGGAATAATATCTTCGCCACTGTCCCAAACAGAATGTTTAAAATCTGCCGTAATAAGTGCATTATCTCCAAGGCGTGTCAGTACCAAATCTGGTTTACTAGCAAATATAGTTCTTTCCACCCCCGGTAATTCTTTCCAATACACTGTTTCAATTGCTGTAATTTTGTATGTATCAATATCTAAAGCAAATTGTCCTATGTATTGCTTGAAAATATTTTGGGCCATTATACGACTATAAACATTATTGTTTCCAAGAATCACATTGGGTTCGTTGACAGCTTTTATATAACTGGCCCACACTCGTCGCCAAATTGCCTCACTTGGAGCAAACTGGCCCTTTTCTGTGTACCAACGAGCTAATATAGGGTGTATAATCATAGAACTATATAGCATTGGCATACTTTTACGCTCTGGTAATTTCATTTCTCGAATGTATTGATATTTACGATTACATGTATCATAC
>ERZ1292637.114-Hain-H14-01um-R3-114-length-49433-cov-153_pt1 | contig 49433 bp, 86 predicted proteins | sample MGYA00564405_ERZ1292637 | MGnify/ENA primary metagenome ERZ1292637 (study PRJEB36523, sample SAMEA6512645) | groundwater metagenome | collected 2019-01-09 | study: AquaDiva: Metagenomics assemblies of 32 groundwater samples | reverse complement strand
TTTTAAAATGGCACTAGATGACAATTTCTATATTTTACAAGGGAAGGAGGTGATATAAACCATGAGCGAAGAAGTAGTTAATGCCTTTCTACAAGGCGTACCACGCGGCGAGGAGATCAAGGACCAGCGTGAGGGTGATCATCCCAATGCTAGGCTTGCCGACGTTGAGTTGGTAGAGCAGAGCAATGGGTATGCGATCAAGGCCACGTTTAGTAACATGGAGGACTCGGACGATAACTCGTTCGATTACCAGGACCGGGTGACGATTGCCACGCATAACAGCGAGGACTGGCTCAAGCGGATGTTCCTGGCAGCGTTGCACGACTTTGGCATAGTGCCACGGTCGGAGCGGCAGGCGATCTATGCTGAGACGGACGAGCACCGGGCTGAGTTGCTGGCAGCGTTCAAGAGCAAGGTTGGAACGAACTATCCCTTGCGCTTGAAGCTCCGAGATGGTTATCTGCGCGGACGGATACTCCGGCAGAAGGGGGCGTAAGTGTGGAGTGGGGTGTGTGGAGTATGGTCTTGGTGTGGGCGGTGATGTTGGCTGTCTTTTTGATCTCTAACAATAACCTGCGACCGAGACCTTAGAGAAACCTTATTGATACTACCAGCTAGTCATGTCGGGACGCGGACAGACGTAATGACTAATTTACGCGGGGATTCGCTAGTATCAATAGAAACCTTGAGGTCATAATGGGCTGGAAGCACAAAGGGCTGTCATTGATGCGAGAGGCTGGCTATTTGCCAGTAACCATTGCGTGCTCTGGAAACCAGGGGAGTAGCCGCGACAAGGATTTAGTACCTATTGTGGTGAAGCCTGGGGGGACCGCCTAGTTAGGGGAGAAACTGGCAAGGTTTTTATGGGTGAGATGGCAGACTTCATAAATGATAATGAATGGGCTATTGATGATCCTTATGAACCACCACCTACAGTTACTTGTCGTTACTGTAAGCGTGATAGATTCCACTGGCTTGAGACTGAGGACGGCTGGAGGTTGGTAACGGCTACTGGAAAAGTACACAGATGTAAGGACTACAAACGCCATGACTGAGTTCAAAGTAAACGATAGAGTTCAGATTGTGGGAACACACCGTTATAATCCCGGTTGTGTAGGGACGATTGTGTTGGTTGAGAGCCGGATAGGTAATAGGTTTACCGTTGAGTTGAACAGTGATCCAAGTAATGTGTGGCACAATGATGGGGGTAAGCCATGTTTGAGGCTTGGACAGGCTGACCTTGTGCTGCTTGATAAGGAGGATGAATATGCTTGAATGGAACCTCTATTGGCCCATGCTAGAGGCTGCATTGAAGGATTGGTCGCGTGTTATACCAGCGGTTTATCTGGAGATTATAGGACCGTGGGTTGATGACATGATGCTGGAGCAATTACTCAATCCGTTTGTGGGGTGTTAAATGATTGCTGATAAGGAAGTTGGGGAATTGTGGCTGTGGGTAACTACAAAAGAACCAAATCCAGAATTAGACCCACATACCTTGTCGGCAGCGGAAGGCATTGCGCTCATTCACAAGCTGGTGGAGGAGCGTGCACTAGTCTGGGAAATGAAAGGGTGGCGCAAGTCTGAAACAATGCGAATGGCGCGGCGTGACTACGGCATCCCTGAGGAGACCTGGAAATGACCGATAAGGAAATCGAGAATTTGGCGCGACCCACGAACTACAGGTATCTACTTGCCGAGGTCGAGTACCTTCGCGCAGAGATTAGGCTGCATGAAGATAGATGGATAAAAACGGTTACGGAGGAAATTGCAAAACAGGACCAGCTCATTCAGGAAAATGTAGAGTTAAGGAAGCAGCTTGCCGAGGCGAGGCTAGTGTTAGGTGATTCAGTTGGAGAGTCAGGCTGTGAGTATGAGCATTGTAGGGAGACGGGAGAATGATTGGTAAAGGTCCACGCGAAGAGCGGGAAACCGTAATCAACTGGTCTGAGGATGGTGATACAGCCACTATTTGGACCTCCAGCGAGACCGTGTACCGCCGCATGAAAAAGCGCGGGTGGTTTCCAAGTGAGGATGGCGAGAGGCACGCCATGTTTGAGGTTCCAAAAGGGCTCCTCAGGTTGCCTATCAACCGAGAGCGGAAGGCGCGAGGCAAGGGTTTACCATTTCCCGGTCGGCGGCCCGCCAAAATAGTGGCTTCCGAGGTTGATGATGAGGTGGCTTAGTGCAATGGCAAGGTGCTCGACTGACCCTGTGGGTTGTGTTGGCGGGATTATTAACACTCGTTCCCGCCCAAGTGCTTGATTTTGTGGAGGTTCCTTGTATGTCATTTGACCCAAAACAGTTTCGGGAGTGTGTGGTGCGGCCAACGCTCAAGATGTTGCACCCTGAAATAGAGTATAGCCTTGCCGCTGAGGAGCTTTTAATGCTTACGGCAGCACATGAGAGTCACCTAGGAACTTATTTGGTTCAAAAGGGTGGTCCCGCTCTTGGGGTTTACCAGATGGAACCTGTGACTCACCGGGATTTGTGGGCCAATTTTATCAAGCCGGGTTCTCTCCTCAACCATCGGCTTAAACTGTTGATCTCTTTGGAGTTAACTGATTACAACAACTTGACAGGTAACTTATTCTATGCGACGGCAATGGCAAGGGTACATTACTTTAGGGTTAAGGAACCGCTGCCCGATGTTACGCCCAACGCATTAGCCAAGTACTGGAAACAACATTGGAATACGCCATTGGGTAAGGGAACCGTGAATGAGGCACTTGCAAATTATGCGAGGTATGTAAATGGTTAAAGATTACTACATATCCCTGGTGGAGCAAATGGTAGTGTGCTGGCCGAAGGGCTTTGAGGAGTGGCGCATGTTCAGGATTGAGTATCATCCACAGCAGCTAGAAAGTTTTATGTGGCTCCCGCCTAGTGCTGATCCTGAGACTGTAGAAAATGCCATGAATGACAAACGAGGCAAACGTTAATGGACTTTGTTGGCTTCCCTAAAATACCACGGCTGTCTCGGGAGATAATAGTGACCGAGAAAATAGATGGCACCAATGTACAGATTTACATCTCTGATGACCGCAGTCCAATCACCCTGAAATCCGGTCGTGTAGTGCCGTTCTTGTGTGGTAGTAAAAACCTCTATGTGTTCCCCGAGAATGATAATCACGGATTTGCGAAGTGGGCCTATGAGAACGTGGATGCTATACTTGAGTTGATCGGGCCGGGCAGACATTTTGGTGAGTGGTGGGGACGGGGGATCAATCGGGGTTATGGCCTGAAAGAGAAACGGTTTTCACTATTTAATGTGACACGGTGGGCTGAACAACCATTACCGCCGGGAGTATTTGTGGTGCCGGTCATGTGGACTTATCCTGAGTTTGATACATATGTCATACAAAGTTGTCTTGAGTGGTTAATAACTCACGGCAGCCTTGCTGCTCCTGGTTACAATAATCCAGAGGGTATTGTGATATACCACACACAGGGTAATGTGCTGTTCAAGAAAACCATCCTCAAGGATGAATTACCCAAAGGGGGGCGACAGAATGTATAGCTATATAATAGAAGATTACACCGGCAAGGTGGAGTTCACCCGTGAACGGCCAGTAGTTTTTAGCCTGGAAATCAACTCCAAATGGCTTGACATTGGCCTGAAACCAACCATGTCCGCTGTCGCACTCCCACATGGACAAGTTTTTATCTCGGGTGGGGTGTTTACGAAAGTAATTTATGGGCTGGAGGATTGATGAAGATACAAATAAATGCCGCAGCAGTTGTCCCAATCGGTCCTGAAACTGGATACCCTGCATATTTGCAGGGTTTTGGAGTAGAGGCGTCTGTTACTTTAGGGACCTATTGTGGATTTTTGATGGTTCCATTTATAGAGGGAGGGGATGCTCTTCGCCTGGCTAGACAACTGGAACTCCTTATGGACGTTGAAAATGACATTACGGGTTGATGTACCGCCGACATATCCCCCCGGCTGTAAGGTAGTGTTCTGTGGCGAAAGCCCGTGGGTGGACGAGTATCGCACCAAAGAGGGCTTCACCGGACGCGCGGGACGCCTTCTCGACAAAGTTATGTGGGGTGCGGCTTTATCGCGGGAGACTGTTGGACTCACGAACGTAACGAAAAGGACACCCGATTATGAGTTTCTTGATGCGGACTTCAAGAAGGGCTTTTATGTGCGCGAGAAGGTGGGGCGAAAGACGGTTACTCAACCTTCTCATGAGTTGCTTGAGTGGTACAAGGTTCTTGCCCTGGAACTTGCAAAAGCGCGTCCTAACGTGGTTGTCGCTTGCGGTAATGAAGCTTTACAGGCGCTCTGTGGAGTCAGCGGCATCATGACTTATCGTGGATCAATCCTTCCCTCCACGCTCGTGCCCGGTCTCAAAGTTATTCCGCTATTGCACCCGAGCTATATCCTGAAAAAAGCACTCTGGCAGGAACTTTTTGTGTCAAGCTGGATTGTGCGTGATAAGGTGGTGCCACAGAGCCTTTTTCCTGAAATTCGCTATGAGCCATGGACCGAGTATGTTGACCCCAGTCGAGATGAACTGGAGCGGCTTGGTGCTGTGTTAACCAAACAACAGTGTCCCTGGGCACTAGACATAGAAACCAACCGTAAGACTAAAATTACCCACGTTGGGTTTGCTTGGGGTGAGTTAGGGCATGAGACGGCAGTTTGTGTCCCTACCTACGAGCTACCCCCAGATGATTGGTTTTGGCGGTGGCTTCAATGGCTCATTAATGGTAACAAATGGATCACTGGGCACAACTTTTTCTACGATATGGCTTGGTTACGGATGTATGGTGTCACAGTCCCGCACGTATGGATGGATAGCATGATTGCCTTTCATCGGTTGTACCCGGAGTTGCCCAAGGCATTAGCCTTTTGCTCTATGATGTTCACGGACATTCCTTATTACAAGCAAGAGCGTAAGGATTGGACTAAAAAGGCTCGTTACAACATCAAGGACTGTGTGGCACAGATACGAGTGGTCCACCGCATTTTAAAAGAGTTTGAGGCTCGACCGAAACCGAGTGAGCTTTACTTCGACTATACAACCAAGTGCCTCCCGTGGGCCTTTGAGATGCAGACAAACGGCATGGACGTTAACGGTGCGGGATGGCTCACAGCCAAGAACACCGTGCAGGATGAACTGAACCGAGTGCGTGCTAAACTTCACGAGCTAACCCAGGGTGAATTGACCGTGCTTAAGGGCAATAAGACAATCACCGACAAACAGGTGATGGCCTTTTGTTACAAAACACTTGGGTTGCCGCCCAAAACCAAGCGTGGGACAGGCAAGTTGACTGCCGACGAGGATGCTTTAGTTGAACTGTTGATAAAACACCCCGAGCACCATATTCTTAAATATATAATCGCGGACCGTAAACTCACGAAAAGCAGAGATTCGTACATTGAAATAAGTTATGATGATTGACAACAAACACATTAAAATTGAGCGTAAAGAGAACTTACAAAAACAGCATGATCCCCCCGAGTACCCCGATTTGCTTATGTTAATGATGTCAATAAGTATACACAAAAAACAGGATGATAATGATATACATTATTGTCCATACGGTGGCAAGGTGATCCATGAAGCTTAGATACGGCGTCACAGTCGAATCAACGGAGACTTTTCGGTTCGCCATGAACCTGAGTCCGTTTGAGCGGGGTTGTAATGCTCATACGCTCCCCAGGTCGTTGCGTTACATGTATGAACCACCGCCCGGACGAGTGTTTGTCAGCGGTGACGGTTCTCAGGTAGAGGCGCGGTGGGTGGCCTACCTATCAAAGTGTCCTGATTTAATCGCCCTTTTTGCCGATCCTACTAGACACGTTCACCAGGAAAATGCTATACTGGTATTTGGGCACCCGGTTGAGAAAGACTCGCCTGATTACCGTCTCGCCAAAGCACTCGTGCATGGCGTTCATTACCGTGAAGGGCCGTTCAAAATGAGTGTTGATCTCGGGGTGCCCGTCAAGGTCACGCGGAAGTTGCGCCAGGCTTATCTCAATAAACGCCCTGAGATTCCTGTGTGGCATGATTGGGTAAAACAGACAATCGCGGACAGCGGGAGACTGGAAACGCCATTTGGTGACGAACGCATCTTCTATGAGGCGCTCAGTTGTCTCAGTCTCACGGGTAAGATGACTGATGGTCAGTGGAAAGACGCCATAGCGTGGGTTCCCCAAACGATGACGCCCGGTTGGACACACCGGGGCGTCAATAATATTTACTATTCGGGAGTTGACTATGCAGAATGGCATCACGAGGGGCATGATTCTTTTGTCGTGTCTATTCCACCAGAAAAGACGGTTGAGTTTGCCGACCTTGCCGCACGGTCCTTTAAGATTCCTGTTACTATATGGGGATGCACCATGTACGTGCCACTTGAACTATCGGTTGGTTATAACCTCGGAGACATGATGAAGTATCGCGGGTCTGTGATTGGGCGACCTGAGTGGGAGCGATGGTTAGCTGCTGAACTGGCCGCGAAATCACGCGAACAGCGGATTCTTGAGGGTGTTTATTCTAGTATACTGCGAGATTGGAGGCCATAATGGCACATGGAGATTATGACTGCTGCGCGGTGTGTGACTCAAAATTGGGTTACAGTAACGATGCTCGCACAAAAGAAGAAGTTTGTGCCTATTGTGCTGTTGCTCTTGTCCAAGTAGGTGTTCTCGCTCGAAATGGAGATGAATTTGCCCAGTGGATCAAAGCTAATGATATAGCCACCATCTACGAGAAATTGGTGAATCGCCCCGTTAAACGGTGCTATTATGGAAATGCCGTAGATGACGCACTAAACGAGAAAGGATATTTTGATGCAAATAACCAATAACTACGACCTGCCAGCACCTTTGGTGAGTGCCATTATAAATGACACCTATGAAAAGGTTGGGGACATCTCGGTTACACGGTTGATTGGCGCACCGCGCAAGCACCAACTGGAAGCCCGCCACGACGCCGAGGTTACTCAAGATGCCACGGACTTTCTGTGGTCATTGCTTGGGCAATGTGTTCATCAAATATTTGAGCGTGCTGACCCGGACAGTTTTCTTGCTGAAGTACGGCTTACTGCAAAAGTGAATGGTTGGCTCGTGAGCGGTAAACCTGATCTATTAACTGCCGAAGGCATTATTCAGGATTGGAAAGTTACAAGTGTTTATTCGTTCTTACTTGGCGATAAACCCGAGTGGGAAGCACAGTTGAATTGTTATGCTTGGCTCTTTGAGCAAAATCGGGATAAACATAATGTTGATATAAAGGGCCTTCAAATAGTGGGCATCCTACGCGATCATCTGAAAAGTAAAGCTAATGATAGTAACTATCCCGAAGTGGCCTTTTTATCCAAAGATATTCCCCTGTGGAGCAAGGCGGCCCGACAGCGTTATGTAGAAGAACGGGTTGCCATTCACCAGTTCGCGGTTGATGCTCCCGACGACGAACTACCCGAGTGCACCGACGAAGAGCGATGGGCACGACCAACTACGTGGGCTGTCAAAAAGAAGGGCAATAAAAAGGCCGCCCGTGTGTTGACAAGTGAAGCTGAGGCCGTCACTTGGATTGCGGGAGCTAGTGGTTTTGAGATCGAGGAACGCCCAGGGCGTAATATTCGTTGTGCGGAGTACTGCGCCGCCGCGCCGTTTTGCAACCAGTGGAAAGCCATGAGTGCTCCCAGTGTGGCTCCAGAAGATGCGGACATCCCGTTCTAATGGAACAGACGAGCGAATCCAGTGGCTCACTGTGGCACTTCCACTACTCCCTTTGTGGCGGGCACGGTTGGTTGGTCTATGGCCCTTGCCTTAGGGCGTGTACGCGGTGGGAAATCGGCTTGGCCGTGCTCTGCCGACGCTGTATTGAAGATACGCTCATTGTCAACTAAATGCGAATATTCACCAATGCAGCCGATGTTCTCGACCTCCCGCGACCGACGAACGTCTTTTTGTTGGAGCCCTACATCCCGCGTGGTTGTATCGTCCTGCTCTACGGCTATGCGGGCATTGGTAAAACCGCCGTCTCCTGGACGATGGCTCATGCCATTCAACAGGGCAGGGCGTTGTGGGGACTGCCGGTAACACGTGGAAACGTCCTTTTCATCGAGGTTGACACGCCAACTACGGGCATCCAAGAACGCTGGAGCCAGGCCGATGTGCCGTTCCGCCCGTCATTCAGCCTCGCGGTGGACTACATCGGTTTTGACTGCTTACAGTTTCTATCGTCCTATCCCGATGCGCGCCACGGCGAGATCAGAGCGATGTTCGCGGAGGCGCACGAACAACAGCAGTTCGACCTCGTGATCGTGGACGCTGTGCGGAAGGTCGTTCTAGGTGATCTATCCACCAGCGGTTTGCCGGATAAGATGTATGATGCGTTCAAAGCCGTGTTCCCCGGTGCGGCCATCATGTTCATCCATCACGAGCGGAAGATGCGTACCGACCAAAGCGGCAATTACATCGACCCTAAGCAAAACGCCTCGGGGAATATGGAGTTTGTGAACATGGCACAGGTGGCTATACAGTTTTATCGGCGCGGCAAGGAAACCTTCCTCGCTCACCGCAAGTCACAGTTAACGGTTGAGTTTAACGACCTGCCTATTTCCCTAGCAGATGACGGCATTTTTGTGTATAATAGAGAAGAGAAGCGATTGGCTGAGGTTGGACGAATCTTGACAAACGCGCCATCGCACCTATCAATGCGTGACCTCGACAAACTCGTGGCAAAGGAACTAAACATTAGCGAACGGAGCGCCAGGACTTTTCGGTTGGGCGCGCAGAAACATGAAAATAAGTCATTGGAATAAAGATACGCCTTGTTGGATATGGCCAGGATGGAAAAAGAATGACCCTGGCGGTGAATATGGCTTTACCACACAACACGGAAAGGACGTTCCTGCACACAGAGTGATGTACAAAACATTTGTGGGGATAATTCCACCAGGCCTTTGTGTGTTGCATAAATGTGATAACCCCCCATGTGTGAATCCCGCTCATTTATTTCTTGGCACACGGGGAAATAATAATGCGGATCGAGCAACAAAAGGGAGAAATGGCAAACATTATCGAGCTAATGCTCGTTATTGTTTACACGGCCACGCTTACGATGTTGACAACACGCGATACCGTCATCGTAAGAATGGAACTACCTACGGAAAGTATTGTAGGACGTGTAATATAGAACGTGCTGTGCGCTGGAATCGCGAGAAAGGTAAAGCCCGTGGGACTCAACCCAAAGATTCTATTTTATGACATTGAGTCGGCGGGGGTGTGAATGCACTCAAACCTGACCTTGGTTTTGTGATTGTGTTTGGCTACAAGTGGACACATGAGAAGGTTGCTAAATCACTGACTATAGATGAAATAAGTTTGCGAAAATTTGACGATCGGCAGTTGTTAAAGGAAGCCAGTAAACTAATTACTGAGGCTGATTTGGTCGTTACACACTTTGGTTCTGTGTTCGACCGCCGCTTCCTCAGTGGCAGGTTATTGATCCATAACTTACCACCAATTCCATTTACCAAAATGCGGGATACGTGCATGATCGCCCGGTCAGTGGCTAACTACTCGTCCAATCGCCTGAAACATCTTGCCAAGATACTCAACCTGCGGCATCAAAAATTAGAAAATAACTGGCCCACCGCTTGGTTTAAGGTCATGCAAGGGGACACAAAGGCACTCGCGGGGTTGGCGCACTATTGTCGGGGTGATGTTTTGGCCCTGGAGGAGTTATACTTCCGCCTGCGCCCATTTGATAACGCGCATCCACGGATTATTGATGATAGATCAACGTGTGGTGTGTGTGGTGGACAAGTGGAGTACCGTGGATTTGCTTACGCGGAGAGCTTGAAGTACCGACGGTATGTTTGCCAAAAGTGCCGTCGTTGGGGCCGTGAACGGAAGGCGATGAAAATAACATGACTTGGATAGAACAAGAACTCAAGCGTATCTGTGATCGAGTGGAATACTGGAGACACTTGAGGGATTATGAGTGATGCCCTATATTTTATAGCACTTATTTTCTATTTACAGGCGATGCCGACTAAGTTAGTTGTGCTTAGCCTTGCATCAAATGCGGTTGTTTTGGTTATCCGACTTGCATGGAGGTATTTCGTATGAATGACATTCAACGTAGGATTGGCAAGTACATCGAGGATATAGAAACAGGCCACACTGACTGGAATTATATTGTGCTCGCCATCTTAAGGACTGATCTCAAATTTTGGGAAGTCGAACAGCCAACGCTCCACCGTAACATTTACTTCATGCTCAACCAACTGCTTGATATACTCAACCTGGAGCGCAACAAGAAATACCACCAGGTCCCATTTGAATTTGCCGACCTACTTTCTATGGCAATAGGATACATGGCGCAGTACGGCGATCCAGCCAGCTTCATATCGCATCGGGTAGCAGTCAATTCTGGCGTCAAGGGTGAGGCTGAGATTGTGGCTAAGTATGAGCAACGTTGGCAAGAGCTTGGCTCTGAATCAATATCCAAACTTCACGAGCTACTTGACTTACATACCAAGTATGATTACTTCAAGGTAGAGCAAAGTAAACCTAGCCCGGAACTCGACGACCGTTAGATGCCTTTCTTTCGTATGGCGGCTGCGGCAGCATCATCACACAAGAGGTGCTTTTTGTTTAATGCGTCTACCGAAGTGAACACAACGACCTTGCCATTCTCATACACAAACGCTGCCACAAACTTGCCTTCCTTGTCGAAGGTCAACACGCCAAACACAGTGTCATCCAGCAGCGCGTAGATGTCAATAAACCCGGCAGGGACGGTGTAACTGTGAGCGATGGCCGGTGTGGGACAGGGAATGGCCGCCACTCCACCCAGTTCAGCGCCCGGCGGGAGCGTGGGCATTTGGAGTGGTGCTGCAATTAACAATAGTCCAAGCAATAGTGATTTCATCTAGCGTCGTTGCCTTTCCACACGTTTAAATTGCTCCAGAATGAGCGTTTCGAGCCGGTCGAGGCGGTCACTCAATCGAGTTTCATGCTCACGGAACAGCACAGCAGCACGATCTTCCACGCGCCAGGCTATCCGTGTGCTCCAAGCGTAACTACCAACGGTTGCCGCAAACAATCCCGTTAGTATCCACGTCAACCAGCCATTCGGTTGTGCGCTCATGGTTGTCCTTCCTCTGTTGGTTTAGCCCCCACCAGACCGCGATAGATCACGCCGATTTTTTGCGCTTCTGTGAAGGCGCTTCCGGCCCTGCCGGTTGACTGGACCAACCGTGACAGGCTACTTCGTCCGGCAGGACTACCGAGCAAGCGAAACAGTTGCTCACCAGTAAACATAATACCCACACCCGTAACAAACTGTGGCATGGTTAGGGCAGTTCGCATGGCAGGATACAGAATCCCTGCCGCACCCACCCAACGTGCCTTGCCCGTGAAGTCCCGCAAGACGGCATGGGTCAAGCCGTTGTTCTGCTTGGTTAGCTCCTCAAACGACTTTTGCGCAAACTTGAGGCTCTCCTCAGCGGTTTTTTGCTCGGTTGCAAGCGCGGAGATTTGTTCGCGTTTGCCCGCCAACGCCCGTTCGAGTGTGGCAAAACGCCCGCGAGCCGTTTCAGCCTTGACGCCCGTTTTGAGTTGCCACTCAGCAATTTGTTTGGCTGTTAGTTGCTCGGCTTCACTGAATTTGTCTATGACTGTTTTGAACTCTTTGTAACCTGCGGCCTCCCGGAGTGTCTCGGGCGCATACCGGGCCATATTTTTTTGCACGGTCGCGAAGTTAAGAGACTTGCCCTCCATCGCGGGCTCCAGGATTTTCTGTTGCCAAAAGGTGCTGCTCAAGCGCTCCCACTCGGGCGCTCCCACGGCAGTCTTGGTCATGGCTGGTTTGGTGACGCCCTCAACCTGTCCCTTGGTTGGGAATAGCTTGGTGATTACGTCCTCAGAGGCAACCCCCGTTAGCTTAGATGCGGGTGACTCAAACCCAAACTTGGGTATGAACTCTTTGCCGTATAGTTCGTCGAGAGCACGCAGTTTCCCCGCTGTGGATTCAGCAAGTCCGCCTTCAATCGTTTCGGTATAAGCTGCCTCAAGCGGTTCCAATCTTCGGGCGGTGTCTAGATCGCCTTTGGCCTTAAAGCCGCGAATAGCACCACGAGTGCGGGAGCGCAGCACAGCTAGGTCATTAAAGGTGGCTGTTTTGCTGCCCGCTACAAGAGAATCAACAATCCCTTCGAGGGTGCTATCAGGGAGCGCTGCCCGACGACCGATAGCCTCAGCTTCATCAATAGCCGCCTCAGCACCCTTTGGTAGCAACTCACCTTTGGTTTTACCCGCGATTGCCTCACCCTTGGTTGGCAATATCTTCCGGCCAAGCCCGGCTTCATCTAAGATGCCCTGAGCGGTGGTCACTATGTCATCGGTTGCGTATTCAATCCCGGCGGTCTCAGCACGTACTTCACCATACCCTTGCTTGAAAACCGACTGGGCTTTTTGTCGTTCTCGGGCTACCGCACCACCGAAGAACTCACCAGTCTCCGCCTTGCGAGCGAGCGCCGGTCCGGGTGCGGCTCGCGTGAGTTCGCCTGCTTCTGGAAACGCCGCTGTGGTAACGGGGGTGCTCTCGGCCTCAATCGCGGCACGGCGGGCGGCTTCCTTACCGCCGGGCAGTTGGGCTTCCAGCGCCTCAGCTTCAAGCGTCGGGAGTGCGGCTTGTTCACGCGCTGAGATGGCACCCGCTTTGGAGCGTTCCGCCACCGCACCTAACTGTTGGATGGCCGTAGCACGCTTGGCGTAAGAGGACATAAGTCGTCGGAGTGCCCGTGCTAGGGTGACTGGAGCGCCCAAGGCCGCTTGTCCAGCGGGTATGCCAACCATTTGAGCCAGGGCATCTGCTACGGCACTCGCACCTGCGCCAACCGCACCGCCAACACCCACCCGCTGTAGAAGGTCTTGTAACGAAGTGCCCGCCGTGCGCCCCAACCAATCCAGAGCGGGAGCAGCCGGAGCACCCCAAAACCTTAGCGCACCACCACCGATCTTACCGAGGCTGACCGGATACCCACGTCCTAGTTCCTTAGCACCCTCAATAACGTCACGAATCCCGCCCACGGATTCGTGCATGAAGCTAACCCGAGGTTTGTCGAGTGCTCCAGTTGGCTCCTCACGGGATTCTTCAACAGTTTCTGGTGTGATGGTGTCGTAAATGTTAAACGGACGAGAAGGGGCCGTTGGCTCGCGTGCTGGTTCCTCTACTGGATCGTCAAACTGATCGTATACATTGTGATTAGACATTTAAAACCCCGGAGGTAAATACCCAAACTTGGCTTTAAACTGTTCTTTAGTGTCGGGATGTGCCTTAAGATAATCAAGAGCAACTTGCGGGACTTTGCCTTTCGCCGTAAGGGATGTCTCTCCTTCCAGTTTGTCTAGCAAAGCCTCTATACTTTTTCTAGCATCCACGGTAGGCTTGCCGCCAAAAATGGCTCGCATACGAGCATCACGAGCAATATCAAGAATACGAAGTAATGTTTCATTCTTAAAATCTTTGCTCTTAACAGTTTCATAAAAACCTGGCATAGCGCCGGAAACACGTTGGATGTCCCGGTCTGTTAACACACCCTTTTCCTGCCCCAGAGTTCGTGAGAGTATGCCAAGAAAGGCTTCTTTTTTATCACTATAAATTTTGGCAAGTGTTCCAGGTAGATAGGATTTTGCTGTCAGGGCTGTGCCATGTGTAATGCCTTCACTCGTGCCAGTGGCCGTTATCAGTCGATTCGTTATCGACCTTATTTCACTTATTAATCCCATTGTGTCATCTAAATCTGTTATGGACTTATTCTGTTTTTCCGTTAATGGACGAAAACCACTTTCCTTAGCTTGCCGACCAGTCATTTCTGGATCAGTAGGAATTTCCATATCTTTTGTCACTGGATTATAACGATATAACTTACTCAATTCAGCGAGGCCAAGCGGTACATTTAATTTCTCCTGGGCCGTAGCCCTAACTCTAGCGGCTGTTTCTTCGGCTAATCGCTCTGGTTTTGTGCGCCCTCGCGCTAGTCCAGGAATCAACTGACTGAGCAGGTTCGCCTGGGCTTCCTCGTCGAGTTTGCCTAGACCACCAGCGACGGTGACTAACTGTCTAAGTGTAAAGGGGGTCCCTGGCGCTGGAGTTGTTTGTTCTCGTTCAAGGACAGCAGCCTGGCGGGCTTTTTGTCCCACCATTTCGGCGGCTGCTCGTTGATCGCCAAGCGCAGCACGCCGGGCCAGTTCAGTTTGTCGGGTGAGGTCACGCTCTTGGGCGGCTTGGCGTAGTTCCTCCATGCTCATTGCGGCTTCGGGATTGGCACGGAAGTAGTTTATCAAGCCCTGTACATCAGTTGACCCCAAACCTTTACGTGGGCCATAGACATCAAGTGATGGAGTTCGCAGCCCCGGTCCTTGATCGTCACTTAAAAGGTCTTGTAATGTAGCCATGCTAACTCCTTAATCGTATATACCAGGCGAGAAGCCACCCCAGTTGTACTGTTGTTCCCCGCCAGTATAATCAAAGGGGCTAGAACTGCCTCCGCCATAATATCCTTCACCACCGCTGTAATCAAACGCGGTAGGGTCAAAATAGGCTGGTTGACCACCTGTATATCCCATTAGGGGATCATAATTACTCGCACCACTTAGCTCGCCTGTGCCGTATTGTGCGCCAGGGCTTCCCGTGGGTGCTCGTCCACCAGCATATCCGTAGTTGGCGTTATAGTCTCCGCGCATACGCGGATCGTTAAACCCGTACCCGAAACCACCAAAGTCCGAGCCACCTCCACCACCACGACCACCCGTGGCCGTGTTTTGAAGGATTTCTTGTCGGCGTTCTAGTTGTGGTATCCCAGTCAAGGCCGTTTGATACCCGCCAAGAATAGGCGCGAGCGCCCCGAGGCTGGCTCGCGTGGCTGTCTCGGCTCGTCGCCCGAATATATCGCCCTCAAGTTGTCTAGCTCCCTGGGCAAAAGCACCGCTGCGGAGTCCACCGGCACGCCGACCAACATCCAAGTAACCTTGCCGGGCCGCTGCTTCACTTGGCATGAGCGAGCGCAAAAGTGGCCCCATGCGACCCGCGATATTTTGCAGCGGGTCTTGCAGGAACTGGTTCAGGGTAGCAAAGGCTTGCTGCTTTTCAGGTGGCAAAAAGGTTTGTCCCGTGAAGGCGCGTGGGTCGAAACCACCATCAGTAATGCCACCGCCACCACCTTGAGCAGGACGATTGCCTGGAACAGGATCATATACGCCTGAAACATATTGAGGCATTAGTGTATCTCCTTCAAAAGCTGGAGGGTTTTGAGCACTCCAACCTCACTGATCTTATTAAGTACCTGTCGGCGCTGTTCACACCGCGAACACGGCGCAATCCCAAAGGCATACGTGAGCCGAGAGATCATCTCGCCAAGCTGTAAACCCTTAGCTTGCCCAACCTGTTCAATGGTGGACAACAGCCGGGTTTCCTCGGGGTTGTTTTTGTCACCACGCAGCACTTCCTCGCCGGGCTTTTTGATATATGGCTGTCCGTCGGGGATGTGACGTTCAGCGCCATTTAGGTCGCGCAGGGTAATCATGTTTGTAGGGTTTTGCTTACTGACACACCCAGGGCGTCTGTTACTGTGACGACCTTACCATCCACAGCCAGACCACACGGGTTGCAACCGTCGGTGATCATTTGGGCGGTTCTAAGGTCGGCGGTTTCACCCGCACCAGGGTGTGCTTGAACATAAGTACCGGGTGCGCCATCTGCACCACAGGAGGGCAAGGTACATGTAGTACAAGGTGATGCTGTCCCTCCACAGCACATATAGGTCGTCGTGCCTAAACTTCCGCATTGAGCGCCGCTTGAGCCGGTGAGGAATTGGTCATTACAGCCATAATGTGCTCCACCCAATTCAACGCCTACATTACAGGCAGCAATATCACTTACTCGTTGACCGCAACTTCGATAGGCATTACCACTCACGCCCGAGCCACTGTTTGTCGGTGGTGTGATCGTGGCACTACGCCCGTCGGTGCTAACGGCCATCGTCAATCCACCAGTCACGGCCCATGTATAGGCTTTGCCAACTGTAAAGGGCATCCCACCACAGGCAATAAGCTTGAGGGATTTCGTGGTTGCACACGTCAAACTACAATCGGTTGTGCAGCACTTGAGCGTTAGTTGTCCTGGCGTTGTTGGGCTACATGCACAAGTCGCGCCTCCACCGCCTCCAGGCCCACCTGTCCCTGGGGCACCGGATGTTCTTCCACAACCTATTACAGTCTGCACCGCTACTCCAATAAACGCATAGCGGGCAAAGCCAACATGACACGTTTTACCCGCCGTGCCGCCAGACACACCCGGACTGGTAAAACACTCACCGCCCTCAAAACCAAATGTTTGTGGGAAGCCACATATTTTGCGCGTTGTATTAGGTGGTATTTGAAAATTGATAGAGCCTTCGCCACCACTAACACCGCCATCACCACCACAATTCACCATCGAGATTGAGTTAATGTCTTCTGTAACATTCACATTGAAATCAGTACACCGAGAGCAATCAATCGTGATGGCACCATTACTCGGGCAAATCTCACACGAGTCAGCGCCCGTTAGTCGGGTGTTGACGAATGACTCCAAATCGCGGGCCATCTGGTTGAGCAAGTCGTCCTGTTGTTCGTCACCTTCAAACGATGGCAAGGCTAAATCCTCGGGTTCTTTGGTGTCAGTGGCACAAGTTTGGGCTACCACGTCATCGACATTGGAATCACCCGATACGCCACTTGTGATTTTGTATTGATAACGAGTAGCAGCAACAGCCGTGGTGTTTGAGTAGGTCGCCAGGCCCGTGACCGTGGCAAGGCTGGAGTAAGCCCCGCCATAAGGAGCACGATAGAGCGTGTTCACCTCACCATTGTCGGTCCAGTCAACCTCAACAACGGTCGGGGCGGTGCTCTCAACGGTCAGATCGGTGATTGCGGCCACAGGTAATCCTTGGGCAATTCGTGTGGAGCATTATCCACTGGCCTTAGTTCGTTTAGTTGTCGTTCGTAATCTTTGATACGTTCATTCAGTTTGACGACCTCAGCCTCGGCCTTGAGCGTTCGTTGGAGCAAGTCAAGCACAACCTGAACCGTTTCGTCATAGGTGATTGGCATTAAACCTCCTACAAAGCCCATCCAGGGAAAGCATATGATGTACCATTAACGTCTAGCTTCATCCACACAGCAGGGTTGCCGCCACCCGCGTTTGGTGTGGTGGAAATGGTTCCAGCCCCCGCACCAGCCGTTGCCGTGCTGTCAATCCGGGGGAGGCCCGCGTCGATAAACAGCGAGTAGTTATTTGTACCAATCGTCATGGCGTTCTCGATGTAAAGGATGGATGTTCGAGTCACTGTAGCGCCATTGCTTGTTACACTTGGTTGAGCAACCTGGAGCACGTCAATGTTAGCATGGATACCGCTCGCTGCCGTGGCAAAGTCAACCCCATAACGAGTGCCTACGCCTAGCCCGCTTACGGGTATCGTAAGCACTCCCTCAAAGATTCCCCCTCGGGTGTTGGCTGAGCCTGTAAAGTCGCCTGCGAAACTAAGTCGGTTATCCGCTGTCCGTCTAAGCATCGAGGCGCTGTTGAGAAAGAGTAGATTTATCCCGCTTGCGATGGTCAAGTCACTTGCTAGTGTTGGTGTGCCGCCAATACTGTACGTACCGGCCAGAGTGCCAGCCAGGGTCGGGCTAGTAATGGTAGCCCCATCAATCGTCCCTGAATCCATGTTCAAGTTAGTGATTGCCTGGCTGGCCATATTCCACGCCCCCGCCAAAGCTCGTGTACCACTGGCAAGTAGGTACTGCGTGTGGTCATCATCAGTCAGGCCAGCAAGCTCACTACCATGGTCAATGGTTGCCCAGGTGGGTGCGGCGGCTGAACCCGCTGACCTAAAGTACTGTCCAGCCGTGCCGTAAGTCGCTCCGCCGATGCCCCACTGACCGGCTGGTCCGATTCTAAAACGCTCCGTTATCGCCGGACTACCACCACCTGTAGCAGTAGTCAATAAACTAAGATAAGTTCCAAAAGCTGTAGTTGACCAATTTTCAGCGGCAACCAAATCAACTCGGGCTTTTGTTTGATAACTGGAACCATCATAACCAATAAGGGGATATACAACTCCGTCGCCAGATTGGGTTGCTGTTGGTGTGCCAACTGTTCCGCGAGCCGTGTATGCGCCTACAGCCCGTATAAGACCAACATTACCGAAAGAGAACAAGTTCAAGTTAGCCTGTGAGCCTGACCTGACCACAGCAAGGCCACGTGCTGCTGGTACAGTATCGGGCATCGACGTGGCACCAAGAATCAAGCTATTGTTAGTGTCATCATAGAACACCCCAGTATTGTCTTGGCTCAGTAGCCCGGCAGCACCGAAAAATGGAATACTGCCCTGAGTCATTGCCGCTACATTCAACGTACCTGTGCCTGTTAAGCTAATCGAGGTTGGTACACTTATCTTTGTAGCCGTAAGCGTGTCCGTGAGAAAGGTTAAATCTGTATCACCCGTTAGTACGCTGGCCGCACTCCAAATAGCAAGTTGGTTTGCTGTACCCGTGCCCGTCAAACTGCCACTCAGGTTGATCTCAGTCCCGGCGTCGTTTTTGTAAAAAAGGGCACTAACCGCTGATTGATCCTTGGCATAGAGACGCACACGGTTCGCGGCGGGTGTTCCCGGCGCTGTAACCTCGTCAAGTTCAATGTCACCACCGCCACCCACAGACTCTTTCCGTAGGCGCAGTTGACCCTCAAAGCTATCTAATGCTAGGTCAGTTAAGCGTGCCATTACATCACCTGGTCAATTGCCTCATCACGCCGCTCGCGCTTTTCTTCAACAACAGGCTCCCACCAGGCAAGCGCATTGAGCAGTTCGCCCTTGTTGCTGGAGTCGTGAAAGAACTTCACTTTGGTATTGAAGTTATAGCCCTTAAGCGGCTGTGGGGGATGGTATTCAACTAGAACATCTGTGCGCCCTTGAACACCCTTGAGCGAGAACGATTGTTCATAAAGGAAGGTGTCACTGTTATCAACCGCCACGCTAACCTTAACACGCACGTCCTGCGCTCGTTTGAAGGTCAACTCCATGCCGCGATAATACTTCTCAACGGGTGCGCCAAAGTTGAGATAGTCAGTAGTATAGTAACGCGCAACCTTGGTGCCGTTGTCGTCCACGTCGGTTGTGTCTAGTTGATACACTAGATCATCGCTCGCGCTGGCTACCAAAAACTCATCAGTGGTATTGTTTTGACGCCAGGTAGTTGCTCTAACAATTTGATGACCTGAATAAGTGCGGTGCCAAAACTCACCAGTGCGAAAATTATAGCAAATGCGACCACGATTATAGGTATCAGCGGTGGAGGTTGGATAGAATAGGTTGTATGTTTCTTCATTACCCACAACCTTCCCGACACACCTAAGGGCCTTGGTTACGTCTAGGGTTTCCTGGAGTTTGCGCTGTACTCGTGGCGGAAGCACTTTAACTTGTTGGCCGTCCGTTATACACAACTCCAGGTCGGTGCTAAGGAAGAATACACCAGCTTCACTCACGTCAGCACTAAGCGGCGCAATAATCCCCTTGGCAAAGTTGATACGGTTCTGTACAAACCTAATGCCCGTGCCGGTCCAGCGGACGTTCACCAGACCATCGGACTTGAACCAAATTGAGTCGCGTCCAAACACTTTGATGGCAAGTATCTCGCCGGGGGTTTCGTCAAGGATGATCTCGTTGCCGTTACAAAGCGTCCAGTCGTTATCCCAATCGTCGGAGTAGCGACCAGTAATAGCGCCATCGGTTACATCTGTAAAAGTACCATCGTCGGATACGTTGCCAAGCAGAACGAACCCGACATAAGAGGCAAGGGCTTTTGCAAACGGGGGCGTACCACCAAGGACCGCCGTATTTCCTGAGCCTGTCCATTTTCGTGGTCGATCATTCCCTTCGTTGGTAAAGATTAGTGAGGTGGAAATCATATCGTATTGAGGCCGGTCGGTGGATGCACCCGTGAGCGCGGTTCCGGTTACGTCCGTCCAAACATCGCTAGAGGTATCCAGCCACTCGAACACAGTAGGGCTCATGCGCGTCAACTTGGACGTCAAAGTGACAGCAATGTGGGAGTGTAACCCAATAATGGGAGTGGTGCCCATCGCGGCGGTGATGTCCCGCAGTTCATCCGTGCCGCCCATACCGAACAGCCGCCCGAATTGTGGCCGAACCCCATCAAGGTCGCGGGTGTAGCGCGGGTCAGCACCCGACACGGCGTTCTGGTCCATGCCAAGAAAGTGCTGTATGGGAAACGGTCGAGCGGGCACTAGATCGCCTTCGGTATCCTTACATTTATGCGTTGGTACTTTTTAAAAACCTCGGCGCTGTTGGACATTTGGGCCGTGTAAGTGACCAAGTAGGTGTTCTCGCCCGAGGGCATTTTGAGGTGTGCCTTGAGCGTGGTGCCCGAGACGGCCTTGCTCAACACCATCGAGGAGCTAACATCCGTGCCGTCCTGGTCCTCGGCAACGACCGTGGTGAGGGAAGCACCACCCACGGCGCGAATACTGTCACTCGTGGGAATCTCGTCCACAAAGTCGGGTGCCTTGTTGAACTCCTCGCCGGGCTTTTTGTCGTCCAGGTAGTCAGGGAATATTTTCACTTTAGGTTCCTTGTAATAACATTTCTTTGATGCGTGTTTGCCTGCGCGGAGACAAAAATGAGAAAATTGTCATGGCAAATCCTCGTGCCCTAGCTCCTGTAACACACCAAACAGAACAAGGACGTTTGTGCATGGGATCACGATATATACTTCCACCAAACAATTCTTTTAGTCGTAATAAAAGCCATTCATCTTTTTGCGTTACGCCAATGCTAGCTGATCGAGTCTCATTGGCAACCAAGGCATGGCCCTCACCTTCGTAAATTCCAGCCGCCCAGGCAATATCTAACGGGGTTGGGACGACTTGGCGGATATGTCGTGGATTGACGTGGGCAAATCTTGCTTTTCCACAACAAATCCACGAACAATACTTACGCCGCTTATCGTAACTGTGAATAGGCTTACTACAAGATAGTAATTGACAAAATTTCATGAATAAACAATATCCACCACCACATCGGCGGTTGGGTTGGTCGTACCAGCCGTTCCAGCCGTAGTGACACACGCAGCGGTGAGCGCCGTCGCGAAGGCCATGCCCTCGGGGATGGTGATGGTCTTTTTGACCGCTGCGGCAATTTTGAATATCCAGTCGGGCGCAAGCGTGCCGACCGTGGCACTACCCGAGGCGATGTCCCAGAACTTGACATATTCCACAGCGGAGTTTGCGGTGTTGTCGATTATGACCGCGTAAAGGGTGGCCGCGCTTGCCTTGACTGCGCTCGCAGTTCCATCCAGGTCGGTGTTGTGATATAGCTTAGCGCCACTCGGGGGACTGAGGTCTATTTGACTAACTGCCATGACTAATCTCCTTTAACGTCCTAACATGGGTGTGCGCCCCTCCAACACAGGGAGCACACTACGGTTGACTTCTTGTAACAGCTTTGAAAGCGTTTCAGCCGGGTAATGCTCAGGGTATTGTCGGGCAAGTGCAACAGCCTCTAGGGAACGAGCAATAATTTCCTCATTGATTTTGTCGGGCGTGTAAACGCTACCTTTCCCATATAAACCCGCTTGGGCATACTCGGGGAGCAAATTCTTTAGCCGTCTTGCCAAACCCGACTTTGTGCCTTCACTCACGCCGCGAGCCGTAAGTACGCCGTGCGTTGTTTCGTGAATTGTGCTTCCAAAAGCATCTCCCACCTGAGCAAAAGGATTGACTCGCCCCGCACCCTCACCCACCAAAGTTGGATTGACCACAACGTCAATGGGCAGTTCACGCTGCAGCCGAGCGCGTTCAGCTAAGGACTCCGCAAAGGCTGGCATGTCAAGTTGTCCTTCAGCACCCATCCGGCTTGGACTCTTAAACATTGGGTGTATGTCTCGCTGTCCAGTAAGTTTATCTTTAAGTCCACCAATCAACAGTCGAATTTCCTGCGGCACGGCTTCAGCGGCATTGTATAACCGAGGAAAGCGTTTGAGCAAGTTGACTAATGCTGTGTCTGATGCTTGACTAATCCGGCCTGCTGGTAACAACGAACCCAAGTCAAAGCCTTCTCGCGGGTTGCCCATTACTGAACCTTGGCGCACTAACTCTTTGTTGGCCTGATTCTCACGATAGGCCGTTTGCAATACCCCTTGACCTTCGGGGTCTAAAAGTTGTCGTAGTGTCGGCATGGCCTAATACCATTGAACCTTTCGGGTTTCCTTCGTGGTCACGGCTCGCTTGGATGGAAACAGGTTCTCGTAGGCTTCCTTGTAAATGCTCCTGAGCCATGCACGCTCTTCCAACGGTAAGCCATAATCACTCGAAATGTCATGCGCCAAACGATAGATCAAAAACCGTCCCCACCCGGATGGCATATCTGGGTTATCGGTGGCCGCATCAAAATCATAGAGTGGGCGTTTGTAGGTGTAGTACAGCAACTCAGCGTTGGTGTAGTCGGTCGCAGTCACCCAAGCCGTGGTGCTTGATCCACCAGTTTGCCAGTAGAGCGGCCAACTTACACCACTGATTGGCCGATTTTCAGCCACCGAGGTATGTGTTTGAGTGCATTGATAGCTGAGCGTGTCCGTGCCAAGTACCCCGGAGGTCGTACCAAGGCTGGACGGCACGGGGTCAACCCAAAGTTGCTGATCGGCCAACAGTCGGGTCTTGTTCAGGTAAGCAACCTCGGGATCACCCGTTTCGTTCTTGTCCACAATGTCGGCAAACTTGGCCGCCGTGATAAGCTCAACGGGCGCATCCTCACCGCTCGTGTTGCGAAAGTGCATGGAGAGAACGTCAAGGATGTTGTTTTTCAAACCCTGGTCGGTGCCATAGATTTGGCTACCAACTACCAAATACAGGACCGCACGGGAAAGCGCCCAGAGATTGACGGACTGCCCAGTGCCCGCCAAATCTTCCTCGCGCAGGATTTGATTGAGAGCCTTGGCCGTCTGATAGATTTGTTCGAGTGTAGCCATGTCAGACGGGTTGATGGCGCGGACTTTACGAAGTGCGGCATCAATCACCCCATTTCGAGTTATGTTACTGTCAGCGGTACTTCCGGTTGCCATGTTTATGCCTCACCAACTGTTTAAGGATGTAAAGGGCCAACATTCAACTTTCTAGAACATGAAACCAACCAGGTTGGCATTAATGGTTCCTGCTGTATAGCTCTCAATGCGTGCCTTGATCCATTCCACGGGGTAGTCAATTATGAACACGCCATCCTTTTTGACCACATCACCCGCCTGGCGTCCATGCACAGTGTTAAGCGGTTGTGTCGGATCATTGGACACACGAATCTCGACGTTGGCGTTGGTTATCCCGCTGATCTCGACGGTGACTGGGTTGATGCCCCCGAGATTGAACCATACTCCGTCGGTAAGCGCGACGGCAGCGGTAAGCAGGGCAGCCGATACATGTTGGCCCGACTGGCGCGAAGTTCTACTAACCTGATTGTCAGCCATGAGACTTCCTCCATATCACGATATGTAAAAACACGATGGCGCAAATTACCTAGTGCGCTTTACATACAACTTCAAAGTGCCACTGGTGAGCGTGGGCACCGTGAGGCCGTTGAACCTGATGGGCGGATCGAAGTGGTCATGTATATTTGAGTTTGTGGACAGCGCCACATCATAAGATGCCTCCCATTTGAGAACACCATTCACGTCCTGTACTAACACAGTACCTGATGCACTAACGGACGTGAGCACGAGGTCATACACATCAAAATAGATACCCGAAGCCGCTGCTGATACTGCCGTTGCCGTATCCACTTTCCACGGATTTCCTGTGAGATCGTTCGCCGTAAAGCACCTCCAAAAATTATTTAAGCCGCCTTTGCCTTCATCCCGTCATCCACCGCCGTCAAATCGCCGTCCCACATTTTGTTAACAAGTGATTCACCATAAATCGTGACAGAATCAATCATGCCCCATTTGCGGGCCGTCTCTATCATCAGGAAAAACTGTTGTGCAAACGCGAGGTAAGATGGACAAGTAAACACAACTTCACCACTTCCGTCTATCTCAACCTCCATGTAGGTGCGCTCAACACTTTTCCCGGCAATACCCTTGGCGTAGGTGTCCGTGCCATTCGGGATCATGCAATCAAAACCAAACAAGTGCACGTCACGAAAACCTAAAATGAGCGACAACATGATGGAGCCAAGAACGACCGTGCTGCCCGTGTTGACGATCATCACATGGTCATAGCCATTCGCGGACCACAATTCTTGGGCGTCAATGTAAGAACCTGCCAAACCGCTAAAAATGTTAACGTCGTACCCGACCAGCGCATCCAATACAGTCGGCTTGATGGTAGCAGCGATCAAGTGTTTAGTGCCTCGCTGCAAGTGTGTAAAACCATCCGTAACGTCATCCCCCGCATCAAGGGCTACCACAAAATCGGGCTTGAGGCCATGTTCGCTGCACCACGGGTACATGCGTTCGATCACAACCAACTTAGCGCCATCGGCAACCAACCTTTTAACTTGATCCACCTGCCCGTTAACAGAAGGCCCACCGCCAACCACAACCACCGACCCAGAGTAAGTGCCCTTGAGCGCTGTAACATCGGGAAGTCTGCGCTGCAAGTTTTCTTTGAGGTTAGCCAACATCTCAGTCTCGGTGAACTTACAACGAGTGCGAACGGGCGGAAGCGTGCGCTTCTCCCTTTGCTCTAGGTGTTCAATTATGTACTGCTTCCATGCAGCGGGTGGCGGCTTTGGGTTGCTCAACTGAGTGCCATAGTGCCGCCACAGCGACACAATGCGGTCATCCAAAAACTCGGCCACATAGCCCATTTGGTTCATTACGTACTCAAGAGTGTCCCCGACAAACTGAAAGGTGTGGGCGTTTTGAAAGTGCTCAAACGGTGGACTGGCGAGGAAACCAGGCGTGTAAAGGAATATATAGCCCTTTGGATTGAGCAACTTGTGAACCTTCTCCATCTCACGGAGGTCCATGAAGTGTTCAATAATGTCCTGCATGATGACCAAATCGGCGGTGACGCCCTGCTCAATCAATTCATCTAAGTCTCGCACGGTTGTGATACCGCTTTTTGTGGCATACTCCCGTCCGCGCTGGCTCCACTCAACGCCCCAGACTTGTGCGCCTTCCTCCTTGAAAGGTAACAGGCTCCCGCCGCGATCACACCCAATGTCGATGACCGACTTGGGCTTGAGATCAAACTGCTCAAGGAACTTCTTTATATCAAGCCCACGATTGATCTCTATTTGCTGGAGAAACTGATCGTCCTCACTTTTCGCACCATGAGGAAAACCATCGTAGATTTTACGGTATTCGGTCTCGTAAAAGCTGCGATACGCCTCCTCGGTCATTCGAGGATTAGCTCGCATAAGACAGCAGCGTTCGCACATGACCATTCGATGGGGGATTCCGTATCGGTCACGCTCTGAGAGCACCGTGCCAGGCGTTTCATCGCCGCAGAAACATTGTGTCGGGACCGTCGGATATGTGCCATCGGCTAATTTCCTTATGACCCGAGCGACGTACTGGAGAGGCGTGTTTTTGTCCCACGCCCCCCCAACGTCCTTTTGTTCCAAACTTACGGAGGAAGCCATCCAGCGTGCTCCTTTATATGTTAGTTACCGGCAGTCGGTATAATGTCGTACTCGTAGAACACATACCCGCGTGCACCAGCAACCGTGGTCAACTGACTTGTCGCGGTGATCGCGAACACGAGGTTATTCGTGGTCGTAACCAGGGAGATCATGTAGTTCCTTTTTTCAAAGAACCCTGGCGCACCAGCAGAGGCCGTGACACCAGAATTTCCCTCAGCATAGTTCATCAAAAGCACGCCGCGAAGCTGTGTGGCAGCCACGATTGAGCCACCTTCAGTATCAACCGCTATAACAGCCCCATTCAAGTAGTACCCAGTCGCGGAGGCTGTCATGCCATCCACAAACCCGTCAGGATCACCACTCACACCAAAGTCCACAATCAGACCAGCACCGACGCCCTCACCAAGGGTTGTCTTATGGACATACACATCCTTGATACGCAACCCGGCAGGAAGCCCGCCAGATTGGGGCGCTTTAACCGCACTAACCGTACCATCCGCATGGGCAGACAGAACCGCCCAGGTGCCAACCAGAACGTATTGCTCTCGATGTGGGTCAACGTCGATGCGGTGCTGTGATGCAGTAAGTCCCTCAATAAAGTATGACTTACCCGCAGCGGTCAACACGGACAGATCAACAGTCGTGGTAGTCGAGGCCACCCAAAACTGAATCACTCCATCCGTCATGGTGCCCGGAAGGGTTTTGCTGGTTCCCGTGTCATCGCTGTAAACCGTTTGGTTCAGCGGCACGCCAGCCTGAAATACCGAATACAGCCCAGTGTCATCGTTGATGGGCTGCCCGAGTCTCACGTTCCAAAGCTGGACGTAGAACTCTGTAAAGTTACTTGCCATTTTTCCTCCTAGACCTTTGGATCGCCGAAGGCAATATATGCAAACTTCTCGGCGCTAACGTGTGTCACGGTAAAGAGATTACCCGAAACCGTGTCACAGTAGGGTGGGGTAGCGCTGGTGGCCCCACCGACAATAACTGCCTTTACCCGCAAAAACTGTGGGACGGTGATGTCAGTCGTGAGGTTAGTCGTGCTAACCCCCACACCAACGCCGACCACAATCTGAGTAAAAGCACCAATCGACTGAATGAGTGTAGGTGATAGAGTCGTCTGTGCCATGCTACACCCCCTTAGTCAGCCACGGCAGCCGCGAACACATGCACGATTCCCTGGTCCATCTCGTTCGTCCTGGTGAAATAAACCTTGCTGGAACCACGGATTTCGTGTGTTTCGTAGCTGATTGCGTGACCAATATCACTCTCTTCCTCACCAAACTTGGAACGCTGTCCCCACACAACCGCATGGGCACCGGCACCGAGCAGGAAGTTGTGCGCGGTTTGAACCGTGGTTGACGCCGTATTGGTCGTCAACTGAATCCGATCATACTCGTAGATCAAGGTGCCGTCGTAAGCACCCTTGAAGGAACTGCCAGAGAACAGAGGCGAGTTCGCGTTTGACTGAGGTGGAATGTTCAACTGAGCGTTTTTCCAGGCCGCATCACTGTCAAACAGGTCGCGGATGCAGTACGGATGGTTGACGGAAATGAACCACTCTTCGTAGTTTTTGCCGTTGACCACCTTCATTGGGCGCATTTTAACGCCGTCCGCATTAACGGGGATGGTAGCCTTCCGCTTGGCAATCCTGATAATGTTCGTGGTAAGCTGATCAGAGGTGTTGTCAACATTGTTCAGCGCCGTCGCATGAGTGGCGTTCCAATTGGAGTCCGCCGCGCCATAAAGATACCGTCCGCGAACCCGACCCGAGGAAGTGCTGCTCAAATCCGTGGTGATCTGGTCGTCCAAGTCCTCGCTGGCCTTTAGGGTGAGCGCCCGCTTCGCTTTCTGGAGCAAGTCGAAATTGACCCGCTTTTGGCTCATTGGGATGTCCATGACCTTGATCAAGTAACGCACGTTGTCGATAGTCACCCGCTGTCCATAGAAATTGACATTACCTTCGTTACCGATACCCGTCGCGTTGCCAGTAACCTTACCACCCTGCATTTCGCCCATCAACCCAACGGTGATCGCATCACCCGGTTTCTTAACCAAGTCCTCATTCACATAGATAATCGAGGTCAAATCGGTGCCCATGAGGTTCTTCCACCAGAGCATACCGAGATAGTCCTCGAAAAGCTGATCGTCCCACTGTTCGACAGTGAGAGCGTGACCAGTCAAAATTTCAGTGTAAGCCATTTAAATCTCCTTAATGAAACAACTGAGCGAGCGTGGGTTGTTTGTAGCCAGCCTTCTCGTTGCCCGTACCAGCATCCCGCACTCCCCCAATGCCTTTTCCTTCGCCCTTTTCTTGTTTAACCCGCTCCATAATCTCCTTGGTGACTTGCTCGCGCAGTTTAGGCAGCGCCTCGGCTTCCCACTCCGCCTTCAAGTTCGTGACAATTTTGTCCGTATCGTTGCCGTACTTTTGCGTGAACCTGAACTCCTTCATCACTCGAAGTGCCTCAACCACCGGCTGTGGAGAGTTAAGCACCCGAGCCTGAATAATGGCGCTGTTCTCAAACTTCGTGTTGAACTCATTCAATTCAGCGTCAACCTTTTCCTTGCCAACGCTGTCGTAAGCGGCCTGGAGACTCGACCGGGCCTTCCCAACCTGCTCGCCCAGGGCAATCGCTTGCTCCGGGTCAGCTTGTGGTTCCTCTTCAACGGGGAGACCAGCCGCCGTTCGCTGTTCGTTCTCAATGTCACGAACCCGTTTGGCAAGCGCTTGATTCTCCTGGTTGACCTTATTCGCCCAAGCAGCCGTGTCACGCTGTCGCTTCAAATACGGATTACTTTCGTCCTCCCAATTTGTCGCGGGCTTCTCTTCAACCTTGCTAACGTCCTTTTTAACCTCTACCTCAGGTTTGACTTCGACCGGCTTGACAGGCTCGTCCTTTTTGGGGGATGCCTCAGACGCCGGTTTTGCCTCAACCTTCAGTGCTTCAACCTTGGCGGGTGCTTTTTGTTCGGTTGCCTGTGGAGCGGAAGTTTCCGCAACGACCTTTTCGGGGGCCGCAGCAGGGGTCACTTCCGTAACAGTCGCGGTATTCGCGCCATCAGCCGACACAGTAAAAATCTCGCCTAGAGTTGGACTTGCCATTTTAACCTCCTACGCCCCGTGAGATGGCTGGCTGGCCGTCACGAGGGAAGCTTGGGGTTACTTACCCATGAAAAAATACTTTGTTCTGCCCTTCACGCGAAGGACTCTGACGCCTTTCTCATGATCGTCAATAAGCCCGTCGTGCTCGCCGGTGAGTTCGTCGCGGTGCATATCAAGGCCAGCGTCCTTGAAAGCTTTTTCTTGAACGTCGGTAATCGTCTGACTGTTGGAAATATCAGCGTGTGGTATCTTAATCTCTTTTACTGCCATTTTTAGCTGCCTCTCGCTTAGCCTCTAAATCCATCATGTTAGACACAGATTTGTGCTGTAGGTCCATCCGACCCTTTTGCTGATCCATCGCCATTTTGGAGCGTTGATTGGCCGCGTCCATGCTGGCCTTCTCGCGCTTGGCCTGCATGTCCATCACATGACCTTCGCGTTTCATTTGAAGCTCCATCTGTTTGCCCGTCATGTCCATTTTCAGTTTGGCCGCATCAGCCTGTTGTTTAGCTTGAGCCTCGCCCACATTGGCTTGCTCCTCAAGTAGAGCAGTCGGAGGTGGGTTCATCTGGAGTATCACCTGCGCCAACTCAGGCGAGCCCATTTTCTGGTAGAAGAACGCCCGCTCGGGTGCGGTGAGATTATCCAACTGTGCACTAATAGCCACCTTTGGCTCAGTCGGGGGTGGCTGCGTGATGGCCTTCATGCGCTTGATCAGGTCATCCTTGTTACGCAGGTCAGACATTTGAATGAGCAACTCCGCCCATCCCGGTCCAAACTGGAGGATGTTAGGGAGCGACTGTGCGAGCATCTGATACTGCTCTTGCTGGAGTGTGCTGATATCCTGCACTTCATCGGCCACAACATCGTAAATCCGCTGCTTAATGTCATCACCCTTTTGATTGAGTGTCACTACCTTGGTCTGCCGAAGGTCATCTGTAATCGAGAACACCTTCGGTTCGGTGTAATACTTCTGCACTAGCTCAAGGATGTTTTTGGCAAGGTTGACGCGGGTGCGCCGCAGGTTGTCAAAAATCGGCGCAATAATCAAATCAGTCATCGCCACCTTACGGGCAATACCAACCCCCGAGCGCACTTCACTCGGCTCACCAAGGGCATCCGGGTTAATGCCCGTGATGCTCCTGAAATCGTGCTTGGCCTGGTTGTGCATGTTGAACTGCGTGGCCGCCAGTTCAAGATTACGCTCGATTTTAACCTGGTCTACATTACGAACCTCCAACATACCGTCGGGCTTGGCCTTTTCCTCGGCAAACTTGTCCTCGTCAGCAATCGCATTGGTCTGATAGATCACCTGATTAGTGTTGAGCAAGTGCAGGGCCTTGGACTCACGCTTATTGATCTGATCTTGCATCGGGGTGGCGAGCAAAACCAACGAATACGGAGAACCGTCCTTCTTGCGCTGCACGAAATAGGGCACAAACGGAAAGCGGTCACGCTTCAACTCTTTGTGCTCGAACAGAATCCCGCCCGACCACACAGCCATGTGCATGGTGGCCTTGAGGCGGTCGATCTCTTCGTAGTCGGTACGCTTTTTGAGGCCGTCACTGAGTTGTTTGGTCGTTAGCTTGATCTCACTCCCATCAGGTTGTATTAGAGTGAGCGCCTTCTTGTCTACAACCGAGCCGTCGGCGAACAAACAAATCGTTTCGCGCTCGTTAGTTTTCCACCATGTCTCAACCAGGCGAACCCGCGACATTTTGTCATCAACATAATTTTCACGCTTAAACCCGTCCACACCACCGAGCAAACCCGCACCATTGTCGTGAATCACACCATCAATCTCTGTCACATGACCGGGGTATAGCTCCTTGGTGTCATCCATGTTCACCCACTTTGAGCGGTGAATGAACTTGGCATCCTCGTTCCAGTCATAACGCCGTGAATATGGATCAGGTAGGACGTTGAAGCAATCTTCGTGCTTTATGACGATCTCGGGCTTGTGATCCTCACCGAAAACTACCTGAGTTTCGAGCACGCCAAAACCGCTGGTAAACCCATCCTCGGCCATTTCGCGCTCTTCGTACTCTAAATCACTGTTTTGGGCGATAAAACGAAAAATGTCCGTGTAAGCCTGTGCGAGAGATTCGTCCTGGGGCGCATTTCGGCCACGGAAGGCCAAACGTGTCTTAAACTTGACAAATTGACCCACCAAACGATTAAGGGTGACAGAAATTTGGTTATTGACGGAGGGGGGTTGGCCGCGCTTCTCCAGTTCATCCAACTCGGCGTTGGTCCACTGGTTGCCTTCCTTGTATTTGAAGCACTTTATGGCATCCGTGCGCCACTGAACCCACGAAGGGTGATCAAGCGCTGAGCGGAAGAAGCCGTCAAGTTTTACGAGGAGGGTTTTATCGTCAGAACGGTCGGTTTTCTTGGTATATGCCAAAAAGCCACCTGAGCGGTTGCCCGAGGCGGCTTTTGGCGGACCCGGTAGGTTGAACTTCTAGTATCTGTCTAGTTCAATATAACACAGTTTTGCAGAGCAATCAAGGATTATTGTCTTTTGTGACCATTTTCTTAGTCAAAATGATGGGTTTACCAGGTGCATATGGACTGTGTTGCACAACACCATGAGGCTCATTTGCTCGGTGTTTTAACCCACACCCCGTACACCGAATCACCATTTGGTCAAGGAGCACCTTTTCGAGGGCCTTAACCAGGGCCTTGGCGTGGCGATAAACCAGTAACAAATCTTCTGTATTAATCATGCCAAAATGTCCATATATCCACAAGGAGTTTTATGCCCCGTGATATGAATAGAGCATAAATATGATTTACACCACTTACAGTAATGAGAAGCAGCCTTCCTACAAAAATCACACCGCTTTATTGACTTGTCCTTCATGGTGCCGTTGGTACTCCATAAAAGAGACAATCCTTACAAAGCGGACTGGCCTGGTCCCGGCGACCTCTCTTGTGAGCCTCCAGCCATTCAAGCCGCTTGGGTGAGTTCCACAGGTCGTCCAGGCTGTGTTCCTTGAGGTCACCCAAAAGCCCCTTGTCCTCAGCGTCGAGGCGGTTGCACACAAACAGCCGTCCCTGCCAATCCACGCTTGGGTGGCTCAGGAAGTCTAGGCAAATGCCATGCTCGGGCACAGTAGGGTTCCGTTGTGCATAGTGATAGTTTCCATCAGGATTGTGTAATACCCTCCTTATTACGGGAACACCAAGGCTGTAAACATCTCGGTCAATTGGTAACTCACCAACCACTTTGATATTCACCATTGGACGTTGTTCGCGTTTCATGAACAAGAACTCTTTTAGAACGTCCATTTGAAGTTGACCATCTGGGTCGCCTTTGAACATGCTTACTGTAAGACTGGTGCAATTCCCGATGATATCATCCGCTCGCTTGACCAGGTTCTCGCCGTGGGTCACGATGGAGGTGATGTGATTCGAGAACAACCGAAGTGCATCACCGAGTTGTCGATAGGCCGTTGGTTCACCGTCTCTGTGAAACTGCACAACCACACCCACGGGCACCTGAGCGGCGATTTTGGTCAGCAACTCAAACGGCATTGGCTTGTAAGCAGCGGCAAAGTGAATTGCAGGGTCTTGGTGGCCGCAGAAGGCACACAGATTGCGTTTGTCACACGCCTGGGTGAGTTCGATGTTAATTTGTGACAGGCCGCTCAGCATCCCATTTCCTAACTTGCTCAATCCAATCAACGCCCACACGCTCGCACCACGCTTTGGTCAACCGCGTTGTTATATCGAATGAGGAGGGTGTGCCACGTCCAATTTGGCGGGAGTTGAACCGCGACACTGGCATAATGGAGAAAGGGGTTCCAGTAAAGAAGGCTTCATCGGCGTTGATTGCGTCGTAGGGTTCGAGATTGCGCTCTCGATAGTCAATCCCACACTCTCGGGCGAGTGAGAGAGTGTAATTTCTACTGATTCCCCTGAGACAATTTCGCGGTTCTGGAGTAATGAGGCGACCGCTGCTGACAATAAAGAAGTTTGAGCCTGATCCTTCGGCAATAAACCCTTGATCGTCAAGTAGAAGCGCCCAGGCGTTTGAATCTGCACGTTTAACCTCCAATTCGGCCAACCGGTAGTGAAGGCGAGAGCGATTTTTCACCTTCGGGTCGAGATATTGTGCGGGTATCTGGCGCTGGCTTGGCGTGATGGCATGGACGCCCTCACGATAATAGCGCGACATGTCCTTGAGCACCCACCTGAGCGGAAAGGCCGTCATCATCACATAAGGCTCAGGCGCTTCCAACTCGCGATAGATCGGGAACACCCCCCGTGAGACATTGATCATGGTGCGGATTTCATCATCATCAGCAAATTCGTGACGATTGCGCGCCAGCAAGTCCTCATGGGCCATTTTCAACTGCCGAAAGGTGTAGTTGAGCGGCATATACGTGGCGCGGCAACTCTCGATCAACCGATCCAGGTGTAAGTCAAGGCGAAACGATCGTTTATTGAACGTCCGCATCATCTCAAACACACAATCGCCATAGAGAGATGCGCCGTCATAGACTGATTGGACCGCCTGTGATTCAGGCAGAAACAGACCATTCCGCCAAATCATTCTGCCCATCAATCCACCTAATTATGTCAATCGCCCTGAAATCGTTGTTCTGCGGATACACCGCCTCATAAATGCGGGTGAGCTTGCGGTAGTCTCTCTCTGTGTTTATATCCAACTTATACTGCGGCCTTCTGATCTCGTGTGGAGCCATAATCGTCCACACCAGGTCATGATCCTCGGCCCATTTGTGAGGATGCTCACGATACTCTACCCCTTTTACGTTCTCGTGCATCCACTTCATAAACTTGAAGTCATAAATCTCCGCGCCAAGGCCATCTGGATAGCCGTTGTTTTGAATGTTGTGCGTGTTACTGAACAAAACATTCCAGCCAAGTGAGTTTTTGTTGTAACGGAAAATCAAGCGGTCAATCTCATTCGGGTCGATACAAGGATTATCCGCACACACACGAACGATGGTCGTGGCCCCGTGAATTTCAGCACAACGAAAATAACGCCCGATAAGGTCTCGATCATCCAAGTCCTTGCCCACGAATATTCCCGCTTCAGTGTCTCTAATAGCGTTTTTAAGTTTGTCGTTGTCCTTTTCGTCGGGTATTGCAACAATCACGTCGTCGAGTAGTTTGGCCTTTTGAACACGCTCGATCACATGTCGAATGATGGTTTTATCACACAATGGCAAGAGCACTTTTCCCGGTAAGCGCGTTGAACCCAATCTTGCTTGTATTATACAAATGGTCTTGTCCAATTATTTAAACCTCCGCAGTTTCTCAAGTATGGGCTTTTCGCTTTCCAACACCCGAAATTCACCATCCCCAAAAGCCCGCTCGAACGTCCTGATCTCCTCCACTAGCTTTTTAAATGCCTTTGGCTCAAGGGACGCGGCCTGATCGCTACCCCACATGGAGCGGTCGAGGGTAAGGTGACGCTCGACAATCTCAGCGCCCATTGCCACGGCACAAAGAGTTGTCCAAATGCCGACTTCATGCCCAGAGTAACCGATTCGTAGCTCGGGGTACAACTCCATGAGGGTGTGGATGCGTGCTAAGTTAAGCTCCTCCACCTTGGCAGGATAGGTGGAAGTACAAACAAGCAATCCTGAAATGGCAAATAATTCAAACACAGCCACGTCAACTTGCTCAAGGTTGCTCATTCCAGTTGATACAATGACAGGTTTTCCAGTTTTGTTGATTGCACGCAGTAGGTCAATATCTGTCAGACACGCCGACGCTACTTTATACCAGGGAACGTCAAACTTTTGTAGAAACTCAACTGAGCCAACATCCCAGGGTGAGGCAAACCAGTGAATGTCGTTGAAAAAGCACCAATCGTCGATCTGTTCGTATTCGTCCTGACCAAACTCCAAGCCACGTTTCAGGTCACCATTGGTAGCGCCAAATGGATTTTCGCGAGGGCGAGCAAGTTCTTCGGCTGTATAGACCACATCCACGGTGCGTTTTTGAAACTTAACGGCATCGGCTCCAGCTTCCCTCGCGGCTCGGATCAAGTCACAGGCAAGCTCGACCGAGCCATTGTGGTTGATGCCTAATTCAGCGACTACGAACACCGGATTCATGCAGTCCTCCACGATCCGGTGGTTTTCGTTGCGGACTTTAGGCGTTTCATTCGCCGCACATCATGCGGATTAAAGTACTCAGTCATCATCAACGAGTCAGCCCGGTTGGGCGATTCGATGCGCTTTTTGAGGTCTTTTTTGCTTTCGACTTTGATTTTTCCATCGAGGCGATCTGGCTCATACCGGATTGCTGTAAGCTCCGCAATGAGTACAGGATCATCAGGAATTGTGATAGTTCGATGCTCGAAGTCTTCCCGCAATCGCCACCAAAGTTCATCACGCAGCCGAAAAAACCGTGCATCATCAGAGGCAACCTCCGCCACATTGACATCCAACACCTCCATTTTACAGCGGGCGCGTAGATTGCCCGCAACACCCCACCCAACACCGATAGGATCAATAAGCACAACGCGGGGTTCTTCGTCCAGGATGCGCCTGAGCAACCACCCGGTCAACTGTTCTGAGTCGGCGATGCTACTGACATCAATCGTGCCAACCACCGGCCCAGTACGGCGCAATAACGCAGTATCGTCCCCACCAGCACCAACATCAATACTAAAAAGCAATTGATCCCCATCAAGAGGAACCAAATCACGACCAACGGAATCAATAACCCAATCCCAAGGCAGTAGAATATTCTCCTCGGCAGTTGGAGGAAGCCCGAGAACACGGATGCGATAAAAGTTGCTGTCTTTGCCATATTTCCTCGCTTTGTCCGCAATAGAGTCGCGGGTGACAAGTTCGCTCTCCTCGGCGTTCCACCTCAAGCAAATCCAACGCTCACGCTCCCTCAACTGTGTATTAACGGCAAACCCCGTCGAGCGCGTGGGGTTGAAGATCAAGACGCCAAAATTACACTTCTGCGTCATGGTGCCTTCAAACGGCCTGAACACCGGGTCGGGCACGCCGCTGGCTTCATCGACCACGAGCATCATGAAGTCTTCGTGGAGTCCGGCGAGCGTCTCGGCCTGTTCGTCACTGGTGCCTTTGGCGTTTGTGGTGCGGGCGACCGCGAACCACCGCTTTCCCTCGGTTTCTTTTAGGAACAGTCGGTCGGATTGGAGCACGAAGAAATCCCTGAGCACAAAATAAAATGTTCCGTCTGGCCTGCGTCTGTTCATCCACTTCCCAATTTCGCTCCACAAAACGTCCTTCAACTGGTGCTGTGTGGGCGCGGTAGCACCAATTTTGGGCCACGGGAAGCAACCCAGGAACCACAAAATCATCCATGAAGTCCAGGCATCCTTTCCAGTACCCTGACCACTCATAATCGAGACACCAACCTTGCGCGCATACTGTTTCTCGCGCTCGGTCATTTTCTCGCCGTCGGCCAGCTTGATTTTGGAGTTTACGAGGAGGGAGAGTTCTTTGCAGGCTTCGACCTGTTGATTCGAGATGCTGTCAATCCCGAGGGCTTCACGAACGAACAACTCAGAGTCGCGTGCCCACGAACGAACAATCGTGAGGAGGCCGGATTCACTCATGGGGTTAATAGGTGAATGAAAAATACGGTTGGAATGATTACCAACCACGCAAGGACAACAATTATCTCTTCAACCACAAATCCACCGGCAAGGGGCCATCAAGGGCACGAAGCGGGGGTGTTTCCTCCACGGGTGCCGTTATGTCGCCGCCCTCAACATAATGCTGGACCACTCGGAAGAGTTCGGGGTGCAATCCCTGTGCGTGGTTTCGCAACCGATCAAAATCCCCCGTTGTATATTCACACATTCGGCACTTCACACTGTTGCGCGACCATTTCTAGCGAAAAATTTGCCTGAGCGACTTGGAGCGCCGACGTTTGGCCGGTTTCGGGATTTTGGCACCCGCTCGCCTAGCTGTGTCAAGTGCGATTGCAATCATTTGCTTACGTGGGCGTTTCTTGCCGCCTTTAAGTTCGTGCATTATAGCACCAACATCAGTAGTTTCAGGCAGTGGCATAATCTACTCCTGTAACGCCTTGAGGCGGTTTTCGAGTTTATCCAAGTGCGCCTTTAACAACACAGAGTTGGTTTCTGAGCATAATCTGTAACTGTGAACGTAATCGCGCAATCGTTCAGCGTCCGGTAGTGTCAGTGTAAGAACATTGCCCATCACCGTCCCTTCAATCATGGGAACTTCGGGGCACACCTGGAGTACGGGTCGTGCCGGGATGTCCACGGGCACCCGTTCCTGATACGACAGCGCGCAGCTAGAAACGAAACTTGCTAGGATCAGTAGTGTCAGTGTCAGGACGATTGGCCTTTTTAAGTGCTTCAATTCGTGCCTCCGTGTCTTTGTCAATGTCATAGTCGGCTTTGCGGGCGTCTGCCTGAGCCTTGGCCGTGCGCGCCCGAAACTCAGCCTGGGCAGCCTCCCACTTGGCGCGTTCGGCTAGCGCACCCTTACGCTTTATGCCCAGATACGCAAGCAGAATGGCGATTGCCAGCCCGAGCCAGACTAATAGTTTACCCAACAGCGGCGCGAGAATTTCCATTACCGTTCCTTTTCTCGATCCACTCCCTTGCGCCGATTGCACTCAGCCAGGGGGTTATATAGAGCAAGTAATCGCTCCCGTTTTTTGTGGCGGTGATTATCTTGAAACTCCCCACAGAAACATCGAGGCCGCCAATCAGAAACCACAGTGTGCCTAATAGTAGTGCCGGGATTGCCAACGTAAAGTGCCATGATGGATGCCCTCGGGAGTCTTTAATGAGTCTCACTTCAACCTCAAGAGTGTGACTAGCGTGTCATAGACCGCAAGGCTCCAAGACACGTTGAGTGCCTTAGCCTTGAGATAGTGATAGCCGTAGAACACGCCACCAGTCAACAGTACTAGAACAATCAATAACACTGTCATTTAGTGTCCTTTCCTTTTGGCGGTTGGTAGCACTTTACCCCTGTTGACGGACCATATCGGCATTTTAAGTTCCTCGCGAACCTCTTTGGTGAGAAAGTCGTCCCGATAGGCTGTAATAACTGACTCACCCTTAGCCTGTTCAGCCGTCTCGATACGAATAAGGTGAACCAGGCCACAATCGCAACATGTGAAGTAAATAAACCCACCCTTGGTGATGTTTGGCTCGCCCGAGCGCATGTGGACGATGGTGATCTGGGCGACGTTAGCGTTTTTCATGATAATCCAACCAGGCCACGACAAGCGTGGACAGAATCGCCAGGGCAACTAGGGCAATCGCCATCCAAGCAAAGGTTTGAATGTCCATCAGGTGCCCCTCGCCTCGATCTCGCGGGCAATCTCCTCAGCCACAAGGAGTAACTGAGAACCGCCGGGGTGTCGCACGGCATAATCCCGTACCCTGTCCATGAAAATCTGGATACAGACTAGCCGTTCATCCAATCGTATTGCCTTCTCGTCCATCATCGTTCGGCATATTGGTGACAAAGGCGGCCAAATAGGCAAAACTCGTGTCGTTTCACACCAATGGTCTCGGCACGCTCCACCAATTCACCAGCAATTAAGCTAAGTTCACGCATCCGAGACACAGAAATTCGTTCTTTCTTGAAAATTTCGGCGCTAGGGATACTTTCACTTGCATAACCAATCGGACCGGGTCGTTCTGCTTGTCCATCAGGCATATTGTTTACCTCCATCCATCCCCATCATATCGCAGCTAAAACGCCGTGTCAAGCATAAAGTTTTGGGTGGGCAACATGGGCAGCAACTCCTCCTCTTATGAGGAGCTTGCCCAACCGTTTTTTGCCCACGGTTGGTCCAACGATTTCAATAACTTGGCGTGGGCAACCAGAAAAACCGCAAGTTGCCCACGTTTTCCGCTCGAACTGACCACCCTTTAAAAAACTGTGCATATTCCAGGAGTTAGGGTCGCTTTTTCCTGGGCAATTTTGGGCAACTTCAAAAATGGCAATTTGCCCACCGTTGATTTCGTTGAGGATTTTCATATTTCAGGCCGTTTTACCCAATTTAGGCATCACACACGTCCCATTCAAGGTAACAGGTGTGATTTCCCCCCGTACCCGGTCAAAACGTGACGCCCTGGTCGTTCGGGCCGGCACCGCGATTGCTACGCGCGGGCGCGCAGGGTATGTAATAGCTTGTGTAGCTTGCATGATATGAGCACAAGGTGAGACTCGATAAGGCAGTGTGAAGTGTGACATAGGTGGTGTAGTTCCTGCCAACAGCGGTAACGTCCATATAGCACATACCAACGCTCGCGATATTCGTTAGGTCGTCCGACTACGCAGCTAAACCCCTCACCCTCTAACATAGTTACAGCATACCACGACACGGCGCGTCGAGCAAGCGAAAAACCGCGTAGGATTCGATTTTAGGGGGGTCACTCGCCGGAAGGTGGGTCGGCCAGGGCGTCCAGGGCCGCGTTCGATCTCGGGCCGTTTCCGCTCGAAACAGAGCCATCCTGGTCGCGGTCGCTGCCGGGTTTTGGACGGGGTCGGTGGGCCTGCTCAACCAGGGCGCTGAGGACGCTGACGTTGGCCGTAGACTCGCCACGTTCTAGGCGCATTTTGTCGTATAACACCCCGTAAATCCAGGCTAAACTCTGAGGGTAGATTTTTGCTCGTCGGACGGGATCAAGCATTGCTTCATCTAGCGCCATGAGTGCTTGCATACGTACTCTGTCTAGTACGTTCGCCTCTTGCTTCCTAAACTCCGTTAGTGCAGCGTTTCCCTTCACCTTGGCAATGAAGTTTACCATCCGCGTCATTAGTTCATCGCTGCCTGCGTGGATGGCCGCCCGAATGTTACGGTGATCAACCTGCGGTATGCTCCTAGGTCTAGGCATGGTTACTCACTCTCCCGTTACAATATACCACGTTGAGGCAGGTAAGTAAATGCAAAAATCGCGCCGGAAACAATGTTTGTGACAAAAATGGCACATGTGACATGTCACAATGACAAAAATGTCACGGCCAAAAGCAGCCAGATCGAGCCGACGAATGTCAAACCGTGCCAGATCGACCTGGCATCGCGTTTGCTTTCTTCGGGTTCGCGGCTCGCGCCGTCCCAAGGGGGTTTCATGCTAGACGTTCAAACATGCGATACTGAATTTCCTCCGTTCCAGCCAGTGGGACAAGACTGGTATCAACAGTTTAGCATAGCGAAGGGACAAATTGCTCGCATTTTCACCACGCCTTGGGGTATGGCAGCATTACGATTGCTTTAGTCAGTAAAACCTATAAGCCCTGAGTAGCAATACCAGGCATGGTAAAGGGAGGATAGTGTGGGTTTGCCAAAGAGCGTCTCTGTAACCATCGCCAACGGCGAGACGGTGTGGGATAATATGTACGCACCGTTACGAGAGTTTAAGAGCGGTAGCGAAGGTTACTTTGCAGGTGGCAAGGTGATCGACCGCGAAAGCGGGGAACGTTACCAAGTCAGCTGCTCCATCGTAAGGATAGGCTCCAAGCCTAAAACGGAGTAGCTTTAACCCGTCCCTTGTGTGGTAACAGGGGACGGCATTAAGGTTATTTATAATGGGCTTTAACGCAAAAACAATCCTCGAACTTATCGAGAGTGACCCTAGATTCAAGGCGTGGGACCACTGGAACTACGCGCTTTATGGTCCATTATCTTTAGACGATCACGCTGTTGTTGATATAACTTTAATTAACAGAGATCGTAGCACAAGTCACTTTAAATTGTGTTTAAGTTATTCCCATGTGGTAACAGGGGACAGTGATAAGGTTATTCAGCATCGTGAGGAGAAAAGATGGCTAATAGACTAGTAATTTACGGAACCTTTTGTGATAAATGTGCTGCACGATTATGTATGGTAAGCGGCCAAATCAGTAAGGTAAACACTGATGAACACGAAATCGGTATTGACGATAAATGTTGGGGATGTGATAGCAAACTCCGCGAATTGTAAAAAGCTAAAGTAAAACGTTTAGAATTATGTTAAGCCACAACCATCATTGTAGAGCGTGCAATCGAATGTTTACTTGTGGGGAAAACAGCGATTGTACAGTCGATTATGATATTACACGTACTCATGGTTGTATTGAAAACGCTATTCGCCTACACAACATGCAAAACCCTGACCCAAGACCCCTAGGTTGTAAGTGCGATATTAAACCATGTCTACATAGACCAAAAACAGGGCAAGAATCAACGCGCATTGTAGTTTGTGCTGGAGGACTCCAGATAGGTAATTGAATGGAGATTAGCAAAGCTGAAATTAGATAGTCACGGAATACCATACTCAAAGCGTTACTATAGCATATTTGAGAAACAAGGTTGTGATCACTCCGCTTAAAGTATTAGGAAGAAACGAAAATGACATACATGCATGAAGCAAAAATTACCGTTAAACTAGGTCAGTTCCCCCTAGACATGCTTCGTTATGACGCGTGTTACCCTGCCACGCAAGTAGATGTGGTGGCAATGTCTGAGTATTCAAGTGAGCCCTACACGCCTCAAATTGTTACTGTACGTAAAATTACGGACTCCAAATGTAACGGTTTTACTCCTGCTCGCTGGCAGTCATTCGGGTGTGACATTGACGTGCAGCCAGTCCGCAAATTATAACACCTACCCGCACCTAGTTTGTCAAGGATGATAAACATTTATGAAAAAGGTCCAACAAGAACACAACGGTTGTGTACTAGCAACCATCGCTATGCTGGCTGATATTCCCCTAATAAGGGCAGAAGAACACGCCCAAGCGGCTACGCGAGGCTTAGGACTTTCGTGGGACGGTGATTGGTGGTCGGTGTTTGGCTATCTAGGTCGAGAGAGTGCTATAAGCTTGGCTAGGGAGACGGCTAGGCGTGCCGGCTTAAAAGATTTTACTCCATTAACCAGGGTACGCGAAGTAATGGGGAATAGCACGGGAACCTCCCCCGACCTACGTGGAAGGGGCCAGATATCCGTTGAACTTCCTGAAGGTGGTCACTCTATGGCCTATGAAAATGGGCTTATTTACGACAGTGACTTCCTGTTAGCACCACGAGAAACATGGAAAGAGTATGTTACCCGAAAAGGGAATGACATCCTTAAAGTGATAGTGACTCCATTTAAAGGTTGTGGTAACTGCGCTTAAAGTCTTAGAAGGAACCAAAAATGAACAATTTACCACCAGGAGTTAGCAACACAAATATTGAAGCGGCACAAGGTGACTGGAAAACCCGACACGTTTTCGGGCGTAAGGCCATGTTTTGTTGTGATGGTTGTGCAGAATCGTTCAGGGAAGATCGCAAACACGGCCTAATTTATGGTCAAATTTATGTGGGCGATAAATTGTATAGTTGGGAAGCGGGCAGCATCGTGGGTGAATTTTGCGCCTATTGTCACGCATAGGGAGAACGAACGAATGATTGACTATACACGCATAAAACCAGTTTACCCTATTGCAAAAGGACAGGTATATTATGCCTGGTATATGTTTGTCCCTATCTATGATCATTATGTGTGTGTTCTAGCGAGGGTTCTATAGAGGACAAATCTATGACCGTGTTTGGAACGATACAAGAAGACGGCAACTTAACTAATGTTCGGGAAGTAGACCAAGCTATCTTTGCCAAGTGTCCGTTTACTATTTTCCTCCCTGAGCATTACGACACTACGGATGGAACCCCATGCCTTTGCTATGACAGCGAATACCGGAAAATGATGGTAAAGGCGTGGGGTTATGCCAAAAAGGATTTTAAAAAGGCTGGCATCCTTTAGCAGTTGTTTGGGCAATGAACAAAATGAATATGACACAACAAGATAAGATAAGTCTTATTTTAAGTGAAACCACGAGATGCTACATTTCAGGCAAAGAAACAATAAATGGTCAATACTCCTTTGTTCCCTCAATAGTTCGTCATAACTATAAAGCCCAACTAACTAAGTTAGGGAAAATATATTACGGTCGTAACCACTTTGTTGACTTAGGTTGTGGAATGGGGAATGTAGTTTTGTTAATGGCGCTGCATTATCCTGACAAAACTTGCGTAGGCATAGACTTGGACCATATATTACTTCAACAGGCAATAACACTAAGGAATAAGTTAGAGATTAATAACGCACATTTTATACAAAGCGACATTATAAGCTATCCTGTAATGAAGTTTAATGCTATTTATACCTATATGCCAATGTATGGACAAAAACTAGAGCAGTTTTTGGGACAGTTAATGATACAATTATATCATGACACAAACGCCGTTTGGTATGAGGCTTATCGCGACAAAGTTTGGACAAGTTGTCCGCAGGTAGGAGTCAGTTTGGGCAACACCCCACCCTCTTAAGAGGGGGGTGCCCAGGTGATGTTTGCCCACAAAAATGCGTGTTTTATCGCGGAGTTGACGTGGGCAAGCACAAAAAGGGCAATTTGCCCATGGGATTTTAATGTCAACAAACGAGCTTATTTTGCATTTTCTCGCTGAGGCCATAGATGCCGCAAAAAACGGACAATATAAATCCTGTACAACCTATTGTCAAAGTATTATAGATGTCATAAAGAGGGATTTGTGCCGAAAATTAGAGCCATGATTATAGTTTTGCACGGGCGGTCAGTCTTAAGGATAGAATCACCCGAGGCTAGACGGCATAAGTGCACTGATTGTTATTCTGATGCCCGCTATACAATGTATGAAGCACCGGAGCGGAGTGAATCATCGTGGTTCTGGTGTGGAAAGTGTGATATTGGTGGGTAACTCGAATATAGATTGCTTTAACTGTGGACACCCCAAACATCAAGGGGCATGTTGTGCAAGGTTGGACCCTATAACAGAACCAGAGAGTTACTCTGATAACCCTATTTGTGGATGTAAGTGGATTGCCGTTACCATGGATGTTGATGCTATGATGGTCGCTGCGAGACGTAAGTTAGTGATAAGGGAGTTTATACAAGAGGTAGCTAACTTCCTTATGAAGTTACAGAGCGGTGACCTTGGAACACCGGACTTGGACGACCTACAATTAGCGGGGAAATTGCACCAGATTATTGAGGAGTATTACCGATGAAACGACAATCAAATGAGAGTTATACTGACTGTCGAGTACGGAGGACGGCAGAGAATGACCGCATTGATGCCTACTTGAAGGGTCGCTATGCGTGGATTTCGCGGCTGCCGCAAGGTTACAAAGGTGAGTTACTGGCACAAGGGACTATGAGGAAACCCACTGATGTCCAAGTGGCACTTAGAAAATAGTGCTCGGCCTATATCGCGTAGGAGTGGGCTGGATAAAAATTGGGCTATTGCTTATTGCGGGATATACTTCAGCCTCAAGCAGCGTCGGGTGAAGGATGATATTTGTTCGCGCTGCCGTAAGGTGCAAACAAAACACTATTATAGGACAGATACTAGCTATCTAGAGAGCATATACACCCCCCGAGTAGCACGACAACCAAAGCTCCCGAAGCAGATAAAAGAAAAGGAATTTGCACTCAATGAATAGTATGACTCTATTACGCTCTCTGTTTATCGCTGGAGCTAAAATCGTCAAGGCAAATCCAGAGTTAGGGCACAATAAGAACGGTGAGGAGTTTATGGAGTTGCTTGATACGGCTCGGGGTTTCCTTGATGCATCACATGGGTTTGTCTATAACGGCAAGGTTAAGATGCGCGGGGCTTATATGTACCTGATTGACTTGAATAAGGATTTTGACGACGTGGTTAAGGCGGTTGATAGTAGGTTTGGGAAAACTTATACTTACAGTTACACGCCGGGAAAAAGCGCTATGTCAAGCGTAAAGGACGAAGAGGTTCAAGTAGAGCTAGCCATTTTTACCACACCAGAGGATAAAGCTGAGGATGCAGAGTAGAACACTAGACACTTTTCGTTTCTCTAGGGGCCGCGCTGGTATAGCAGTTTGGCCCGCCCTTCCTTCCCGAAGAAGGCATACTCCCATTTTTATAGTAGCATTAAAGTGTGCTCCGTCTGGAGATATTAAGCTTGTAAATTATCAAACATCGCGTTCGCGCCAAATTATAGCCAGTGTTACTACAAAAGGTATGTTTAGGCGGAGGAAGCGGTTTAACCAACCTGGCTATCGTTTGAATGATAAGGGTCAGGTGCGAGAACTGCGGGAGGAACGCCCCTAATGCTTATTACTGTAATAAATGAAAAGGAACTAGCGTTTGACCTAGTTAGGGCGAACAACGTGGTAGCAAAGGTAATGGTGGGTGTGCGGGGCAGGAATGGTTATGTTGACCACTGGTCTCCCTTGTTTGGAATAAACACTATGGGGGAAGTATGGCGGTATCCTAACTTACCTGCTGATCTAGGAATCAAGTTGAATAAAGAAGGTAAGATACTGGAGATTAAGTAATGCAAGCTAGTTTAACGCGAAAGGTCGGCATCGAGTTTGAATGTGTGTCCTCACGGAGCCATCCGTGGATTGCCGATAAACTCAGCTCTGTTGGATTAGTGATTGACTATGATGCAACGGGCCATTATAGGTGTCCAAATAGATGTTATTCAGGATGGCAAGTCAAGTCAGATACGAGCATCCTGGGCGAACAAAATTTTAGTTATGGTGTAGAGCTTGCTAGTCCGCCGATAACACTATCACATACTCATGGTTTACGGAAAGCCCTGCGGGTGTTGCGTGCGGTAGCCAAGCCAAACATCTCTTGTGGGACTCACGTTCATGTGGAGGCAAAGGAACTGTTTGCTCAGTTAAATACCGAGCATAAATATCTTGTTTTCGATTTATTGAGTGCTGAATGGCAAAAAGTCCGAGACCTCATGTTTTCATACGTTCCACTTAGCAGACGATATAATCAATATTGTTTGTATGACGGAGCCATGCCGGAGCACTATAACGCACTAAATATTGGCAGCAATGTTACACAAACACTTGAGTTCCGCCTGCACCAAGGGACGTTGAACCCAAGGAAGATATTAGCTTTTGCTACTTTGTGTGTGGCTATAACGGAGGAGTTGGTTAGATATATTTCGGCTGTTGTAGCTGACGGGGAGGGCCAGGCGAAGAGTACCCCCGTTGATCCCCTCCTATTAACTCGATTAGAGCCTACTGCGTTTACTAATGTTCCTCCCAAGAAATTGTGGTTGGGTAACCAAGTTTTCCATATTCAACGAGTGGACAAAATGTGGATTCTGGAGGATAGAAAGCGTGGGTTTGAGTATCCTACGTTGCTCGCCGCTTATATGGAACTGCGGGACAAGTTAAAGCTTGGTCCTGATCAATTACGAGCGTTTCGATATCCCGGTCACGGAAACGCCATGAGTTTGCTGTGTAAGACGTTAAGTGTATATCCAACACAGATGGGGTATTTAGAACATCGCTATGAGCAGATGTTGGACAAGTTTGGGCCATTTGACCCGAATGTTCAGGCTATGTTGCAACCTAATATAGCGCCGGATGAAGTGGATTTTGACGAGCTTGATGATGATCAACAAGTACCAGAGTCATTAACGAATCTAGAGATGGGTCGTGTTAGGAGCATGCGGCGTTAATATGTGTGGCATAGCGGGTTATATAGTAACCAATGGCGGCACGGTTAGGAAGCGGAAGTTAAAGCTCCTAGCGCAATCACTATTGCTTGGTATATCAGAGCGTGGCAAGGAAGCCGCTGGATATGCTTATGTTCACCCACAAACTGGATTTGTACGGATAGCCAAGGAAGGCGTAAGCCCGATAGACTTTGTGAAGATCCCCGGTCACTTATTGTCAACAGGGGATCATCAGGATATGCCACGGGCGATGATACTACATGCGCGGTTTCCCACACAAGGTAGTGTGCGGAACAACGAGAATAATCATCCTTTGTACTCCAAAGGAAGCGGCTTGTGCATGGTTCACAATGGGTGGTTCACGAATGAGGCTGAAGTAGCCAAAGCCGAGAACATAGAGCAAGATGGTGAGGTAGATTCTGAGGTTTATTTGAAGCTTATTGAACGATACGCTCAGGGTTGTCTCATGGATACGGCAATCGAGAAGGCCACACAGCAATTAGACGGCACTTCTGCTTGTGCGATGATACAGGCGAAGAAGCCCAACCAGCTTTGGCTTTGGAGGGATAATTTCGGTAGTCTCTCGGTTGCTGAGACAGAGTTTGGCTTTGTGTTTGCCTCAACGCCGGGGATTCTATACGCCGCGCTTTTTGCATCGCTGACTGCGTTCGACAGCACAACCCTGGGTAATATCCCACTTGATAAGGGTGAGTTATTGCTCTTGAGTGACGCAGGGGTCGCGCTTCGTAAAAAGTTAGCATTGGGTACTGGGGAATTTCATTGGAGTACCCGATACGAAAATGGGGTAAAGGTGAGGCAAAAGGTTGATGTGGGGGCCAACGGCCAGGTGTGGTGGGGAGGTGAGTAGTGCCGACGCCGACACAGATACATCCACCACCCGTTCCTCCAAGTTTAGATGTTAGGGTGGATTTCCCCATGCGGGGGTTCAAGGGGGAGTTGATATTAAACGCAAGAACTATGCCAATCGGTAATAATCGAGTAGTGTTACAGTGGGTCCCACAGAGGGAAAGGTATCCGTATATGTTGTGTATTACCCTTGGTATGCAATCGGGTATTGTTTTTAGACGAAACCGCCTTGGTACCGAACACCGATACTTTACCTATTCACAACACCCATCGGGATTTCGGTTGAGAGAGTTAGCGAGAGAACCCAGTCATGTTGATCACCCCTAATGGTAAAGTTAAGTTCAAGCTGTTTATGGAGGTAAGCGCAGGTGATGATCTAGCTTTCCGGTTGGTAAAGGCGCTTGTTACTCGATGTGGGGCGACTGTATCAAAGTGTAGGCCGAGAGCTTTTCTTGAGCTATTGGTTGACAAGAAGCCGACGACGGTTAAGGCGGTAACGAGTATTGTTAGTGTCAAGGCTCTGGTAAAGCTGCCATTGATAACAGAAAGGGTGATGCCGCTTAATGAAAGTGGGGATTGACTATGTGCAGAATAAATTGTAGCGGAGGTTGTCCAGGGTGTGCTCCCCAAGACCACGACTTGATGTGCGGGGAGTTATGGGGGGCTAACAAAACACATGATTGTGTCTGTGACTTTCTGGAGGATTGGAGTGTTGAGCCAGTTGCGAACATCCACGCCCCCCTCGGACCGAACACAACAACGTAAGTTCGCGAAAAATCAGGCGAATTTTTTTCTTGACACGTCCGGCGATTTTTGTTAGGCTGAAAATGCGATGGCGATTTCCCGACACAAGTTTTTGAGTGAGCTGGAAGGCGAAGGTGGGGTTAGCGAACCTGACCCACTGTTGGAGATTAAACATATTCACCGCATGATTGACGAAAGTGCAGAAAGGGCTAAACGTTTACATAGGAAGGAGGTGATGAACAGTGAAAGCAGTAGCGAATACCCATGTGACCTTTGATTTGACGCTGAAGGGGAGCGGTGCTTTGGTGCTCCGCGAGATCGCGAAGTATTCAAAGACCATTGGGCAGGCAGTAGCGGCCAAGGAAGGTCTCAGCGGGGATGCGGCTAATGTTCGGGCGAGCGAGATCAAGCGTTGTTTGCGCCGGGTCCGCCTTGCTCTTGAAGCGGTAGGAGTGTAGTTTGACACCTATGACGTATATTTGGGTCGCCATAACCGCTATATTCAGTATAGATGTTGGTTGGCGGTAAAAGGAGTTCTGCATGTGTACTCCTTGCCCGATTACTGTTAGGTGTGACTACCATTAACCAGGGGGATGCGTATCCTGTAGGGAGTAACGCATACTGTTTAAGGGGTAATTAAATGGGATATGGACCAGTATTAGTGACCAATAACTTTCGACGTGTGGTGGTTTATGGCCCGGCCAAGAGTGCGGGCAAGACTACCTTCGCCGTGAGTGCTCCCGGTAATAAGATATTACTCAAGTATGAACCAGGCATTGTGAGTATACCGCCGGGAGTTGATCCTGATACACTTTGGGTGGTTGATTATCCCTATGATTATGAGGAACTAGCCGTCAAGAGTGATCATTGGAAACGCTCCCCCGAGGCGGGTGCTCGCATGGTTGAGCATATTGTTGAGTTGAGTAATGCGTTTGCCGAGAAACGAGATGTTACTCTTGATGGGCACACAGGGGTATTGCCAGATACTATCATCATGGACGGTGGGACTATGCTCCACGATGCGATTGTGTCGTGGGTTTGTGCAATCAATGGCATTACTGATCCAGGTGACTTTGAGGGAGAGAGCGGGCGCAAAAACAAGTTCTATGTGTGGGGGAAGCGATCTCAGGGAGTGATGGCAGCTATTAGGAAGGTGTTTAAGCTCCCGTGCAACGCGGTGTTGACCGCTTGGGAGACTAACGAGAAGGATAAGGAAGGGCATATCCTGGAAAGGTGGCCTGATGTCGGCGGGAAGATGGACTATCGTGCGACGGGAATGGGTGACGCTGGTATCTATTGCTTTAGCGATAGGGTGGTTAGCGGTACTAAGTTTTATATACGCACGGCCAGTGATGGGGTGGTAAAGGGCGTGGGTGTCCGTGGCCGTTATGGTCAATCGGAGCTTTTGGATGTTACAATAGATGTCAAAAAGCCCGTGATGCCGTGGGAGAAGTTATGGGGAAACGTTCAAGCGAAGTAATGGGCACGCACTGGGCTAAGTGTTGGATGGAACACCATGAGTGCTTTTGGGGACACTGCGTATGGTTAGGTAGAAAATACAATACAA
>ERZ1292637.113-Hain-H14-01um-R3-113-length-49472-cov-17_pt1 | contig 49472 bp, 82 predicted proteins | sample MGYA00564405_ERZ1292637 | MGnify/ENA primary metagenome ERZ1292637 (study PRJEB36523, sample SAMEA6512645) | groundwater metagenome | collected 2019-01-09 | study: AquaDiva: Metagenomics assemblies of 32 groundwater samples | reverse complement strand
CGGCTCCATCGGCGTGTCGCTCCCCTCCTCCTTCACCCCGGCTCCCTTGAAGAAACCGTAGAAGTGGGCCGCCTTCCGACCCGGATGCTGCGCGTCGGCGGGGCTCACGCGGAGAGTCATGCTGACCTCGGGGACCGAGTTGTAGGTCCCTGCCGGAATCCCGAGGGCCTGGGCCACCCGGGTTTCGGCTTCCGGGTCCGTGGTGATCCCGTGCAACTGCTCCAGATTCAACTGCTCCACTTCCTCAGCCATGCTCCATCCTCCTCTTTCTGCGGGGGTTACCCGCGCTTTCCGACCTTCTTGGATCGGGCCTCAACGAGCCTGAACCGGCGCACTCCGTGCTCCCACTTCTGGCCGGTCATCTCCTCGAACCGCCTCCGCGAAAAGTCATGACCATTCACCTGATACCTATTGTGACCTTCAGGGTCTATGCACCGATCACCGTGGAGACACGTGATCCGCTTGATCTCGAATACCTTCATTTCTTAACTCCTTGCGCTTTGACATAGGCCGCCTCCAGGGCCTCCTTAAGAGCTTGGTAGGACTGTGGGATGTAGATGGGCAGGTTCAGCACCACCTGTGTCGGGGCCTTCACGGCTGCCCCCCACACCTTCCCCTCGGGGAGAAGCTGCCACCGGCACGGAACCGGCTTGTTGGGCTGGCGAGCCGCGAAGTCCGCGATACTATAGATCACCACGCTGAACTCACCCATGATCCGTTTCGCCATCTTGCCAGGGAGGTCAGGGAAGATGTGGCTCGGCCCCCCTGATTTCAGATCGGGGTTGTCCGCTTCCTTGCCATCCCAGCAGGTAAAGACCACGTTCTCCACGGGAGAGGCCATGACCCGCTGGAGGTAATAGGTGAAGTGTTCATGGGCTCTGGCGTAGAGGCGAGGCTCGAACTCCTCCCCCTTCCCCGAGGCCCCACCCGTGACCCAGTTGAGGATGGCGGCATAATACTTGTGGAGGCCATCCCCAGCGAAGGAGGACACGGGGCCATGCTTCCCCCCAAGAATCTCCCACGTCAAGGTTTCAGTCTGGTTCACCACATCGGCGGAGGAGGTCTTGCTTGCTGGGTCATCTTGCCAGACGAAGGGCTTCACGTCCTCTCGATCTCGGGGGATCGTGGCATCCCCCCGCTCGCCAGGGTAAACCTGAATCGCAAGGGGCTTGGGCCACGTCTCGATGATGGCCGTGGTCTTGAAGGTGTTCGTTACGGAGGCCCCATCAGTAAGACACGTTTGGCGCTTACTGCTGGAGCCTCGGCTGCCTTGAGGTACGGCATTAGGACCTCACCCCCTTCATCACTCGCAACGCTTGCTTGATCGCGTTGCAATTGGCACAGAGCGTTTGATACCCCGGAGGGTACTTATGCCGCCTGAGCCATAGGTAAAAATGGTGACCACCCTTTGTACGGAGCCGACGCCGTTGCGCCCGTCCGTTGCCTCGTATGTGGTCTATACAGAGACCGAGGATATTGGAGAATCGACACCTCACACACGCTAATCGGCCATGCCCGTAGTGAGTGAGAACTTCTGCTTTGATTCTGCGAGCATAAGCCCGATGATGCTTGTACGTTTCTTGTCGGTGGCCTAAGAAGTACCGCCGCGACCAGCAGAGAATCTTGGCTTGGTTCTTGGGGTTTTGTCGCCATCGTCGATGGTAAGCATTGGCTTGAGCCTTCGTCCGATAGCCCATGAAGAAAGTTTATCACGGGAGGCCCCCATACGCAACCACCTAGAGCCGACACGATGGGGCTCTCAGACTTAGCGAGGTAGGGCATGGCTATATTACAAAGATAGGAGGCCAAGGCAACCAGAATATCAACCATGCTCCAGCCCAAAGCCCAAGGATCATCAGTGTAAGTATCAGTACGGACCAAGAGACGAAGATCATCATTTACTTCCCCCACCAGACGCGGAGGTCTCGCACGAGGTTTGCCAGGACGGCCCGAAGCGTGGTGGCCTTCTTGTGGCGCGGGGGCTTGACCGAACTCCGCGTTGGCCCCTGCATGCCCTCTACCAGATGAGCCGGATCAGTCTGCGCTTTCTTTATGTCCATCTTCGGCGTCAAAGTAGTCAATGGGCACGTCCATGCCAAGACGGGCCACGAGATACCACACGACTCCCTCTTCCCTCTTGCCCGTGCGCTTGCCGTACTGTAAGGCTTCATCCACGAGGCGTGTCAACTGGGCATCGAATGTAGTCACCGTATCTCTCCCTTCCTTCTATAGAGCGAGGAATATAGGGTTTGGTTCCCACAAAGTTGGTGACATCCCGGTAGGAGGAAACACTCCTTCCCAAAGTGGAGATGGCGGTCGGAACACGCCTCGAAGTTCATGGGCGTGGGTGCCTTGCCGGTTTCTTGCCACCACATCTGCTGCCATACCACAGCGGCTTGGGCTCGCCACTGCTCCAACCGCTCAGGGGTCAACTGAACCGTGGGCCAGTGAACCTTGGGCTTCCCTGGCCCCAGGACCACAAGCCCGTGCCCAGCTTGGGTGACAGGATGGCCTGCCCACTGCTGGACATGCCATGCATAGTCTAAGAGTTGCCACGAGTGGGTCACGGATCGGAGGGCTTCCCCGAGGTACATGCCATCGAGGTTGATCTTGGTTTTCCAGTCCCAGACTTCAATACCCCCCTCTCCCTTTGAATCCCCCACCCCCCGGGCGAAGTCCACCACCCGGTAGAGTCGCCCCCGTGAAATGCGTGGGTCCTGGATGGGATCAGAGCGTTCAATGTAGAGGGCGTGAAGGTGATCTGCCCACCGTTCCTGAATCGCATCTCGGAGGGCACAGTACCCCTTTTCAACCAGTTTCGACAGGCCGAGAAGGCCCCACGTCTCCTGCTCCACAAACCCATCAGCGAGGGCCGCGTGGCAGGTATGGAGCGCCGTGCGGTCGTCCTTCCCTTGGAGTCCAGCCGCGATGCCCGCGTGTATCGCGACGCCAACTAAGGCGTGGGGCGTCCAGCGGTCGGCCCGAGGCTCCCAGGTCCGGGAATCGCGCCAGAACGTGGGGCAGACCATCCAAGCCCGGACCTCGCTGGGGGGATAGGAAGGGGGTTCCGCTCCCAGCCTGGCAGATGATATGGGTGAGTTCCCCGCAACTCCAACAGCGTCCGATGATCGCCCGGCCCGCTCGTCCCGTAACGTACTCATACACCATCGTCGCATGGCACTTCGGGCAGTCTCGATTCAGGGCCTGATTGCATCGCTCGGCGAGGAGCCGCCAGAGGAGAGTGGACACACTAACCACGCCCCTGGTGTTGAAACGTCCGCACTCGATGACAATTGGCACACACCGGGTCACATTTCGCAATTTCCGCGTACAGCTTTTTTAAGGCATAAAAGGTTGCAGAGCCAACTTCAAAACATTTCTTTCCCCGCACATGATCCAAGTCCATCACATATCCTGGGAAATGCCGGTGACAATCAGCGCATGGTTGGGCTTTTGCGGCTGCAATAATGGCGCGTCGTACCGCATACCGTTTTTCATATGTGGCGCGAACGCTTTTTCGACCGTGCACGGTTTGACGCCAACGTCGGTTGTAGGCGCGAAGATACGGGCGAAGGTACGCGCGGTATTTTTGATAACGTGTCTTTTTCGTATTCATGGAGCATTCCGTTTGCATTAAAGAGGATAGCACAAAGAGATTCCTGGGGCAAGATGCGTGTTGGATACCCGCGATGACTCCGCCACAGGGTAATCACGTGACGGATCAGAGATTTGATATACTCATCCTTGGGGATGCCCAGTTGCCAGTTATCCGACGCTCGCGGTCCATCGGGAGTCTGTTGATGCGCCAGCATGTAGCGCCCAAACCGCTCGATCACCAGGGGGCTCAGATATCCCTCGTAATCCGGTTTCGAGATGAGATCATCGCGGGTGGCTCCGGTGTCAAATTGCCGCATATGTGCCATTCGCTTTCTCCACACCTATAAGACGTGGGAACCCTGTGTGGGGTTCCACGCATCTATACTATTGGCAGGAGGCCATATGGCTCGCTGTGTCACACTGGTATGACTAAGCCCCGCCGTGCCAAGGGATCACGCCCCCGCATCTCCCGTGGTGGCTATGAGACTGTCTGCCGCCCCTGTGGGATGTCCTTTGGGGCTGGAGTCCGGCGCGTGGGGGACATCTGCCACAGCTCTGTGGATTTTCCAAACGTATACACGATGTCTTTTGGGGAATGGTACCACAAGCACCGGACTCGCATTCGCAACGAATACTACGAAGAGTGCGCCAATTTTTGCCGGAGACCTGTTGAAAAAGTTTGAGCCTCGTTGGGTCGAAACCCCTTTTCCTCCTGCTCCTCCTGATCTGATCCCCGGAGTCATGAAACGCCATGGGGTTCATCTGATCGTGGGAGAGCGGGATGTTGGGAAAAGTCTTATCGCATTAGAAATTGCCGCCTCCACGCTCACCGGAATGGCTTTGTGGGGAAAGATCCCCGTGCCTCATCCGATTGCCAAGGTGACATACATCCTTGGTGAGCACGATTCTGAATCGTTGGCAGAACTTTGGGAGCTAGCCGCGCTCTTGGTTCCAGAGCAATCCCTGTGCATTGTCGGCCCAGAATACCGGCAACCGTTAGTGACCCAAGGTCGTGCCAATCTGCCTGCGGTGCAGTTCTACCAGGAGATCGCCAAGGGGTCCGGGCTCATCATTTTTGACCCCTTAAGTGCCTTCATGTCAGGCTCAGAAGCAGAAAATGACAACTCTGGGATGCGGGAAGTCATTAACATTACGGGAGACATTGCCCGGCCGAACGCGGCGGCCGTGCTTATCCTCCATCACATGGGGAAACCTACATTCAACCCGAAAACCGGGCAGTACGAGCATCCTCCGACATATGCCAGCCGGGGGGCAAGTTCAATCGAGGATGCCGGAATGGGGATCTTCTACCTGACACGGCCCAAGGCCCGCGAGGAGTACCGCTTGAAAAGAGGCCGATTCAAGGCCCGAAATGTCCCGTCTTTCTACCTCCTTGGTCGGGAGGCTTACCGACATACGCTGATCGCCAGGGGACTCACAGAACAAGAGAAGGCCACAAGAGCTGCCAACGCTGCGAGTTTAAAGACAATAAGCCGGGAGGAGGAGGAGGAGTGACAAAAAATGGCACCTTAAGTGGTGTGCCAAAGTGGCAAAACGTGCCCGAAGCGCGTCCTAAGCGCGTCCAGAGTGCGTCAAAAGTGCGTCTTTTTTGCGCGTATAGTATACTTAGACATAAGAAGCTTCGGGTTTTGAGTTTCTTGGGGGTTCTTGGAAAATGGGTCATAACTCTTACTCCTCGGCACGGAAAGCCGCTACGCTGACATATCACCGTAAGCTTAGGCGGTTTATCCGGGAGCAAAATCTTGGGGGCCGGATTAGGAAAGGGATTCGGGGCCTTCGTGCTGAAATCGCCAAATGCGACGTGGTGTGTGCAAATTGTCACAGGCTAAGAACAAGCCTCCGGGGATTCCTCCCTCCTCCATACACACTGATCCGAGCAGTACCCGAGCCAAGGTGAGTCCTCCGGGATAGGTTGACCGCACCGGGCGCATGATCCCCTCTCGCTCACAGGAGCCACCCGAGGAACGTGGGCATCATCTGGAAAGGGTCCACTTGGAGGATGGCGAGCCCACAGGTCAGGGAGTCGGCGGTTTGCTGGCACCAGTGGGCGACGAAGGTGAACTGGTCCAGGCTGAGGAGGGTGGGGGTGAAGTCCACCTAACGAGCCTCCTTGAGGACCTGGTAGTCCTCCCTGAACCCCCATTTCCCGGGGCGGGTCAAGGGTTGCCCCTTCCGGGTTACACCTGGCTTGCCACGTCCTTTGGCCCGAGTTGTCACCGTTGGGTTCGCCGCATACTGGTCGAGCTCCTGCCGGGATTGAGCCACCCGCTCCGGGCTCGGTGTCGGGTCCGTGAGGAGATTGTCCACCAGTGGGAGACTGTCATGTTCCTTATGACGGAATTGCTCGGCTTGGAGGTTCCGAGCCACCCGGTAGCCCCATGACTTTGGATGCCGGATGGTCTCCGGTCGTGCCTCCAGGTACTTGACCATCACGTCCTGAACTGTGTCGTGGTCAAAGTGGCAACGGGCAGTGAGATAGGTGCTCAATTCCCCGGAGGTCATGGCCTGGTTCATTTCCCACCCTTTCCTTGGCACGCCTCACACAAATCCTTAACTGGATCACCGCATGAATCGGGCCCGACGCCCCATCGCCATCCCGTCCCCTGACAGGTCTCACAAAGCTGGAGCCAATGGTAGTCTTCCAAGACATGCTTCATCATGAGATAGAGGTCCAATCCTTGTTCCGGGACCAGCTCCATCGTCTGAGCGGTGGCCGTGTCTCGGATAGCTACATATCCCTCGGTGAGATCAAGGCCAGCTCGCATCACTTTGATCGTCTCGTGTGGCTTGGATAAGCGGGCGATGAGCATCATCATTTCCCTCCCCATGGAATCTGTCCTGTGCCTGCACACCGAGAACACTTGGCTCGTGGGAGGTCAGGCTGGGTGCCAAGTCCGCCGCACTTGTCACAGGCGCCCCTCAATCTCCGCAGCAGGGCGCGGGTTTGGCGACAGAGTGGGGAGCAATAAACTCTCTCGCATCCCATGAGATGTCCGTACCCGGTCACCATGTCTTTCAGGTGTGAAAGCATCTCCGGGGCCTTGGCGATCAGCGGAGCGAGAGTCAGCGCCGCTTCTTTGCTTCTACTCTTTCCATCCCACGGGATGATGACCTGCGGGGGTTGGCGCTCGAATGTATGACGTACTCTTATTTCGAGCTCTTCATAGGGAGATATATGGTTCATGCGGGGTCATACTCCGCGATGTACCACGTTCCCGCGCCCGTTGGATTGAAGAGCTTAATGAGAGCCATGCTGCCCTTCTTCATCGGCACATGGTCTGAGGCTCGGATGTACCGATAGGCGGGCTTGTTCTGAAAGGTGCTCTTTTCGAGGTCTTTCATAGCTTCTCCTCCAGCTCGCGCAGCAGGGCGCGGGCGGTTTTCTCTGCCTCGGTGCGCTCCGTGATGATCGGTGATGCGAGTGCCTCGGCACACGCGCGCAACGCTTCTAGCATCTCTGGCGCCTTGGCGATCAGGCGGGCGTCAGCCGGTGACACATCTCCGGCATCTAGATTAACTACAGGCACTTTAGGATTAAAGCCCGCAACAAGATGCAATTCACCGCCAAGGTGTTCAAGACTCCACGGTCCCGGCGTGTGCTGAGTCATGCGGTGGTCCTCCTGTATTCAACAGGTAGTTCTCCTACTTTGCAGGCTCGGCAGTAGTAGGCCACATAAGGAGGACCGCTTCGATCCGCCCACTTCTCCTCCTTTGCCCCAATCCGGCAACGACACCCATAGCAAGGAACACTAAAAGGCTTACCGCTGACTAACTCAAGTGTGTGCTGGGTCATTCTATCCTCCTCATGGCCTGTCGGGTGGCCTGGACCAGGAAGTTTTCCTGACCCACAATGACATTGTTTGGTTCGGTCTGTCGCCTTTATTGCGCCCCGAAACAATCCATCTCACAATCCTTACAGACTTGTAACGGCCCGGAAAGCGTTGTGAGATACCGAAGGTAATGCAATGTGAACGTACATCCATAAGTGTGGCCTGGATTTCCGTTCGGGCTCAGTCCTTTTCCGAAGTGGCAAGTGTGTTTACATTGACAACGTTGTTGGGTTCGATTTGTGGTAATGGGCGGCAAGGTGACCATGCAAGGGTTCTTGCGGCTTGGGCTCTTTACATCCTGCCCACCACTCACTCTGCTTTCTGGTGTGTGCTTGCCGTCCATGCCTTCAAGTAAAGCATACCCCATGCCACGAGCCCACGTCAACCAATTCACGCACTTGCCCGGACCTCGCCCTCCCCAATGTGACAAGTTATGCCATTCACAAATGTAGCAAGGTGGCACGATGCGCCGCAATCTCTTGATTCAGCGGGGGTAAGTGGAGTGACACAATTTGCGTCACTTGGTGACCATTTTGGGCACTTCCTCTCTCAGTGGGCAGAGGGGAGATTGAGGAGCAACTGCAGAACCCCATGTTGCTGTGCAGAACGGAGCTCGATCAGCGGACCTGGTGAATATGAGCGTGTCCGACTCACATCAGCTGCTCAAGCATTGCCAGTTGGCACGGTTTGTGCATGGTCTGTGCCAAGCTGGCACCTGCAACCAGCATGCCATGTCAAGTTGGCATGCCCCCCCCCAAGGCCCGGTTCCATCGAGGGGCCGAGGGCCTTTGCATATCACCACGCCTACCCTCGCTCACTTGGCTGCCCCCCCCCCACAGCCAGGGTGGTCTCCCACACTTAAGGGCGCATAAAGGGCTCATGCGTGAGTCTGTTGCATCCCCCACGGCACAGTTCCCCTTGACACGATGGCACCCCGCGTGGTACGGTAAGAGCCATGCAAGATGACGATGTAGACCTCTGGCAATGGAGCAAGGATCTCGGGAGCACGCCGTTCATGGTCATCTGCGCCCAAGCGGCTCCAGATGGATCAGGCGCGATCCGAGCCTTGATTCCTCGGAACATCGCCCTGCTCCTCGCCCACCAGCCCCAGATCATTGATTATATCTGCGAGATCATCCGACGGACGGCGTATGTGACCAAGCCCAAGGACGATTGGCCCCCAGGCATCTCAATCCGGGCCTACGATGGGAATGGCACATGAGTCCAGCTGGGCCTGCTGTGGGGAATGGGTCACGGGGACCCTCCAGGGTCCCCCACGCTGTCGCCAGTGTGGCCACGCGATGAGGAGGATAGGGTGAAGGTCTCACGCCGCTTGGTAGGCCGCATGGTCGAGGTGACGTGGCAGGACCCGGGAGCCCGCCGGGTGCCCAAGGAGAGCCCCTACACAAAGGGAAAGGCGGCCCTGGCGACTTGGCGCGATCGGGGCATCTTGGACGACCTGACTGATGGAGTGCTCCGCATCGTGCACAGTGATGGCTACTCCCCAGGGGATACCACATCGGATGAAATCTTCGCCTCCTGGGTGCCGGAGGACCTCGTGGAGGCCATCGTGGTCTTCAACTCAGAGCCCACGACACTTGAACCCCCTGTGACAACTTGACATCCGTGCCATCCTCGCCTATAATGTCCCCAATCTCAGAGTATCATCCCTAACGCCCCAACGGAGGACTTTCATGGAGACAAAGTCATGGTACGCCAGTAAGACCTTGTGGGTGAACGCCATCGCGTTCGCCGCGCTGCTGATCCAGTCCTTCGGGACCGGATTCGTGATCGCCTCAGAGGAGCAGGCGGGCATCCTCATCGTCCTGAACATCCTCCTCAGAATCATCACCAAAACCGGACTCAGCGGGTAACACATGGGCTGGCTGTCGCTCCTCAGTGGGGTGGTCAGCCTGCTCTCGGCCCTGTGGGGCCAGTTCTTCAGTGACTCGGCGACCCTGAGCCGCTGGAAGATCGCCCTAGCCCGTAAGCAAGCCCTGCAACATGCAGAGGCCGACTGGCTCAAGGCGGAGTATGAGCGGATCGCCAAGGGGCCCGACCTCTATGGGAAGGCGTTGGCAGACAAGTTGCACGAGACGGCCCGGAAACTGAGGCACAAGCCATGAGGCCCTTCGATTGGGTCGCGCTGGGGACCCTCATCGTGCTGAGCTTCCTGGCCTTGGTGGGGTGCGTGAGTGTATCGATCATCCCCACCGAGCTGCCCCTTCCGATCATGCCAGAGCTCCAGTTCGTGTCCTCCGGGGGCACGATCTGTCTATCGGAAGCGGATGCCAACAAACTGAGTAAGTTTCTTGACCAACTCAATGCCTTCCGGGCCGCGTGGGAGCGGTTGCGGACCCCGTGAGCATGGAGGTCCACCACATGCCTCCTCATAAGCCCAAGATGAACCAAAGTGCCTGTCTTGGTTGGTGTTTCCTCGCTACCATGGTCATCATGGCCATTCTCATCTTCGTCACAGTGGCTCTGGGGCAGGAGCATGTGTTCCCCTTCAAGACATGGGAGCAACTCAGCCGGGGCACCGAGGCATGGCCCATTTCGGGGCCAATAGTAATCAGAGGATGCCCCGGGGTGGATGCCCAGATTGCCAAAGTGAATTACACAAGCGGGGCCGGGTCCAACTGGCAGGTCTATACGGACGGGAAAACAATTGCAGCAGCTTATTATCCCCCCGGAACCCTTGATGGGTCTCCTCCTATTCGTATCGTGACGGCCCGCATCGAGGATGGTCAGGTGATCGTGTGGAGCAACGAGCCTTACGATCCTGCCAAGCACACCCCATGTGGCCCATTCCAAACAAAGTCTGCCAGCGGAGGGTCGGACGGATGTTGAATGCCCTGATCTGCCCCAAGAAGGCTGATGCCTAGCCATGTCCCGTCTCGGCCCTGACGATCGTGCACGGCTCTGCCCGGTCTGTGGCTCTGAGATGGAGGTTGAACGAGTCGATGCAGCCGGCATTGAACGGGTCTGTACCTCAGAGGCGTGTAGTTACCGTGCCCGATACGATACCGACTAGCCTCCCTGCGGCCCCGCCCACACGAAAGGTCGGTCGTGTCGTGGCGACCCCTTCCGTCCGGCGCGATGTGGTCTTCCTGCGGAATCGGAAGTGGACCATCAAGCAGATCATGGCCGAGACGGGGCTGGGGACACGCACGGTCTACCGCATCCTGGCCGAGGACGCTCCCCAGATGATGACGGAGGCCAATCGGATCGATGCCTCGCCCACCCTCTCCCGGCAACATCTCCGCGAGCAGCAGAAGGAAGTCTTGATGCAGAAGTTCCATGATGCGACCAGTCGGGCCTGTGATCTTGCAGCCAAGATGCTGGAGGACGGGGACACGGCAGGCTTCTTGCGCATCATGGGCGGCTTGGAGAAACTGGATCGGATCAGCGGCAACACGGTGGGGGAGGGACAGAAGATTGAAGTCCACGGACCCGTGACCCATATAGACATCAAGCTCCTCCTCGCCCAGATCCTGGGACGGACCAATGGACCTGACGCTGGACCAGAGCCTCGACGATCTCTACCGACGGCGTGACACGCTGACAGAGGCCGATTGGGCATCGTTGGCTCCGGCGCTGACGACCCTGGCTCTGGAGCGGTCCGCCCATGATGGCATCTTCTGGCTGCGGTTTGTCCAAACCCGAGATGAAGCCGACCCCACACAGACCGTCAAAGCCTTCCCCCTCCATCTCCAGTACCTCCATACACTCTGGAAGACCCTCGCAACGCAGCCCCGTGTGGTCATCGCCAAGTCCCGCCAGATGTTGGTCTCCTGGGTGGCGGCGGCGTTCTGCTGCTGGACCGCTCGCTTCATCCCGAACCAGGCGGTCTATTATCAGGCCCAGCAGTTTGACGATGCCGCTGGGATGGTCGCCCTCGCCGAGGGAGGCTACTTTGGCCGGTGCCAGTTCATCGAGACGCACCTTCCCCCATGGATGCAGGTGGACATCAAAGCGACGGAGGGGCGCATCCAATACCCGAATGGCAGCATGATTCAAGCCCTGGCCGGAGGGGCGGATAAGATTCGAGGGCGCGTCGTCTCGCTCTACATCGCAGATGAGTTCTCCCGGCAGGAGGACCAAGCGGGCGTGTATGCGGCGATTGCCCCCTTGATGCAGAAGGGGTCGCGGGTCGTGTTTATCAGTACCCCGAATGGCCAAGACAACTACTTCTGCACGCTCTATCATGGACGGCCTCTGACCCAGTTCGGGTTGGCCTCATGAGCGAGCCCTTGGAAATCGGCACCAACGATCTCGGATTTACCACGGTGCGCCTCCATTACAGCGCATCGCCCGACAAGGACCCGGCGACCGAAGAAGGGAAGAAGTGGCTGGCCCAGATGCGCCAGCTCTGGCCTGATCCCAACCTGTGGGACGTGGAGTATGAGATCAGCTGGTGGATCGCCCAAGGAGCCCGCGTCTTCCCGGCGTTTCATGAGGCGACCCACTGCCGTGCCCTCCAGCCCCGTTCCCGCAAAGTGGTCTATCGGGCCTGGGACTTCGGGTGGCGCTCCCCGGCCTGTCTCATCGCCCAGTTTGATCCCCAGGACCGGCTGGTGATCCTTCATGAACTGGTGGGACGCGAACAGACCACGCGGGAGTTTGCCCGGGACGTGATCGCCCAATGTTCCAAGTGGTTCCCCTTTCATGCCCCGGGGTATCGGGACTTCTGTGACCCAGCGGGGCAGCAAGCTTCTTCCACGGCCACTGAGCGCACGGAGGTGCGAGACATCGAAATCCTGAATGTGCTGGGGATTTCCCCCACATGGGACTATGGATGGAGCCGCAAGGACGGGCGCGCCCTGATCTCCCAACTGTTGGCCCTCCGCACGGACCAGACCCCAGGCATGTACGTGGATGCGACGGGGTGCCCCATTCTGCTCCAAGCCTTCCTGGGCAAATACGTCTACCCGGAAACAAAGAGTGGCAAGATTCAAGATGAGCCTGATGAGAACAACCATCCCTGGGCCGACGTGATGGCCTGTCTCCGCTACATGGCCACCGGGCTGTATAGTGCCTTGGGCCTGCGCCGCGTCTCGCAAACTCCCACACCGGAACCTGCCGTGACGTGGCACGGATATGGCACTCCTGTTCGAGATCGCTCGGTGAGTCATGCCTAGTCTCATGGCACCTCTCTTTCCGACACTGGAGAGTGTTGGGTATATCCAGTGTGACCATCCTCGGACTGGGGCCGATGTGTGCGCAGACTGCGGAGCAACACGGACCCAATCGAATGAATGGACTGGAGGGAGCATGACTTTTCCTCGACGCCCCATTGGAGTGAGATAACCTATGCCAGACGACACGCCTCTCTTTCCGTCTGATACCGTGACGCCCGACGATCTCCCCACGGTCGAGGAGCCGGAGCTTGGCCCAGCTCAGGAGTTGATTCGGGAACTCATCCCCCCGTTGAATGAAGAAGACGAGAAGGCCCTCTGCACCCAGGTCTTGGAGGATTATCACGGGGCCATCCTGGACCGGAGCGAGTGGGAATCCCGGATCGGAGAGTGGGAGGACGCCTACTACAACCGAGTGGACCCCAAGACGTTCCCGTGGCCCGGTGCTGCCAACTTCCATGTCCCCCTGACCATGATGGGTGTGGAGACGTTCAAGCCGCGGCTCATTGAGGGTGTAGTGGGTGAGGACCCCCCGATTGTGGTGGTGGCCGTCAAAACAGCCACCGAAGAGCGCCGCGAACTCGTGGAGATGTTCCTCAACTGGCGGATCAAGACTCGTCTCTCCCTGGACGAGTTGGTGGCGGCCTCCGCCCATCTTTATCTCCAGCCCGGCTTGGTGATCGCCAAGACCTATTGGAAAGTCACCCGCAAGGTTCGTCGGCTCGTCCGCGAGTTCCCTCTTGAAGCCACGATGGAAGACATTACCACGTCCCTGTTTGGTCAACTCGCTAAACCGTTGAATCTTGAGCGTGTGGGCGAGCAGGACTTCGAGGGCACGATCCCCGTGGCCCCGGGTGCAGGGGAGCCGCTGCGGGTCCGGCTCAAGCTCAAGCTTCTCGATCAAGGTGTCCAAGTGCTGCTGGAGAAGGACGAGGTGGACGAGGGCTCCTGGGTTGATCTCGTGGACCCGCTGGACTTCTTCGCTCCTTCCCGCGCGGGATCGGACACCAATGCGATGCCCTGGTGCCAGCAACGGCTCTGGCTCTACGACCATGAGTTGCGGAATCGGGTGGCCATCGGGCGGTTTGATGCCGAGGCGGTCGAGAAACTCCTCCAAGGAGCCACGGATGCAGAGGGCAGTGGAGAGACCGACAGTTACGAGGCGCATACCGCCCGAGAGTCCGCCTCCGCCGAGACCTCCGACGGCCCCACGGATGCCCGCCAACTTCAGTATGAGGTGATTGAGGACCATCGGCGCTGGGACGTGAATGGGGACGGTGAGGAGGAGGAAATCATTACCTGGGTGGCCCCTGCGCTCAAGGACCAAATCTTGGGCTGGGATTATCTAGACAACGTGTATGCCCATGGCCGCCGCCCGTTCCGGGTGGGCCGCTTCTTGCCGGTGCCCTTCACCTTCTACCCCCTCTCCTATGCGGAGATGATCCATGGCGTCCAGGACGAAATCAACGCGATCCACAACCAGCGGGCGGACTTTGGGACCATTCAAAACCTCCCGTTCTACTTCTACCGAGCCAGCGCGACCCACCCTCCAATCGGGCAGCCTCTCCGTCCGGGTGCGGGTGTCCCCATTGATAACCCTCAACAGGATCTTTTCTTTCCGTCCTGGCGCGGCAGCCCGGCGTACGGGATCAACGATGAATCGGTCCTCCTCCAGTACCACGAGCGGCTCAGCGGACTCACCGACCTCTCCTTCGGACGCCAGCCTTCCCGAGTTGGAGCCACTCGCACCGCCCGTGGGACGCAGACGCTCCTCGCCGAGTCCGGGCTCCGGTTCAAGACCATCCTCCAAGGATTCCAAAGCTTCTGGGCTGGGATCTTCTCCGACATCCTCGCGCTCGAACAGGAATATCTCCCTCCCGAGACCGAGTTCCGGGTGACTGGACGCCTCCCGGCTGTTATCAAGATCAAGGACCGGACCGAACTCCATGGGCAATACGACATCCGCATCGCCCTGACGATGGACCAGTTGAATCGGGGCCAGATGCGGGAAGATGTCGTCATCCTGCTCCAGACCTTGCTGACTCCCTTGGCGATCCAAACGGGCGTGATCGGTCGGAAGGGGATTCGACAGGTCTATCAGGACTTCCTCAAAGCTTTTGGGAAAGACCCCCGCAGTTACCTGGAAGCAACCCAGGACTTCCGCACGCCGGAGGAGGAGCTGATGTTACTGGCAACTGGGCAGTATGTGGCCCCCAATCAGGGGGAGGACGCCCAGGCGCATCTGACGGCCCATCGCGCACATAGCATGATGGAGGGCTTGACGCCCCAAGCCAAGCGGCTCCTCCAGCGCCACATGCAAGAGACCCAGCAGCTCATGCAGTTGCAGCAGACCATGCAGATGATGCAACAGATGCAGGGGCCTCGTGGGGCTGGGGCACCACCGGCCGCAGGATCGAGTCAACCCATGAACGCCCTGACGGGGGCGATCCCGCAGGGCACGCCGCCAGGAATGGGGGGAGGCGAAGGTGGACCCACAGGAGCGTGAGCGAGTCCGTCAGGTTGAGGAGCAGCGTGCCCAACTGACACGCGATGCCCAGGTGATGAAGGAGTTCATGCGGTCGGATGCCTGGCCCTGCATCCAGCGGCAACTCGACAAGTACTGGGCTCAGGGCTTGGATATCCTCATCGCAGAGGCTTCCCTTGATGGCGTCCGGGATTACTGGCGGGGACGGCTCTCGATGGTGCGGGATCTCCGGGCTCTCCCAGAAGTGATTGTCGGGTTGGCACAAACATACGGCTTAAGGGAACGAGGATGACGGGTAAGCCTCTACGGGATGTCGTCCATGCCGCCCTTGGTGGGAAGTGCACTCGATGCGGGTTCTCAAATCCTGCTGCACTTCAGATAGATCATGTGCGCGGGAACGGAAATGCCCAGAACCGGCACTTTGGTTATACTGCACGGCTTCGCAGGACTCTCGATTCGGTTTTGAGTGGAGAGGGTAAGTATCAGCTTTTGTGTGCGAATTGCAACTGGATCAAAAGAGCAGAAAACGGGGAAACAAGTGCCAGAGTGGCACGAGAGAGACTCGCCGCAAGAATTGCGATAGTTTACCCAGAGTACGGGCTTCCCTCTTGACAATCTGACACCGACCATGTACAATGCCAACGATGGAGGAATGTCAAAATGGCTAGCAAGATGAAGGTCTCGGGGGATATTGGCAAGCAGCGAGCCAGTGAATGCGAGAAGGCGTTCCCTCGCAAGATCAAGAAGGCGGGGGCGTCCACCCTGCCCGTGAAGCGGGGCCTCTAATGGCCCCCCAAGCGGAGTATTTTCATGGGAAGGGGCGCAAGGTCATGAAGGACATGACGGCCCGCTACGGGAAGAAGCACGGGAAGGAAGTCTTTTACGCCACCGCGAACAAGCGCGGGATGACCTCCCACGGCACGATGACGATGCCCAAGGATGTGGGAGCAGCCCGTCAGGTGGAAGCAAACCGCATCGCCACCCCACTGTGCCGTACGATTCTCAAAGCCTCATCCTACCTCCCCAAGCGTCCGGGGAAGGTTTCATACTAATGACGCGGGGCTCTGTGCATGGGCGCCGTGCCTGCCGGACCGCCCAGGTCCCTCTCCTCCCCACGGTGTCTGTGCGCATCCCCGCTCCCCTGTTGGGACACCCAACAGACCGAGACCCCAGCACTCGTTACCCTGCTGGGACCATGAAGGAGATTGCATATGCCTGAACTCCCTGACGTACAGCCCGACTCGTCACCGGCGCTTGACCAACCTGAACCTGCGGGTCAGTTAGGTGCGGGAACTTCACCCCCCGTTAATGAAGGTGAGTCCTCCTCCCCTGAGCGGCCAGTTGAGAATGCCGTTCGGGAATTCAACCGGAAGTTCACCCGAATCGAACGCCAGTTGGAAGCCTTGGCTCAGTTGCAGAGTCAGCCCCGCGCCACTGCCCCGGCCCCCCATTCAGATGGAGAGCCGACGGATGAGCAACTGTGGGGTCAGGCTCAGCAGGGCAACCGTCAGGCGTTTGACACCTACATGCAGCGCATTGCCGCTCGGCAGACCGTTCAGCTGACCCAGGTGAACCGGATGTCGCAGCTGGTGGATGCGCAGCTCATGACGCTGGGGCAGAAATACCCCGTCCTCCAAGATCAGGCGCACCCGCTGGCTCAGACCGCCGCGCAGGCGTACCAGCTCTTGGTGGGGCAGGGATACCCTCAGTCCAAGGTGACATGGCTGGAAGCGATCAAAACAGCGATTGCCGACCGCCCCGACCTGATTGCAGAAATGCATGGGCAGGCGGTGGCGCGCGGAGACCAGGGCCGTCAGTCGGCGGCTCGCGTGGCTCAGGCTGGGCAGACCCCAGCATCGGGTCGCGTGGCTCCTCCGCCAGCCAAACGCCAGGAACGCCAACTCAGTCTAGAGGAGCGCGACCTAGCGGCCCGTATGGGGATTAAAGACCCCCAGAAGGCACGGGAGAACTTTCGCAAGCGTCGGGAATCCGGTGTGTCCCAGATCGGTGCGGTAGGGATGCACCTTTCAGAGGAGGATCTCTAACATGGGGTATGTACCTAACATCAACAATCCATCCAAGCGTGAAGAGGTCGAACCGGCCCCTCAGGTTGAAACGGTTGGTGCGGTTCGGTCAGACGTTCTCCAGCCCGGTCCCATTGCCCCCCAGGCTGTGTGGCAGGGTCCGTCGGGGATCGTCGATCTGACCGAAGCCCCCCCGCCTTGGGAAGTCGGGGCTGCCGGATATCGCGCGTCTGATGCGAGGCAGTTCGTCAGCGTTCCAACCGATTGGACCCTCCGATGGATCAACACGAAGATGTTGGATACTGTCGGGTGGCGCCACTGGCAACCGGTGATGGCTTCTGATCCTCGGGTCACTATCAAGGTCCAGACTCTCGTGGCTCCTGATAACACGGTTCGCCGTGGCGGGGGCTCCGGGGATGTCTTGGCCTGGATGCCCCTGCATTGGGTCGAAGCCCGTCGCAAGTACCAGCAGGCGCTCACCGACCGCCGCACGCAGAGCGCGGTGGACCGACAGGGCCAGCTCCGTGAAGACTTTCGTCGGGGCAAGTACGGTCGGGGGGTGTCGCTGGAGGAAGCCAAGCATCCGACCCATACCATGGCAGACGGCCGCACGCTGGACAAAACCTAAAGGAGTGTTCCTGTGCCGTATCTTCGACCCGCAACAAACAACTACTTCGGCTTTTCACCAGCCGGAGAGGTCCTGGGCATGAACGTCTACCAGGTGTCGTCCTCGGCCACCACCGGCGCGGACCCGATTCATCCTGGGGACGTGGTGTGCCACTCCACGCTGGGGGATTCAAGCCCCGTGGTCAGGCGCACCACTGGGGGCACGTCCACTGATGCCGGGGTCTATGTCGGCGTGGCGGCCTCCTATATCCCTGCCCTCGGAGGCTCCACAAGTGCCGACCCGCGTGTCCACACGTCTCAGAATGTCTTGGTCTATGACCACCCGGACCAGGTGTTCTACGGGTGTGACACCACCTCAGGGGTCATCGGGGTTGCCGGGAATCTCGGCAAGACCTTCTGTGTGCTCTCGACCGGTGCCGTTGGGTCCACTGGCCCAAGCGACAAGCTCCTCCGGTCCGTGCAGGCCATCTCAGGTGTGTCCGCCTCCTCGGGGTCCGCGAATGGCTATCGCTTCCGGGTCATCGGCCTGCATCCCATCGAAGCCTCGTACTCGACAGAAACCGCTGGGGCCGCCGCTGCAGGCACCAGTACCCGCAAGTACCTTCTGGTTCCAGCCCTGCCGTTCCGTAATCGGCGGGATGCTGGCATCATCACCACGTAGGGGGGCTGACACATGGCAACTCTACGCACAACGCTCCCGGCCCTGTATCTCTCTCGGCTGGCATTCCTCGAAGATGTCCTCTTTGATGAAATGCCCATCGAGACCAGCCCATTCATGCGCCTGCTGAAGGTGCGGGACATGGGCAACAAGCCTTTCGTCAAGACCACCACGGTTGGCTCGTTCGGGACCGTGCCCATCAAGTCGGAAGGCGCGGATGTGACCTACGACGACCTGGCTTCGGGGTACGATTCGACCTACCAGCCCGACACCTACGAACTCGCGTTCAGGACTTCCAAGGAAGCCTTGGACGATGAGCAGGAGGAAGTCGTGTCGGATGCCGCTCGGGCGCTCGGGGCCGCTATGTCCTACACGTTTGACGTGGACATGGCTAACATCTTCAACAACGGCTTCACCTCGACCACGGGGTCTCCTGATGGGGTGGCGCTCTTCAGCGCCTCTCATCCTCTCATCGGGGGTGGGACGGAGCAGAACCAGCTGACCACCGCCGCCGACCTCTCCGTGGCGTCCATTCGCACGGCCCTGAACGACATCGCCGATACCACGGACGATGCCGGGAAGATCGTGCATTGGCGGCCCAAGATCCTGTTCGTCTCCTACGAGCAGATCTGGCTCGCCAAGGAGTTGATCCAGTCCACTCAGCGGGCCGATACCGCAGACAACGCGATCAATGCGTTCCGCGATGACGGCCTCAGCGTCGTGGCCAGCCCGTATCTCACCGATGCGGATGCCTGGTTCCTGCTGGCTGATCCTGGGACGCATAACGTCCGTGTCTACTGGCGCGAGAAGCCCAACGTGCTCCATGACTGGGATTTCGAGTCATCGAGCATGAAGGTGAAGATTCGCGCGCGGTGGAAGCGGGGCTGGTCGGACTTCCGTGGCGTGTTTGGGTCAGTCGGGGCCTAAGGCTCCATGACCGACCTGGAGGCCCTGTACCAACGCCTTCAGGACCATTGTCAAGACCTGTCCTCGGGGGGACAGCGGGCCATCGCAGACCTGCTGTTCCTCCGGGGGCAAATGTTCGAGTTGCAGCAAATCCTGCAACTCATCCGGCCCGTGCTCGGTAACGGATCTGATCCCCTGGCGGGGAGCACTTCAGTAGAGAACGCCGCGGGGGTACCAAAGGATACGTAAATGCCTACTCCAGGCCATGTTCTGAATCCCAACAAACCCGCCACTCGATTCCGAGGGCCTCTCCTTGTGGGAGCCCCGGCTGAGATGGGTCAGTCAGCCAGCAATGGCGCCTCCACGGAACCCCTGATCTCGTTCTGGAATGCCCCGGAGTTTGGGATGTATGTGAACTCTAGTGCGCAAGTCCGCATCACCACGCCTGGGGCTGCCGACTCTCCTGTGATTATAACCTCGGGGGCCTTCCACGTCGGGAGCACCCTGCGGTATACTGCCGCTTCTTCAGGGATGCTCTTAGTCATTCCGTTCTCATCGGCCACGATGAGCAGCGGGACAATTCCAGCCGACCTCAACGGCGGAGTGGGGATTGTTGCCCATGAGAGTTCTGCGGGTAGCACTCAACGCCTTCAGTTATGGCTGGTGTCGTCTGCCATTGGCTGGATGACCCTCGTGTCTACTGCGGGAGGCGCGGGACTCTTTTTCTCGTCCACGAGCACCTAAGCGGTGATCACAACCGCCATTGAGCGGTGGGCTGAGAAGGCGTCTGACTGGTTTGACCAGTACCATCAGGCCCCGGAGGCCCAGCGGGACTGGGAGACATGGCAGGCTCCGTATCGCCAAGGGGTAATCGCGGGCGTTGATCTGTTGCGAGGAACCTCTGTCTTTGAAGTGGGCTGTGGTGCAGGCCCCAATCTTCGATTACTTCAACAGGCGCGTCCACACCTTCAGCTTGGCGGGAGTGAGCCTGCCACCCATCCTCGACTCTGGGCCAGTGAGCATCTGGGGCTCTCCATCCGGTCAGGGACTCTTCCAGCCACCCTCCCAGGGGCCGAGTGGGATGTCATGCTCTCGTGTTATGTGATGGCCTACACGAATAAGGAGGACGTGCAATCAGTCTTGGAACGATGCCCGACCCGGGGGCTCATCCTCATGGAACCGGAGGCAGCCAAGGCGCCTGATTTCATTCATGACGATCAGGCCCAGGATGGGAAATGGGGCCACCCCCACACACATTGGAATTACCGAGAGATGCTGAGGGACACGGGCTGGCATCTCTGGTGGGTGTGGCCGCTTCCATGGCAAAACTGTGCCATGGCCCCCACGTCGATTCTCATCGCAACGAGGGAGGAGACCCCTAACCATGGCAGAAACACTGGTAACGGAAGCGCCTAAAACCGGCTGGGTCGTCACCCCAGCGAGTGCCGCCGTTACGATTGTGGATCGTGACCAGGCCACCATCCAAGTGTCGCCCCCTCGCAAGAAGGTAGCGATCATCGGCTTCGCCTCGAACACGCTCCATTTGGTCCCCTGGGACGACCCGACGTTTGAACTCTGGGGCCTCAATCAGGGGCACATGAACTTCAAGCGTCGGGCCGACCGATGGTTTGAGATGCACCTGCCCGACGCGGTGACGGATGTGCGGGACCCACAGTATCTCGACTTCCTCAAGAAGTTGGACATCCCGCTCTACATGATCCAGCGGTATGAGGAGTTTCCCACGTCCTGTCGCTATCCAATCGAGGACGCGATCCAGTATGTGGGTCGGGACTACTTCCAGTCCAGTCCTGCCTTCATGGCGATCCTGGCCGCGATGGAAGGCTTCGAGGAAATCCACTTCTACGGCATCAACTTGGCGATTGGGGACGAATACTTCTACGAGAAGCCCAACATGGAGTTCTTGCTGGGACTCCTTGAAGGCAAGGGGATCAAATGTGTGGTCCCCCATGCTTCGGCCCTGCTGAAGCAGTATCGACGGTATGGGTACTTTGTGGACAGCCGCCCGGCCCAGCAACTCAAGACGCTCCTGAGCGCACGCATCCAGGAGTATCGCACGCGCATTGAACGGCATCAGGCCGACTTTCATACCACGCTTGGCGCCATGCGGGAAGCCGAGGCGCTGATCCAAGTGGCCGAGGGGCAGGACCATGGGGCGGATATTGTGCTCCAGATCGCATCGTCGTAAGGAGCTGCTATGAGTCAGAATGTCAAAGACTTCCCCAACCTGACCTTCACTGGGACCTCCACGGTGTCCAATGCCATCGCTGGGATGGACGACTGTGAGGGCATCGCCATCTACTGGTCCTCCTCGACAGGGACCACGTTCACGGTGCAGGTGGCCTTGGACCCCACGAGTACCTCGGCCTTTGGGTTGCTCCAGTCGGCGGGGTCCGATGTGACGATCACAGCAGGGGAAACCCTCGTGATCAGCCCGTGTCCCTTCCGGCAGGTTCGCCTCCTCGCCACAGCCGCCAGCACGGGGTCTCTCTTCACAGTCGCAGGCCAATTCCCGTCCATCTAAGGTGATGACTATGCCCATTGATTATCGAGAAGTCGCCAAAGCATGTCGGCAGGGTGCCAAGGTGTTTGAGGCGTTCAAAGCGGGGGAAGAGTTTGCCGCCGCGATGGAGGCCGCAGAGCACGCGATTGCCAATGACCAGGCTATACTGGCCCGTCTCCAGCAGGACGTTCAGGCCGCTCGGGCCGAACTCAAACAGATTCAGGACCAACACGCTACGGATCGAGGCTTGTTAGAAGCTGTGCGTGGTCAAATTGCGACTGGGAAGGCCCAGATAGCCGAACTCGCTTCGGACCGACAGGCGACCGCACAGCTCATCGCGCAACGGGCGGAGATCAAGCAGGAATTTGATGCCATCCTTCGCGCCCATGGCGTTCGCCGCGAGCAGTGTCAGGCCGAGATTGCAGCCCTTGTCACTCGCCGGGATGCAGAATCGGCTGAAATCCACCGCCTGACCCAGATTCGAGACGAGATCAAACAGAGCCTCGCCAGGGTGTAGTCGGGCGCCCCATGCTCCTCTGGGTGGTGAACCTCGGGTTCGCTGCAGGCCCCGAATCTGGGCCTCCATCTGAGGTGCTCTTGACGAAGCTCATTACTCCGACACAGGTCACGTATGCGACCGTGGTGCTCTAATGGCAGATAACGTTGAACTCAATTCAGGTTCAGGTGGCGAGATCGTCGCCACGGACCAGATCGGGACCTCCTCGGGACCGCACTACCAGATTGTCAAGCCTGCCTATGGGGCGCTCGGCACCGCCACCCTGGTTACGAGCGCGGCCCCTCTGCCAGTGGTCTCCGGGTCATCGGGCGTCATTGCCGTCTCATCTGGAACCATTACCCTCTCCTCAGCGACCTCTCTGTCCAGTGGCCTCGTTACGCTTTCTAGCCAGCACACGGTTGCTCTCTCGTCAGTTGGATTCGGTCCATCGTATCTAGGCACAGTCAGCACGGCGGGGTATGCGCCTGTTACGTCCTCGTTTGGGCTCCTGAGTGAAGTGAGTTCCGGGAGCTATCTCACGCGGGCACTGTCGTCAGGGATTGTCACGCTCTCCTCAGTTCCTACGGTCACTGCGACCTTAGGGACTAATCCCTGGTCGAGTGCCCCAGGGTTTAACATTCCCATCGTCAGTGCCTCCTCGGGATTTCTCCAGATTAGTGGCACTCCGACCGTGACCGCAACGGCTGGGACCAACCCTTGGTCCTCAGCCCCAGGCTTCAACGTGCCGGTGGTCTCGGTCTCCAGCGGACTGGTCCAGACCCTCTCTAGTGGCCCGGTGCTCTTGTCCTCGGCTGGGGTATCTCAGCTCATCCTTCCGATCACCTCTACGGCAGGCTACGCTCCGGTGACCTCTTCAGCGGGGTTGGTCGTCAACATTTCTAGTGGGACGATTACCCTCTCTAGCAACCCAACTGTGGTAGCCACACAGGGCACGAATCCATGGTCGTCTGCCCCTGGGTTTAATGTCCCAATTGTGAGCGCATCATCAGGCCTGACGCAGATCAGCGGGACCGTGACGGTCCTCTCTGCTTCCTCGGGCCTTGTGCAGATCAGCGGCACTCCCCTGGTGCTAAGTGCCAGTAGCGGGCTGATCCAGATGCTCGGCAATGTGACCACGAGTACCCCTGAACTCGCTGCGGGCCTCCAACTCGTCACTATGACGACTGATGGGCGCGTGCGGGTCAATACCTCAGCAGGGGGGGCGGGATCAACAGTGGTCTCGCTCTCCAGCACACCTTTTATAAACTTAGTTGGGACCTCTAGTTCGCTCGCCACGGTCACATCCTCTGGTGGGCTCGAAGTGACTATTGTATCTGGGGCTGGAGCCGGATCGACTCAAGTCCACATCGTCGGAGCTGGGAACGTCATTTCGCCAGTCACATCCTCATTCGGGCTCCTGACCCAAGTATCAAGTGGGAGCCTGATTGGGCTATCGAGCGGCACAGTGACCCTCTCTAGTGTCCCCACAGTCACCGCCACCGCCGCTACGAATCCCTGGTCATCGGCGCCAGGGTTTAACGTTCCGATTGTGTCCGTTTCGAGTGGGTTAGTACAAATTTCTGGCACCCCAACAGTCACAGCAACGGCTGGCACGAATCCTTGGAGCAGCGCCCCGAGTTTCAATGTCCCGATTGTCTCGGTGTCATCTGGGGCAGTTCGGACGATTCCCCTAGCCCTTCACACGACAGAGGCACTTCGCTCAACATGGTTTCAATCAACCGGCGGGGCGGCCTCCGTCAGCATCTTGACATCTGCGACGAACCTTGTCGGCTATTCCTACTTCAATTCGACGGCGACGATCCGGTCCATTAAGATTTATGCCGCAACGTCGGCCCCGACGGTGGGCACCACAACCAAAGTCCTCCTGAGTCTCGTGGCACCTGGCTCGACGGGTGGCGGTGGCGCGAATGTGATGCTTCCACTCCCCGGACTTTATGCCTCTGGGCTTGGATTCACCATGACCGCCAACGTGGGGGCGACGGATACCGGAGCCCCGGGATTGAATGACCTGACGTTGAATCTCTACTTTGTCTAAACCCAATACAGAGGATAGGCGCTCTGGCGGATGATTCGATAAATGGCCATCACCTTTGTCAACGCCGACGGCACGGGCGAGACGGCGGAGATCATCGAGCTCATCATGACGGGCTCGGGGACCGCCGCCGCCTGCTGAGGTCGTGTCCTCACCGACCTTGATGTTTATCGGCTGATGCCAACCGCGTCTCTTCCTATCGGCGGTGACCTGATCTCTCGCGCTACATTCGCGTCTGCGAAATGAATGACTTCACGTCAGAAATCGCCGCGACCGGCGGTGACTGGTCTGAAACGGAAATTGATGGCGATCAGGCCCTACGATCTCGTTAATTCTGGATATTGACCGGAGGGTGGTGGGCTAATGGCGCGCTGTTGGGGAGTCGGGTAAATGGCCATCGCGGAAGTCGGCAGCGGAACGCAACGAGCAACCTCGGCAGAGTTTTCTGGGGCTGACTCAGGAACCCTGGCCTTTCCAGCAAATGTTGTGAGTGGGAATCTCCTCATTGTCGCGGGAGCGGCTTGGCAAGCAACCTCTGCTCCGACCTCGATTGCCGTGACGGATACGCGGAGTACGAGTTATACCGTGCTCTCAACAACCCTCGCGGCGGGCGGGGGCGGCGCTGTCCGGTATTGGATCGCCTATGGGCTCGCGCCTTCCAGTGGGGCCTGTACGGTGACTGTCAACCCCGCAGGCGCCTTGGCGGATTTTACCTTTTCGATTGACGAGTTTTCTGGAGTATCTACGACTCCACTAGATGTGGATGGCGGCTCCACGGCAGGGCTTGGCACGGATATCACTCCCTCGGATGATCTCACGACCCTCACAGCGAACGATCTCGTCATCGGGCTAATGACAGATAACGATGCCACGGTGACCATCACGCCTGGGGCCAGTTATACCCAGATTGGTGAAGTAGAGAACAACGTCACGACCCAGTGCCATAGCGCCGTGTTTCGGCTCGTGACCACGGCACAGGCGTACACCGTCGATTGGAGTTGCGATATTCCAAATGCGAACACGTGGGGCGTGTATACGGCGGCGTTCAAGGCGGCGGTAGCGGTGACGCCTCGCTCGTTGGCCCTGCTCGGTGTGGGGGCCTAACTCATGCCCCTGAATCGCATAGGGAGCTGGGAATGCCAGGTGGCCCATCCTTGATTGATCTGATCCGCTCCGCCGGAACCGGCGGGCTCCACCCCGATGTCCTGCGTATGCTCCTGTCCCAGCCGAGTCATGAGGCCCAGTCGGGACAGCTTGAGACGCTTCGGGGTCAGATTCCCATGACGGATCCGATGCAGCTCATGTTACGGGACTGGCACCATCAAGCCTTTACCCGTGGGATTATGGAGCGATTTGGCCCAGTCTTGGGCCGGATGATTGCAGGCAGCGGCATCCCGCTCTGGCAGGTTATGAAAATGCTATCTCAGAACGTACCTGGTGGACGGCAGGCCAGCCAATACCTCCCGCAGAGCCTCCAGCCTCATCTTGGCACCCCTCCGACTTGGGGCCAATTGGGGACCGGGCTGAGGCCGCTCTTGAGCCGCCTCCCGTCTCCGAGTCAGGTGCCCGTCCCCCCAGGGTTATCAGGAGCCGGACCTTAGATGGCAACCCCCGAGAATCTCTCGGCCACGGCGATTGAAACCATCGTGATGAACGCCCTCCGTCTGCCCACCAGCAATACGACGGAGCTGGGGAAGGTTCGGGACCTCATCAATGCCGTCTATCGAGACATCTACCTCAAAATGGATTGGTGGTGGCTCCTCAAGACCCAAGTGGTCAATACGACCGCCAAGGTAGACCATAGTGGCACCATGAGCGTGACGCTCGGATCAACTTCGATCACAGCCTCCACCGCCATTAGCCTGCCCATCCAGAACTATGCACTCATCCTCACGGGCAACGCCAATGACCCCAATGCGGTCTACCGGATTACGACCACCACGACCTCGGGGACAGCCACAGCCCTGGTCGTGGATGCTGGGATCACGGCTGCGACCTCTACAGCGGCTGGGTATGAGCTGTATGAAGATAAGATCAAACTGGCGGCTGACACGGGAAAGATGCTCCAGCTCAAGCGGTTTGGCGGGGGGCTCCCGATCCGCCTCATCGGCCCAGAGATGATGATGCAGCTCAAGATTCAGGGGTCTATCCCAGGCCGACCTGAGTGGGCGACGGTGTTTGAGTATGCGACCTCTGGGGACCCCACAACGCAACGGTGGCTCTGGCTCCACCCATACCCAGATAAGGCATACCGGTTGGAGATCCTCTACAAGCAACAGCTCAATACAGAGCTGTCCTCCACGACCCAGCCCTTCATGCCGGATGAGTACCGCCAGCTCCTCGTGTATGGGGCGCTGGCCCGTGGGTACCCGATCTACATGGACGACCTGGAGCGAGGCAAGTTCTTTCAGGCCCTCTTCAATGACTTGATGGCCTTGATGCAGGCGGCCCAGCGGGAGTATGCCTCGGACCTTCCCCATCTATACCCGGATGAGTCCTATCGGGAGACCCGCCGGTCTCGCGGGCGACGGGGGCGCATGAGCCTCGGATCATATTTTGGCAGATTGCCATTTGAGCCATAGGGGGGCCTAGCAATTCCTTCTAGGGACTCGGTCTTCACAGTACATCCTGCGCTTGGGGGCCTCGATGTGTCCTCTGATGCCACTGTGCTGGACCCCAACTTCGGGACCGTCATGGATAACATCGAGTTCTTGGAGGGAGGGCAGCGGAAGAAACGGCTGGGTCTCCAGGTCTACTCCACCAGCACCAGCCACACCACGACGGGAGCTATGATCTCGACCTCTACTCCCGTGCGGGCTGCCGTTGATTTCTGGCGCTATGGGGCCTCGCTCACGCCGACCCAACATCTGGTCGCGGTCTCGGGAGCCAGCCTGTTCTACTCGACGGGGAACGGCAAATGGACCACTCTGAATGGGGCGGCCTCCTCGTTCGGAGCCTCCACTAACATCAACACCATGATCACGATTGCCGGGGATTATGCCGTGATCTCAGATGAATCCGCGACCCCGATTGCCTATAACCAGTCCACCTTGAAGGATTCTCAAACGGCCACTGAGGGGGGTTCGACGTGGGCGCTTTGGCCCCGATTCACGGGGTCCCGCTACCACCTGGACCGCTTGTTCATGTGGGGCATCTCAACCTCACCCTCCCGCGTACACTACACGGCGGCTGGGAATATCTTCGACACCACGTCCACGGGGAGTTCCTTTAAGATCGCCGAGGGCGACGGAGACCGGGTGATTGGGGCCTCCAAGCCCTTCTATGCGTCCATGTATTTCTTCAAGGGACCGCAGTACGGGTCCCTCTGGCAACTGAGCGGGGTGGGCTCCACGGACTTTGCCATGGTCCAAGTGGGCTATGGGGCTCCCTTGGTCAACCAACGAGCGGTGGTCACGACCCCTTCAGACATCTTCTGGATGAGCCAGTATGGGATTCATAGCCTCCAGACTACTGTCAAGTATGGGAACGTGGAGGAAGCCTTCCTCAGTCTCCCCATCCAGAAGCTCTGGCGGGAAGGGTTGATCCGACGGGACCGGTTAGATGAGACCTGGGCCTTCTGGCACCCTCAGCGATCCATCGTGGGTTGGGCGGTGGTTCCAGCGGGGGAAACCACCCATCGGTGGCTCCTCATGTATAACTATGCCCTCTCCGATCCCAAGCCGGGGGGCAAGAAGTTCTGGGCCATCTGGAAGTTCAACAACAACGATCTGACCTGCGGGGACACGTTCCTGATCCCGGGGACATGGAACACCCTCGTGAGTCGGAACCGGGCCGGTCAGCCCGCCCCGATCTTGGGGGATGCCAACGGGAATGTGTTTGTCAACGACTGGACGGGCCTCTCCGATTACGGGAACGCCTACACCGCCACGGTGCGGACCCCCGTGCTGACCCGGTTTGCCACGGATCGTCAGCAGCTCATCCCCGAGACCCAGGAGAAGGGATTCGTGGGGATTGTGACCTACTTCAACCCCACGGCAGCCGTCTCTGCCGATGTGAGTGTCTGGGTAGACCGGCGGCTTCAATCCACCACCATTTCGCTGGCCGGTGGCGGGGCGACATTGACATGAGGGGGGCCTAACCATCGCCTTCATTCTTGACACCGATGTGTTGGGCGGGAGTGATTTCAACTACGCAGAGACGATCATCGAGGACCGTGGGCGTTCGATCATGGTCCAATGGTCGCAGGGGGGCGCGGGAGAAGACATGGAACTCTATGGCTACTCCATCCGGTTCTATCCCGCAGAGCAGCAAGCGAAGGAAGTCTCATGATCACATATTGCGAGGAGTGCCGGATTCCCTTGACCCGGGATGATGTCGTGATCGTCCCATGTGCCTTGTTTCAGGATGGGCGCCGGGTCCAGCTCTTGTGTGAACGCTGTGCCGCGCGTGAAGTGAGGGTCTAACGATGAGTCTCTCCCGCGACCGGAAGACTGATCGGAAGACCGTCTACAATCGTGCGTGGATGAAGGCATACCGAAAGTCGCATTGGGCTCATGTTCGAACGATTGAACGCGCGTCACAGGTAAGGCGGGCCGCTCGGTTAGGGGCAGAAGGGCTAAAAAGGGAAAACCTTCGTTACAATCTGTGGTATCAGTATCGGATGCCGATTGAGGTATTTGAACAAATGGTTGAAGCCCAACATGGGGCCTGCGCTATCTGCGAAAATGGTCCTGCGCTTGGAAAGCGTCTTCATGTCGATCATGATCACAGAACAGGAAAAGTGAGAGGATTGCTGTGTCATTCATGTAATCAAGGGATGATCGCGCTTGACCGCGTTGCGGCGTGGCCCGAGAAAGCCTCGCGCTATGCGACGAAGTTCATGGAGATACGCCAATCTCATTAGCAAGAGTGAAAACGTGGGTCGCAGGGGATACACTCACGGCGGCAGACTTAAATGCGGAGTTCAACAACCTCCTCAACAACCCCATTTCCCTGATCTCCCCCACCACGGGGGTCATCAACTTTGACAACAAGCTCCATACCAATCTGCCCGTCTCCGCGCTCTCGGGCACCTCGGGAAGCACGGGACAGGTGGCCACGATTAACACGGCGGCTGGAGCGGTTATTTGGGCTACCCCCGCTTCTGGTGGAGTCAATCCGACGATCATCCTCGATGCTGGAAGTGCGGTGTTCACTACTGCCCTCTTCCCCGCCCTCCAACGGAGCACGATGTTCCAGTCCAGCGCCGATGGGGTGATGATGGTTCTGGCCTACGATGCGAGTACGATGGAGAAGGCGTATTTCACGTTCCCTCTGTCCACGATGGTGTCAGCGGTATCCTCCGCCTCTATTGACTTGTGGATCACGGCCACTTCGTCTGGGAACACGGTTTGGCAAGTTGGCTCGGTCTTTCTCTTGAGCGGGTCCAGTGGGGGCGGGGCCAGCACCGCTGTCTCGTCCACCACGGCGGTCAACCTCGCAAGTCTCGCTACGAAGGTCTCCATTGGCTTGGTGGCCACGAGTTGGGCCACTCCGGGGATCGTTCAACTTTACATCGGGCGATTCACGTCTGATGCCGGCGATGCCAATACGGGGGATGTCTACCTCCAAAGCGCAGCGTTGCGGATCACGGTCTAGCGATGGGGACGTGGCGACGGATCGAGACGGACCGGGACGACCCCAAGAAGTCCACGGATACATTTGAGATAAACAAGGCTTCTGCCAAGGGCAAGCCGAAGAGCAAGATTGGCAACAAGGTCTCGGTGCACTTGTGCCCCCACGCAGCAGGCGAGTCGCTCGACGAATGGTATAATTGCAAGGATGCACCCCAAGCCCAGTATGAGGAGGTCTAGGGTGGCATTGGATTTCGATGGGACGGATGATCTCGTGGATCACGGCGACATCAACGCCTTGGATAGCGCCACACTCGCGACGATCTGCTGGTGGCAGCGGCCTGATACTGCCGTCGCTGCCGATGGGATACTCGGCAAGGGCACCACGAGCTTTTCTCCGATGGCACGGCATAATGGGGCAGCCGCAACGGGCATCCAAATCTATATCGCCGCTGTGGATAGCGTCCGGGCTAGCGCGTTTACCGACGGCCAATGGGATCATCACGCCATCGTCTATGATGGGGGCGGAGCGGCCAATGCCGATCGTCTGAAATACTACCGAAATGGCGTCCAAGAAACATTGACCTACAACGGAGCCATTGCTGCCTCTCTACCAGATAATGGCGCGGTAGTCTTCCAAGTTGGCGGCAAGACCGATTGGGGTGGGTTTGCCGACATGAAAGTCGCCCATCTGAAGATATGGAACGCGGCCCTCTCAGCGGATGAAGTCGCACAAGAAGTTTGGAGGTACCGACCTCATCGCACCGCTGGTTTACTCCTCTGGGCTCCATATGATGATGGCACCAAAGCCGTGGATTATAGTGGTAGTGGGAATAATGGGACCGTCACAGGGGCATTAGCAGCCGATGGTCCCTATGTAGGGGGCGGCGTTCGCCCCATCTGGAGTTAAGCCATGGCTATCTCACCAGAAATGATTCAGCAGCTCATCGCTCAGTTCCAAGGTCAGGGCCTTGGAGACCCCACAGGCATCCTCCCAGCCAGTGGGATTCCCCAGCCGGTTCCCCTGAGCGGGCTCCCCCTAGGAGCCTCGGGCTTGGGGTTCCCCGGTGAGACCCTGATGGCCGGATTGGGTGGAGGCATGGGCGGCGGGCCGATGGGCCAGATTCCCACGCCATCCCCAGAGTATGGGGGACCTCCCCCGATGATGGGGCCGATTGGGGCTGGGGCACTGGGGCAGGGAGGCTATGGGGGCTTTGGGGGAGGGTTTGGGCAGGGGCCAGCGGGACCATCCCAAGAAGTTCCAGGGGCGGCAGCGACGACTTCGGGAGATATTCTCGGGCAACTCCAACAGGGTCTTGGGGCCGGGAAAGATCTCTATAGTCTCTACCAGAAGTTCTTCTCCAATCAGACGGCGTATGGGGTGAATCCGACGACGGGGGCCATTGAGCAAGGGGCACCTTCCCCGACTAACATCCAAGGGCAATTTAACCCTCAATCCCTCCAAGGTATGACGGCACAGTGGCCGGAGATTGCGGCCATGGCTGGACAAGCGGTACCAGGCGGGCTCACCGGGATTCCTCCTGGGGCTACTTTCACTGGTGCAACCTTGGCTCCAGCAGGCGCAGAATTGCTTCCACAACTTGGTGCCTACGGCTTTGGGGAGTTTGCTGGGTATCCGTCTGCCCTTGGGCTCGGTGGTGGGGGAGCTGGCGCGGCTGGAACAGGTACGGCAGCGGGAGCTGGAGGAGCCGCTGCTGGGGCTGGAGCTGGGGCGGGTGCTGCGACTGCCGGGGCCTACGGCACTGGGGCTGGAACCGGAATGGCCCTGGGCCTTGGAGCGGCTGCTGCTCCCTTCCTCATTAGCGACCTCGCCAGTATGTTTGGGGGTGGGCCGAGTACCTATGAAATCTTTAGTCAAACGGGTGGTCCTTCCCAGGCCCAGCGACAGGCCCGCGAACAGCAGAACGCTCAAATGGTTCAGGGTCGATTTCTCCAGGATGTCACGGGGGCCACAGACTTGAACCAATTGGCCAACATCCTTGAGAACGCTCAACTGGGGCGGTACGAGGGCCAGACCCTCGGCGGTTACCGGAACGTGGGGGGCAGCCCACTCCCCGTCGTGATCTCGAACATGGTCCGGGGGCTGGCACCGGAACAGATGACGCTTCCTCCAGAGCTGGTCCGGGCATTTGATCCCGGAGTCGGGACCTGGGCATCACTCGGGCACCCAAACATGGACCGGACGGTCACGAGTCCTCGGACCTTCTTTGAGACAATCTTGCAGGACCCGAGTCGGTTCAATATCGCGATGCAGTCGGGGACGGACGTGGGCGGCATCAATGATCTGCTTCGGCAAGTCACGCTGGCACAAATCCAGCAACTTGCCGGGACGCTCCCAGGGACCAGCCCGGATATCCCGCAGTCATTGTTCTCGATGCCCAAGGGAACACTTCCATCGACCTATGAGTATCGAGACAGCCCCATCGCGCGAGGATTTGTGGGTCAGGGGTATACCCCCCAGCAGGCGATGGCGATGGCGGCGGCGCAAGGCCAGTCGCAGGATGAAATTAGGTGGCGGGAGATGGCTCAAGCAGGCATCCCTGGGGGTCAGTATTATCTTCCAGGGCCAGAGTTCGGGCCGCAAGACCCTTGGGCTGGCCTGACAAGTGGAGGTATCTAACCATGCCCTACGATCCAAACTATTGGGCGAATATGGAGGGTGGCCCTGCCACATCTCCCTTGAGCCCCTACACCTCTGTGGGGGGCACGAGCCAGCCGATGTCTACCCCCTCCTTCAATTTCATGGACTGGATGCCCAGCCAACAGACGATGGGGCGGGCACTCGGGATTGGCGGTCTTGGCCTCGGGGTTGGGGGAGTACTCCAGCAACTCTTGGGGCGGCCCCCCACGACCCGGCAGACCGTTCAGCCATCCCCTCAATCCCTCGCTGCCATGGCAGCAGGTCAGCAGCAGATGGGCACCGCCGGGCAACAGATGGGTCTCTTGAATGCGCTCCTGGCACAGCCGCAGATTCCCCCAGCCCTCATGGCCCTCGTTCAGCAGGCCAATCAGCCCGCCATTGAGAATATCTTGGGGTATGCAGGAACGCAGGCCCAGAAACGTGGGTTTGGTCCCGGCAAGACCCCCCTTCAGCAGTCTGTGTTCACTGAAGGGCCAAGTGGAGCCATTGCCGGGCCGCTCCTCGGCCAACTCCAGGGGCGAATGGCTGACCAAGCCCTCGGGGTCTACCAGAACCAGATTCAGAACCTCCTGAACTCAGTGGGGGCCTCCCAGCAAGGTGCGAATGTGAGTTACGGTGGCGCACGGGCGTTCCCGCCAGCCGTGACGCAACAGGCCCCCAAGCCAACGCTCCTTGACACCCTCTCCAAAGCCTGGCCGGTCTTCCAGGGCGCGGGAAGCGTCCTGAGTAAGTTCCTCTCTAATGGCTGAGACACTTCCCCAGGCTCCTGACCTCCTGAGTGCCCTTGGCGGGGGAAATCCCGCCGGTGCTGGAAGTCTCCTCAGCATCATCCGTCAGCTCAACGATCAACCGTTAATCCGTGACCCCAACATCGGGCACGCCATCACCCAGTTTGCGGCTACGGCGCAAGGACGCCCCGGTCCCTGGGAGCAAGCCCAAGAGCAGCGAAATACGGATGTTCAACGGGCGATTCAGTTCGGCCAGCTGGGTCTTCAGGCAGCCTCGGAGCAGCGGCAGACGAGGGAACTCCAAGCCAAACTTGCCAAGGAGGAAGCCGACCGGCTCAAGACTCGGGCCGACACAGTGCGCACCATTGTCAAAGAAGGGGGGCCACTGGCTGAACATTTTGGCGCTGAATGGGCCGACTTGGAGGGGAAGATTTCTGGGACCCCCCTCCCGCCCTCTGTGGTCGCGCAGGTCACGGGGAAGTCTCCCCTGAATACCCCCGAAAAGCGCAAAGCCCTCTATGCCGATGTGGCGGCCACCATGCGGATGGGAGATCAAACGATACCGGCATATACCCCAGATGGATTGGCCCGTCGCCATGGGATCCGCTTGCAGGAAGCCCAGGAAGCCATCGCGTTCTCCCAGAATAAGCCCGCCTTTGAGCGGTTCCTCCAATTACAGGGGATCGAGACCGATGCCGAGTTCCAAGGGAAAGCCACGGATCGGTTCATCAAACAGCAACAGGCCTTCACAGGGACCTATGGGACCACGGTGGGAAGCCCCATTCATACCTTGGCAACGAAACTCGCGCATGACATTGATCGGAGACCGCTGCACGAATTAGACCCCGATCTGGCCCAAGCCTATTTTGCCAAGGCTGCTGAGCAAGTGACTGCACAAGTACGTCAGGAGAAGATGGTGGGGGACATTGACCGTCTGCGGCAGAACTATCAGACGGACGCCCGCACGAAATCCTTCGTGATCGCCAGGGATGCCTTCACCAAGATGCTAGGCAGCTTGGATGTCATCCACAAGGACCCGACGAACCAATTCGCCCAGTTTGACCTCGTGATCCAGTGGGTCAAGATCAATGACCCCGATTCCGTGGTTCGAGAGGCGGAAGAGGGGCGAGCCTTCCGAGGGATACCGTTCCAAGAACGAGCGCAGCAGTGGATGCGGTCCAATGTGGGAGCTGGGGGTGTCATGGGACCCAAACAGATCAATAACCTCCTCAAAGCGGCCACGGCCTCCTTCACCAAACTCGTGCCGGAGCAGCTCTCCGCAGAAGCCCAGATGACCAAAATTGCCATAGATCGGGGGTATCCGGTGTCAGAGTCGGTGCTGGATGTGATCGGTCCCTATCGCCAGGGATTCGATATCACCCCACGCTTGCTGCCGCTCGGGCCACTGGGTTCCAAGGGGAGTAAGCAGATTCAATCCATCGCTCCCTCGAAGGCACGTTGATGCTGGTAGGAGAAGTAATATAAATGAGCCACGAGAAGACAAGAAGTTATGGAACTGAGCGTGGCGAAGAACTATATACTCAACAGGGAGAATTACTCGGCATTTTCGCATCGCCTGAGGCCGCGACAGAATATGCGAAACGTCGAAGCAACCCACAACAGTTCCCTCCATCACCATCAACTACTGAGGTCCTCCGTGAGCGAGGACGCGGTACACTAATGCCCAAGTGGACGATCACCTATCGCGACGGGACGACAGAGGAGGTCGAGGCCCCCACGGCAGACGCGGCTCGTCAATCCATCGAATCCCCGACCGCACAAGCGGGACCCCTCGCGCCCCCGACCCAACAACCGAAAGTGCCGGGATTTGGGACTCCCGCTCAGACATTTGGCCAGAAACTTGTTCGGGGGAGTTTCCCGGCCATCGCTGGCGGAGCACTGGGGGGAGCCCTCGGAAGCCTCCTCGCCCCAGGACCCGGGACGTTGGGTGGAGCCGCCTTGGGGGCCGCAGGGGGTGAAGCCATCACCCAGTATTTCGACCCTCTCAACGTGGGGATCACGGAGCCGTCCAAGACCCAAATCGCCCTCTCCGGGGCGTTTCCGGCAGCTCGGGGGGTCTCACAGTCATTGCCCAAAGCGGTTGGGCCGCTCGCTCAACGTGCCATCGCGGGGGGATTAGTCACGGGAGCTGGAGGGGTCGCGTCGAAGCTCGAAACGGGCGAGGTGCTTCCTGGTGCCCTGCAAGGCGCAGCGGGGTCCGTGCTCGGGGCTGCCCCGAGTACGCTTGGGTATCTCGGTCGGGCCACGCCCTGGGGTCGCCAAGCCGTCCTGCGTAGCATGGAACGTGAAGTGCTCGATGAGATGGGGAAAGCCTCGCCTGCCTTCAAAGGGATCAAGCCAGGTGAAGCCTACCAACATGTCGTCTTTCCACACACGCTTCAAACGAAGTTCAGTCAACTATTTGACGCGGGGCTAAAGCAGACCGAACAACAAGCGCCAGGGCCTATCGTGGTGTCGCCTCATCTACTTGACATTTGGGCTCGGCTCCCCAAGCGTTCCCCCATGGAACAACAGATCCGGACGGCACTGACCCCTACTGGGGATAAGTTCACGATCACCCAGGCTCAAGAACTCCTCCAGATCGCCCGTGCTGGAGCCTACCGGGGAACTCGCTTAATGACCGAAAAGGCGACTCGGGGTGCCGCAGAACAAACCTATCAGCGGGCGCGCATCGAAGCGTACCAATCTATTCCCGTTCCAGCGCGGCAGACATGGGAACAGACCCGGATTCTTCATGGCGTCAATCTTGGCCTCGCAGCACTCCTGAAAGAGAGCCGAGCCTTCAAGCCTGGGGTCGGGGGACCCACGCTCGATCCCAATGCCGCCCTGGCCTTTATGGAAAAGAATGCTGAACCGCTCTCTCGCCGGTTCGGGCAGGATGTCTTTGCCGTGCTGCACGGCGCCTTGTCTCGCGGGGGTCAGCTCGGAGAACGGCATGATCTCGGGATGAAAGAAATGGTGCCTGGCATCTTGGAGCGGTCCATTGTTATTACGCGGTCGCTCCTGAAACATGTCGGTATGGAACCACTCACCCTTGGTGGGACCCGGCCCCAGCCCTTCACCCTCAAGCCTCTTCCTGAGTCCCTCTTAGGGATTGGGGGTGGCCAAGCGACGGGACAATTCATCCCTTCCCCTGAAGGTCCAGCCCAATGAGCCTCCTTGAATCCCTCGTCGTTGGTGGGTATGTCTACACCACCGGAGTGTTCCTTTTCCTCTATCGCCTCCTCACCAATCACTATGCGACTCGGCTCAAGCGCCTAGAGCAGGCTCACGAGAAGGCACATGGTACACCTCTCGATGAATCCGAAGATGCCGAGGACACAGACTGATAGAGTTCGCGTCCCGTAACAATCCACAGATCGTGCATCGTCCCATCGCTTGCTGCCGAAGTTGCCACCGTTGCTGGCGAGGGATGTAATCAGCTGGCGAGAGGCGAGTCATTCCACCACCCCCATCACGTCCCGCGCCCAGAGGAGCACGCACTCCTCGCCATCCATTTGGACAACGGTGCCTGCATACCGCCCAAACAACACTTTATCTCCTGGCGCTATGTCCTCGACCTCAGGCCCTATCGCCTTGACAATCCCAATTTGTGACATGGAGCGATACTTGGCCGGGATGATAATATGCCCAATCGCTTCATCCACGGGTTCTCGTTGTACCAGGATTCGCTGGCCGAGGACACGGATTAGACCCATGTGACATCCTCCCCTGGAGCCACCTGTATCGAGGGGGTCCCATCCAAGGCCTCCACCATGAGTTGGGCCACGGCGGACATCGGCACGGGATACCCCGGTTGGAGGTCTGGAAGGAGCACTAATGATTGTGTTGAGAGTTCTTCGACGATGGGAAGCGGACCGACCTGGAACCGCTCAAACGCCGGGTATTTATGGAGTGGGGGACGAATGTAGCCCTCCGTGGCTGTGAGTCCGGCACCATTGAGCCGGGCGACATAGGCGGCTCGGTCAACATCGTGTCGGACTCGGAAGGGATACACATACAAGGCATGATTCGAGATGTGTTCTTCGGCAAGGGGGATGATGCGAGGATCATACCGATTCAACAGCTCTTGTCCCAGATTGGATGCCATGCGTCGTCGTTCCGCATTCCGTGCCCCTAATTCCTTGAGGCCATAATAGGCAACGCAGGCGGTCAGCTCGTTGAGCCGCCCATTCATACCTACACGGGGCTCTCGCCAATTCTCCCCATGTGAGATGAAGAGGCGAGCCCGATCTGCGAGATCATTACGGTTCGTCAGGAGCATCCCGGCCTCTCCGGCGGGAACGTTCTTATGCCCGTTGAATGACCAGGTGGCCCATAGCGCGGGACTCAGCGTGAACCCTGGGTCAGCCGCTTGGCACGAGTCGGCCACCACTCGCCCAGGGAAGTCCCGGCTGGCCCGGAGACCAAAGAGATCCACGGGCATGTAACAATCGCCAACTGGAGCCACTCGGGGATCGAGGGTATAGGTGATAGGGTCCACGTCCCCAAACATGGGTTGGAGCTCGGCATGAATGATCGCGGCGACTGTCGCAGAAAACGTGTAGGGGCTCGTGACGATCCGGCTCCCTCTTGGGAGGTCAAGAGCGCGGAGCCCAGCGATGAGGGCCATGGTGCCGGAGTTACACGCCACGGCATGGTGAATCCCCGTCAGCGTTTCAGCCAATGCCTCCAATCGGTATACCCATGAATCTTCCCGTGGGCCCACCGAATGCTGTGGGCTGCTCCGATAGGCGCTCAAGCCTCCTCCGGTTTGGAGGAGCTGATTGACGGCGGCTCGGCAAGCCTCTGAATACCATGGCCACGTCATGTTGCCCACCCATCATAGCCCCCACACGCTGGGGGCTCTGTCTTTTGCATCAAGAGATCCGCCGCTTGACATTCCACGAGGTCTCCTTCCGGTCGGTGATGGAGATCAAGGCACAATTGCCACCGGGGGCCACCAATACTCCCCCGGGCATTCATATGATGCGGGGTTCCGTCTGCACACGCGGCACATTGCCGGTAGACTTCTCGGACCCACTTTAGATCGTCGAGCGTATCAATAGACCAGTCTAATCGTGGGGTCCCGGGCAACGTGACCCGTCGCGCCCGCGGGTCTCGTCGCATGGCACGCGTGACATGTTCACGTTCGGCTCCTTGGGTATACTGGGCAGCCCATGCGATGGCGTCTGGAGAAAACACTTCAGTATCGAGTCCATCCAGCCCCTCGGCTTCGGTGGCTCCGACATACCATGGGGCCGGTTGGGCGTAGAACTCGGTCAGCACCAAGCGGGAGACCCCAGGGTCGAGTAAGGGGCAATCGGCGGTCAGGCGGACAATGGGAGCAGTCCCCCACCGCAGATACCGGCTCAGGACATCTTCGGGAGGTCCAGGATGGGGCCACGTCAGCATTGTGTGAGAGAACGCGAGTTCATCATTGGCTGGACACACAACGATAACCCATGCTCCAGGCCAGATCCGCTCCGCCCGCCGATAGACGCGCCGAATCATGCTCTGTCCCCCGATGTCTGCCAGGACCTTGTTCGGAAGCCGGGTGGATCCCCGGCGAGCCTGGATGAGGATGAGAGGAGAGGTTAGTCCCATACCCCTTCCCCCCATCGAGGGATTTCAGCATCCAACCACGCTCGGATCAGGGCGGGAGTCATCGTGGCACATCGGTCACTGGTATAGGGTCCGAACGTCGTGGGGGGAACGCCCCAGGGGGTGCTCCGCCATGGATGAAAGGATGGGAGAACGGCAAACAGCGCCTCCGTGACCAACGCGAGGCGCGTGCGCTCCTCAGGGCTGAGCAAGGTTTCATGGAGTTTCTCCCCGCCAGGACGGATTCCCAGCGTCGTGAGGGCTCGGCCAGGAAACGCGGCCTCGGCCAGCGCATGGATATAGGCAGCTGGGAGCATGGGCACAAAGATTTCCCCTCCTTCCATGGCGGCCAGGCATGTGTGCACCAACTGCACCGCCTGGCGGAGGGAGACGAGAAATCGTGTCATACGAGGGTCTGTGAGGGGGAGTGGCTCTCCGGCTAGGATCGCGGCCCACCGTTCCAGCACGCTCCCTCGACTCCCCATGACATTGCCATACCGAAGGACGCTGACTCGGGTCCCGCGTGGCACGGTGTAGGTATTCGCTTGGACAGCATACCCCTCTGCCGCCGCTTTACTGACCCCATAGAAGTTGGTGGGCATCACGGCTTTGTCCGACGAGATCACCAAGACTCGGGACGCCCCCGCCGCCACGGCAGCATCAATGACATTCACCGTCCCGATGATGTTGGTCTTGAGAATTTCCCCCGGCGAGTAGAACGAGGAAATCCGTTTCAGCGCCGCAGTATGGATCACGGTCTCACACTGCCCAAAGGCTTGCACCAACCGCCCAGCGTCACGCACGTCTCCCAGGAAGAGCCGGAGCTTCGTGTCCCCAGGGTAGCGCGTCTCTAGGTCTCCCTGTTTGACCTCATCACGGCTCACGACCACGACCCGAGTGATCGCGGGATTGGCCATCGCCCCCTTGACCAAGGCTTGACCCAATGAGCCGGTTCCACCAGTGATCGCCAAGGTACTCATGGAAGGATGATCCGCCGTTCAGCCTGCTTGGCCTGTTTGAGCTGCTCCGCGAGCACCTTGAACCCCACGCGGGCACAGTTGGCGATAAACTCAGGCATGGTCGTCGCGGGACGGTTCGTGGCAGAAAGGGTCGTGATCCCAGCCGCCTGCAACTGTTCAAATAACTGATACTCTTCTTTGGGGAGCATGAGGGTCACTTGGCGAAACATCATGGCTTCTCCCCCTCGTGTTCGGCGGGCCAGGCGTCGATCTTCACACACATGAGAAGATGGGTGAGCCCCGCGTGTTCTATATACCAGATCGGCTGCTGGACATGCCCCAATGAGAAAAACGTTGGATGCCCCCTATCGGATTCCCGTATCATCCAGGCTTGTTCTGCCGGGGTATGGCCGCGCCACTGGGCGAGCCAGCATCGACTAATCATCGGAAACGAGTCCATCATACCTCCCATACTTTTTCCGATGTTGATTGGCACAGAGACTACAATACCGGTTTATCGCTCCCGCTTTAGGACCGGTACGCCGCTGAAGTGTGCGGTCATACTTATGCCCGTTGGGGCAGACCGTTCGAAGGGATGCCCTGACCGGAGCAAGTTTCGCTTTGTTAAGGATTTGAGCGAATTGTGCTCGCCGCCGTATACCAAGTCCCCACCAAAGCAATGCGGCAAGGGCTTGGGTATGTTCATAACTCTCAGCCCGCCAAAGGTACAGCCGTTTGTATGGTGGTCGCTTTTCTTGAACCCCACTATGGCCAAAACCGACTGCGGCATGGAAACGGTCAACGGAATCTTTATCGGTCATCCCAACAGCCACTAAACATCGTTGGGTGGCCACAGACCCTTCTCCCTCAAACAGACCTGCAGCCCATCGAAGTTCTGCGAGCCAACTATCCATCAGCGTTCATCCATCGGCTTCCCGTGGGGTCATTTGTAAAACGTCTGCCTCCCAATTTTCGTGGTGATCCTGACCTGCTTGACCCATGAGGGTGGGTGCCGGAGGTCCCGGTCGCTCAGGACATGGACGGCTCCGAAGGTCGGGTCTGTGGTCATGCGGCCCAGCACGATCTGCGCGGCCCGCTTGCAGGACACCCAGGTGCGAGGGTCCAGCCGCTCAAGGCGCTCCACATGTCGCCATCCCCCAAATTGATGAGGCGCCATGATGACCTGGGTGAGAGGTTGGCTCCACTGTTCGGAGCGGTTCACGGCCACATACGCCACCCCCACTTTGCCTTGGAAGGGTTCCCCCTCCGCTTCAAGGCACACGATCATGGCCAGGAGGAGGTAGCCCATGTAGACACTCATGCGCCCAACTCCTCGCGGGTAATGGGGTGGCACTTCTGGCACCTGTAGTCAGAACGCGCACTCAAGCGGCGTCGGAACCCCCATTCAAGCCAGAAGGTGACGCCGCAGGTCCAGCAATCATGGGGAAGCAGGGCGAAGAACGGCTTGAGTTGGCCACTGTAGGAGCGGTATTGCATTATAGCATCTTGAGCAGTCGCCCACTGAAATAGGCGAAGGATCCAATTGCCCACTGCCAGGTTATGAAGGTTAGCCACCAACGCCAGTTCATCGCCCCCTCCGGTAATTGGACCAATGATCCAACGGGTTGTGCTGCTGCTCTTGATAGAAGGTGAGAATCGCGGCAGCAAGCGCAGTCATCTCCCCAAGCGCACACTCTGGCCCACATCGCCCTTTCTGCCAGGCGGCTTCCATCACCGTCACCAAGTCTCGTAACCGCGCTTCAACGGGGTCCATGGGGAGGAGCCTTAACGGGAATGGCGCGGCACAGGTCATCAATGCGATAGAAAACGGGGATGTCTCGGTCATGGGCGAATGCCACTTCTCGGTCAGCTCCCTTTGAGCGCCCAGAGAGGCGCAAGAGCGCATGACAAGTTGAGATGTATGAGAAATCAATGGCGATCCACTGTTCATAGCGCCCCTTGCCAATCATCGAGTCCATGTCCACGAAGTAGGAGTAGTGGGGGACGAAGGGGGCATAGCCGAGGTCCATCAACTCGAAGCCCACCTGGATCGCTCGCTGGCAGTTTGCCACTGAGTCCCCAACAGAAATAGGTCCGGCCACATACACACGTGAGCGGAGGGCCTTGATATAGGGCATCTTATCCCTCCGCTGTGATATCTACTGAAATGTGATCCTCGCCCCCTGCATAGGAGCGCCGAGGTCGGATGTGGACGACCGGAGACCCGATGATAGCCGGAGCCAACATCCGTTGCTCGGCATACCCTCCACGAGGGATGCGGCCTTGCATGGCTCCTTCCACATAATACTTACTGTTACCCGTCAATGCAATGAACCCTCGCCACCGCATAATCCAGTTGCCCGTTTCTGTTTCTGGACACCACACATCGCGGACCCCTGCTCGAGTCCGCCTCATGTTAAACACATCCGCATGGGTGCGTCTGTGGAGCCGCACACGGATACACCGCGTCCCGGTCTTCACAGATCGCCCAAGTCGCCAGCCATCGAGTGTGGCTGCTATCTCAAAGGCATCGAGAACGGGTCCAGGATTTTGCCAGAACGACCACCCACCGACATCCTGGTGGCCTTCCGCTTCAAGAGCCGCGTCCAACCACGCCCGCCTCGCGTCGGGAGATAAGCGGCTCACAATCGCCGGTTGACTCTCCTTTAATCCGCGCGGATCGGTCCCAACACGCCAACAGAGATCCTGAAACTTTTGGGTATGCAACAGAAAGGTATGCCCAGACTCAGATCGAATCCACTTGCCAAAGCGTTCTCGAATCTGACTCCGGTATGGCTCCTTCCATTGAGCGATCCCAATAGTCACCCCTCGGGTTCTCGTGACATACCCGTCGGTCACCACCCAAGCCATGAGGGCTGCCTCATCGGGGGTTACTCGTCCGTCCCCGCCATCTTGGCAGGGATGCCCAGCGGCGATGCGTATTCGGTCAGACGGACGTAGCCCAATCAACGGAACACGAAGCCTGTCCGTTTCCCATAGATGCAATGGTGTGCAGATGATATCAAAACTCCTGGAGTGCAGCCGGTCGGTCACTTGCCGATGGAATCTCTGAACTTCCCTAAGCGGTGTCCAAGTGAGCCCCGGTCCATCTTCCCATCCAAGGAGGCGATCACGTCCAGGACGAAGGAGGTAATGAGGTTTCCACCCATCCTCTGTGAGGGCTTCAGCATCCAGAGGGATACAGTAACCTCCTGTCCCAACCAGTGTCACCTTGCGGTGGCTAATGTCGTGATCAGCACTCTTACTTTTGACGTTCCACCGAGGGAATGGCTTGTCAACCCATTCCACGGCCTTCTTGGTCGTATGCCCCATCGCAAAGATGTCCACACCTTCCCACACGGCGGCCACCTTCTCCAAACGTTGCAGGGGGTAATAGCCCGTCTGCCCGTTGCCGACTCCATGATGGAACCAGATCACCACGGGGATTTGGGATCTCCCTCGTGTGATGGTGAGATTGAGTAGGCCAGTGGTGCCAAGGAATTGGGCATCCAAGAGTGCACAGAGCTGCATATCCGTCGTGGTTCCATCCTTCAATTCGTGGAGATGGTGCCCCTCCACGAGCCCCAACCACTTGCCTCGTGTTGGCTTGAGGTACTCTCCGATCTCCTCGGTGAGTTCCTCCGCTTTGTGGTCAATAATATCCGTGGCCGTATCGTAGAGGTTCGCGCTCTTGAGACGGGCTCGGTTAGATGGAGAAGCGAAATCAGTGTAGTCTCCCATGCCGATGAATCGCACCTGATGCCCGTCCGCCTCCGCAGCCAAGGCAGCTTTGATCGTTTGCTGAAGGTGAGAGAGGGCTGTGCCCCCTTGTTTGTGCCCTGCCCATTGAATGTCCCCGATAAACCAGATGTCAAGGGGCTTCCAAGGCATGGGGATGAGGAGTTGCTTCACGCGGAATCATCCTTTCGTTTGCCACGATGTCCGTTCCAACTACACGGATTTTTCCCTTTGCCGACCGGAACGGTTCGCGTGCTTTGCAAAACCTGTGTGAATTTCATCCGTCGTCTTGCCCCTAACCAAGGCCAGAACATGACTGCGAGGGCTTGGACAGACTCAAACCCAGACTTACGCCAGAACCAAATAGGTTTACGATTTTGAACCTGGTAAGATTTTCCGATTGATCCAAACTCAATGACGGAATGGAAGCGCCGGAGCACATCGAGATCAGTGGAGGCAAGAGCAAGGCGACCCTGACGACGATTCGAGCAAAGGCCAACGTATCCTTCGCCTTCAAAAAGTCCAGCAGCCCAGATGATCCCCTCACGCCACTTAGTCATTGGTTTTCTTGCTCCTTGGATACCGAGCAGCGCGAGCACCTTTTAAAAAGGAGTCGAGAAAACGCTCCATCCCGGGCACGAAGCGGGCACACTGAGGACCGAGGATCAGGTCAGCCGTTTCCCAGGCGGGGTCAACGTTCACGAGGATAGTATGCCCCTTGGCCCGGAGGTCCACAACCCACGGGGCGTTCGCCAGGGAGGAGTGGAGGCAGATCACGAGGGGCTTATTGGTGGCCATTGGGGGATTCGCGCAGCGCGGCAAGGTGCGACCTTGCTATTGGCTCAGTCCTTTGTTGAAGACCGGCAGTTGCGCCCCACCTACCCGGCAGAGCCGCGCTGAAGGAGTCATGTCTAAGTGGTTTCATCATTAGTTAGACGCTCCGAGGGCTAAGGTGGTTTCCCACTCGGCAGGAAAATTCATGGCCGGAGTCCCCTGCCCGATCTCCCACTCCCGTTCCACAAGTGCCTTTACTCGGGCCGTAGTCGTGTCAACGGGGCACTCATTAGGAAACGCAAGAATCGCGCCATCGTGTTTATTGAGGATGAGACTCATGGACGGCCACTCTCGGGATACCGCGATGAGGCACCAGTCCATCAGGTCGGCCACGGACCCTTGAATCATGTGGTTGAGCCCACCCTTGGCCCGGTCATCTGGGAGGCCAAAGAGCTTACGCCGTCGCCCCATGAAGGTCCGGGTCTCTTTGTCAATTCGGCACTGCTCCCAGATGGTCGCTTTCCAGGCTTGGGCCTTGGGGCGGGCATCCAAGAACTGCTGGGCTCGCTGAAGGAGCATCTGACGGTCAAGCCCCAAGCTTTCAATTCCTGGCATACCCAGCACAGCTTTAGCACTCTGCCCATATTGTAAGACCCCATAGCGGAAGTTTTTGGCTCGTGTCCGTTCCTCTCCCTTGGGATTCCAACCACTTGGTAGCTGATATTCAACCACAGGGGAGTCCACAGTAAGGTCAGGAGCCCAGGCCATGAGGTACTTGGCACAGGTGAAGGTATGGATGTCCTTCCCCTGTTGAAACAGTTGGACATCCTCCCAGTCGCCAGTGTAAGCCGTGAACATCCGGGCCTCGATCCCTGTCCAATCAAACTCTAGCCACCACTCGCCTCGGTCTGGGTGGATGATGTGCCGATGCTGCTTCCAGAACTCCCGCTTGAAGCCCCCTAGATTAGGTGATTTGGTACTCCAACGCCCACTAGCCTGTGTCGGCAGTATCTCGGGAAAAACTCTGTCAGTCTTGGATAACTTCACGAGGTCCTTCCGCATCCCTTCATATTCCATGAAGTCGAGGCGGGCCAGCAGGACTTCGGAGGTCACCCCCGAATCCCGAAGCTCGGCCAGGCGGTCCTTGTTGATGGAGCGAGCGCCAAGACGTTTAGCGGGCACCAAACTTTCTCCGTGCCTTCTTCACCTGCTCTATCGTGTAAAGCCAGAACGCCACATGCTGGGGCGACCTGATGTTCAAAGCCCACCCAGCAGAGGCTTGGGCTCGCAGCTCGAACCTGTCCTGTTCCCGCTTGATGGCCGCAAGGGCCGCCCTGGCCGCCTCCCGGTCCGTGGCAATCCCCCGCTGGTGGGCCTTCATAATAATAGGAATGAGGGGCTTCTGGAGGTTCTCGTAGACCCACTTGGTCTGGGGGTCTCGCGCCAACTCCCCTGACAGCCCCCCGTGGAGCCCCGTGGCCCAGGCGTCCATGGTTCCCAAGGCATCAGCCCCGGCATATTGACGGGGGGCGATTCGGGCTAAGTGTTTCCAGCGGTTGATTTTCGAGTAGAGGCTGCCCAGGAAGTTCAGGGTGTGGCTGGATGCGCCCCCCTGTTTGCCCTTCTGGTCGTCAGTTTCAGTCCGCCCAGACCAAAGGCAAGCATGGGCGTACATGGAATCTTCCATCGTCACGACAGCGGGATCAAACCCCCGCAAATGTGGGATATCGGCGGGGGCATTGTGCATGATGACCGTGCTCCCCGACGTGACATGTGGGTATCCTCGATGGGCTTCCACGACCCAGACATGACGATCTCGGGTAGCGAGTGACCATCGGACGAGGCGCTCAGGATGCTCAGGTTCGAATTCTGTATCGAACGCGGCATAGTCTGGCCATGGCACGGGCGGCTCGGGATCAATGGGCGGCATAGGCTCCGGCCACTTGCCAGCGAGGAGTTGGGCCAGCTTGTTCCAGTCTCGCTTGGCTGGGAGTTCAGCCTCGGGTTCGCGGAAGATGCGGGCGATATGGTGGACCACATACACGGGGAGCGGGTCACCAGGCACGTGGCCTGGCGTCCAAATCCGAGTGGGGAGTGGTGCCGGGTCTGCCCACAGGGGCCGGTAGGGATGGACGTAGCCCCGCCACCCGTTGAAGTCGTGCTGGAGGCTCGTGAGCCCCATAAATGCGTATTCTCCCATTGCCACGAAGACCTTGGTGGAGGCTGGGGGGCGAAAGTGGGCTCGGTTGCAGTGTTCGATGGCCTGCCGCACGATCTTCTGGTTGAGTGGGGGAAGTTTGTCCGAATGATTCCACCTACATCGGACAATGTTCCCCGTGGAGACCTCAGAGCGGTCCAGTCCAGCAAGGGGGAGATAGCCGCGCTCCCAGACCCGACCCGTCCTGCCGATCAGGGGCATGTGGGGGGAGGGTTCATACTGCTCATTTCCTAAGTAACGCCGCCCAGCCTCCTCATCACCCCCAGGATTCTGGCCTATGACACAGACCTCAGCCCCAGGCTTCATGTCATCAGGCACCCACCCTTGGCCGTCTCCCCAGGCTGGACACCCACGGCAAGCGTCAGGCTTGGGGAGCATCTCGTGGCATCACCTCCTTTGGGGCACTCATTGAATGCACCCTACGCTCGGATTGTGGTACGTCCCGCATTGGGAACAGACTCCGGAGCTGATTGGCTTCACCCCCTTTACTAAGTGAGGCACCCTGTCCCCTCCCGTAGAACTTGACCCCCCGGGGCAGGGTGGTGGACTTGGCGAAGGGGCGCCTAGAAGGCCCCCTGGAGCGCCTAGGAGCCTCTAGGACAGGATTTGAGGGCTCAGGGAAGGGAGAGATAGCACCCCCTTGACCTCCCTCAAAAGGCCCCATGAGGCATCGAGAGCAGGTATAGGCTTGACAAGATTGACTAATTTGGTCGTGGTGATGCTCAGAGGAACGCCCGCACTTCTGACAGGTCACTGTGGGAGCGCCCGGATCGCGGCGGTGAATTCCGTAGTCACATACCACGGGTCACCGGGTTCTTGGTTGTCAGTAGGTGCCCCGTGTTTATCGGGGTCGTATGGTTCTTGGCGAACCAGCCCCGCTTGCTCGCAGAGATCGAGGAGCATGTCATACTCCACGCCTTCGCCTTCTCGCAGGGCGTCCTCCAGCCCGCGCCACAACTTCCTAAGAGGCTCCCGGAACGCCTCCACCTGCTGGCGGGCGTAGGCGTCAAAGTCACAGGCCAGCGAATCAATCGCCGGGTGAGCATCCGCATCCGATGAGTGTATCCAATCCTTATACCAGCGTATTGCCCACTCCGCCGCCGTGGTGGGGTTAGGCATTAGTCGCACCACGGGCAAATCCACCCGTCGTATTCATCGCGACCGCAGCGTGGGCATCTAAGCATCCCGTCCCTCCCGCAGCGCGGCGATGGCATCCCCTAAGCGGATGACTTTTACCACGAGTAGCCCCCGGCCCACCTTGTCTATCCACGCCTCCTCGAATTCTTTCGCCGTGTTGACAAGATGCTGATACGGCTCCAGCGCCTCGCGCACGGCGGCGGCGATAACTTCACACTCGCACGTCCCGCTCAATCTGGACTTGGGGGCGTGGTTCGGACACCACTTCCGCGCCAGCGCCTCAGGAGTCATGGCTCCAGCGCCCGGATCGCGGCGACACACTCCTGACGATATGTTTCGCCATCAAAGTCCTCGTCAGGTACTTCAGGAAGCGCCTCTTCTACCCGCTCCCGGAACGCCTCCACCTGCTGGCGGGCGTACTGTTCTCGGTCCCTCCGTAATTCCGCAGCGGCATATGCCCGCATCGACCACATCTTTCTGGGCCACCTCGCTATCTGCCCATAGAACTCGTTGCGCTCCTTGTGGGCAGCCTCAAGATCGGCCTGAAGGCGGGCGATCTCGGCGTCACAGGAGCCGTGTAGGTCTTTATCCGCTCGTAGTCCACTCTTCACCGCATCGTCAAGACTCATCGCGGCACCCCGGCGGTAAGATCATGTAGGGCCATATATTCTGCCTGACAAGTTTCGTCATAGTGGCAAGGCCCGGATCGCGGCGGTCTCTCGTTCGACCCTCCGATAAAGGATGTCGCACCAGTTCGCGCCAGCCGCCATGCCCTGGTCAAGAATCTTCATCCCCGCCCTCCCTCCGCGCCGCCACGACGAGGGGGTGGGCGAGGGCATCTGTAGTCTTTTTCAGCGCCATCACAACCTCCGTCGCCTCTGCCATGTAACTCGGGAAGTGTGAATCGTTCGTTATGTTACGAACGAGCAAGCCCTTCTCAACCAACGTATAAAGCCCGTGAAGCGCCTCTGCCAACTCCCGCATCACGGCCCGGTGGGCAGCGAGGGTGCTTTGCAACGCCTCGTATTGGTTATCCCACTTGATTCTTTCCTGCTGAAACTTATCGTTGGTGCTACTCCACCTGTCCGTTACGGATGCCCAGTGTCGTGAGGATTCCTCCCGCAGCCGCCGAATCTCCGTGATGGCCTCCTGTAAAGCAGACTCTAATCGTTCACAGGGGCGGTTGTCACATAGGTCGCTACGGGTCAGGCGCTCCCACTCTGCCAGCGTGGCGTCGTCAATTCCCATGGGCAACCTTGAGACAATATGCAAGCGACCACATCATCGTGCTTATAGCATAAGACATTCCTATGTACTCTCCTTGCATATACAAAGAGATAGTGCCCCCGGCCCCACTGACTAGCCCCATTGCGCACAGAAATGCTACCACCATGTGGCTACTCTTTCGCCTTGCTGATGGCGACTGCGAGGGGTTCATCCCGGCCTTCCAGGTAGATGAACCGCACGGCCACGGCGTACTTTCCGAGGAAGGTCAACACGTCGGGGATGGCGACCACTTCCTTTTTGCCCAGCCCGTTGGCCTTCCGGTAAGCGGCTGCCGCTTGGTGCCACAGCTTGGACTGGTTGTCGGGCTTGCCCTCGACGACTTCCTTGGTCTGGAAGTCCACCTTATCCCGGTACTCCCAGGACACGTCGAACGAGGCCCGCCCCTGGGGCTGCGGCTCCATCGGCGTGTCGCTCCCCTCCTCCTTCACCCCGGCTC